>Ga0310813_10000958_pt1 | contig 17499 bp, 11 predicted proteins | sample YN3metagenome_FD_203086 | JGI IMG/M metagenome (GOLD analysis project Ga0310813, IMG submission 203086) | Soil microbial communities from experimental microcosm in Duke University, North Carolina, United States - YN3 | ecosystem: Engineered > Artificial ecosystem > Soil microcosm > Unclassified...
GCCGACCGGGCAGGTGTTGAGATGACACTTGCGCATCATGATGCAGCCGGCGGCGATCAGCGGCGCGGTGGCGAATCCGAACTCGTCGGCGCCGAGCAGCGCGCCGATCGCGACGTCGCGGCCGGTGCGCAGACCGCCATCGACCTGCACGGCGATGCGGCCGCGCAGGCCGTTCAGTACCAGCGTCTGCTGCGTCTCGGCGAGGCCGATCTCCCACGGCGACCCCGCATGGGTCAGCGAGGTGAGCGGCGAGGCACCGGTGCCGCCCTCGAAGCCCGAGATCGTCACGTGATCGGCACGCGCCTTGCTGACGCCGGCGGCGACCGTGCCGACACCGACTTCCGACACAAGCTTCACCGACACACGGGCGCGTGGATTGGCGTTCTTGAGGTCATGGATCAGCTGCGCCAGGTCCTCGATCGAATAGATGTCGTGATGCGGCGGCGGCGAGATCAGCCCGACGCCCGGCGTCGAGCGCCGCACGCGCGCGATGTTCTCGTCGACCTTGTGACCCGGCAGCTGGCCGCCCTCGCCCGGCTTGGCGCCCTGCGCCATCTTGATCTGCAGGTCGTCGGCATTGACCAGGTACTCGGCCGTGACGCCGAACCGGCCCGAGGCGACCTGCTTGATCGCCGAGCGCATCGAATCGCCGTTGGGCAGCGGCTTGAACCGGTCGGCCTCCTCGCCGCCTTCGCCGGTGTTCGACTTGCCGCCGATCCGGTTCATGGCGATCGCCAGCGTCGTGTGAGCCTCGCGGCTGATCGAGCCGAACGACATTGCACCGGTGGCGAAGCGCCGGACGATGTTCGCCGCCGGCTCGACCTCGTCGATCGGCACCGGCGTGTCGGCCCACTTCAGCTCCATCAGGCCGCGGATGGTGAGCAGCCGTTCGTTCTGCGCGTTGATCGTCTGGGCGAACGCCTTGTACTCGGCAGAGTTGTTGCCGCGGACGGCGTGCTGCAGCCTGGCGACGCTCTCCGGCGTCCAGGCATGGTCCTCGCCGCGCAGCCGGAAGGCGTAGTCGCCGCCCGGATCGAGCATGGTGCGGTAGATCGGGCTGTCGCCGTAGGCGTCGCGGTGGCGACGCACCGTCTCCTCGGCGATCTCCTGCCAGCCGGCGCCTTCGATGGTCGTCGCCGTGCCGGTGAAATACTTCTCGACGAAACCCGAATGCAGGCCGACGGCGTCGAAGATCTGCGCGCCGCAGTAGGACTGATAGGTCGAGATGCCCATCTTGGACATCACCTTGAGCAGGCCCTTGCCGACCGCCTTGATGTAGTTCTTCTGCACCTCATAGGCCTTGAGCGGCAGGCCGTTTTGCACCCTCAACGCCTCCAGCGTTTCGAAGGCGAGGTAGGGATTGACTGCCTCGGCGCCGTAGCCGGCGAGACAGCAGAAATGATGGACCTCGCGCACCTCGCCCGATTCGACCACCAGGCCGGTCTGGGTGCGCAGGCCGCGGCGGATCAGGTGATGGTGGACCGCCGCCGTCGCCAGCAGCGCCGGAATCGGCACCCGCTCGGCCGACACCGCGCGGTCGGACAGGATCAGGATGTTGCGGTCGGCCAGCACGCAGTCGGTCGCCTCGACACACACTCGATCGAGCGCCTTCTCGAGACCTGCCGCCCCTTCCGACACCGGCCATGTGCAATCTATGGTTGCAGTGCGGAAGGCGCCGTCGAGCAATTCCTCGATCGAGCGGATCTTCTCCAGCTCGGCGTTGGTCAGGACCGGCTGGCTGACCTCGAGCCGCTTGTGCGTGCCGGCGTGCTGGCCGAGCAGGTTCGGCCGCGGCCCGATCATCGACACCAGCGACATCACCAGCTCCTCGCGGATCGGATCGATCGGCGGGTTGGTGACCTGGGCGAAGTTCTGCTTGAAGTAGTTGTAGAGCAGCTTCGGCTTCCGGCTGAGCACGGCGATCGGCGTGTCGGTGCCCATCGAGCCGACCGGATCGTCGGCCTCGCTGCTCATCGGCTCGAGGAAGAACTGGACGTCCTCCTGGGTGTAGCCGAACGCCTGCTGGCGATCGAGCAGGGTCGAGGGATCGTTCGCCGGCGCCGGCGCCGGCGCCTCGGGCATCTCCGACAGCTCCTCGAGCTTGTACTGCGTCTGGCGCAGCCACTCCTCGTAGGGATGCGCCTCGGCGAGTGTGCGCTTCAGCTCCTCGTCCTCGACGATGCGGCCCTGCTCGAGATCGATCAGCAGCATCTTGCCGGGCTGCAGCCGCCACTTGCGCACGATCTTCTCTTCCGGGATCGGCAGCACGCCCGCTTCCGAGGCCATCACCACCATGTCGTCACTGGTCACCAGGAAGCGCGCCGGCCGCAAGCCGTTGCGGTCGAGCGTGGCGCCGATCTGGCGGCCGTCGGTGAAGGCGATCGAGGCCGGGCCGTCCCACGGCTCCATCAGGGCCGCGTGATACTCGTAGAAGGCCTTGCGCTTGGCATCCATCAGCGGATTGCCCGCCCACGCCTCCGGAATCAGCATCATCATGGCGTGGCTGAGCGAGTAGCCGCCGTTTACCAGCAGCTCGAGCGCGTTGTCGACGCACGCGGTGTCGGACTGGCCGTGCGGAATGATCGGCCACATCTTGTCGAGATCGGCGCCGATCAGGTCCGACTCCATCGTGCGCCGACGGGCATACATCCAGTTGACGTTGCCGCGCACCGTGTTGATCTCGCCGTTGTGGGCGATGAAGCGGTAGGGATGCGCCAGCTTCCACGACGGGAAGGTGTTGGTCGAGAAGCGCTGGTGCACCAGGCAGAACGCCGACTGGGTCAGCGGGTTCTGCAGGTCCTTGTAGAAGCTCTCGACCTGATGGGCGAGCAGCAGGCCCTTGTAGACCACCGTGCGCGACGAGAAGGACGGCATGTAGAGCTGCGCCAGGCCGGGCAGCTTGTGCTTCTTCTCGAGATCGACCAGCGGGTTCTGCGTCTGCTTGCGGATCGCCAGGAGCTTGCGTTCGAAGGCGTCCTGGTCGGCGAGTTTGGGATTGCGGCCGACGATCGCCATCCTGATCACCGGCATGCGCTCGATGACGGCGGCGCCGAGCCCCGTCGTGTCGGTCGGCACGTCGCGCCAGCCGACCAGCTTCTGCTTCTCGACCTTGATGAAGTGCTCCAGCCGCTTGACGGCAAAATCGCGCGCCTTGTCGTTCTGCGGCAGGAAGCACATGGCGACGGCGTAGTGGCCGGGCTCGGGCAGGTCGACGCCAGAATTGCGCGCCCAGTCGCGCAGCAGGGCGTCCGGCGTCTGGATCATGCAGCCGGCGCCGTCGCCGACCAACGGGTCGGCGCCGACGGCGCCGCGATGATCGAGGTTGACGAGGATCTGCAGGCCCTGGCGGATGATGTCGTGCGACTTCTTGCCCTTGATATTGACGACGAAGCCGACGCCGCAGGAGTCGTGCTCGTTGCGGGGGTCGTACAGTCCCTGTTTCAGCGGCAAATCTGTCAAAGTCGACGGCTGCCCGCTGCCGGACAGCTCCCCCCAAACGAAGCTTCGGTATGGGCCTTCTTAGCCTGCCGGCCGCGCGTGGGCAAAAGCGATTGTTGGCCCCCGGCGGGCCCTGTAACCTGCCACACCGAGAGTCGCTTCGGGGGAGTTTGATGTCCAAACGGAAGGTCCTGGCAGGCCTTGGCCTGATGGTGGCGCTCGGCGCCTGCGGCAGCCGGTCGCCGGACGTCGCCTACACCGCACCCGGCTGGTACCTCGAAAAGCCGCATCTCATCCTGGCGACGGGGCCGGAGATCTTCGCCGGGCCGATGAGCTACGACGACTGCGAGGCCAAGCGCACGAGTTTCCCGCCGCCCACGTCGAGCAATCTGCTGTGCATCATGGAAAAGACGAAGCCGGGCCGGTTTGGGCCGTATTCCTCGTCGCCGCCCGCCGCCGCGTCGCCTAGCCAATCGTCATGAGGCTGGCATTGCCCCCGGCCGCCGCCGTGTTGACGCTGACCGAGACCTCGTCGAGCAGGCTTTCCAAACGATAGGGCGCGGTATGCACGGGCACGATCGGCCCGTCGCGCCCGGCGAGCCGTCGGCTCAGCGCCAGCAGCTCGTCCCGACGGCCGGCAAACAGCGCCGCGGCGATGTGCGGGTCGTCGATTTCCTGCGTCGCACGATTGCCGGTCGCACGGACCGCCTCGACTTGAGCCTGCAGATCTGACGAATCGCCCGCCATGCAGAGGATCGTCCCCTTGGGCCGGAGCCGATAGGTGTTGCGCTCGCCGACCGGCCCGGGCAGCTCGCGCGCCAGACCCTCCAGCGGCAACGGCGGCGCCTTCGCCAGCAGCCGCCGCACGTAGAGCGGCCCGCCCGCCTTCGGCCCGGTGCCGCTGAGGCCATGCCCGCCGAACGGCTGCACGCCGACCACCGCACCGATCACCGTGCGGTTGACGTACTGGTTGCCGGCGGCATTGAGATCGGTCGCGCGGTCGATCGTCTCGTCGATGCGGCTGTGCACCCCGAAGGTCAGCCCGAAGCCGGTGGCATTGGCCTCGCGCACCACGCGGTCGAGCCCTTCGCGCGGATAGCGCAGCACGTGCATGACGGGACCGAACACCTCGCCCGGCAGCTCGGCAATCGACCCGATCTCGATGATGGTCGGCGGCACGAACAACCCCGGCGGCGCCACCGCCTGCGCCACGACGCAGCCTTTGGCGTGCATTGCCGCGATGTGATCGAGCAGCCGTTGCTGCGCCTCGGCCGTGATGACCGGGCCGACGTCGGTCGACAGCAGAGCGGGGTCGCCGACGCGGAGTTCGGCCATCGCCTCCTTGAGCATCGGCAGCACCTGGCCGGCGATGTCCGCCTGCAGGGCGAGCACGCGCAGCGCCGAGCAGCGCTGGCCGGCCGAATCGAAGGCCGAGGTCAGGGCATCGTTCACAAGCTGCTCGGGCAGCGCCGAGGAATCGACCACCATCACGTTCTGCCCGCCGGTCTCGGCGATGAACGGCACGACCGGCCGCTCGGCCAGCGTCTTGTTGATCGAGCGCGCCGCTTCGGTCGAGCCGGTGAACACCACGCCGGCGATCGCCGGGTTGGCGACCAGCCGCGCGCCGACCTCGCCGTCGCCGATGACGAACTGGAGCACGTCAGCAGGCAAGCCGGCATCGCGGAACAGCGCGATAGCCTGAGTCGCGATCCTCGGCGTCTCCTCCGCCGGCTTGGCAACGACTCCGTTTCCGGCGGCCAGGGCGCCCGCGATCTGACCGGTAAAGATCGACAGCGGGAAGTTCCACGGGCTGATGCAGGCGACGACTCCCAGCGGTTGGTGGGTGTCGTTGCTCCAGCCGCGGATCTGCGTCGCGTAGTAACGCAGGAAGTCGGCGGCCTCCCTCACCTCGCCGACGGCATTGGCGTAGGTCTTGCCCGCTTCGCGCACGATCGTCGGGATCACCTCCATCCGCCGCGCTTCCAGGACATCGGCGATGCGCGTCAGGCATGCCGCGCGCTCCTGCGGCGTCGCGGTCCACGGCCGGGCGCGCCGGCACGCTTCGTCGACGTCGGTGCCGGCGACCTCGACCGCCGGCGCCGCGGCCATGGCTGCGGAGAGCTCGGCCAGGCGGTGCTCGTTCGACAGGTCGAGGCCCATCGAGTTGGCGCGCTCCGCTCCGAACAGGTCGCGCGGCAGGGCAATGCGATCGTGCGGCCGGCCGATCGGCTGAAGGGCTTTCGCGCGCTCGACCGGATCGGCCAGCAGCTTGTCGATCGGGAACGTCGGGTCGGCGATCTGATTGACGAACGAGGTGTTGGCGCCGTTCTCCAGCAGGCGGCGCACGAGGTACGCCAGCAAGGTCTCGTGCGTGCCGACCGGCGCATAGATGCGGCAGGGCACATCGAGCTTGTCGCGGCCGACCACCTCCTCGTAGAGGCCCTCGCCCATGCCGTGCAGGCACTGGAACTCGTAGTGCCCTTTCGGCGCGATGGCGTAGAGCGTGGCGAGCGTCAGCGCGTTGTGGGTGGCGAACTGCGGGAACACGCGATCGGTCGCGGCCAGCAGCTTGGCTGCGCAGGCGATGTAGGAGACGTCGGTGTGGATCTTGCGGGTGAAGACCGGAAAGCCTTCCAGCCCATCGATCTGAGCGCGCTTGATCTCGCCGTCCCAGTAAGCGCCCTTGACCAGCCGCACCATCAGGCGATGGCCGCTGCGCTCCGCTGTTTCGATCAGCCAGTCGATCACGAAGGGGCAGCGTTTCTGGTAGGCCTGCACCACGAAGCCGATGCCGTGCCAGCCGGCAAGCTCCGGCTCGAAGCACAGCCGCTCCAGCAGATCGAGCGAGATTTCCAGCCGGTCGGCTTCCTCGGCGTCGATGTTCAGGCCGATATCGACCGAGCGCGCCAGCACCGCCAGCGTCTTGAGCCGCGGGTAGAGCTCGGCCTGCACCCGCTCGATCTGGCTGCGGCTGTAGCGCGGATGCAGCGCCGAGAGCTTGATCGAGATGCCGGGGCCGTCGTAGATGCCGCGGCCCGCCGCCTCGGCGCCGATCGCACGGATCGCGGCGTGGTAGTCGGCGAAGTAGCGCTCCGCCTGCGCCGCCGTGACCGCGGCCTCGCCCAGCATGTCGTAGGAATAGCGGAAACCCCTGCGCACCCACGGCCGGCCGTTCTCCAGCGCCTCGCCGATCGTCTGGCCGGCGACGAACTGCTCGCCCATCAAGCGCATGGCGATGTTGACGCCGGCGCGGATCAGCGGCTCGCCACCCTTGGCAACCAGCCGGGTGAGCGCCGCGGCGAGTCCGCGCTCGCTGTGGGTGGTGGTGAGCCGGCCGGTCAGCAGCAGGCCCCAGGTGGCGGCGTTCACGAACAGCGACTGGCTGCGGCCGAGATGGGCCTCCCAGTCGCCGCCCCCGATCTTATCGCGGATCAGTGCATCGCGCGTCTCGTCGTCCGGGATACGCAGCAACGCCTCGGCGAGGCACATCAGCGCCACGCCCTCCTCGCTCGCCAGGGAATATTCGTGGATCAGCCCCTCGACGCCGTGGCCCGGCCCCTTGGCGCGTAGCCGCTCGACCAGTCGGCCGGCGAGCGTCTGCGCCCGCGCCATGGTCTCGGGCGGCAAGGTCGCGTCCGCGATCAGCGCCGGCAGGCACTCGGGTTCCGGCCGCCGGTAAGCCGAGGTGATCGCGTCGCGCAGGGACATGCCGTACCATATGGGAATGATGGTCCTTTTGCGCCTGTTGCTCGCGGCGCTCCTGTTCGCTGGCCTGCCGTCGCATGCCGAGGCCTGGCCCGAAAGGGGCGTGCGGGTCATCGTGCCCTTCCCGCCCGGCGGTTCGAACGACACGCTGTGCCGCATCGTCGCCGACAAGCTGTCGACCGAGTGGAAGCAGCCGGTGATCGTCGAGAACAAGCCGGGCGCCGGCGGCAATATCGGCGCAGAGATCGCCTTCAATGCGCCGGGCGACGGCTACACCCTGCTGTGCGCCCCGCCACCGCCGCTCGCCATCAACCACAATCTCTACAAGTCGCTGCCCTTCGACGGGACGAAGTTCGCAGCCATCACCGTGCTGGCGCTGGTGCCCAACGTCATCACGGCACGCAAGGATTTCCCCGCCGACTCGGCCAGGGAGCTCGTGGCCTACGCCAAGGCCAATCCCGGCAAGGTGACCTATGCCAGTCAGGGCAATGGCTCGACCTCGCATCTGACGGCGGAGATGTTCTCCACCATGACGGGCATCAAGTTGGTGCACGTGCCCTACAAGGGCGAAGGTCCGGCCCTCATCGACCTGACGGCGGGCCGCGTCGACATCTTCTTCGGCAACATCGCCGCGGCGCTGCGCTTCCAGAAGGCGGGCCAGGCCAAGTTCTTCGGTGTCACCAACCTGACGCGCAGCCCCGTGGCGCCCGACGTGCCGACTGCCGCCGAGGCGGGCTATCCGGACCTCGTCTCAGTGACGTGGTTCGCCCTGGTGGCGCCGCCGGCAACGCCCGGCAGCGTGATCCAGAAGGTCAATGCCGACGCTGCCTCGGCGCTGAAGCTACCCGACGTGCGGACGAAATTCCTCGACCAGGGCGCCGAGCCGCAGGGCCAGTCGCCCGAGGCCACCGCGGCGTTCATCAAGGACGAGGAAATACGCTGGCGCACTGTGATAAAAACCGCCAACGTCACCCTTCAATAAACCCTCCCCATTCATATGGGGACGGTCGAGACAGGAGGTTCGCCATGGACGTCCGCTACGAGGAAACGACGACCGTATGGCCCGAGGACTCGCTCGCGCGCGTCCCCTACTGGGTCTACCAGGACGAGCCGAACTACAAGCGCGAGATGGAGCGGCTGTTCGAGGGCGCGACCTGGAACTTCGTCTGCCTCGAGGCCGACATCCCGAACAAAGGCGACTACCGCACCAACCAGGTCGGCGACCTGCCGGTGATCGTGGTGCGTGACGCCGACGGCAAGATCAACTGCTTCGAGAATCGCTGCGCCCATCGCGGCGCGCTGATCGCCTTCGACGACGGCGGCAACGTCCAGAACAACTTCAAGTGCGTCTACCACGCCTGGAGCTACGACCTCTGCGGCAACCTGCGGGGCATCGCCTTCGAGCGCGGCATCAACGGCCCGGATGGCAAGATGCGGGGCGGCATGCCGCGGGGCTTCGAGCGCGAGCGCTTTGGCCCGCGCAAGCTGCGCACCACGACGCTGTGCGGCCTGGTGTTCGCGACGCTGTCGCCCGACACGGCCCCGATCGAGGAGTATATCGGCGCCGAGGTGCTGGGCCGCATCAAGCGCGTGCTCAACCGGCCGATCCGGGTGATGGGCCGCTTCGTGCAGCCGCTGCCCAACAACTGGAAACTCTACGTCGAGAACGTCAAGGACACCTATCACGCGAGTCTGTTGCACACCTTCCTGACCACCTTCCGCATCTCGCGGCTGACCCAGGGCGGCGGCGTGCTGGTCAGCCCGGACGGCGGCAACCATTCGAGCTACACCATCGGCATCCCCGAGGGCGCCAACGCCGGCGCCTACAAGGCGCAGGACATCCGCACCGACCAGGACGGCAAGTTCGCGCTGGCCGATCCCAGCGTGCTCGATTCGGTCGAGGAATTCGGCGACCACATCCAGCTGCAGATCCTGTCGGTGTTCCCGGGCTTCATCCTGCAGCAGATCCACAATTGCCTGGCGGTGCGCCACGTCGTGCCGCGCGGCGTCGGCAGGATGGACCTGGTCTGGACCTACTTCGGCTTTGCGGACGACACGCCCGAGATGAACCGGCGGCGGCTGAAGCAGCAGAACCTGGTCGGACCGGCGGGCTTCATCTCGATGGAGGATGGCTGCGTCGGCGGCTTCGTGCAGCGCGGCACGCTGGCGGCGTCCGACCACGTGTCGGTGATCCAGATGGGCGGCAGCACGGCCGAGAGCCAGGAAACGCGCGCCACCGAAGCCTCGGTGCGCGGCTTCTGGAAGGCCTACCGGCGGCACATGGATTATTGAGAATGGGCTACTGAGACCGGCACCATGGATCTGGCGCGTATCGTCGAGTTGAACGCCGTCTATGCGCGCGTCATCGACACCGAGCAGTTCGAGGAATGGCCCAAGCTGTTCCACGATCCCTGCCTCTACAAGCTGACGACGGCGGACAATGTCGCCAAGGGCCTCGAGAGCGGCCTGATCTATGCCGACACCCGCGGCATGCTGGAGGACCGCATCTCCTCGCTGCGCAAGGTCAACATCTACGAAAGCCAACGCTACCGCCACATCGTCGGCCTGCCGGTCGTGCTGGGTGAGCAGGACGGCGAGGCCGAAACAGAGACGCCGTTCCTGATCGTGCGCATCATGCGCGAGGGCCAGATGGACGTCTTCGCCACCGGCTGCTACCGCGACAAGATCAAGCCCGACACCTCGGGCGCGCTGCGCTTCAGCCAGCGCATCGTGGTCTGCGACGGCCGCCGCTTCGACACGCTGGTGGCGATCCCTTTCTGATCTTGCGGCCGCCGTTGTGGCGAGTGGAACTCCCATCTGATACAACTTCCTCGAACGAGGGAGGTTGATCATGCGGACAGTCTATTTCGCGACCAACCGAGTGCGAACCGGGCCGGCGGACCAGCTGGCGAGCTACAGCTCGAGCGTGGTCGCTCCGTCCAATCCCGCTGCCGTCATCTACGGCACCGCCTTCGTCGAGGATGCCGGGCTCGACGCCGACACGGTGGGCGCCATCACGTCGATCAACGACGTCCAGTCGGGGGAGTTCAGCGATTCGGCCAAGGGCGACCTTTCTGATCCCGGCCGCAACCTGCTGGTCTTCATCCATGGCTTCGACAACACTTTCGAGAACGCCATCACCCGCGCCGCCTTCAACCAGCAATGGCTCGAGCAGTCGGGGATCCCGGCCGCGAGCACGGCCGTGGTTGCCTTCTCCTGGCCGTCGGCCGGCAAGCTGATCGGCATACCGTTTCCCGATCTTGCCTATCGCGGCGATCAGACCCGCGCCGGACAGTCGGGCCTGCACCTGATGACGTTCTTCGCCAACCTCCAGCCGCTCATCGATGCCGTGCGCGCCAAGGGCAACCGCGTGTTCCTGCTGGCCCACAGCATGGGGCACTGGGCCTTGCAGGCCGCCGTCGAAAGCTGGTTCGTGCACGGTAACGGCGACGCCTTCCTGTTCGACGAGGCGTTCCTGGCCGCCGCGGACGAGGTCTACAACACCTTCGAGTTCGGGCCGTTGGGCCGGCTGAGCGGCCTCAGCCGCCTGGCGAAGCGCATCTCGATCTATTCGAGCGAGCGCGACGACGTGCTCAAGCTCAGCATGGCCGTCAATCTCGGCGTCAAGCGGCTGGGACAGGACGGCCCGCACGACCGGTCCAACGTCACGCGCTTCCCTACGGCCACCTATCGCATGGTCGATTGCAGCGCCGCAACCGACTACGCTTTCGACCTTGCAAGCTCGCACCAATACTACCGCCGCTCGCCGACCGTGCGCGCCGACATCGCCAAGACGATGGGTTAGGCCTGCTTGTAGGACGAGACCTCGATCAGGTTGCCGTCGGGATCGCGGCAATAGACCGAGACGATGATGCCCAGCGCGCCATTCTTCTCGCCCGGCCCCTCCTCGATCACGACGCCGCAGCTCTTGAAGTGATCGACCACCTGCTGCGGCGTTGATGCCGTCAGGAAGCAGAGATCGTCACTGCCCGGCGCGATGGCCCGGCCGGTGAACCACTGCTTCTGCGTCGCCGTCTCCGGCCGCAGGTTGATCTTCTGACGGCCGAAATGCATCGACGTGACCTTGCGGCCGGGCCTGGGCTCGGTGACGACGCGCTTCATGCCCAGCACGAGCTCGTACCAGGCTGCCGCGATCTCGACGTCCTTCACGTTCATGACCAGGTGGTCGAGCGATTCGACGGCGAGTGTCATGACCACTCCTTCACCCTTGTGGATAAGTGCTTCCGGCCGAAACCCATTATGGGCACTCGGTGGCACTCTGGCACGCTGAGGCTAGAGCTTGGTCACGCGGGCATGCAGGATGGCCGAGCGTCCGTCCTTCAGGGCGGCGAGACAGCGGGCGATGGCGCCTTCGACGGCGTCGGGATCACTGACCAGCTCGCCGTGCGCGCCGGCAGCTTCGGCGACCTTGGAGAAATCCATGTCGGGCGCCAACACCGAGCCGTAGTCGCGCCGCGCCTTGGCCTCGCCGTCAGGATAGACCCGCAGCGTCGCTTCCTTCACGGCGGCCCAGCCGGTGTTGTCGAGCACCACGGTGAGCACCGTCAGCTTGTACTGCCGGCCGACCGCCAGGCTCGATTGCGGGTTGGAGAAGTAGAAGGTGCCGTCGCCCACCACCTGCACGACCGTGCGCTCGGGCCAGGCGAGCTTCAGGCCAAGCGCCATGCCGCCCGAAAAGCCGAGGCCGCCGCCCGACAGGCCGACCAGACTGCCGGGCCTGGTCCGCGGCATCTGCTGCATCACCACCGGGCCGTTGCGGATCGCCTCGTTCAGCACGACGGAGTCCGCCGGCAGCGCCCTGGCCAGCGCTGCGCAAAGATAGTGCGGGCTGATCTCGCCCGGCGTGCCGCGATTGGCGGCGGTCTTGGCCGCCTGCTCGCGCCGCGCGGCGCCCTCCTCCGCCAGCTTCTTCACCCGCTCGGCCGCGCGCTTCTTGAAGCCATCATCGGCCCGCGTCTTCAGCATCGCGAGCAGGTCCGACAGGATGCGATGGCTGTCGCCGGCCATCCGGAGGTTGCCGGGGAAGGTCCAGATCGGGAAGTTGCGCTTCTCGGCGTCGATGTCGATATGCGCCCACCAGGTCGCCGGATTGTCCGGCATGTCGCTCGGGATCCACGGCACGTCGACATCGACCAGCAGGCCGACATCGGCCTCGGCCAACGCCTTGGCCGGCATGAAGCCGCCATGGCACGGCGAGTCGTGCGGCAGGCTCATGTAGAGCGGATTGAACTCGACCACCCGGACGCCGGCGAAGCGCGCCAGCTCGTCGAGCACCGCAACGGTCGCATGGTTGCGACCGGCATAGGCGGTGATCAGCAACGGCCGCTCGGCGCCAAGCAGGCGGTTGGCCAGCAGCTCGATCGAGGCCGCATCGACGCCGCGCGCAGCGACGGCGCCGAAGCGCTCGGCGGGATAGGAACGGATCTGGCCCTCGCTGAAACTGTCGGTCAGCGTCTCGCGCGGGAAGGTCATGTAGACCGGGCCCTTGGGATCGCTCTCCATCACCGTGTGGGCGCGGCGCAGCGCCTCCTTGGCGATCACGCCGGACGGCAGGTTGTATTCCCACTTGGTGTAGGGCCGCACGATGCTCGCCTGATCGAACGGCTCCTGCACGAAGTGCACGTAGGTATCGCGCGTGCCCAGCAGCTCGCCGCGTGTCGTGAAGGGCGCCTTGCCGGCCATCAGCAGCACCGGCAGGCGGGCGCGGCAGAGATTGTGCAGCGCCATCGCCGAGTTCGCCGTGCCGGCATCGACATGCACCATCACGCCCTGCCCGCGCCCCGTGGCGATCGCGTAGCCCGCCGCCATATGGACCGCAGTGTTCTCGTGCGGGCACAGGATGGTGGTCGGCAGCTTGCGGCCGTCGCGGCGGAACTGCGCCATCGCCTCGATCAGCGGCGCGTGATCGGTGCCGAAGTTGCAGAACAGGTAGTCGAAGCCGATCTCGTTCAGGCCTTCGAGGAAGTAGTGCGCCGTCGAATGGCGGGCCTCGTTGGTTTCCATGGTGCCTCAGTCGAGCTTGATATGGGCCTTGGCCGCGACCGCCTTCCAGCGCGCGGTGTCGCGGGTGATCAGCTCGCGGAACTCCTTGCTGCTGATCGAGCGCGGATCGACGTTGATCGCCTCGAGCGCGTTGCGCACGGCCGGCATCTCCACCGTGTCCTCGATCGCGTCCTGCAGCCGTTCGACGATGTCCTGCGGGGTGCCGTTGGGCGCCACCACGCCGGTCCACAGCTCGATCGCCATGTCGTCGATGCCCTGCTCGACGAAGGTCGGCACGTCGGGAAAGGCAGGCGGCCGCTTGGCGGTGGTGATGGCGAGCGCGCGCAGCTTGCCCGCCTTGAGCGGGCCGGCCATCGGCCCCGAATCGGCGATCGCCATCAGCACCTGGCCGGAGACCACCGCCTGCACCGCATCGCCACTGCCGCGGAAGGGGATGGCCTGGAACGCCGAGCCGGTGCGCTGGTTGAACAGTTCCGAGGCGAGCTGGAAAGGCGTGGCGCTCGAGGCGTAGTTGGCGACCTTCGGGTTGGCGCGACCGAACTCGACCAGCTCCTTGACCGACTTCGGCGGCTGGTCGGCGCCGACCACCAGCAGCAGCGGGAACTCCGCCAGCAGCGAGATCGGCACGAAGTCGCGCACCGGATCGTACGGCAGCTTGCTGTAGACGGCAGGATTGATGGTCATCGGCCCGCTCGGCGCGACCAGCAGGGTGTAGCCGTCGGGCGCTGCCTTGGCGACGATCTCGGCCGCGACGATCGATTGCGCGCCCGGCTTGTTGTCGACCACGATCGGCTGCCCGAGCTTGTCCTGCAACTTGGCGGCGACGATGCGCGCGATCAGGTCGTTGCCCCCGCCCGGCGAGTAGCCGACCACCAGGCGGATCGGCTTGGTCGGATAGTTCTGTTGCGCGCGCGCGGCGCCGGCCAGCGGCAAGGCGGCGGCGCCAGCGAGGAGGGATCGTCGGAGCATCATGAATCAGCGTAGATCACTTGCTCGCGGTTGAGCCAGAGCGGCGAGTTCGCCAAATCGATGAACTTCGCCTCGTCCTCCAGCAGCCGCCGCCCGGCCTCGCGGCCCTCGGTCGTGCGCCCGGAGGCCTTGAACGCCTGTTCGCTCTCCCACCACAGCTCGGCCACGCCATCGTACGGTGCCGGCGCGCCGCGCACCTTGGCCATGCCCAGCCCGAGCTCGTCATCGCGGCGATGCACCTGCACGTAGCGCACCATGCCAAGCGCTGGCTGCAGGCGGCGCACCAGCGGCCCGTGCCTGTTCAGCCAGTAATCCTGGAACTCGGCCAACGACAGGCCGGCCTTGCGGCGCAGGCAGAAGGTGAGCTTGAGCACGCGTGTTCCTCCCGATTTTGGTCGGATCATAAGGTATAAGCGCCCGCCATGGATTCCCTTCCCGTCGACGAGGCCCTGCCGCGGCTGAAGGCGGTGCTGGCGGAGCGCCCGTCCGCGGTCCTGGTGGCGCCGCCTGGCGCCGGCAAGACCACGCGGGTGCCGCTGGCGCTGCTCGACGCGCCGTGGCTCGCCGGCCGGAAGATCGTCATGCAGGAGCCGCGGCGGCTGGCGGCGCGGGCGGCGGCGCGGCGCATGGCGGCGACGCTCGGCGAGGCGGTCGGCGAGACCGTGGGCTATCGGGTGCGGCTCGACAGCAAGGTCGGCCCGCGCACGCGCATCGAGGTGGTCACCGACGGCCTGTTCCTGCGCCGGCTGCAGGACGATCCGTCGCTCGAGGGCGTCGGCTGCGTGATCTTCGACGAGTTGCATGAACGCGGGCTGGAGACCGATCTTTCTTTCGCACTGGTGCGCGAAGCGCAGCAAGCCTTGCGCGAGGAGCTGCGGCTGGTCGCCATGTCGGCGACCCTCGATCCGGGCCCGGTGTCGGAACGGCTGGGCGGTGCGGCGGTGATCGAATCGGCCGGCCGCATGTTCCCGGTCGCCACCCGCTATCTCGATCGCGAGCCCGGCGGCCGCTTCGAGGACACCGTCGCGAGCGCCGTCCGCAGCGCGCTCGCGCAGGAGGGCGGCAGCGCGCTGGTCTTCCTGCCGGGCGTCGGCGAGATCCGCCGGGTCGAAGAGCGGCTGCAGGGGCTCGATGCCAACGTCGACGTCGCGCCGCTGTATGGCGACCTGTCGCCGGCCGAGCAGGATCGCGCCATCGCGCCGTCGCCGGCAGGGCGGCGCAAGATCGTGCTGGCGACCTCGATCGCCGAAACCAGCCTCACCATCGAGGGCGTGCGTATCGTCGTCGACGGCGGGCTGATGCGCGTGCCGCGCTTCTCGCCGCGCTCGGGGATGACGCGGCTCGAGACCGTGCGGGTGAGCCAGGCCTCGGCCGACCAGCGCCGCGGCCGCGCCGGCCGGCTGGAGCCCGGCATCTGTTACCGGCTGTGGGTCGAGGAAGCCCAGCGCGGCCTGCTGCCGTTCACGCCACCCGAAATCCTCGAGGCCGATCTCGCCCCCCTGGCGCTCGAGCTGGCCGCCTGGGGCGTCGCCGACGCGAGCAGCTTGCCCTGGCTGACGCCGCCGCCAGCCTCGGCGCTTGCTACGGCGCGCGCCTTGCTGCTCGAAACAGGCGCGATCGATGCCGCAAGCGCAATCACGCCGCACGGCCGCGCGATGGCACGGCTCGGCCAGCATCCGCGTCTCGCGCACCTCGTGCTCAAGGGCCGCGAGATGAAGCAAGGCAAGGTGGCGGCGCTGATCGCCGCGATCCTGGGCGAACGCGATTTCCTGCGCGAGCGCGACGTCGACCTGCGCCATCGCGTCGACATGGCGCTCAATGGCCGCGCCTCGCGGCTGATCACCGAGCAGGCGCGCCGCCTCATGCCGCGAGATGCCCGCGACGAGACCGCCGACCCTTCGATGACCGGCGCGCTGCTCGCGCTCGCCTATCCCGATCGCATCGGCCGCCGGCGCGCCGGCGCCGCCAATCGCTACCTGCTGTCCGGCGGCCGCGGCGCGGTGCTGCCCGAAGGCGATCCGATGGCGAACGAGGAATTCGTGGTCGTGGCCGACCTCGACGGCGCCGCGCAGGACGCGCGGATCTTCCTCGCCGCGCCAATCACCGCCGGCGAGATCGAGGAGCTCTACCGCGAGCGCATCGTCGACGAGGAGATCGTCGACTGGCGCGACGGGGTGGTGGTGGCGCGGCGGCGGCGCCGGCTGGGCGCGCTGGTGCTGGAAGACAGGCCGATCAAGAAGCCCGACCCGGAGAAGGTCACGGCCGCGATGCTGAGCGGCCTCCGTCAGCGCGGCCTGCCTTGGACCGACGAGCTGCAGGCGTGGCGACAACGCATTGCCTTCTTGCACCGCCTCGACCCGAGCTGGCCTGACCTGTCGGATGCGACCCTGGCAGCGTCCCTCGGCGAGTGGCTGGCGCCGTTCGTCGACGGCGCGGCCCGGAAGATCGACTTCGCGGCGGCGATCAAGGCGCTGGTGCCGTGGGATCGCCAGCGCCAGGTCGATGCGCTGGCGCCGACCCATGTCGAGGTGCCGAGCGGCTCGCGGGTGCCGATCGACTACGCGAACCCGGCCGAGCCCACCTTGTCGGTGCGACTGCAGGAGATGTTCGGCCTGACCGACACGCCGCGCATTGCCGGCGGCAAGGTGCCGGTTACGATCCATCTGCTGTCGCCCGCCCGCCGCCCGGTGCAGGTGACGCGCGACCTCGCGAGTTTCTGGAAAGGCGCCTATCGCGACGTGAGGGCCGAGCTGAAGGGCCGCTATCCCAAGCACTACTGGCCCGACGACCCGCTGGTCGCCGAGCCCACCGCCCGCGCCAAGCCGCGGCGCTAGAGCGATTTCCACTCAGATGGAACCGCGCCTACACGATCATCACTTGTCCCCACGGCCCGTTGGCGCGGTTCCATCAGAGTGGAAATGCGCGCACGGGCGATATTTGTTGCAGCAGGCATATTCCGTCCGGCCGATTCCGGCCGGACGGAATATGTTCTAGAGGGCGCGATGCCCCCCGCTTCTTCACGATGGGCGGCACAATATGCTACGGCCTTGGCATGACCACTGACCTGCCCTTCCAGACCGCAACGCAACTCGCCGCCGCGATCCGCAAGAAGAAGATCGGCTGCCTCGAGCTGCTCGAGCTCTATCTAAAGCGCATCGAGGCGCACAATCCGGCGCTCAACGCCGTCATCGCGATGGACGTCGAGGGCGCGCGCAAGCGAGCCAAGGCGGCCGACAAGGCAGTGAAGGCCGGCAAGAAGCTCGGTCCCCTGCATGGCGTGCCGATGACGCTGAAGGAGTCCTACGACATCGCGGGCTACGCCACGACCTGGGGCAACCCGGCCTTCAAGGGCAAGACGGTCGA
>Ga0310813_10000964_pt1 | contig 17436 bp, 13 predicted proteins | sample YN3metagenome_FD_203086 | JGI IMG/M metagenome (GOLD analysis project Ga0310813, IMG submission 203086) | Soil microbial communities from experimental microcosm in Duke University, North Carolina, United States - YN3 | ecosystem: Engineered > Artificial ecosystem > Soil microcosm > Unclassified...
CTGCTGCGGATGCGCGGCGAGCCATGCGGCGTCGTCGCGGGCGGCGCCCGGGAACAGCATGGCCCACGGCGCCGACGGATCGGTCACGCGGCCCCACAGCTCGCCGTTGATGAAGTTGCCAAGGCGCCCTGCCGCGAGGCCGGTCGGCACCATTGGCGCGACGAAGTCGGTCACCTGCATCCACGTGCGCTTGCGCTGCCACGCGAACAGCATCATCGAGAACAGCACGCCGAGGAAGCCGCCGTGAAACGACATGCCGCCTTCCCATACCTTGAAGATGTCGAGCGGATGCGTGAAATAGAAGCTCGCCTTGTAGAACAGCACGTAGCCGAGGCGGCCGCCGAGGATCGTACCGAGCACGCCGTAGAACAGCATGTCGTCGATGTCCCGCGCGGTCCAGCCTTGCGCGGCGACGTGCGGCAGCCGCAGCCGCAACCGGCCGACGACGATCGCCGCGACGAACGCGACGAGATACATCAAACCGTACCAGCGCACGGCGAGCGGACCCAGATGGATGGCAACGGGATCGAAATTCGGGTGAATGAGCATCGTGTTGTTGTCGGAGTGCTGTGAGGTTCTGACGTGTGGGTCGAAAGGTTTGGATGTCGTTGGAGCGGTGATGCGGCGACGCGTTCAATCGGTGCGCCGCTCACCGCGCGCCGGATTCGGACGCTTCGTGCGAAGCGCGCCGCTGCCGACCCCGGCGTCAGCCTCGGCACGCATCGCGCCCGTGCTGCCTGCCTGCGGCTTCGGCGCAACGCCCATCGCGTTGGCCGCGTGCTCGCGCGCGATCTCTGCGTGCTCGCGCGCAATCTCGATAAAGCCCGCAAGCGCCGGACTGACCGAGCGCGTACGCCACACCAGCCCCGTCTCGACCGCCGGCACCGCTTCGGCGAGCGGCCGGTACACGACATCCGTGCGCCGCAGGTTACGCAACGATTGCGGCACCAGTGCGACGCCGATGCCAGCCGACACGAGGCTGACGATGGTCTGCATCTGGATCGCCTGCTGGCCGATGCGCGGCGTCAGGCCGGCCGCGCCGTAGCAATCCATAATGATGTCATAAAAGCCCGGCGCCAGACGCCGCGGGAAGATCACGAGCGGCGCGTCGGCCGCGGCGCGCAGGCTGATCGGGCTGTCGCGCCATTCGGCGACGGTTGCGGCTGGCGCCTGCGGTTGTGTTTCCTGCTGCCCTTCGATATGCGCCGCCATCTGCGCGGACATCGCGATCACCAGCGGTTCGCGTGCGATCGGCAGCCACGTCAGCTGCGTCGCGTAGCGCGGCGGCAGTGGCCCGATCACGAGGCCGGCGTCGATGCGGCCGGCCGTCAGTTCTTCGAGCTGCACGTCGCTGGTCGCTTCCGCGAGTTGCAGCCGCACGTGCGGCCGGCGCACGCCGAATTCGCGCAACAGCGGCGGCAGCACGCCGTAGTCGGCGGTCGACACGAACGCCAGCGACAGGCCGCCAGCCTCGCCGCGCGCGAGGCTTTGCGCGAGCGGCCGCAATGCCTCGGCGCTGGCCAGCAGGCGCCGCACTTCCGGCAGCAGATCGGCGCCGACCGGCGTCAGTTCGACCGAACGCTTGGTGCGCGCAAACAGCTCGGCGCCGAGCGTTTCTTCGAGCGCGCGGATCGCCTGCGACAGCGGCGGCTGTGTCATCGCAAGACGCGCGGCCGCGCGGCCGAAGTGCCGCTCTTCGGCGACGGCGACGAAATAGCGCAACTGGCGCAGATCGGGCGTGGGCGGGAACATGATTAATACATTTTACGACCTTATCGGCCGTCAATAATATATTGGACATCGGTTTCGAGAAACTTCATCCTTGCCTGGCATGTCGGCCTACACTGGCCGGAACAGGCACGAACCTGCGCCGCCGCGCCGGGCGCGCAGACCAAAAACAGACTGGACGGAGCCCCCCATGCCATACAACCGTCGTTCGAAGCACATCACGCAAGGCGTCGCGCGTTCGCCGAACCGCTCGATGTTTTACGCCATCGGCTACAAGAAGGATGACTTCGACAAACCGATGATCGGCGTCGCCAACGGCCACTCGACCATCACGCCGTGCAACGCCGGCCTGCAGCGTCTGTCGGACGCGGCAGTCGCCGCGATCAGGGCGGCCGATGCGAACCCGCAGATCTTCGGCACGCCGACCATCTCGGACGGCATGTCGATGGGCACCGAAGGCATGAAGTACTCGCTGGTGTCGCGCGAGGTGATCGCCGATTGCATCGAGACCTGCGCGCAAGGCCAGTGGATGGATGGCGTGGTGGTGGTCGGCGGCTGCGACAAGAACATGCCGGGCGGCATGATCGCGCTGGCGCGCATCAACGTGCCGGGCATCTATGTGTATGGCGGCACGATCATGCCGGGCAACTGGAAAGGCAAGGCGCTGACGATCGTGTCGTCGTTCGAGGCGGTCGGCGAATTCACCGCGGGCCGCATGTCCGAGGAAGATTTCGAAGGCATCGAACAGAACTCGTGCCCGACCACCGGCTCGTGCGGCGGCATGTACACCGCGAACACGATGAGCTCGTCGTTCGAGGCGCTCGGCATGTCGCTGCTGTATTCGTCGACGATGGCGAACCCGGATCAGGAGAAGGTCGAGTCGGCCGCGGAATCGGCGCGCGTGCTGGTCGAAGCGGTGAAGCGAGACCTGAAGCCGCGCGACATCATCACGAAGCGTTCGATCGAGAACGCGGTGTCGCTGATCATGGCGACCGGCGGCTCGACCAATGCGGTGCTGCACTACCTCGCCATCGCGCATGCGGCCGAAGTGGAATGGACGATCGACGATTTCGAGCGGATCCGCAAGCGGGTGCCGGTGATCTGCGACCTGAAACCGTCGGGCCAGTATGTCGCGACCGACCTGCACAAGGCAGGCGGCATCCCGCAAGTGCTGAAGATCCTGCTCGACGCGGGCCTGCTGCACGGCGATTGCGTGACGATCACCGGCCGCACGCTGGCCGAAGAGCTGAAGGATGTGCCCAGCAAACCGCGTGCGGACCAGCAGGTGATCTTCCCGATCGCGCAGGCGCTGTACAAGGAAGGCCACCTCGCGATCCTGAAGGGCAACCTCGCCGAACAGGGCGCGGTGGCGAAGATCACCGGCCTGAAGAACCCGGTGATCACCGGTCCGGCCCGCGTGTTCGACGACGAGCAAAGTGCGATGGACGCGATCCTGAACGACCGGATCAAGGCCGGCGACGTGGTCGTGCTGCGCTATCTCGGCCCGCAGGGCGGCCCGGGCATGCCGGAAATGCTCGCGCCGACTTCGGCGATCATCGGCAAGGGACTCGGCGAATCGGTCGGCCTGATCACCGACGGCCGCTTCTCGGGCGGTACGTGGGGCATGGTGGTCGGACACGTGTCGCCGGAGGCGTTCGCCGGCGGCACGATCGCGCTGGTGCAGGAAGGCGATTCGATCACGATCGACGCACACCGGTTGCTGCTGCAACTGAATGTCGACGATGCCGAACTGCAGCGCCGCCGCGCCGCGTGGCAGCAGCCGAAGCCGCGTTACACGCGCGGCGTGCTGGCCAAGTATGCGGCGCTTGCGCTGCCGGCGCACAAGGGCGCGGTAACGGGCTAACCGCTAACCGGCGGCCGCGCCCGGTGCGGCCATGCGCGCGGCCCGCTCTCGCACAAGGCAAAGGCCAACAGCACAAGCAAAGGAGCACACGGAAAATTCCGCGTGCTCCTTTGCTTTTATAATGCGGCGACAAGCCGGGCTCGACACCGGCGGAGACCAGCATGAAAAAGAAGTCGTATGCGGCATTGGGGTTGGCTGGCGCATTGACGATCATTGCACCGGCTCGCGCGGAGTCAACGCCTGGCCTTACGCTTGCGCAGCAGGAAAACTGCATGAGCTGCCACTCGGTGAGCCGGCGCTTCATGGGCCCATCGATGCACGACATCGCGGCGCGCTACGCCACACGCGCCGACGCGCCCGCGTATCTGACCCGTAAGATTCTTGAAGGCAGCGCCGGCGTGTGGGGCACGGTGCCGATGCCGGCCAACACGCAACTCACACCCGATCAGGCGGCTTCGCTCGCCGGCTGGATTCTGACGCTGAAGTAGCGCGAACGGACTGCGCGACATCCGCGCACCGCGGGCGCGACACGCGACGCCGCTGCTTCGGCCGCCACACCGCCTGCAGTCCGCCGCGCACCGCCGCGGCATCAACCGCCGCGATGCTTCAGCTCTTCGCGGATCGCCTCGCGCACCCAGCCGGTCAGTTCCGACTCGAGCGCCATCGACACCTCGCGCGTAATCTGGCTGACCAGACGCGACGTATGTTCCTGGAACGCGTCGCGGCAGCGCGACTCGATCAGCGCGCGGCCCTCGCCAGTCAGATAGCTGGCGAAGCGGCCGCGCAGCCGTTCGGCGATCAGGTTGGCGTCGTAATCGGTGATACCTGGACCGGCAACGGGCGCGCTTGCAGCAGATGCAGCAGGTGCGGATGCAGCCGCAGAAGCAGCCGTCGCAGACGCGACCGACGCAACCGCGGCCGGCTGCACCGGCCGCGCCTCGGCCCGTGCCGGTGTCGGCGTCGGTATCGGTGCCGCGATCGCATCGCTCATCGGCAAATCGAGCGGCGCGGTGCTTTCATCTTCGACAAACGCGCCCTCGTCGGGCTCGGACCCGAAGCCGTCGGCGGGCTCGGCGGCGGTTTCGCGCGCTTGCGCGGGGTCACCCTGCACGATGACTTCGTTCAGGACCGGAATGACTACATCTTGAGAATCGTTCGGATGAGGCACGGGAGCACTCCGTCAATAAGTCGGACGAACCGATGATCCGAAAAGACCTTGCATGCCGCGGCATGCAGGGCCCGCGAGGGCAAGGCGGTCTTAGCCGCCCTGCTTGTAGTTGTTCAGAGCATAGCCGCGATCGCGATAAAAGCGATAGCGTTCGCGGCCCGCCGTCAGTTCATCCGGCGCATTGCCGACCACTTCGAGCAGCCGCTCGAAGCGCGCGAATTGCGCCGGCACCTCGGCGCCAAGATTCAGCAGGATCTGGTGATGCGGCACGTCGTCGAGACTCGCGGCCAGCACCACCGGCGTTTGCGCGGCAAGCGGACTGCCCGCCATGCAGTGCGGCACGAAGTCGAGCGGCGAGAAGGTCCACAGTTGCTCGTCGAGCGCGCGCAGCCGCTGCGGCTCGGCCAGCACGACGAGCGGCTGGCCGGCCTGATACGCCTTGCGCACGAGGCGGCACGCGTACAGCAACGAGTCGCCGACATTCGAATGGAAGTCGATACGCGTCATCGCCCACCCCGCCCGCGCGCCTCGCCGAGGCCGCTACCGCATCGCATCATTGCGCGGCGCGGTCGATCAGGAACTGCGACAGCAGCGGCACCGGACGGCCGGTTGCGCCCTTCGCCGCGCCGCTCTTCCACGCGGTGCCGGCGATGTCGAGGTGCGCCCACGGATACGCTTCGGTAAAGCGCGCGAGGAAACACGCGGCCGTCACGCTGCCCGCCGGGCGGCCGCCGATATTGGCGACATCGGCGAAGTTCGACTTCAGCAGGTCTTGATACTCGTCGTCGAGCGGCATGCGCCATGCCGGGTCCATTGCTTCCTTCGACGCATCGAGCAGTTCGCCGGCGAGCGCATCGTCTTTCGAGAACAGGCCGCTGTTGTGATGGCCGAGCGCGATGATGCAGGCGCCGGTCAGCGTCGCAATGTCGATCACCGCGGCCGGCTTGAAGCGCTCCGCGTACGTAAGCGCGTCGCACAGGATCAGACGGCCTTCGGCGTCGGTGTTCAGCACTTCGATCGTGGTGCCCGACATGCTGGTGACGATGTCGCCCGGCTTCAACGCATTGCCGGCCGGCATGTTCTCGCAGGTCGGGATGATGCCGACCACGTTGAGCTTCAGCCCCATTTCCGCGACCGCACGCAGCGTGCCCAGCACCGAGCCCGCACCGCACATGTCGTACTTCATCTCGTCCATGCTGTCGCCCGGCTTCAGCGAGATGCCGCCGGTATCGAACGTGATGCCTTTGCCGACCAGCACCACCGGCGCCGCCTTGGCCGCGCCGCCCTGATACTGCAGCACGATGAATTGCGGCGGCTCGACCGAGGCCTTCGCCACCGACAGGAACGAACCCATCTTCAGCGCTTCGCATTGCTTCTGGCCGAGCACTTCGACTTTCAGCTTCCAGTCTTTGGCGAGTTTCTTCGCAGTATTGGCCAGGTAGGTCGGCGTGCAGACGTTGGGCGGCAGGTTGCCGAGATCGCGCGTCAGGTCCATGCCGTTGGCGAGCGCATTGCCCTGCTTCGCGGCCAGCTTCGCAAGCTTCTCGTCATCCGGATCGACGCTGAACACGATGCGCTTCAATGCGCGCGCGCCGTTGTCCGGCTTGCTCTTCATCTGCGTAAACTTGTAAGTGAGTTCGCGCAGCCCGAGAATCGCGGCACGCACCGCCCAGTCGGACGAGCGTTCCTTGATCGGCGCCTGTGCCAGCGTGAACGTGACCTGCACGATCCTGGTGGCGAGCATCGCGCGCCATGCGGCGCGCACCGCGTCGCCGTAAGCCTTCTGCGTGAACGCATCCTGCTTGCCGAGACCGACCAGCAGCACGCGCGAGGCGCCGATGCCCGACACTTCGTGCAGGAACAGCGTGCTGCCGTTCTTGCCGTCCATGTCGCCGGCCTTGATCACGCGCGTGAGCAGTCCCTTGGTGGCGGTATCGATCTCGAGTGCGGCGCCGGACAAGGTCTGCGACTCGAACACGCCGATCACGATGCAATCGGATTTACCGGTCAGGAACCCTTGGGTCGAGCCTTTGCTCCAATCACAGGCTTTTATGCTAAAGTCCATCGCGCTTGTCCTCGGATAAAATCTGGGCTTAGGATGAAAGCCGCAATTATCCGCTATTTTTCCCGTGGTCGCCGCATCGAGGCACGTACAACGCATACGGCGCCGCACAGAGCGCGCCCTCTTCTCATCAATAATGATCTTTGAACGCTCCCTCCAGCGTGAACTGGCGTACACGGCTGGCGCCGTGTTCATGGTGCTGCTGACGCTCGTGCTGACCACGATGATGATCCGCATCGTCGGGTTCGCCGCGTCGGGCGAGATCGACCCGCGCGACGTGCTGGTGCTGATCGGCCTGACCGTGATCGGCTATCTGGCGATCATGCTGGTCGCCACGCTGTTCGTGTCGATCCTGTTCGTGCTCACACGCTGGTACAGGGATTCGGAAATGGTCGTGTGGCTGTCGTCGGGGGTCAGCCTCACGCAGTTCATCAAGCCGATCGCGACCTTCTCCACGCCGATCGTGATCCTGATCGCGTTCTTCGTATTCGTCGGCTGGCCGTGGTCGAACCAGCAGAACAAGCTGATTCGCGCGCGCTTCCAGCAGCGCGACGAGGTGTCGCTGCTGGCGCCGGGGCAGTTCCGCGAGTCGACGGTCAGCCATCGGGTGTTCTTTATCGAGAAGATGTCGCCCGACCAGTCGCATGTCGAGAACGTGTTCGTCACCAGCACCGAGAACGGCAAGGTGAACGTGGTCGTATCGAAGAACGGCCACACCGAAACCATGAAGAACGGCGACCGCTTCGTCGTGCTGGAAAACGGCCGCCGCTACGACGGCGAGCCTGGCCATCCGGATTTCCGCATCATGGAATTCGAGCGCTACGGCGTGAAGATCCAGAGCCAGCCGGTGGTCAATACGCCCACCACCACCGGCACGCCGACCCTCGAACTGCTGCGCAACCCGACCCGCGACAATCTCGCCGAGTTCGCGTGGCGCGCCGGCCTGCCGCTGATCGCGATCAACCTGATGCTGCTGGCCATTCCGCTCGCGTACCAGAACCCGCGCCGCAGCCGCACCATCAACCTGGTGATGGCGGTGCTGATCTATCTGACCTACTCGAACGTGCTGAACGTCGTGCAGTCGTGGATCCAGCAGGGCAAGATGTCGTTCCCGGTCGGGCTGGTGGGTCTGCATATCGTGGTCGCGCTGATCGTCGTGTTCATCTTCTGGCTGCGGGTGCGCAACCGGCCGCTGTTCTCGCGCGCGATGTTCGGCCGGCGGGATACGCCCGCCGCTTCTTCGTCGCAGGGAGCCTGACCGATGAAGATCTACGAGAAGTACTTCGCGCGCCAGGTCTACCTGACCTTTATCTTTATTCTGTTCGCGTTTTCAGGGCTGTTCTTCTTCTTCGACCTGATCAACGAACTGAATTCGGTCGGCCACGGCAACTACAAGTTCAGCTACGCGGTGCTGCGCGTCGCGCTGCAAACGCCGTCGCGCTTCTACGAAATCATTCCGGTCGCCGCGCTGATCAGCGCGATCTATGTGTTCGCACAGATGGCCGCGAACTCCGAGTACACGATTTTCCGCGTGTCCGGCCTCGCGACCAATCAGGCGCTGCGCTCGCTGCTGAAAATCGGCATTCCGCTGGTGATCCTCACCTATCTGATCGGCGAAGTGGTCGGGCCTTATACCGACCAGCTGTCCGAACGGGTGCGGCTCGAGGCGCTGGGCTCGTCGGTGTCGAGCAACTTCGAATCGGGCGTGTGGGTAAAGGACACGCTGACCGAGCGCGCCGACGGCGAGCAGGTCACGCGTTTCGTCAACGTCGGCGAGCTGAAGCCGGATGCGACGATCAGCAATGTACGCATCTATGAGTTCGATTCGAAGTTCCGGCTGTCGAACGTGCGCATCGCGAAGTCCGGTGTGTATTCGCCGCCGGGCCACTGGAAGCTGACCGACGTCACCGATACGCAACTGATCGACGTCGTGCCGGCGGGCGCCAAGCCCACCGACGCGCTGAACCCGGTGTACCGCGCGCAGCAGGTCACGCTGCCCGAATACTCGCTGCGCTCGGAACTGACACCGCAGATCCTGTCGGTGCTGCTGGTGTCGCCGGATCGTATGTCGATGTTCAATCTGTTCCGCTATATCCAGCACCTGACCGAAAACCATCAGGACACGCAGCGCTATGAAATCGCGCTGTGGCGCAAGCTGCTGTATCCGTTCGCGGTGTTCGTGATGCTGGTACTGTCGCTGCCGTTCGCGTATCTGCATACGCGCGCGGGCGTGGTCGGCGTGAAGGTGTTCGGCGGCATCATGCTCGGCATGAGCTTCCAGCTGTTCAATACGCTGTTCTCGCACATCGGCAATCTGAATACGTGGCCCGCGCCGCTGACCGCGGCCACGCCTGCGCTGGTTTACCTGGTGCTGGGCCTCGGCGGCCTGAAGTGGGTCGACCGGCACTAGGCGGTATCTGACGCGTGGCTGCACCGGTGCCAACCGGGCGGCCGCAAGACGCTCGCGGAGACAAACGATGGCAACCGATGGAATCGTGCTATTCGCCCACGGCGCGCGCGATGCGCGCTGGGCCGAGCCGTTCGAGCGGCTCGCACAACGGCTGCGCGCGTTGCGCGGCGACGGCGCGCCGGTGAGCCTCGCCTACCTCGAACTGATGTCGCCCGATCTGCCCACCGCGGTGGCCGGGCAGGTGGCCGCCGGCTGCACGGCGGTGACCGTCGTGCCGGTGTTCTTCGGGCAAGGCGGCCATATTCGCCGCGACTTGCCGCTGATCGTCGAGCAGTGCCGCGCCGCGCATCCCGGCATCGAGATTCGCTGCGCGACGCCGGTCGGTGAGGACGACGCGGTGCTCGACGCGATCGCGCAGTATTGCCTGCGGCAGACCTGAACCGCTGCGCTTAAACCTGCGCTTGCCCGCCGTCGGCGAAAATCTCGGCGCCATTGATAAAGCTGGAATCGTCGGACGCGAGGAAGGTCACGACCTTGGCGATCTCGTCGGCCTGCGCCAGCCGGCCGATCGGCACCAGCGACGCCAGGTAGGCAAGCAGTTCGTCCTGGCTCTGCTTCGATTCCCCGCCGAGTTCGGCAAGCCCGACGGTATGGGTCGCGCCCGGGCTCACCACATTCACGCGGATGCCGCGTTCTTTCAGGTCCAGCACCCAGCTGCGCGCGAGGCTGCGCACCGCCGCCTTCGACGCGCTGTAGATGCTGAACGCCGGCGTGCCCGTCGAGCCGGCAATCGAGCCAGCGAGGATGATCGAGCCGCCCCGCTGCATCAATGGCAGCGCCTTTTGCACCGTAAACACCACCGCGCGCACATTGCGGTTGAACGTATCGTCGAAATGCTGCTCGCTGATGCTGCCGAGCGGCACCAGCGAACCGCCGCCCGCATTGGCGAACAGAATGTCGAGGCGCCCTTCGCGCTCGCGAATCTGCTCGATCAGCGCATCGAGGTCGGCGCTACGGGTCACGTCGCCCTGCACGCCCTGCGCACCGTGTCCGATCGCGTCGACCGCGGCTTGCAGTTCCGCCTGCCGGCGGCCTGTCACATACACCTTCGCACCTTCGCGCGCCAGATCCTGCGCCGCGGCCAGTCCGATGCCGCTGGTGCCGCCCGTGACCAGGGCGATTTTCTGTTCCAGACGCTTGCTCATCATGTTCTCCGTCAAAAAGATTGAATCGACGGGACTAACGATAGTTGTTTCCCCAGCGATAATAAATCAGGCAAAAGCTAAATCATTTTTTATGTATATGAATAATTGCTAAGATAGGCAACCGCCCGCGCGACACGAGGAGAACATGGACCAGTTGCTCGCACTACGCGTGTTCGTGCGCATCGCCGATGCCGGCGGTTTCAGCAAGGCCGCCGACTCGCTGAACATGCCGAAGCCGACCGTCACCAAGCTGATCCAGGATCTCGAAACGCATCTGCGCGTGAAGCTGCTGCAGCGCTCCACCCGCAAGGTCACCGTCACCGAGGAAGGCCGTAGTTGCTACGAGCGCGCTACCCGGATCCTCGCCGACGTCGACGAAATGGACGCTTTGTTCGCCGATGCGCGCGGCGGTCCGCGCGGCCGCCTGCGGGTCGATATCGGCTCGTCGCTGGCCAATCAGATCCTGCTGCCGCAGTTGCCGGCGTTTCGGCGCCGCTACCCGGACATCCAGCTGCAACTCGGCGTCAGCGACCGGGAGGTCGATCTGATCGCCGACGGCGTGGATTGCGTGATCCGCGGCGGCGAGCTGACCGATACGTCGCTGGTCGCAAGGCGCATTGCCAGCCTCGACTGGGGCACCTATGCCAGCGCGTCGTATCTCGCTGGCCGAGCCGCGCCGGAACACCCGGACGCATTGCGCGACCAGCACGAGCTGGTCGGCTACTTTTCGTCGCGCACCGGCCGCAGCTTCACGATGCTGTTCGAACGCGGCGACGAACGGATCCAGATCGACCCGAACCAGCGCGTCGGCGTGTCGGTCAACGAAAGCACCGCGCACCTGACGGCGCTCGCGAGCGGCCTCGGTATCGGCCAGACCTTCGGCTTCATGGCGCGGCCGCGCGTCGCGAGCGGCGAGCTGATTCAGCTGCTGGGCGCGTGGACCCGGCCGCTGCACCCGATGCACATCGTGTTCCCGCGCGCGAAGCACGACAGCGCGCGGATGCGCGCCTTCGTCGACTGGGTGCTCGAGGTGTTCGAACCGTACGACTGCCTGCGTGACGCCGGCTACGCGGCGGCCCGCAGCGTAGCCAGGTAGTCGTCGAGAATCGGCAGAATCTGCGGCAGGTTCTTGCGGCCGAAGCCGATGCGGAAATTGCGATTGCCATAGTCGAGCAGCGTGCTCGGCAACAGCAGAATGCCGGTCCGCTCCAGCAGCCGCTCGCAGAAATCGTACGCGGCAAGCGCCTTCAGGCGCGGAAACGCGATGGTCCCGGCAAGCGGCCGACGCCATTCGAAGCCGTCGTCGTGCCGCGCGAAGAATGCGTCGAGCAGGTCCAGATTGGCGCGCGTGATATCGGTCGCGCGGCGTGTCAGCGCGTCGGTGTGACGCACCGCGATGGTCGCGAGATACTCGCTCGGCGCGCTGTTGCTGATCGTCAGAAAATCCTTGAAGGTGCTCATGCGCTCGAGCACCGTGCGCTCGCGCGTCGCGACCCAACCGATGCGCAAGCCCGCCAGGCCATGCGATTTCGCCAGCGCGCCGAGCGATACCGCGCGGTCATACACATCGCACGCGGCCGGCAGCCGATCCCGCGGATCGAGTTCGAGACCGCGGTACACCTCGTCGCTGAACAGCAGCAGGTCGTGACGGCGCGCGAACGCGACGATCGCGTCGAACTGCGCGCGGGTCGGCAGATAGCCAGTCGGGTTGTGCGGGAAACAGATGACGAGCCCGCGGGTTTCCGGCCGTACCAGCGTGTCGAGTTCGTCGATATCGAGCGACCACTGCTGTTCTTCGCGCGCCATCCACGGCGTCACTGAAATGCCCAGCGCGCTCGCCACCGAGTAATGCGACTGATAGCCGGGCATATGCACGATCAGGTGATCGCCGGCCTTGAACATCGTATTCATGAACGAATAGATCGCTTCCTGCGCGCCGGTATGGACGATGATCTGCGCGGCGCCGGTGGCCGTGTACAGCTGCGCGGCCAGCGCTTCGCGCAACGCCGGCGCGCCCGGATATTCCGTGTAGCCGAGCCACGTGCGGCCGAAGCCCTCCTTCGCGTCGGGTTCGTAAGCCAGCAGGTCGTCGATGCTCATCGCTTCCGGATCGGAGCTGCACAGCAGGTACTTCGCGGTGAATTCGTGGCGCGCAAAGTAGCGTTCGAGCTTGAAGGGCGTCAGATGCATGGTGGTCTCATGAAGATGGTCCGATCCGGCTGCGGCATTGCGCCGCGGCGTCCGGCGCTCGAATCTGCGCCGGTAGATTGCCGCGGAACGGAATGCAGTTTGCGCAACACGGCTTGATAAGAAAAGCTACATTTTCTAACTGCACCTTAGCGTTGCTAATGCGCGCTTCGAGGGTGCGTGCGAGCGGTCAAGGCAAAGCATATGCAGCCAATATGCGGCCGGCATGCGCCGATACGTCGTCCGATAGGCAGCCGCTCAAGCGCGCTCCCCAGCCGCCGAATGGAACGAGCGTCGCATTAAACGGTCGATGCAGTTTCTGCGTCCACCTACGCCGACCGGTTAAAGTGATGGGTCGCTGCAGACAACGTACGGACTGCCAGCCAATCGTAAGGTAAAGACGCATGGCAGCGCGTCGTCCTATGCATTTCATCTGCGGCTGACATATTCGAAAGCTGGATCCGATGCTCGATCGATCCTGGTTGGACGGGGCACTCCTTGTGGACGGAGCACCAATCATGGGAATGTTTATGCAGTTTTGTTTTTGGCGCGGCATCGACCGACGCATGGTGGCTCGTGCACCGCTTGTTCGCCGGCCGTCGCTATCGCTAGCGAGGGCAGCGTGAACGCAGTCACCACACCGGAAAAGAAACCCAAACGCCGCGGCTTCGTCGCGTTGATCGTGATCGCGATTGTGGTGGTGCTGATCGCGCTGGTCGCGTGGCATCTGCTGCACAGCAAGAAGCCGCCGCGCGCGGTGGCCGCGCAGGTCGTCACGGTCGCCACCGCCACGCTCGGCGAGATGCCCGAGACGCTCAGCGAGCTCGGCACGATCACACCGGTCGCCACCGTCACGGTGCTGCCGCAGTTGAGCGGCTATCTGACCGCGGTCGGCTATCGCGAGGGCCAGGACGTCGAGAAGGGCCAGTTCCTCGCGCAGATCGACCCGCGCCAGTTCGAAATCAGCAAGCAGCAGGCACAGGCGCAACTCGCGAAAGACAAGGCGTCGCTCGCGCAGGCGCGCGCCGACCTCGCGCGCTTCACCCAGCTGAACGAGCACAAGTCGATCGCCGAGCAAACCTTCGTCGACCAGCAGTTCCTCGTGCAGCAGGACGAAGCCGCGGTGAAGGCCGACCTCGCAAACATCGCGCAGTTCGATCTCGACCTCATCTACTGCCACATCACCGCGCCGGTCTCGGGCCGCATCGGCCTGCGGCTGATCGACCCGGGCAACTACGTGACCGCCTCGAGCCAGCCGGGCATCGCGGTGATCACGCAGATGAAACCGACCACCGTCGAATTCACGGTGCCGCAGAACTCGCTCGGACAGGTGCTGCAGCGCTTCAACAGCGGCGCGAAGCTGCCGGTCACCGTGTATAGCAGCGACAACACGAAGAAGCTCGCGAGCGGCGTGCTCTACACGATCAACAACCAGATGGCGACCGCCACCGGCACCGTCACGCTGCGCGCGAGCCTGCCCAACGACGACGAAGCGCTGTTTCCGAACGAGTTCGTCAACGTGACGCTGCTGGTCGATACGTTGCAGAACGCGGTGCTGGTGCCGACCGCCTCGGTGCAGACCGGCGCGCCCGGCGACTACGTGTACGTCGTCAACGACAACGACACGGTGTCGGTGCACAAGGTGACGATCGGACCGAGCAACGGTGCGTACACGGCCATCGCGTCGGGGCTGACAGCGGGCCAGCGCATCGTCACTGATGGGCTCGACCGGCTGTCGGACGGCGCGCACATCAAGCCGGCGGCGGCACGGCCAGCCCAGGCGAGCGGCGCGCGCGCGGCCAGTGCGGCAGCACACTCAGCGGCAAGCGCAGCAACAAGCACAAGCGGCACGGCGCCGGCCTCGGACGCCCCCGCCGCGTCGGACACCGCAGCGCAAGACTCGTAAGCCGCACCGATGAATTTTTCCCGCCTGTTTATCCTGAGACCGGTCGCGACCTCGCTGCTGATGATCGCGCTGGTGCTGGTCGGTCTCGTCGCGATGAAGTTCCTGCCGGTTTCGTCGCTGCCGTCGGTCGACTATCCGACCATCCAGGTGCAGACCTTCTATCCCGGCGCGAGCCCGCACGTGATGGCCACCACCGTCACCGCGCCGCTCGAGGTGCAGCTGGGCGAGATCCCCGGCTTGCAGCAGATGATCTCGTACAGCTCCGAGGGCGCGTCGATCATCACGCTGCAGTTCGACCTGTCGCTGAACCTCGACGTCGCGCAGCAAAACGTGCAGCAGGCGATCAACGCGGCCAACAGCTTCCTGCCGTCGGGCCTGCCCGCGCCGCCCACGTATGCGAAGGTCAACCCGGCGGACCAGCCGATCCTGACGCTGGCGGTCACGTCGAACTCGATGTCGCTGACGCAGCTGCAGGACGCCGCCAACAACCGCCTCGCGACGAAAATTTCCGAAGTGCAAGGCGTGGGTCTCGTCGCGACTTCGGGCGGCAACGTGCCGGCGGTGCGGGTCGAAGCCGACCCGCAAAAGCTCGCCGGCTACGGCCTCAATATCGACGATCTGCGCACGCTGCTGGCCAACATCAACGTCAGCCAGCCGAAGGGCAATTTCGATGGCCCCGAGCTCGACTACACGATCAACGGCAACGACCAGATCTCCGATCCGGCCGACTATCTGAACTCGGTGATCGCGTACCAGAACGGTGCGCCGGTGTTCCTGCGCGACGTCGCGCATGTGAGCCAGGCGCCGCAGGACGTCGAGCGCGGCGCGTGGTTCAACAAGACGCCGGCGATCGTGCTGAACGTGCAGCGCCAGCCGGGTGCGAACGTGATCCGCACCGTGAATCAGATCATGCAGCAGCTGCCGAAGCTCGAATCGACGCTGCCGGCCGGTATGAAAGTGACGGTGGTAGCGGACAGCACCGGCGTGATCCGCTCGTCGGTGCGCGATGCGGCGTTCGAGCTGATCCTCGCGATCGTGCTGGTGGTGGCGGTGATTTTCGTGTTCCTGCGCAACGTGCCGGCCACCATCATTCCGAGCATCTCGGTGCCGGTGTCGCTGATCGGCACGCTCGCGGTGATGTACCAGCTGAACTACTCGATCGACAACCTGTCGCTGATGGCGCTGATCATCGCAACCGGCTTCGTGGTCGACGATTCGATCGTGATGATCGAGAATATCGTGCGCTATCTCGAGGAAGGCATGGGCCCGCTCGAGGCCGCGTTGAAGGGCGCCGGACAGATCGGCTTTACGATCCTGTCGCTGACGGTGTCGCTGATCGCGGTGCTGATTCCGCTGTTGTTCATGGGCGGCGTGATCGGCCGGCTGTTCAGCGAGTTCGCGATCACGCTGGCAGTGACGATCGTGCTGTCGGCCGTCGTATCGCTGACGGTCGTGCCGATGATGTGCGCGCGCCTGTTGCGCGCCCAGGCCGAGCGCCACCCTAGCCGCTTCGAGCGCATCAGCGAGGGGCTGTTCGACAGGACGCTCGCCGCGTACGAACGCGGGCTGCGCTGGGTGCTCGACCACCAGACGCTGACGCTGTTCGTCGCGCTCGGCACCGTCGCGCTGACCCTGATCCTGTACATCGTGATCCCGAAAGGCCTGTTCCCGGTGCAGGACGTCGGCGTGCTGCAAGGCATCAGCGTGGCCGACAATTCGGTGTCGTACTCGGCGATGGTCAAGCGCCAGAACGAACTCGCGCAGGCGATCCTGAAAGATCCGGACGTGACGTCGCTGACGTCGTACGTCGGCATCGACGGCACCAATACGACGCTGAACAACGGCCGCTTCCTGATCAACCTGCGCCCGCGCGACGACCGCTCGGCGAGCGCCGAAGAAATCGGCCGGCGCATCCAGCAGGAAACCGACAAGGTGGCCGGCATCCGTCTGTACGTGCAGCCCGAACAGGATCTGACGCTCGATACCACGGTCACCAAGAACCAGTACAACTTCGTGCTGCGCGGACCGAGCCAGCAAGCGTTTCAGCAGTACGTGCCGGCGCTGATCGAACGGATGAAGCAGATTCCGTCGATCACCGATGTGGCGAGCGATCTGAACGTCGACGGCCTCGGCATCTACGTCGACGTGAACCGCCAGCTGGCGGCACGTTACGGCATCACGTCGGCGACCATCGACAACGCGCTGTACGACGCACTCGGCCAGCGCATCGTGTCGACGATCTTCCAGCAGTCGAACCAGTACCGCGTGATTCTGGTCGCGAAGCCCGACGCGCTGCCCGACCTGCAGGGCCTCGGCAATCTGTATCTGCCGAGCCAGACCAGCAGCAGCGGCCAGGTGCAGCTGTCGGCGATCGCGAAACTGCATGTGGTACGCACGCCGCTGGTGGTCAGTCACCTCGCGCAGTTTCCGTCGGTGACGATCTCGTTCAATCTGGCCAAGGATGCATCGCTGAGCGCCGCGGTGCGTTCGATCCGTGACGCCGAAGCCGCGGTAAATCTGCCGCCGTCGATTACGTCGACCTTCCAGGGCGCCGCGCAGGCCTTCGAAGATTCGCTGTCGAGCGAAGTCTACCTGCTGGTCGCCGCGCTGGCCGCCGTGTATATCGTGCTCGGCGTGCTGTACGAGAGCTATATCCACCCGGTGACGATCCTGTCGACGCTGCCGTCGGCCGGCATCGGCGCGTTGCTCGCATTGATGATCGCCGGCAGCGACCTGGACGTGATCGGCATTATCGGCATCGTGCTCTTGATCGGCATCGTGAAGAAAAACGCGATCATGATGGTCGACTTCGCGCTCGAGGCCGAGCGCGTGCACGGCAAGGCGCCGCGCGACGCGATTTTCGAGGCGTCGCTGCTGCGCTTCCGGCCGATCCTGATGACTACCCT
>Ga0310813_10000966_pt1 | contig 17429 bp, 15 predicted proteins | sample YN3metagenome_FD_203086 | JGI IMG/M metagenome (GOLD analysis project Ga0310813, IMG submission 203086) | Soil microbial communities from experimental microcosm in Duke University, North Carolina, United States - YN3 | ecosystem: Engineered > Artificial ecosystem > Soil microcosm > Unclassified...
GCTGGCGAAGCCGATGTCCTCAACTACCCGCAACCGACGCGTCCACCCAAACACACCTCGCGACGTGTCGGCATTCACACGTCCATCGCGGGTGGGGTTGAACTTGCCGCGGAACGCGCATATCGCCTGGGCTGCAATACCTTTCAGATTTTCTCTTCCAGCCCACGGCAATGGGCGCCCTACGAACTCGGCCGCCCGCAATGCGACCAACTGAGGCTTCTGCGAGAGAAATACAACCTGAAGCCGATGGTGATCCATACGAATTACCTGATCAACATGGCCAGCATGACCGAGGCATTTCTCAAGAAATCTATCGAAGCCTTTCGTGGCGAGATCGAACGCGCGCTGATGCTGTGCGCCGAATATGTCGTCCTTCATCCCGGATCATTTCGAGGCGCAGATCGGGAACGCGGGCTCATGCAAACTGCAGCCGCAATTTCCGCAGCCACCCACAAGCTAGATCTCGCAAAGGGCGGGCTGATGATCCTGATCGAAAACACCGCCGGCGCCGAATACTCGCTGGGCAGCAGCTTCGAGCAGGTCGCAGAAGTTATCGACCATCTGCGGAATCACGTGCCCGTCGGCGCCTGCATCGACACCTGCCACACTCATGTCTCTGGGTATGACATCGTTTCCGAAGCCGGCTACAAGCAAACGATCGCGCAGCTTGATGGAACCATCGGGCTGAAAAACGTTCCCGTATTTCACTGCAATGACGCTAAGGCAGCACGCGGATCAAAGCTCGACCGTCATCAACACATCGGGAAGGGAACGATCGGCCCAGAACCGTTCCGTCGCCTGCTGAACGATCCTCGACTGAGGCACGCTGCCTTCATCGCGGAAACGCCCGTCGATCAACCGGGAGACGATCTAAAAAACGTAGCTGCATTGAAGGCGTTAGTTAAGTGAATGTGGGGTGCCCCACGTCTCGCCGATGTTGCGAGACGTGGGAGAGCGCTTGTCTCCTGTAAAATCAAATTCCAACCACATATGCCCCAGGAGGAACGTACGATCGCAAGCGCCGCCCCGGACGAGGGATCTCCTCGTCGCGACGACCGGTACAACGCACACCAGATCGAAGAAAAATGGTCTGCGCGCTGGCAGCAGGATCCGAAGCTTTACGCGGCCGAAGTCAATTCAACCAAGCCCAAGTTCTACGTCCTTGAAATGCTGCCTTATCCCTCCGGCGCGCTCCATATGGGCCATGTGCGCAACTATGCCATTGGCGATGCTCTTGCCCGCTACATGTGGATGAACGGCTACAACGTTCTCCATCCCATGGGATGGGATTCCTTCGGTTTGCCCGCGGAGAACGCCGCCATCAGCGCTAACGTCCCTCCGCGTGACTGGACATTGCGCAACATCGCCAACATGAAGGCGCAGATGAAGCGCCTGGGCTTCGCCTACGACTGGTCGCGCGAGGTAACTACTTGTTTTCCAGAGTATTACAAGTGGAACCAGTGGTTTTTCTTGAAGCTTTACGAGCGCGGGCTAGCCTACCGCAAAAAGAGCAAGGTCAACTGGTGCCCCAAGTGCGCGACAGTTCTGGCGAACGAGCAGGTGGTGAACAACGGCCACTGCTGGCGGCATGAAGACACACTGGTTGAGCAGCGCGAACTGGAACAGTGGTTCTTGCGCACTACAAATTACTCCGACGAACTTCTGCGCGATCTCGACCGCCTCCCCGGCTGGCCGGAAAAAGTGCGTACCATGCAGCGCAACTGGATCGGCCGCAGCGAAGGCACGCTGGTCGATTTCCGCCTCGATTACTCCGGCGGCGATGTTATCACCGTGTTTACCACGCGAGTGGACACGATCTTCGGCGCTACGTCCGTCCAACTCGCCCCCGAGCACCCCGTCACCCAGGAATTGTGTGCGCTCGAACCTGATCTGAAGTTGAAAGTCGATCAGCTCATCGCCGAACAGAAAAAAGCCAAGGAAAGCGGCGACATCGCCAATATTGAAAAGCACGGCGTAAACACCGGACATCTCGCCGTGAACCCCTACAACGGCGAACGTGTGCCGGTCTGGGTAGCGAACTACATTCTGATGGATTACGGCACCGGCGCGATCATGAGCGTTCCTGCGCACGATGAGCGCGACTACGAGTTCGCAAAGAAATACGGGATCGAGATCAAGCAAGTCATTGTGCCGGCCAAGACAGGAGAATCTGAGGACATCCCCTTCACCACTCTCGACGGCACCCTCATCAATTCTGACAAATTCACCGGGCTCTCCTGCCAGGTTGCGATCAAGAAAATGTCCGCCTTTGCCGAGCAGCATAATTTCGGCAAGGCAACCGTCACATATCGGTTGAAGGATTGGGGCATCTCGCGCCAGCGCTACTGGGGCACGCCGATCCCAATGGTTTATTGCGAGAAGGACGCCATCGTTCCGGTTCCGGAGAAAGATCTTCCGGTCATCCTTCCCGACAAAGTCGAGATCACGCTGACCGGTGGCTCTCCCTTGCAGCGGGTGCCGGAATTCTCGAACACCATCTGTCCCAAGTGCGGCGGCCCGGCCCGGCGCGAGACTGACACCATGGACACATTCGTCGATTCGTCCTGGTACTTCTATCGATATACGGACGCCCACAACGACAAGGCTCCATTTGACTCCAAAATCGCAGCCTACTGGTTCGGCGAGAAGGGAATTGACCAATACATCGGCGGAGTCGAGCACGCCATTCTTCATCTCATCTATTCGCGCTTCTGGACGAAGTTCATGCGCGACATCGGCTTGATCAAGAATGACGAACCCGTCGAGCGCTTGTTTACTCAAGGCATGATCATCAAGGCCGGCGCCAAGATGTCGAAGAGCCTGGGCAACGTGGTTTCGCCCGACGACATGGTGCAACGCTTCGGCGGCGACGGCACGCGCATGTATACGCTCTTTGCCACGTCCCCGGACCGCGAACTTGATTGGCAGGACGAAGGTGTTGCGGGAATCTATCGCTTCGTCAGCAAGGTGTACAGGTTTGTCGCGCAAAACGCCCATGTCGAAAATGCGTCATGGCACGCGCCTGTTCCTTCGAGTGTGTCTCCTGAAGCTCGTGCAATCCAGCGGAAGCTTCACCAGACCATTAAACGCGTGACCGAGGATTTTCAAGGGCGATGGCATTTCAACACCAGCATTGCCGCGATCATGGAACTGGTGAATGAGTTGTCGGCAACAGCGGGCTTGCCAATCCCGGTATTAGCCGACGTGGAGCGGAAGCTTGTTCTTCTTCTCGCTCCTTTCGCTCCGTATCTCGCGCACGAACTCTGGGAGATGCTCGGCGAAAAAAACAACTTGCTCAAAGAACCCTGGCCAAAATTCGATCCCGAGCTCGCCAGAGAAGACGAGGTCGAGATTCCAATTCAGGTAAACGGCAAGCTGCGCGGCAAAATTGTGGTTGCGCCGAACACGCCGGAAGAAGAAGTTTTTGCCAAGGCGCTCGCCGACGAAAAAGCCCAGAGCTTTATCGCGGGAAAGCAGATTATCAAGAAGATCTACACCGGCAAGCTTGTGAGCATCGTCGTTCGCTAGGCGGGGAAGTCTGAACTAGTTCTTGTTCATTCTCATCTGTTAGCGACGAAGACGAATGGTTGGTCTTAGGTTGCCCGGCGTGCACTAAGCGAATTCCTTACATGATCTTCCCTCCCGGTTTTAGCGCAACTCACCATTGGGTTAGCCCATCCATTTGCTAGTCCGAAATCGCTATTGCCAAGCCACTTCGTACTCTCGCATCGCGGAGGGTTTGATCGCATGGAAGGTGAAGCAAGAGAGCGTTGGTTGAGTCTCTGCGAACAAGCTGCCAGTGAGCAGGACCCAGAAAGGCTGATGGAATTGGTCAGCGAAATTAATCGTATTCTTGAGGATAAAGAAAGACGACTTTTGGGCCAAACCCGCGCGTTGAGCGAATAATCGGTCCTTCAAGAGCCGCGGTGGTTTGACACTTTCGTGGGATTGACACATTCGGGCCGCTCAAGTCATTCTGTTAATAGACGACGCATTACCAGCGTTTTTTGGGAGTTGAGGGGACTCCCCTGAATGCAGCCACCAGACAGCAAACTGCGTAGTAGAAGTGTGTTGATTGATGTCCTTCTTTTCGGGATTGTAGCCGCCTCATTCGGCGAGTTGTGCTATCTGCTTCTGAACTAGCCGAACGAGATCCCAACCTAATCCAGTTCGTCGCGCTCCGATGCGTAGCATCAGTGTGCGCCACGGCGTTCACATGCTGGAGGCCCCGGGCAGAGTCGAACTGCCGACCAACGGTTTAGGAAACCGCTGCTCTATCCATCTGAGCTACGGGGCCGATTGCAACGTTGCCCCATTATCCCATGTCAGTTGATGGCGCTGGCCGTGTTCACGCAATTGCGTGCTTAGCCGGCGATGTGTCGAAGCTCGGAATCTCCTGATGGAAGCGACTTTCAGGATCGGTGATTTACGATTCGCCCAGGAATTGACTTAGAGATCTGAAACCGTAGGTGTGATAACCATTCTCTTTTTTTATCGTCCAAATGGTGATCCGAAGAGGGGAGCTGCTCCATGCGATTTACCTTGAATTCTCTGCGAACACCCAGGTTACGAGATCTCGCGATCCTCACATTGGCGGTTTGCCTTCTGGCCGCGCCCGTACTTGCCGCGCCTATGAATCAGGAGGACCGCGAGCATCTGCTTGTGCATTTCGAAATGACCACGCAAATAGTGGCTGAGCAAGTCCGTGGCTTATCGCCGACGCAGCTGGAGTACAAAGCCTCGCCAGATCGATGGAGCATCCGTGAAGTCGTGTCCCATCTCGCCGTGGCTGAACCGGACTACTGGCGCGACATTCAGAAAGCACTCAAGGCCGCGCCGGATATGCCCAGCAAGAAGTCGGTGGCGACTGACGCTGACATTCTCTGGTACGGAGTAGATCGTGTGGTGCATACGAAGACCGGCGGCGGGCATGAAAAGGTCGATACTTATAAAGACCTGAGTCAGGCACTCGGGAAATTTCAGGCACTCCGCGCCACCATGATCGAATACATCAAGACCACCAACGATGACATGCGGGCCCATAGCTTTGGAGATCGAGAGGTGATCGATTGCTGGCAGTGGATGCTGGAGATTTCTACTCACGCCGAACGTCACATCCAGCAGATCCGCGAGATCAAGAACGATCCGAACTTTCCGAGGTGAAATCCGGCCAGGGCTTGTGTTGAGCGCGACTCCCCCGTCGGCATCACAAGGCGGTCCAGCCGCCATCAATGAGAAGCGTGTGGCCCGTAATCAGGGCTGCGGCCGGGGAAGCAAGAAACACCACGGCACCGGTGACGTCTGAGGGCTGTCCAATCCGGTGTAACGCCGCGATACGCTCGATCACGTTGCTGCGGAATGCCGGATTTGCCAGCGCCGATTCCGTACCTGGGGTGTGAATGAATGTGGGTGCGACCGCGTTGACTCTGATGTTGTATTTGCCCCACTCGACGGCCAGGCATTTGGTCAGGTGCGCTATGCCTGCCTTGGTCATGCAATAAATTGACTCCGTCGGCAGCGCTACAAATCCGGCCTGCGAACTCATATTGATGATGCATCCGCGATGTTGGCGAATCATCACCCGCCCAGCCGCCTGACTCGCAAAAAACGTCCCTTTGAGGTTCACCCTCAGAGTCAGATCAAAATCTTCTTCAGTTACATTTTCAGCGAGATTTTCAGGAGCCAGTCCGGCATTGTTTACGAGCAGGTCAAGACGTCCGAAGTGCTGCGCCGTATCTTTGATAGCGCGAGAGATCTGGTCGCGCTGAGTCATGTCCATCTGCAACGGCAACGCCCGCCGGCCGATGGCCTCAATCTCTTTTGTAAGATCGCCCCCGGTTTCCACATCTCTCAGACCGAGCGCCACGTCCGCACCGGCGTGAGCAAGAGCCAGAGAAATGGCACGGCCGAGCCCACGAGCGGCGCCGGTCACTAAGGCCACGTCACCGGCCAAATCAAATCGAGGAAAGTCATTGGCCACAGGAACCTCCTGGGAGTGCTGTTCAGCACCGAGGTTGTTAATATACGTCAGTCACGCCGGACAATTAAGGCCTTCCGTTCTCATAGGTAGCAATCATTGAATCGAGAACCGGGAGCTGCGTGCGTCCGATCCCAACTCGAAGGCAGGATGATGGAAAAATCCACGAGTGTTCGGTTGCTTCTGGGCTACTTCCTGTTTGTTCACGCCTCTGCAATCTCGGCGCAAACTCTTGCGGACCGCCTGGGATACCCTCCGGGCACAAAGCTGATCATCGTTCATGCCGACGACCTTGGCGAAACTCATGCGGTGAACGCGGCGGCGATAAAGTCTCTGGAAGCCGGCTCGATCAACTCTGCAAGCATGATGGTGCCATGCCCGTGGTTCCCCGAAATCGCTGACTACGCCAAATCGCATCCTGACGCGGATTTCGGGCTGCATCTCACGCTGACCAGTGAGCGAGTTTATTACCGTTGGGGTCCGGTCGCTGCCGCCGACACGGTGCCGAGTCTCCTGGATCAAAATCGGTACTTCCATCATGACTGGGAACAAAACCCGCACATCAATCCGAAGGAGGTTGAGATTGAATTGCGCGCGCAGATCGAACGCGCGCTGGCAATGGGTGTTCGCCCTACTCACCTCGATTCGCATCAGTACCGGCTGATTGTGAATGGGAAAGAAATATTCGATGCCATGGTTCGCGTGGCTCATGCCTACAAGTTGCCAGTCTTCGTCACCAGAGATTGGTTCGCTGAGCATCCTTATCTGGAGAAGAGCCTCGGCTCTGATGACATAGTTCTCGACCATACGGTCACCATCGGACCAGAAGTTCCACCGGAAAAGTGGGCTGAGTTTTACATTTCGGCGCTGAAAAACTTGCAACCCGGTGTGACCGAATTCGTCATTCATCCCGGTTTTGACGATGAGGAACTGCGCGCGGCCACCAGGGAGCGCTCAACGTGGGGTGCAGCGTGGAGGCAGCGCGATTTCGACTTTTTCACCAGTGATCAGTTTCGCCAGATCCTGGCTCAAGAGAACGTCAAGCTGATCACATGGCGGGAACTGGTCAAGATGTCAACGCGGAAGTAGCTGAATTCCCTGTGCTTCTTTACAATTAAGGAGTCGCGCGTCAAAAATGCGAAACCGCTGCTCTGTTTTATCTGAGCCGCGGGGCCATGACTGCGTAGTGTAACAAGGCAAAAGCGCCATGCAATTGGTAACAATGCCTAAGTAACTTAAACTTCCGACCACCACCTTCCAGTCTTCGGCATCGAAGTTTCATGTTCTGCCCACCCAGCGTCCGGGCAAGGCCCTTCACCGTGATAATCGTTTTGGTTATCCTGGTTGCGGCGCTGCTTTACTCGGCCTTGAACCGCAAGCACGAAGTTCAGCCGCAGACCCCTCCTATGCACGAACAGCGCTAGCAGCAGTCGGTCCCGGCTATTGGTTTGAGAGCTTTCGCCGCATCTTTCACAAAACAACTTGACGCGACCTCGGGAACCAGCCAATATTTCTAGCCATTCAGAGTATCTTCGGCTGTCGCCGTTACGCTCAGCGTGGATGGAGATTTTACCTTTAGTATGGGAAGCTCTAGCATCACCGTGACCGAGCCGGGGGAACAGCAAGCAGCACGCTCACCATTGCTCTAGCTGCGTACGACAGCACCATTAATTTCTCGAGTGCTTCATGTTCAGATCCTTCATTGCTAAGTATGTGTTAGTTTAGCCCGGCCAGCGTGAATGAAATCGGCAATTCAACCGTCACGATCGTCACCATCGCTGCGTCCGCATCGTTACGCCGCCGCCGTACTCCACCCGTTCTGGTTCTTCTGCTGTGTGCGGTTGTGCTCGGCAAGATTGGCTGTGGCGGCGGAAATGGCGGCGGAGGTGGAGGGGCGGCGGGGCCCTGGCACCGACAGGCAACTACAACATCGTCGAGACGCCTACTACCAGTGATGGTGTTGTGCCCCACTGCCGGATTCGTCTTGATAATGCAATAAATACAATCGGCGGCTATGCCGCCTCGGCGGAACATGCGGCCTCCCATTCACGTATCATTACCTAAGCATGCGTCCGCTCCTGGAAATCTTCGGACAGACCCTCAGCACGCTCTGGGCCCACAAGCTCCGTTCGTTTCTCACGATGTTCGGGATTGCCTGGGGTGTAGGGTCGCTCTTGCTGCTGGTGGGCTTGGGCGAGGGTTTCCGCTCCGGTAATCGCAAGCAATTCGACGAGATTGGCGAGAACGTCATGTTCATCTGGGGCGGCCGCGCTCCCGCAATGAACGGCAGCTTCACCAGCCTGCGCTGGTACTTTCTGACCGAGCGCGACTATCGCGACGTCGAGCGTGACTGCCCGGATGTAAAGCTGGCCGCGCCGGTGATTTCGCGTAACGACGTGCGCGCGGTCAGCGATTACTTCCAGAGCAGCGGACAGTTAATGGGTGTGCACGCCGACTACAACCAGATTCGCTATCTGCCGATCTCAGAAGGCCGCTGGCTTAACGAACTCGACGTCTCTGAGAAACGGCCCGTAGTCGTCATTGGCGATGAGGCGCGCCGGGTTCTGTTTCCCGGCTGGCCGTCGGTCGGGGCAACCATACTGTTGAATGGCGTCCGTTTCCAGGTCATAGGCACTCTCAAGCGAATCGGACACGGCGAGAACAATACCCGCAATCTTCAGATTTTCATCCCGTTCTCGCAGATGCGCGATAACTTTCCGCCGAAAAATGTCGGCGAGGTGGATGATGCCATCTCGTTCCTGAACTATCAGCCGAAATCGCGCGACCTGCACGAAACCGCCAAGTTGGAAGTCCACAAAGTGATTGCCCGGAACCACGGCTTCGACTACACCAACTCCGATGCCTACGACGAGTGGGACACGATCAAGACAGTGGACGCAATTGGGAAGATTTTCGATGCGATGAACATGTTCCTCGGCAGCGTCGGCCTGGTCACGCTCGGCCTGGGCGCGATTGGGATCATTAACATCATGCTGGTCTCGGTGGCAGATCGTACACGCGAAATCGGATTGCGAAAAGCTCTGGGCGCCACCAACCGCAGCATCCTGTTTCAGTTCTTTGTGGAAGGAGCATTTCTAACGCTCCTGAGCGGATTGATCGGAATGGGGGTCGCGGCGGGCGTCATGTCACTGCTGGGAATGTTGCCACAGCCGCCGGGATTCGATATGCCACGCCTTGTGAAATCTACAGCAATCCTTGCCATTGGCTCGCTTTCTATTGCCGGCATCGTTGCTGGGTTGTACCCTGCGCGCAAGGCCGCGCTGCTTGAACCGGTTGAGGCGCTGAGAAGGGAATAAATGGATTCGCCGCACCTCCTTACCAACGATCGGCATGGTCAGCGCACATTCACGCTGTTAGGGCGCGATACCTTCAGCCAGGCTTACGGCGCCATGCGCCACGACCTGCGCAAGACCCTTCTCACCATGCTGGGCATGGCCTGGGGTATCGCCACGGTGGTGCTACTGCTCGCGTATGGTGAAGGCTGTGGGCGGGCGGTGCAAAACATCTGGGACGCATTCGGCGCAACCGCTGTCGGCATTTATCCCGGACGCACTTCGCAGCAGGCCGGTGGCAACAAAGCCGGCACGCAAATCCGTTTTACCAACGACGACATGGAACTCATGCGCAATGTGGTGCCGCTTGCGAAGCATACGTCGCGAATTGGCAACCTGGACGGAGGAACTCTGCAAGCCGGTTCGCGCACTTTCACCATGCAAGTCGTGGGTATTGACCCTCCGATGGCCGACATCTGGGCCCTCGACATGAATCAAGGCCGGTTCATCGACGAAGCCGACAACATGAGCCACGCCCGCGTGGTGGTCCTGGGATCGGAAGCAAGAGACAAACTTTTTTCTGGCATTCCGCCGATCGGCGAAAGCATTCGCATCAACGGCAGCAGCTTTCAGGTTGTCGGCGTGCTCAAGGCGCGCATGCAGGAAGCAGACAATGACGATAACCGGACCGCCTACGTGCCTTATAACGCGATGGACACGCTCCGTGACAATCACTACCTGAGCGGCATGTGGCTCGACTCCCTCGGCCTCGATCACAACAAGATGACCAAGAGCATTCGCGACGCCCTCGCCGCGCAGCACAGCTTCAAGCCCGATGACGAACGCGCAGTCTTTATCTTCGACGCGCAAAAGCAATTGCAGCAGTTCAGCATTATCACGATCGCGATTAAAGTGTTGCTGGCTATTATCGGCACGATCACTCTGGGGATCGGCGGCGTCGGCCTGATGAACATGATGCTGGTATCAGTTACGCAGCGCACGCGCGAAATTGGCGTCGAGAAAGCCCTGGGAGCGCGCAAGCGAGATGTCCTGTTTCAATTTCTTGCGGAAGCAATGGTGATTACCGCTGCCGGCGGAGTCTGCGGCGTTCTGCTCTCGTACATTGTTTCGCTCTCGGTCGGCAGACTGACGCTTTACAGCGCACTCGCCAAGCACGCCGAAGCGGGGGATATCCGATTGATCGTGGCACCGCAGGTGTTGCTGATATCCACGATCATTCTCGGCCTGGTGGGAGTCGCCAGCGGAATGCTTCCCGCTTTCCGCGCAGCGAATCTGGACCCGATTGAAGCGCTGCGGTACGAGTAGCAACGAGCTTTCTTGTGTAGCACAGGCGGCTCGCCTGTGCAGACCAACACCCGAACTTCACTAGGCTTCTTCACGGCCGAGCCGGCTGTGCTACAAAGTTAATCCGCCGCAGCGCGCGATGGAACGAATTTCGTCTGCCGGGCTTTCATCGTGGTGATCGCCACCACGCTCACCAAGATTAATGCCATTCCTAGCAACGTCCGCCGGCCGATCACTTCTCCGCCAATCAGTGACCCAAGAATGACCGCGATCACCGGGTTGACGTAGGCGTAAGTGCCGACCTTGGTTGGGGACTCGTAATCCAAGAGCCATACATAGGCCGTGTATCCAACAATCGATCCGGCGATTATCAGATAGACCAGCGAAAACCATGCCTTGCCGGAAATTGCCTGCAGGTGAAAACGCCCAATTTCTCCGGTACTAGCGGACAGTACAAGCAGCATCACTCCGCCGGTAAACATCTGCGCCGCCGCACTCATGGGTTTCGACTTCGGCTGCACCACGCGCTTGCTTACGATGGTTCCAACTGACCAGCCCAGGCAAGCGGCCAGCAGCGCTACTGCACCGTGACGATCAATCGGGACTTCGCCGAAGGAGGCTGAGGGATTCATCAGCACAGCAACGCCGACTACGCCTATCAGCAATCCCAAGCCGAGACGAATCGTCAGCCGCTGCGTCCTCAGGAATATGATTTCGAGTATGGTGATGCAGACTGGTATCGCTGCCAGAATCACCGCCGCAATTCCCGAAGGCACGCGCTGTTCAGCCCAGAACAGGCATGCGTAATCCAACAGGAACATCAGTGCGCCGAGCAGAGTTGCAGCTTTCCATTCCCGCCAGTTGGGAGAGGGCACGCCCCTGACGCGCATCCACGCGTATAGCACGATGCCCGCCAGCGCGAACCGCAGCCCCGCCATCAGGAACGGCGGCATCTCCTGCACGCCCACCCGAATCGCCAGGTATGTCGATCCCCAAACGATGTAGATGATGCCGAACGCCAGCAGAATCTTCCACGCGGCAGGACGGGGCGGGGTCATGAAATTCAGATGAGGGCGTGCACGATCACGGCGCAAATTTTGTTGGGCATTCAGCACTCAGCATTCAGCACTCAGCCAGGCAAGATCGGTGCCAGTCATGTGTACCAATCTCTAAACTTGGCTTGGAGAGGGGGTTGGTCTTGCCTTAGCCAAGAGCCAAGAGCCAAGAGCCAAGCTCTTGCCTCAGACAAGTCACTTACCGCGACGTACCTCGCAACCTAGAATCTGGCACAAAGGGGAGGAGCCATGACCATCTTCGACAGTTCGAGGGGAAAAGTCATCGACGCCAACGGAGGCAGCATGATTCGCATTATTGGCTTGGCCATTCTGGGGTTGGTGTTTATCGTTCTGCTCTTCAATTCCGTGACCCGCGTCGGCACCGGGCGCGTCGGCGTATTGACGTTGTTCGGAAAGGTGACAGGAGAGACGCTGGGTGAAGGCCTTCATCTCATCAATCCGTTTAAGACCAATAATGAAATGTCGATTCAAACTCAGAGCCTCAAAGAATCGGCGAGTGTGCCTTCGAGCGAAGGCCTGATGATGAGCCTTGACACATCCTTGATCTATCACCTGGATCCTCGAAAAGCGGCCGAGGTCTTTCAGTTGATCAATGCCGATTATGAGGACAAGGTGGTTGAGCCCACGTTACGCTCCGCCATCCGTGAAGCCACCGCTTCCCACAGCGCGAACGCTCTCTATACCGGAGAGCGCGAAATGGTTGGCAAACAGATTTTCGACCAACTCTCGGCTGCACTGGACAAGCGCGGGCTGATCGTTGAGAACGTTTTGTTGCGCGATATCCAACTGCCGGCCACGCTGAAGGCCGCCATCGAGGCCAAACAGCAGGCTGAGCAGGAATCGCTGGCCATGAGTTTCCGGCTACAAAAGGAGACGCAGGAGGCTCAGCGCAAGCGCATCGAAGCCGCTGGCGTGCGTGATTTCCAGCAGATCGTCGCCCAGGGCATCACCCCTTCGCTGCTGGAGTGGAAGGGAATTGAAGCCACCGAAAACCTGGCCAAGAGCCCGAATTCCAAGGTCGTAGTGATCGGCAACAACAAAAATGGACTGCCGCTGATCCTCGGCCAGTGATCATCGGGCCAAACCGCCTAGCGTTGCCAGGCTGGTCCGCCTTCCTTATCGCGGAAGATAAATGTATCAATGCCGCGAGTCACGGAGCGAGCGAAAATCGTCGGCACGCCTTCAAACTCCGTCTTGAATCCGACAATTTCGATCTTGTCGCCCTGGCGCAGGTTCATTTCGATCATCTTGGTGAACTCAGTCGTCGCAAGATGTACTTCGATGCTGGTATTGTCCTGCAGACGCAGTTGAATGTGGGAACCCATGCCGCCGCTTACCGGACACCGGCGCTCGATGATGTTCTCTACCGTCCCTTTGAAGACCTGCTCAGTCTTCGCGTCGTACTTCGGCACGTTTCCCGGCCCGGTCTGGGCGAATGCAAGAGAGGCCAGCCCCAAAATCATAAGTACTGCAAAGAATTTCATACGCCCTCCTTCCACCGTCTTCCGATCTCGAATCTGAGGTAATGATGAAGGAACGCGTGCCCGAAGACTGTGAGCGTAATCACAGTGCGCTGTGTTCTGGAAGGGAGGAGTTTGGATAAATCTACTTGTCGGGTGTGACGTCGCTCACAGGCAAGTCCCAGTGGGCCAGCAGGATCTCGAAGCGCCGCTGCTCTTCGCGCTTGTACGTCTCCTGATCAGGCCAGAGTTGTTTGATAAGCGATTGTTCGTCAGGATTCGCGGTCGTGGCAACCGTGGAATTCTTAAACTTGATGGTTACCCGATAGTCCCATCGCGCATCTTCGGTCATATGGTTCGCAGGCGTTTCGATTTTGACGGAAACTGCGCGTCCGCCTTCGACAAGCTTCTTAAGCAGCGGATAGTGGTTCTTCAGGAAGAGCTGAAGGAACTCCTGCTGACGCCCCCACTGGGTTTTGTAGTAGTACTCCATGGTGTAGGGCTGATTGGGCGCGCCTTGCGGCGGAGCGCCCTGGGCCAGAAGTTGAACAGCAGAAAGCATCAACAAGGGAAGTAGGCGCTTCATAGTGCCTCCAAATTCAAAATCCCCATCCTGTCGTCAAAAAGCGCGGCAAGGATGGGGCACCTGTTCGTGGTCCTAATATTTACCCCGCGACCGCTTCCTTCTCCACGTCCTCCAAAATTCCAAACACCGCGTCCAGCATTTCCTGATCAACCCGCCGGTTGGTTCCAGTCGCCTCGGCCAGCGGTACGGAGACGATCTTGTTGCCGCGAAGTGCGGCCATCTTGCCGAACTCGCTGCGATGCACCATGTCAATGGCCCCAAGGCCGTAACGCGTCGCCAGCACGCGGTCAAACGCAGTCGGTGTGCCGCCCCGCTGGACGTGCCCTAAAACCACCGTTCGTGTCTCGAACCCGGTACGGCGCTCGAGCTCTTGCGCCAGAGCATTTCCAATTCCTCCCAGCCGCGCGTGTCCGAACTCGTCTTTTTCTCCGCTCAGCGTCACCGGCCCGCCGGCCTTCTCATCGAATTTCGCGCCTTCCGCAACCACCACGATGCTGAAGTAACGTCCGCGCGCGTGTCGCATACGGATTTTAGCGGCGACCTTTTCAACGTCGAACGGCTGTTCGGGAATCAGTACTACATCGGCGCCACCGGCAATTCCGCTATAGATTGCGATCCAGCCGGCGTCGCGTCCCATAACCTCGACAACCATCACGCGGTTGTGCGCTTCGGCCGTCGTGTGTACGCGATCGATGGCTTCGGTGACGATGTTCACGGCTGTATCGAACCCGAAGGTGAAGTCGGTCCCGGAGAGATCGTTATCAATCGTTTTCGGCACTCCCACAACTTTCACGCCTTTGTCGAAAAGTTTGGTTGCGACCGAGAGCGTGTCGTCGCCGCCGATGGCGATCAGCGCGTCGACTTTATTCTTCTTCAGAGTTGCGATGCACTTGTCGAGCCCGTCCGCCTTTTTTGCCGGATTGGTTCGCGAAGTGCGCAGGATCGTGCCCCCGCGCGGCAGGATGCCTGCGACCGCTTGCAGATCGAGCGGCATACTCTTGTCTTCCACAAGTCCGCGCCAGCCTTCCAGAAAGCCCACGAAGGTGTCGTCGTAATGGAAGGTCCCCTTACGGACAGCTGCACGGATCACCGCGTTTAATCCTGGGCAATCGCCGCCGCCAGTCAGTATGCCAATTTTCATTGCCAGCTCCTGTTTCGTTTTAGTCCTGAATTTGCGTCAAGTCCGAGGCCGAGTACACGAATAGCGTTGTCGTCCAAAGCTGCTGGAACATGTAGCTTACCATTCGGCAGCCGAAGCGGAAAGTTTAAGAAACCAGGCTTCAGGCGTCAGGCATCAGGCGTTTAGGTTTGAGATCTCAGCCAACGCAGGCAGTGGGTTTCTCACGTCTGACGTTTCTAATATGGTTCTTCGTGACGGCTAAAGCCTGACGCCTGAAGCCTGTTTTCGATTACACTCAGCCCAATGCGCGTCCTCGGCATCGATTGCGGCACGGACTGTACTGGCTACGGCATTGTGGAAATGAACGAGCACGATCGCCTGAGCTGCCTTGGCTTTGGTGGAATCAAAGTCCGTTCGTCTGATCCAATGCCGGACCGTCTCGCCGGTATCTTCGGAACGCTTCGCGCGCTGATCCAGGAGCACCGACCCGACCGCGTTGCAATCGAGGACGTCTTTTATGCGGTGAATGCGAAGTCCGCTCTGAAGCTTGGACAAGTGCGCGGAGCGGCAATGCTGGCGGCGTCTACCTGCCGCATCCAGGTGACCGAGTATGCGCCCTTAAGCATCAAGTCGGCCGTCGTGGGCTACGGGCGTGCCGAGAAAGAGCAAGTGCAGATGATGGTGGCCCGATTGCTGAGCCTGGCAGAACCTCCGCAACCGGCCGATGCCGCCGACGCATTGGCCGTCGCCATCTGCGATCTGCATACCTCGGCGACACTCCAGCGCCACGCCGCCGTCCCTTCCAGATGAAAGTACGCGAAGCGCAACCTTCAAGATCTTTGGCATAATTTTCTCCATGCGATCCCTGAAAGCTGGCGCCATTTTCTGCGTTACCGTGTTATGGGCTGTTGCGTATGCGCAAGGTCAAACGGTCACTTTTATTCTGGATTTTTCCGGTTCCAATCCCAGCCATTACGAAATTTTGACGAACTCTGATGGTAAGGGTTCTTACACCTCGAACGGCCAACTCAGCCACGAATCCGAACCCGCCGATCCGGTTGTGCTCGAGTTCACCCTTTCCGAAAGCGTTCGCGCCCAGATTTTTGACCTCGCGAAGAAGGCGCACTACTTCGAAGGAAAGGTCGACTCTGGCCGGACGAATCTGGCCAATACGGGAAATAAAACGCTGATCTATAAAGACGCCAGCCACAACTCACAGGCAACCTACAATTACTCTCCGGTTCAGCCGGTTCAGGACCTGACCACGATTTTCCAGGGTCTTTCGACGACCCTGGAGTTTGGCCGGCGCCTCACCTACTTCCAGAAATATCAGAAGCTCGCCATTGATGAGGACCTGAAGCGAATGGAACAGATGCAGCGCGAAAAGAATCTTGGCGATCTGCAGGCGATTGCTGCCGTGCTGAAATCTATCGCCGACGACACATCGGTCATGAACGTCAGCCGCGCCCGTGCGCTGCGATTGTTGGCGTTGGCTGGCAAGTAGCTTAGCTGATCGCAATCCCGGCGTAACCCACCACGTGGTCGAGGTCGCCGGAAATATCGCCTGAGGTCGCATACTCAACCAATTCTGCGTTCTTCGCACCCAGCTTCACTGCCGCGGTGAGCATTGCGACCGCCGGTCCAAACCCGCACATGCTGATGCTTTCCTTCACGATCGTTTCGTGCAGCCCGCGGGCGTCCAGCGCCAGAATTCGATCAATTGCTTTCCGGTCCTTGATCCGCGTCCTTGCATCGTTCTCATAGTGGTTCATATCGCTGGAGGCGACGATCAAAACCGGCTCACCGATCGCATGTACCGCGTGTGCGAGGGCCTTTCCCAGGTGCTCGAGAATCACCAACTGACCGGTGCCAATCACGATCGGCACAAGAACCACATCTGACCTCAGCTTCTGCAAGAAAGGAACCTCGACCTCAATGGCGTGCTCGAATCGGTGGGCTTCGGCATCCTCGGTGATGGCAGGAAATATTCCAGTCAGTTGTCCGGCCAACTGCTCGTCTATGCTGGCCGCCCCGAGAGGCGTGCGCCAGCTTCCTCTCTTCATGATTGCCAGCGGATGTCCACGGCCGGTGTGGTTCGGTCCAAGCACTACGCAGCGTCGAGGGATCTCGATCTTCGAAAAGATCGATCCGGCGACGTGCCCCGAATACCGGTATCCCGCATGCGGAGCCACACATCCGATCGCTTTCGTCTTTTCGCCATCGAGCGAAAGAAATGAGTCGATCTCTTTGCTCAATTGCTGCGGTTTCGACGGGTAGAAGCGTCCGGCGACGGCAGGTTCACGCACCATGGTCATGACTCCCTCCTCATGCGCGCTGGGCGGGAACCCCATCGGTGGAAAGTGCTCGAAACAAAGCGGCGCTCTGCTCCAGAGTCAATGCCTCGGCGCGCACAGTCGCTTGAATCCGTGTTTTGCTCATCGCGCGCTTGAGATTGTCAGACGTGTAACTGGACTTAAGGTTGTTCCAAAGAGTTTTGCGTTTTTGTGCGAATGAGGTTTTAAGAAAACGTAAGAAGTCCTCTTCCGCCACGCGCAAACTCTCCAGCTTTGGTGAAACTGTGAGCCGCTCCACGGTCGAATGGACCTTCGGGG
>Ga0310813_10000967_pt1 | contig 17427 bp, 13 predicted proteins | sample YN3metagenome_FD_203086 | JGI IMG/M metagenome (GOLD analysis project Ga0310813, IMG submission 203086) | Soil microbial communities from experimental microcosm in Duke University, North Carolina, United States - YN3 | ecosystem: Engineered > Artificial ecosystem > Soil microcosm > Unclassified...
TCGCGATGCGCGACCAGATGGCGAAAGACCGCGCCGCCCTCGAAGCCGCCGATCGCGGACGGAGGGCGATCGTCCCATGAAGCACTTCTCCGTGTGTCATCCTGAGGGAGCACCGCGACCGAAGGACCTACTCTCATTGCTCAGAAGCCGGCCATTAACAATGGACAATAGATCCTTCGCTTCGCTCAGGATGACAGCTGCTTCGCTCAGGATGACAGCTGCTTCGCTCAGGATGACGGCTGGCTCGCTCAGGATGACAGCTGCTTCGCTCAGAATGACGGCACCGGTCCTCGCGTTGCTCGCGAGCACGGCGCAGGCTCAGCTCGGATCGTTCAATCCGCCGCCCGGTCCGCAGGGCACATTCGCCATTCGCGGCGGGAAGGTCGTGACGGTGAGCGGGGCCGAGATTCCGAATGGCACCGTCGTGATCAGCGGTGGAAAGATCACCGCGGTCGGCGCCAACGTCGCGGTACCGAGCGGCGCGAAGGTGATCGACGCCACCGGCATGTCGGTGTATCCGGGCATGATCGAGACCGGATCGAGCGTCGGTCTCTCAGAGATCGGACAGGGCGCCGTCGCGACGGTCGACATCTCCGAAGTCGGATCGTTCAATCCGAATGCGCAGGCGTTCTTCGGCATCGACCCACACAGCGCGCACGTCGGAGTCGCGCGCGTCGTCGGCATCACCACCGTCGTCTCGCGTCCGACGGGTGGCATCATCTCCGGTCAAGCGGCGCTCATGAACCTCGCCGGCGATACGCCGCCGAAGATGGCGGTGGTTCCGCGCGTCGCGCTCGTCATCGAGCTGCCTCGCTCGGGCTTCGGTGGACGCGGCTTCGCCCGCGCCAACATCGCGCAGCAGGGGGGCGCCGACGCGAACCGCGTCCGCCAGCTCCAGATGGATTCACTCCGCGCGCTGCTGCGCGACGCCGACGCGTACGGCAAGGCGCACGCGGCCTATGCGAAGGACAAGTCGCTTCCCCGCCCCGCCCGCGACGTCGTCCTCGAGTCGATGCTGCCGGCGCTCAACGGACAGATGCCGGTGATCTTCGTCGCCGACCGCGCCAACGACATTCGCGACGCGGTGACCTTCGCCGAGGAGATGAAGCTCAAGCCGATCATCATGGGCGGCGAGCAGGCGGTCGCGGTGGCGCCGTTCCTCAAGCAGCACAACGTGCCGGTCATCGTCTCCAGTGTCATGCATCTGCCGTCGCGCGAGGATGATCCATACGACGCGAATTTCTCGACGCCGGCGAAGCTTGCCGCGGCCGGCGTGCAGTTCGCGATCTCGACCGGCGATCGTGGCTCCGAGATCCGCAACCTGCCGTACACCGCGGGCATGGCCGCGGCGCACGGTCTGTCGAAAACCGACGCGCTCAAGTCCGTCACCTTGTGGCCCGCGCAGATTTTCGGCGTGGCCGACAAGATGGGCACGATCGAGGTCGGCAAGATGGCGAACATCGTCGTCACGACCGGCGACATCCTCGAGGCACGCACCGACACGAAGTACCTGTTCATCGACGGACGTCAGGTGCCGCTCGACAGCAAGCACACGCAGTTGAATGCGCAGTTTAAGGACAGGCCGTAGGTCCTCGACCGCGCACACCTCGTACTGCAGTAATCGGCGTTGATGTGTGGATGGTCTGTACGTCTCAGGTCTCTGGTCTCAGGTCTCAGGTGGTAACGGCGCCGCTACCACCTGAGACCCGGGACCCGGGACCTGAGACCTTTTCACCCTTTTCGGTTTACAGATCGTTATTAGGACAAGCGACGCCACCACCGAGCTTGGAGCCCTAGCCCTGTGCCGATGAAGCCCGAGCTGTACAAAGAACTCCAGGCAAAGCGAGAAGCCGAGCATCGGGCGGCGGAGCGGGACCGGCAGTGGTCGATGGTTCGGAGCGGGCTCGCGTGCCTGGTGTGGGCCGGGCTCGGGCTCGTCTGTTACGCATTCTCCTTTCACACCACCGACGCCGGCATGGCCCAGATCTACAAGTGGGGCGCGTACGTCATCACGTACGGTGGCGTCTCGTTCACCCTGCTCCGCGCGTACCGGAAGGGTGAGGCGCGCGGGGATTGGTGATGGACTGCTCGGGATCTTTTTCGGGCGGGCGGTCGTGAGGCTTAGTACCGGCTGACATGGGCGTCGGAGTCTGGAGGTCTCAGGTCTCAGGTCTGACGTCTCAGGTTGTAACTGCGGCGCTGCCGCCCACCTGAGACCTGAGACCGGGGACCTGAGACCTGAAAAGCCAGACGCCCAGATCCACGCGATTGGTGCGCGCTACCGGTCGCCGCCGCGCGAAGGCGTGGGATTCCCCCCGTCCACCACAAACTTCCACGTGCCGTCGCTCTGCAGGCGCCACACCGTGAGATACTTGCCGAAGCGCTGCACGGCGGCGCCGGTGGGGCCGCGGCCCGTGGAGGTGTACTCGCCGATCGTGAAGCCGAGGTCGCGCGAGGCGGCGACGGAAGCGTAGACGGGCTGCCAGGACAACGAGCTGCCGGCCCCGCCGGCGAAAAAGTCTTGAACGGCTTGTGGACCGATCACGAGCTGCGGATTGCCGAATATGACGCCATCCTGGGCGACGGTCGCCGCGAACGCGTAGCCGGTGCCCATTCGATAGGCGAGATCGGCGAACAAGCTGTCGGCGGCTCGCACGGCGCTCCGGGCTTGGGCCATGGCGCGCGACAGCGTCGGCATCGGTGGCGTCGTGCGTTCCGCTGGGCTGCTCCCCTCACTCGCCGGCGGCGCCCCGACCTCCGCGTACGCGGCGATGCGCCACGGCGCACGCGCGTCGCGCCGCCAATATGCGATGTACCGCTCGAGCCGAACCGGAGCGCGCGGCGTGACTCGCGCCGCGATGCCGTAGGTGTAGGCGGCCCGCAAATCGTTCGAGATGCCGCCGCCGAGCGGCTGCCAGGTCATCGATGTTCCGGACGTCTCCGGATTGGCGGCGAACATCGCCCGAATGGCATCGATGCCGTACAGCGTCGGCACGCCGGCGCGAAGATAAGCGGCGTCGGGACCGAGGAGCCCGAGCATGGCTTCCGATACGCCATGCGCCGACGCGCTGTCGCTTCGCGACTGATCGAGCGCGAACAACGTGTCGCGAGCCGGCAGCCGCGCCGGAGCAGGCGCGAACTCGTCACCCCGGCGATGGCAAGCGCCGGCGAGCATCATCGCGACGGGGACGAGGACGCGCGTCTTCATTGATTCACGCTATCGCGGACGAATCCCTGTCGCCAGGCTTGCGTTCCTTGCCCGTGCTCGCGCGGAGATCGTTCAGGATTTGGCGGGTCCGCGACCGTAAGCGACGCCGTCCGGCGAGGTGCCGACCGGAAACTTCGTCTTCAGCGATCGGTCCACGAGATCGATCACGCCGACACTGTTGTCAGCGCCGAAAGTAACGAACGCGGTGCGATTGTCCGGAGCAATGAACACACCGCGCGGCGACGGCAACGAACCGACGCTTCCGACGATCTTTCGCGATGCCACATCGGCGATGTGAATCGCGTTTTGTTGCGGATCACAGATGACGGCGAGCACGCCGTTCGGCGAGACGCCGATGCGATACGGCATGCCAAATCCGCTCAACGTCTCGGCGACCTTCCACGTCTTCGTGTCGACGACGCTCACCGTCCCGGTGGAATTGCTCCCGACCCAGACCGCTGCGCCGTCCGGCGTCACGGCGACGCCTTCCGTCTGCGGAGCGACCGTCAGATCGCGGGCAAAGCTCCGGCCCTCGAGATCGACCTCCGTGATGCCGCCCCACGGCACATTCGACGTGAAGGCGTGCTTCCCGTCGGCGGTAATCCCGACCATGTGCGAGCCGGGATGGCGCGTCGGAATCGCCGAGAGAATTTTCCCCGCGTTGATGTCTACGACGACGACGTTCTGCGACGCCTCCGACGTCACCGCGACGGTCGTGGTCGATCCTGGAAGGAATGTCGCGCCATGCGGCCGTCGATACTCGCCGAGATCGATCGTGCGCACGACTTTCCTGGCCGCGAGGTCGATCACGGCGAGCGTATTGCCGGGCGTCTGCGTGCCGTAGATGGTCACGACGCCCCAACGTCCGTCGGGCGATATCGCCGCCTCGTGCGGCCCGACGCCGACGTCGATTGTCGTCTCGGCGCGCGTCGCCAGATCGATGATCGTGGCGCTGGCCGATTGCTGGTTGGCGACTAGCACGGTCCCCGACGCCGCCGCCGACGCTTGCGCGGAGGCCGCGTCGCGATGCGCGACGATGAAGGCGGCCGCGAGGACCAACGCGGCGACAGTTTGAGTTCGCATCAGGCCAATCTGTCGCCGCTCCGACAGGCCTCCTAGACGGCCTGCAAAATGCTTACGACTCCCCGGCGCGAATTCGTGGGGCAATGCGCATGGCCGTGCCGTAGCACAGAACTTCGGAAACGCCGGGAAGGATCTCTGTCGCGTCGTAGCGGATCGCGACCAGCGCGTTGGCCCCGACCGCGCGGGCATGCTCCACGGCACGCGAAAAGGCGTCCTCCCGCGTGCGCTCGCACAGTTCCGTAAGTAGGGTGATGTTCCCACCGAGGATCGTTTGAAGCCGAACACCGATCTGACCGAAGACTGACCGAGACCGTACGACGATGCCACGCACGACACCAAACGTTTGGACGACATCGTAGCCGTCGATTCCGTTGGCAGTGGTAGTCATGAATTCGACGCCGGGAAGCCGGGGCATGATGCTCGCTCGCGATGTGAGATCTTGTCGAATCAGCGAGCGCAGCCGCTCCGGCGCAAGCGTCACGCTGACCAAAGTCACCTGAGCCCGGCATGACTTCTGCGCACAGAGTGGCTGGTTACTTCTCGTTGGCGCCGCGACGTTGCGACGGCGTGACGCCGCATTCGTCGGGCGCAGTCACGCGGGGTGGACGCCGCTCGTGTCGGCGTGTATCACTATGAACTGGCTCGCACTATTGGCGGTCCGAGCCTTCATGCATCCCCGTCGCCGAACCAGGTCGACGGAACGCGCATCCAGGTCTTCACAGGGGTCATGACGCTCGTTGTTGTCGCGGTCTTGATCGTCGCCGTCGCGGCGGGTGCAGCCGTGCCGCTCGCGGTGTGGTGGGCGGACCGGCGGCGTGGACCGGCGCGGCCGGTGCCGCCGCTGATCTATCCGCTCGTGCAGCCGGGCCACCGCGACATCGACATCACGCCGATGCTCAAGCGCGACACGCCCGCGGCGACGAACGGCCACGCAAAGGCTCCGCCGACGCCGACGCCGCACGACGCGTACACGCCGGCCCCCGCCTCGCCGCCGCGAGCGATTACTACGCCAAGCACGGCCGTGGATCGTGAGATCGAATCGGTGGTCCACGTCGACAAGTCCGCGTTCGACTATGGTAACGGCGGCAACGGCGGCGAGCTCGTCTCCTCTGAGACGATTCGCTTCCGTCGTCCCTCCGACGAGCCCGTGCAGATACTCCCTGGGCGGCTCGAGGTCGTGTCGGGCGAACCGCGCCACCGCGAGATTCGATTTGTCCGAGTGCCGGGCGAGCCCGCGCAGCTCATCGTCGGCCGCGAGCCTGGGCGGTCGCCGCAGCACGTGACACTGGAGTCGAACACGGTGAGTCGCCGTCACGCACGCTTCGCGTTCAGCAACGGTCGCTGGGCGGTCGCGAATCTCTCGCAGACCAACCCCGTCGTGGTGAACGACGAGGATCTGCCGGATTCCGCCGGCGAGCGGCCGCTCGTGGACGGCGACAAGATCGAACTGGGCGAAGTCGTCCTTCGATATCGGTCCCAATGACGGCGAACGAGTGCGGCAACCCGCTCGCTCGCGAGTGTCGCTGAGCGTCCGTTGTGAGCTCCGAGAAGGAACCGGCGGCGCTCGCCGCCCTCGACAGCGAGTACGAGATCATCCGCGAGCTGGGCCGCGGTGGGACGGCGATCGTCTACCTCGCGCGTGAGCGGGCGACTCGCGAAGAAGTCGCGATCAAACTGATCCGCGCGAAGTACATCGAGGATGAGGAAGCCGTGACGCGCTTCGCTCGCGAGGCGCGTTTCGTCGCTCAGCTGGACCACCCGAACATCGTCGCTGTTCACCGCGTTCTCGACCTCGGCACATCGGGCACCGCGCTCGTCATGGCGCACGTGCCCGGCCGCACGTTGAAGCAGGTCATCAAGGAGCACGGCCGACTTTCGGTGAGGCGCACGGAGGAGATCCTTCGCGGGGTCGCCAAGGCCCTCGGCGCCGCGCACGCGATGGGTATCGTGCACCGCGATGTAAAACCCGAGAACATCTTCGTCGACGCCAAGGGACACGCGCTGCTCGCCGATTTCGGTCTCGCGCGGTCGATGAGCAACGACACGCATCTCACGATGGCCGGCGTCGCGATCGGAACGCCCGCCTACATGGCCCCCGAGCAAATCGACGGCAGCGATCTCGACGCGCGCGGAGACATCTACAGCCTCGGCCTCGTAGCGTGGGAGATGCTGACCGGACATCGGCCGTGGGAAGGCGAGAGCCTCTACGCGGTGCTCTATCATCAAAAGCACGAGCATTTGCCCGACGTCCGGGACATTCGAGACGACGTTCCGAACTACCTGGCGTCGATCGTCTCAAAAGCCATTGCGAAGAACCGCGATGATCGCTGGCAGAGCACCCAGGAGCTGTTGCTGGCGTTGCGAAAAAAGGGCAATGGTCCGGAGACCGCACCGCACGTTCGCGTCAGCGCCGAAACGGTGCGTTTCATGAGACCAGCAACGCCGCCGTCTGTTGCGTCGTTGAGCAAAACGCCGCCAGTGCCCGCGGGGCCGGCAGCTCCGGAGACCTTCACCGAAGAGGATCGAGCGGCAACCTTCGCGCTCGTGGCGTCGGAACTGGCGTGGCAGGATGCGGGACATCTCCCGGCTCGCGCACCGAGCCGACGCCGCTACGCGCTGGCGGGAGGCGCACTCGTCGGCATCGCCGCGTTGGCGCTCGCCGCGGCCACGCTCCAGCGCGGGCCGGAAGCGCATGCGCGTTCGGGCCGGGTGGTATCGCCTCCGCGGCCGGCGCTCGCGGATACCGCCGTGTCACTGCTCCCGCCGATCGTTTCCCCGACGACGAGCACGGCGGATTCCACGGCCGACAGTATCGCGCACGCCGAGATCGACTCGATAATGCGCGCCGACACCCAGCCGAGCGCGCCGAAGTTCGCCATCACACCGCAGGCCAACGCCGATCGCAAGAAAACGTCGGTCGCGCCGTCGAAACCACAAGTCGATACAAAGAAATCGACGTCACCCGCGCCGACATTGGTGAAAACCGTCGCGCCGCCGGCGACGAGTATCAAGGTCGCGAAAGGGCAGCCAGCCGCACCCGCGACGACGTCGGCTCCGCCTCCGTCGCCAGTCGTCGCGCCAGCAACGACGTCGCGCGTAACGGTGGTCGCCGGCGGCGTGCACACCTGCCTCGTCGGCGCCGACGGCCGCGCGTTCTGCTGGGGCGGCAACGATCGCGGACAGGTCGGCAACGGCGGCACAATGAGAACCGCGCTGCCGTCGATCGTGTCGCCGGACATACGATTCGGAACGATCGCGGCGGGGCTGTCGCACAGCTGCGCGCTTGCCCGCGGGACCGGGGCCGTGTGGTGCTGGGGCGACAACGATCAAGGCCAACTCGGCGACCGATCGATCGTGCCGCATGCGACGCCGGTTCGTGCCGCGGATGGCCGCACATTCGTCGCGATCGCGGTTGGCGCCGCGCATTCCTGCGGTCTCGAGTCCGACGGCGATCTGTGGTGTTGGGGCTCGAACGTCCACGGTCAGGTCGGCGGGGGCGATCTCGCCTCTCCCGGAATCTCGGCGCCGGCGCTCGTTGCCGGCGGGCATCAATGGTCGACAATCACCGTCGGATGGAACTTCTCCTGCGCCTTGGATCGCAACGGACGGGCGTACTGCTGGGGCGACAACGCATCCGGCCAGCTCGGGAACGGAGCGACGACCGAGTCTCGAAGCCCCGCCGCGGTGGCTGGCGATCTGACGTTCGTGGCGATCGCCGCGGGAAATGCGCACGCGTGCGGCGTAACCCCCCAGGGTGAAGCGTACTGCTGGGGAGAAAACAACGGCGGACAGCTTGGCGATGGAACGCGCACGGATCGCCACACACCGGTGAAGGTCAGGTCATCGGTCCGTTTTGTCTCTCTCGCGGCGGGCGCCGTGCATACGTGCGGACTGGCCGGCGACGGCGAGGCATACTGCTGGGGGCGTAACACGTACGGCCAGCTCGGTGACGGCACGACGACCGACGAGGTTCAGCCCGTGCGGGTCGCGGGTGGTCACGCGTACGCGTCGTTGCGTAGCTTCGGTTCTCACACCTGTGGATCGACGCTGTCCGGCGAAGCGTTCTGCTGGGGTTATAATCTTGACGGCCAGCTCGGCGACGGAACGCGGGCGCATCGCACCCGACCGGTGTACGTCGAGCCACCGGCGGGCGGTGGATGACGATGCGGATTTCTTCCTTGCGAACCGCGCTCCGGCGCGGGAGTCTATCGGCCGCGGCGTTCATCGTCGGCTCGTGCAGCAGTGCGACTGACTCGTTCCAGGGCGACGTCGCTTCAGTCGTGGTCAACCCGTCGTCGACGAGTGTTGCCATTGGCGCGCAAGTCCCGCTGCAGGTGACGGCCGAGGGTGCCGACGGCAAACCGCTGAGCGGCGTCGCCGTGGTGTGGACCGTAAAGGACGAGGGGATTGTCAGCGTATCGGCCGCCGGTGTGGTGACCGGTCTCGCGCTTGGCACGACGCAGGTGGCGGCGAACGTCGGTGGCAAGTCGGGCATCGCGGCGATCACGGTGCAAAAAACGCCGGTAGCGAACGTCATCGTGCGGCCGAGCCACATCGACGCGAGCCCCGGCGCGACGACGCAGCTGACGGCCGTCGCCTACGACGCCGGTCAGAACGCGCTGACCGATCGCGCCATCATCTGGTCGAGCAGCAACACCGGCGTGGCGACCGTGGATCTGAACGGCATGGTCACGGCGACCGGTCCCGGGACCGCGTCGATCACGGCGACGGCCGAAGGCAAGAATGACGTCGCGACGATCACCGTGACGCAGGCGCCGGTGGCATCGGTGAGCATCACGCCGAGTCCCTTGTCCATGTCGGTCGGCCAAACGACGACGCTGACGGCGGTACTCAAGGATGCCGCGGACAACCTGCTGTCAGGTCGTCCGGTGGAGTGGAGCTCGAGCAACACGGGAGTCGCCACCATCTCCGCGTCCGGCGTCGTTACCGCCGTCGCGGCCGGAACGACGACGATCACGGCGACGAGTGAAGGCAAGAGCGGATCATCGACGGTCACGGTCTCGAACTTCGCCGTGGCGACGGTAAATGTTCAGCCGCAGAACAACACGATCGTCGCCGGCTCCAGCATCCAGCTCTCGGCCACGCTGACCGACGTCAACGGAGCACCGGCGACCAATCGAGCGGTGTCGTGGACGTCGAGCAACACGAGTGTCGCAACCGTGAGCTCCAACGGCCTCGTAAGCGGTGTTGCCGCAGGCACCGTGACGATCACGGCGACGAGCGAGGGCAAATCGGGCAGTACTACCGTCACGGTCCAGCCGAAGCCCGTGGCGACGGTGACGGTGACGCCGGCGACCGCTTCCTTGACGGTCGGTCAGACCACTCCGCTCGCGGTTGTGCTGAAGGACCAGAGCGGAGCCGTGCTCACCGGCCGGACGGTCGTCTGGACGACGAGCAACGGCGCCGTCGCGACCGTGTCATCGAGCGGGACGGTGACGGCCGTCGGCGGCGGGACCGCGACGATCACGGCGACGAGCGAGGGCAAATCGGGGACGTCGACAATCACGGTGACGCTGATCCCGGTAGGCAGCGTCGCAGTTTCACCGCCGACGGCCAGCGTCCCGGCAACGACGACGAGCGGCCTCAATGCGGTGGTGAAGGACGTGAACGGAACAGTCGTCACTGATCGGCCGGTGACGTGGAGCTCGAGTAACACGACCGTCGCGACGGTGTCGTCGACCGGCCTAGTCACTGGAGTGACGATAGGGACCGCGACGATCACGGCAACGAGTGAAACCAAGAGTGGCACGGCGACGGTGACCGTGACACCGGCGCCGGTGAGCACGGTAACCGTGTCCCCCCCGACGCCGACCGTCGTGATTGGCACGACGACCACCCTTGCCGCAACGACAAAGGATGCGCTCGGAGCCGTGCTTACGGGTCGCAGTGTGACTTGGAGCTCCGCCAACAACGCCATCGCGACCGTCAATTCCAACGGCGTCGTTACCGGAGTAGCACTGGGCACGGTGACGATCACGGCGACGAGCGAAGGCAAAACGGGCACCGCTCTGCTAACGGTGATCCCGGTGCCTGTGGCGAGTGTGACCGTGACCCCGCTGTCCGCCAATATCTTCGTCGGCGCCCAGCAAACCTTCGCGGCGATTACGAGGGACGCCAGCGGTCAGGTGCTGACCGGTCGTGCCGTGAGCTGGAGCTCGAGCGCAAACTCGGTTGCCACCGTGTCGGCGAACGGCGTCGCGACCGGGGCGGGTGCCGGCAACGCGGTGATCACGGCGACGAGCGAAGGAAAAAGTGGAACGGCGGCGATCGCCGTAGCCCAAGTTCCCGTCGGCACGGTAACCGTTTTACCGTCGCCTGCGACGGTCGTCGCGACCCAGACCACCCAGTTGACCGCTACGGTGAAGGACCAAAACGGCACCGTGGTCACTGACCGCACAGTCACCTGGGCCACCAACAATCCGACGATCGCGACGGTTTCGACGAGCGGCCTCGTTCTCGGAGTCACTCCGGGGAGCGCCACGATCACCGCGACGAGTGGAGGGAAAAGCGGCTCGACGACGGTTACCGTCACGCCGGTCCCCGTCGCGACGGTGACGGTGACGCCGTCCCCGGCGACGGTCAGGAAAGGATCGAACGTGACGCTGACGGCAATCTTGCAAGACGCGAGTGGCAACACGCTGGGCCTCACCGGTCGCGTCGTCACATGGTCGTCGAGCGACACCTCCAAGGCGACGGTCTCGTCGACGGGTGTCGTGCACGGCGTTGCCGAAGGGACGGCGGTGATCACGGCGACGTCCGAAGGCAAGTCGGGAACTTCCACGGTGACCGTGACGAAATGATGCGGCGACTCGCATTCAGCTGTATCCTCGCCGGCTTTGCAGCAGCCGGCGCGCAGTCGGCGCGACGCGAGCCGATCAGACAGAGCACGCTCACGATGCGAACGCAGAGCTCGTGCGCGCCTATCGTCATGGGAGGGAAACCGCCGAGCGACGCCGACCGCCGTCAGGCGCGCGATCTGGCCGCGCGGGGGCAGCAGGCGGCGATCCTCGGCGACAGCGCGACCGCCCTCAACTCCTTACGCCAAGCCGCGACGCTCGATCCGACCAACGCTGATTTCGCCTATCAGCTCGGGCGGGTGTACGAACAGTCGAAGGCCGGGGCGAGCGCCGCCGCCGAATATTGCCGCTTTCTCGTGCTCGCGCCGAAAGCGCTCGAGGCGTCAGAGGTTCGCGAACGAATCATGACGATCATTCCGCCGCGGGCCGACCCGAACATCGTCGCGGCGCAGCGCGAATTCCAGCAGGGAATTACATCGTACGACGCCGGCCGGTTCCTCGAGTCGGAATTGCACTTCTCGGGCGCGCTCAAGGGCGATTCGACCTGGGCGGACGCGTACTACGACCGCGCGTTGGTTCGTCTGGCGCTCGCGCAGCGCGCCAACGCCATGACGGACTTCGAGAACTATCTGCGATTCAAACCGGAGGCGAGCGATCGTCTGCAGGTCGTCGCGCGGATCGAGACTCTCCGTCGCGCGCAACTGTCGCAGTCGCAGGCTCTGGTGTTCGGGCTGGTCGTCCCGGGCGGAGGCCAGATGTACACCCGACGTCCGGTGAAAGGGGTGGTGCTTTTCGGCCTGGCGGCGGTGGCTCTCGGCGTCGGCGCTCACGGCAAGACGACGACGTCGACGATCGAACAGACGGGGACCGACCCGTTCGGTCATCGCTACACGTTCACGACGAGCAAGTCGAGCACGGAGCACCCCTACCTCGCCCCCGGCATCGCCACGGCGGGAATGATCGCGATCGTCAGCGCCGTCGAGGCGTTCCGGTTCGCCGGCCGCGTGAACACCGGCGCCGAGCGACTGTCCTTCTACCTCGCCCCCGACCGTTTCGTCGCGCGGGTCGCGCTTCCCTAGCCGCGATTAGCGTTTACTAATCGCCGCTCAGAACGGAAGCTGGTGCGTTGCCGGCGCGGTCTGCGTCGGAGCGGGGAGCGCGGCGGGCGTCGTGGTGGGCTGTGGCGCCGCGGGCTGCCGGGTGGCGGCGACGAACTTGATCGGATCGACCGCGGTCCCCTTCACGAGCACCTCAAAGTGCAGATGAGGCGCCGTCGCCAGGCCGCTCGAGCCGACCGTGCCGATCTCCGCGCCCGCGTCCACCTGTTGGCCCGGCTTCACCTTCGCCGAGCGGCAATGGGCGTAGCGCGTCACGACGCCGCCGGTGTGCGCCAGCTCGATCGTGAGGCCGTATCCGAAGCGGCGTCCCACCGACCGCACCGTTCCCGCCGCGGGCGCGACGATCGGCGTCCCTGCCGGCGCGGAGAGATCGACGCCCTCGTGCGCGCGGAAGATCTGAAGAATGGGATGGAAACGCGAATGTGAGAATCGACTCGACACCGGAGCGCCGCTCACGGGCATGATCATGTCGACCGGCGGGCTGTTACGAATCCGCTCCGCCATCGACGCCGTGCGCAGAGTCTGCATCGTATCGCGCAGCGCGAAAATCTCGATGCGCGCTTCCGCCAAGCGCTCGGCGGCGAGCGCGGCGGCTTCGGACCGGCCCGTTTCCCAAATCACGAGACAGGCCGCGGCCGTGGCGAGGTACATCACCATCATGCGAATGGTTCGCATCTTCACGCCGAGCCGGCGTGGTGCCGCGCTCGGCGTCGGCGGGACGACGATGACCGTCCACGCCGGAGTTCCGCCTCCGATCACCATCGATTACGCGCTCTCGGCTGCCGGCAGGCGCGGTGCGCCGCCAATCTCCAGTCTCTGCTCGTCTTCGAGCGCGTTCGCCGCACCCGCGGGGTGAATGGCGACGTGACCGTGCACCAACCCGCCCTCGTGCAACAGCACGGCCTCAGCGCGAATGTCGCCCTGCACTGTCGCCGACGCCTGGACCTCGACACGACCGCCGACCGTCAGCGTTCCAACCAGCGTTCCACCGACGATGACTTCGCGCGCCTCGACGTCTCCGATGACCGTGCCGTTCACGCCGACGATCAATGTGTCGGCTCGGTGAAGGGTGCCCTCGACGCGGCCGTCGACTCGAACCGTGCCCTCGGTATTGAGGTCACCGGCGATTGCCAGCTGATCGTCGATGACGGAGTAGCCGGTGGCAGTCGAGGGGCGGGAAGACTTTCGGGGAACGAGACGCATCGGCACTTCCTCCATGGGGGGTGCAACACACTACTGGAGGAAGGACGCGCCAATGGGGGCCAGGGTATCGCGCCAGTTGGTGCCGTGGCGCACAGCGCGCTGATGGTCCGTTAGGGCGTCAACATCATGTCTTTCCACGCTTTGGCGACACGTTCCGTGACGAGCCACACCGTGGGGTAGTTGGGAGTTCCCTTGGCTGGTGGCTGTCCGAATTCGTGTGTTTTCAAGTCGCCGACAAGTCCGTTGCCTTCGCCCAGCGCCTTGAGCGTGCCGTCCTGATTCAGACGAGCGGCGAGAACGTCCTCGAAGAAAAGCATCGACACGTCGCGCGACTTCCCAACCACGTGCGCGACACCCGGTTCCTCGGCGAGCGCCCACAGCGCCCCGCCGCGCCGGTTGAGGGCGAACAAGCCGGTGATCGTGTGGACGCGTTGCTCGAGATCCTTGCCTCCGATGAACAGCATCGCCGGAATCGCGCGCGTCTCGCGCGGCGTCAGGGCCGTGTAGTAGATGCCGCCCTTGTTTACGATGAACGCCGCGACTTTCTCGGGCTTCCACGCTGCCATTTCATAGTCGAACTGCCCTCCGGCCGACATGCCCCAGAGCAACAGAGGAGCTGACGACAGCTCGGCATGGCCGGAGCGCGACGCGAAATGATCGATCGCGTCGAGCAGTGCCTGGCCACTGCCGTGCGACACGTTCACGTAATCCTCGATGTATCCCTGGTCGTGCGGCTTGTCGGTGAAGCGGCAGGCGACGACGGCGAGATTGTTCTTCGCGGCGAACGCCTGCCAGACCGTGTCCTGAGCCATCGCGCGACCGTCCCCATTCGATCCGGGAACGAGCACGAGCAGACCGCGCAGCTTCGCTTTCGTCGGCGGCGTCCATAGCCGGAACTGCGCTTTGTCGAAATTCGCTCCGGACGGGATGGAATCGTCGAGCGTCTGTGCGCCGGCTTGGCGAGCGGCGATCAGGGCGAACGCCGCGAAGAGAAATCGTCGAGAAGAGAGCATGGCTAAAACATGATAGGCGCGTCTCGTGACCGAAAGCCGCCGGCTATGCCGCCGCCGTCCGACGGTCGACGTCCGGAACGATCTCGCGGGCCGTACGCTCGAGGTAGCCGACGATCTCGGGGTTTCGGCGCGGATCCCACTCGGCGGCGAGTCCCTCGAGATGTTGTCGTCGCGCGACGACGAGACGTGTGAGCACCTCGCAGCCCGCGTCGGTGAGGACCAACGTTGGCGCGCTACCGGAGATCAGTGCGCGCCCTCGAAGCTCTTCGACCGCGCTTCGCACGCGATCCTCGGCGATGTCGTGCTTGCGGGCAAGCGCCAGCGGATCGCATGTCGGGTCCCGCTCGAGGCGCACGAGCAACCACGCGGCGAGCGGTGAAAGCGTCTCACCGGCCCGTTCGACGATCTGTCGTATGTGCGCGCGCTGGACGTCGCGATCGGCCAGTCGCGTCAGAGCGGCGTACAGTTGCGCCGCGACGGCGTCGCCGTCCGATGGTCGCGCGAACGCCTCACCCGCCTCTTCGCCGGGATTCGCCGCGGACGAGGCGATCGTCGCGCGCAGTGGACGCTCGGGCATCAGCCACGTGATGAGAAATCCCACGGCGCAGACTGCAGCCGCCACCGTGAAGACGCGGTCGGAAGCTCCGGTGATCGCCGCCGCGTAGCGCGCGCGGACGTCGGGAGGCAGTTGCGCCAGCGTCTCGAGGTTCAACCCCTGACCGGCCGCGCGAGTCGATCCGCCGCTACTCGCGAGCAGAGTCCCTAAGCGACTCGCGAACACTGCGCCAAGCACCGCGGTTCCGAGAGAGCCGCCAATGAAACGGAAGAGGGTAGCTCCGGATGTCGCGACACCCAGATCGTGATAGTCCGCGTCGTTCTGCACGGCGATGACGAGCACCTGCATCACCATGCCCAGACCGGCGCCGAGCACCAATACGCGCAACGCCGCCGCGGCCACACTGCTCTCCGTCGTCAGCCTCGCGAGCATGACCAGCCCCAGCGTCATCACGGCGGTGCCGACAATCGGAAAGACGCGAAAGCGTCCGATGCGACTGATCAATTGCCCGGAGAGAATCGACGTCGTCAACATGCCGCCCATCATCGGCAGCATTTGCAGTCCGGACGCGGTGGGGCTCACTCCCTTCACCGCCTGAAGGAAGAGCGGGAAGTAGGTGACGGAACCAAACAGCGCGAAGCCGACGACCAGACCGACGAGCGTCGACACGACGAAGGTTCTTCGCTGAAAGAGCCGCAGCGGAAGCACCGGTTCCGCCGCGCGACGCTCGACAAACACGAAGGCAATCGTGGCGACTATTGCGACGACGATCAAACCGATCACCAAGCTGGAGCCCCAGGGATAAGTCGTTCCGCCGAGATCCGCGAGCAATGTGACGCCGCTCAGCGCCACCGCGAGCAGCGCCGCGCCCGCGTAGTCGATCGCGTGTTTGGTTCGGAGCGTTTGCGACGGCAGAGTCACCGCGAGCACGACGACGGCGATGATCCCGAGCGGAAGGTTGATGAAGAAAATCCACCGCCAGCTGAGATGCGTCGTGAAGTAGCCGCCGAGCAGAGGACCCGCGACGCTCGCCAGGCCGAACACCGCGCCAAAGATTCCCTGGTACCGCCCGCGGTCTCGCGGAGCGACGATGTCCCCGACGACTGCCTGCGTCGTGACGTTCAAGCCTCCGCCGCCCAATCCTTGAATCGCGCGGAAGAGGATGAGCTGGAACATGCTCTGACTCACGCCGCACAACGCCGAGCCGACGAGGAAGATCGCGATCGCGGACTGGAGGACGAGCTTTCTTCCATAGAGATCGCCCAGTTTCCCGTAGACGGGCGTGACGATCGTCTGCGCGAGCAAATAGCCGGTCACGACCCAAGCGAGATGCTCGAGGCCGCCGAGGTCGCCGACGATCGTCGGCAGCGCGGTCGACACGATCGTCGAATCCAAAGCCGCGAGCAGCATGGCCAGGACGAGCCCGCTGAAGACGACCAGGACCTGCCGGTGCGAGAGGCGGCCCGGGAGCGGGGAAGATGTGTCGATTGTTCGCGCGGCAGTCGCGGTCATGTCGGCGAGTCACGAAGCATGGCTCGCCGACGAACGCACGTTGCAGGCCGCGCTATTCGCTTCGAATCGCGATGAGCGGGTCGACGCGGCTGGCGCGTCGCGCCGGCACAAGCGCCGCAACCACCGCGACCGCGGCGAGCGTGATCCCTACCGCGGCGAACGTTGCCGGATCGTTGGGCTGAATCTCGTACAACATCGTCCGGACGAACCGCGTCAGGCCGAGGGCAGCAAGGAGTCCGACGACGACACCACTCGCCACCATCGGCGCGGTCTCGCGCGCCACCAGGCGCACCACGTCGCCGCGCTGTGCACCCAACGCGAGACGAATACCGAGCTCTCGTGTGCGCTGTGCCATCGCGTACGACAGCACACCGAAGATGCCAATGGCGGCGAGGACGAGCGCGAGTCCGGCGAACGCGCCAAGAAGCACCGCGATCAGACGATCGCCCGCCATCGAGCGCTCCATCGCTTCATCCATCGTCACGACGTTGGCCAGCGCGATCGCGCCGTCGATGGCTTTGAGCTCGCGCCGTATCGCGGCCAACGCGCCGGTCGGATTACCGCGCGTCCGCACCGTGAGAATTCCCTGGCCCCAACCGTTGCGCTGGGCGTAGGGCACCCAGACGAGCGCGCGGCTCGAATCCGACGCGCCGAAATACTTCACGTCGCGCACGACGCCGACGATCTCGCGCTCGACCTTCTCGTCGCGTGACGACATCGCGCGCTTTCCGAGCGGGCTCTCGGCGCCGAACATCCGCTTCGCAAATGTCTCATTCACGATCATCACGGAGGGGCTGAGCGTATCATCGCGGCTCGTGAAGTCGCGCCCACGTAGAATCGGGATGCGCAGCGCCGCGAAATAGCCGGGCGTCGTGATGTTCCAGTTGACCGACAGCTCATTCGCTGGAATGACGTC
>Ga0310813_10000968_pt1 | contig 17423 bp, 24 predicted proteins | sample YN3metagenome_FD_203086 | JGI IMG/M metagenome (GOLD analysis project Ga0310813, IMG submission 203086) | Soil microbial communities from experimental microcosm in Duke University, North Carolina, United States - YN3 | ecosystem: Engineered > Artificial ecosystem > Soil microcosm > Unclassified...
ATGTATCGTTGGGGGGCATGGTGGATGCAAGTATCAAAGTTGGATTTGCAATCAAGGAAACGCAAAAAGTGACCAAGTTTATAAACCTCAAGATGTTTATTATGCCCCACTATTGGTAGTTTCGGATAATGGAATCCACAACTTGGCGACACAGGGGACACGGCATCCCGCGGCGGTTGAGTTCCATAGCGCATCCGTGGCAGACACAGGTATGTCCGGTATCCCCGTGCCCGAGCACGGTATCCGCCGGCGCATCTTCACAGACTAGGCATTGCGTCTTCCCTCCGGTCTCTCCGGATTTCGACTGCCCGCACTTGCGGCAGAACTCGTTCTTGGCGAATTGTGATTCCCCGCAGTTTGCGCACTCCCAGTCGCCCTCCCGCTTCTTTGGATTTGAGGATTCGGATGCAGATACAGGCTTTGCAGTGTGGCAATCCCGGCATCTATCGTTCCGCGCGAATTGGTGTTTCCCGCATTGCGGACAATCCCAATCCCCGCGCTTCTTGATCTGGATTCCAGCGGATTCCGTGGTCGGCCGGCGGATGTGGCATTTCGAGCACTTGGTCCTGGATGCGTACAATACAAATCCGCATCCGTGACACTTCCAGTCGCCGCGCTTGGCGCCGCAAGATGCGCATCTGCCGCCATTCGGGCAGCTGTGTATGCCGCTACATACAAGACATTGCCATCTCTCGAAATCCGCCATCTCTGTGGAATTCGAGAATTGATATTCCAGATAGGCGAAAAAACACATACCAAACAAGGAGAGAATGCAAAGGATGAGGTTATATTCCCAATCCATAATCGAATTGAAAATGAGAATCAAGGAATTGGAAAAATGAGACCATTTATTACGACTCCATCTTCTTGATCCGCTTGCGGCACGATTCCGTGGATTCCACATCGATTCCCGCGGATACGGCGGTCTGGTATGCGTATTCCACTTGATCTTTGAGACTATTGTATTTCTCCTTGGCCGCCAGCATCGCCTCCGTGGCGCGATAGTAGGTATCCAAGATCTCCCTCTTTGCTTCTCCCGTCTTCTCCGCGCGCCCACTCCAGCCGCCTTGGGCATGCCACCACGATTCCAATGCCTGTATTTGCATGTGCACTTCCTTATGCTTCTTGCTCAACTCCACGAGAAGTCTCTCGGCGGAATCGATGTTTGTGCGGCCTCCATACCCCTTCTCCGCGGCGATCTCGCAACGATTCTTGAATTGGAGTGCTGATCTGTGTTCTTGACTAATCGCTCGTTGCGTCTCCTCTAGAAAATGGCGCGCGATATTATATCGCCCCCCGCATCTGCTCATCAGATCCTCCACGAATTGCTTCCATTCGGTTACGGATGGATCCTCGACCGATTCCGGGACGGAATCGGGGGCAGGAGTGGATTCCGCCGCAGATTCCATTGTAGATGCCATGATTTCGGAGAGATTTGCACAACTTGGATACAGAAACAAGGAAACGAAAATTGGGACCAAGTCTATAAATCTCGTGTTGTTTATTCATTACCCAATTTCCTTGCCCGCTCCTCCACCAATTCCGCCTCGATGCTCGCCACGCCTGATCGCGCCAACTCGAGTCGTCCGCGTGTCCGCTCGAGACGAGCTCGGGCGGAATCCACTTTGCGCGTCGCCACCCGCATCTTGAACTCGGCATCCTTGAGTTCTCGTTCGGCATCCATATACGTTATCCCATCATAGTGCAATGTCCGCCGTTTCTGTTCCAGTTGGAATTCCAGCCGCTTCTCCGCATCCGTCTTGTTTGCTTTTGCCTCATCTGCCTTTGTCTTGCCTTCCCGTTCCCACCAATCCCTCAAGGCCATCACATCTTTTATGGATTCCGTGGCGGAACTCAGCGCTCTCTCGTAGATTGCCAGCTTCTCCGCCTTGGCGACGGCATCGCCACCGCAATCTTCCCAGGCCACGCGCGCCGCATCCCGATCTCTCGTTCGGCTGCGCATCTTCATCTTGGCATCCTTGAGCGCTTCCTCATAGTTTCCGTCCGCGAATTCCACCAAACCCTCGGCAATCTCCTTTTGTTTCAGGTAATAGGTCGAGGCCATGGCCACAGCCACGGATTTCGAGTGCAGGATCTGTGCCTTGAGAGAAGTCTTCTCGGGCGGCGTCCGCGGATTCTCATCCGCCTTCTTGGTTTGCTTCTTGGGCGCCATGGTGTATCTCGACAAATCTGCAAATCTCGATGGATACAAGGAAACACAAATTGGGACCAAGTTTATAAATCTCGAGTTGTTTATTCAATCACTCTTTCGCGGCGCGTTTCTGTGCCCGTTCCAATTCCACCGCAGCGTATTCTGCATACGCTTGTGCATTCTTGGCATCTCCCGCGGCAGCCAACCACGCCTTTTTGCGGTGTTTGTAGATACCGCGTACGTGCTTGTATTCCATCTCAAAATTCTCGAGGGCGCGCTTGGCCTTCTCCAAAATCTTCTCGCTTCCGTTTGAGATTCAATGCCGCTTCCATCACTTCCGCCGGCTCGTCCTTCTCCGCGTCCGCCTTTCCCTCTCTGTGCCACCAATTCACCAGCGCATTCCACTTGTCCTGAGATTCCTTGAAGGATTTCCGTGCATCTTTGTACTGGTCCTCGATCGCTCCCTCGTCGTTATCGTCGTTGTTCATCCACATGAAATGGGCGGTCTCGCATTCCTTCATCCACTTTGCCATCTCGGATTCTGCCATCTTCAGTGCTTCCGTGTAATCGCCGGATGCGGCAACCATCATCCTCATTGCCTTCTGTCGCTGCCGACGGCAACTCGCCTGGATCTTGGAATCCGTGTCATTATTTCCGGTGGATTCCGCATTCTTCTTGGCCGTCTGCTTCTTGGGCGCCATGGTGTATCTCGACAAATCTACAATTCTCGATGGATACAAGGAAACACAAATTGGGACCAAGTTTATAAACCTCAAGTTGTTTATTCAATCACTCTTTTTCGCACGTTTCTTCGGGCACCGGCATTCCAATTCCGCCTCGATTCTGTCCACCTTTTCCTTCAGATCCGCATGTCGTTCTTTCGCAATCTCCATATCCCGCTTCCGTTTGGCGGCGACTTGCTCCGCCTCCTTCCACAATTCGACGGCATCTCTGTAATCCATTCCGGCCCTATGTAGTTCATGGCATTTCCGATTCCATTCCTCCCTCAAATCATCCAGACTCATCGACACGTACGGATACACGGATTCTACATTTATCACCGTACCCCCCGATTTCTTCGCCAGATCCGCTATTTCGGCCGCTGCATTGGCGGTAATGCAGACTGCTTCTTGTGCGCGTATATATCCCTCCCGCGCCGATTCCTCGGCTATAGACCCCCCTTGCCTCTTCACCTCCTCCCAAAATTCTCGCGTAGCATTCCGATGGCGAATGTTTATCCAGTGCTTTTTCATTGCAATCTCCTGTGCCTTGTTCATGTTTCCGTCCGCTTCTTTGATCGCCTCCTCCACCAATTCTCTCTCGGAAGGGATTCGCGTGGATGCCATGTTTCTACAATTCTCAAAATCTCAAAATCTCGATGGATACAAGGAAACACAAATTAGGACCAAGTTTATAAACCTCAAGATGTTTATTCATCGACCGTTTTCTTTACACGTTTCCGTGCCGCTTCCAATTCCTCCGCGGCGGTTTCTGCATCCTCTTCCGCCTCCTCGGCGTGGGCTATTGCATCCATCCATAATCTCTTGTAATGCTTGTAGTCTCTTCGCTTCTTGTCGCATCGTTCTTCGGATGCCCCGAGATCCGTCCTCGCCTTTGCCAATTCCATCCGCTTCCGCTTGAGATTCTTCTCCGCTTCCACCACCTCGGACGGCTTACCCTTCTCCGCCTCCGCCGCCTCTTTTTCTCCCTCCCGTCGCCACCAATCCCGCAGCACATCCAGATCTCCCTCGGCCTCCCCTAGAGATCCGCATGCGAAAATGTATGCAGAAAACACGTCGTGGCGCTGGTCTTCACTACATTTGAGATACGCACTCTGCGCCTTGGATTTCACTTCTCTCCTATTGGCGATAACACGTTGTGCGGCTGCCACCGCATCCGCATATTGGCCGCCGGATTCCGCGACCAATCGCTTGGCAATCTCCTTCTGTTTCCGAAAGTGTTCCGCATATTGTGCCCGAATCAACTTGGCTTCCACCTGCTTTGTGAGGAATTCCTCGTGGTGGAATCGGCGCTGGCGTTCTCTCTTGGACGACATCTTGGATTCGTGGATTTTTGCAAAATCTCAATGGATACAAGGAAACACAAATTAGGACCAAGTTTATAAACCTCAAGATGTTTATTCATCGACCGTTTTCTTTGCAATCTCCATCTCCAATGCCGCCTCGGCATTCTCCACATCCATACATGACTTCTCGACGTCAACTATCGCATCCGTCCACTCTCGTCGGTCGAATCCGTTCACTTCCTCGAGAGCGCGAGCATAGATCTCTAGAACGGAAATGCGTTTCACCAATTCCTCTCGTTTCCGCATGAGATTCACCTCCGCGTCCACCATTTCTCTGCCGTCCCGTTTCCGCCATTCCCGCAATGCTTCCAGATCCGCTTCGGCTTCTTCAAGCTGTTCCTTTGTCTGATTGTACGCGACGATCACTTCGGCCTCCTCCTTGTTATGCGACCAAATCCGTTCCATCGCAGTCTTTAGTCTTTGTCTCCATTCAAGTGCAGATTCCGCAGATCTCAATGTGTATTCGTAGTCGCCCTCGGATTTCTTGATCAGATCCAGGGCAATCTCTCTCTGCTTCTGCTGTGCATCGGAATCCATCTTCTAATCTCTGATCTCAAAATCTCAATGAATACAAGGAAACACAAATTAGGACCAAGTTTATAAACCTCAAGATGTTTATTCATCGATTGTTTTCTTTACACGCTTCCGTGCCAATTCCAATTCCGTCGCGGTGAGCGCCACATCATCTCGCATCTCTTTGGCGATTCGGGCCCAATTCTGCAATGTCTTCTTCCGTTGCCTGTGGATCACCTGTCCCTCCCAGAACTGGATCTCAGAGCATTTGAGGATTAGCTCGACCTGATCCAGAACTTTCCGCTTCCGCTTGAGATTCCGTTCTGATTCTATTACCGCATCCGCCAAATCCACCTCCAAATCCGTGGCGGTCTTGCCATCCCGTTCCCACCATGCCTTCAATGCAAACAATTCCCTCTCGGTCTCCTCAAACACCCGTTTTGACTGGTCATGCGCAAAGATCAGCTCGTCATTCTCCCTGTCGAGAGAATAGAGATGCGCGATCTTGTTCATCATTTCCCGTCTCTGCTTGAGTGCGTATTCCGCGAATCTCAGTGCATGCTCATAGTCGCCGCCAGATTTCTTGACCATATCCAGGGCGATCTCCCTCTGCTTCTCATATGCCTGTTCCGTCGCCATTCTCACAAATCTCAAATCTCAGATCTCAAGATCTCAACTTGCGTTTCCACTTGACCCGTCTCGAAAATGAACCAGATGGTACGTTATCAAGATTTCTAGATTCAAGAATTTCAAGTTGTGATGAGGATGACCTCATGCATCCAGTGCAAGAATGGACACGTCGTAGAATGTGTCCTGAACCGGGCGGAATCCGTTGGCGCATGCGGTTTGTCCGAGATCCCGCCCGAGATCTCGGTCGGATTCCCGCGCCGATATCCCATATGTCTGGACTGTCTCCCGACCCAGTCCCGATATCTCCAGTGCGACATATGCACCGCCAAGATGTTGGATGAATGGTACTTCTTCACCGATTCCAATGGATATCTCGAGTGCTACTGCCGCGGATGTCTCCCGGAATCCATCATTCAGAAACACGCCGCGGCGATCTTGGGCGTCGCTGTCGACGGACTCCACGTGCGCAGCCAGTGGATCGAGAAGCGTACCGAGATTTCCAGAGCGGGCGACAATCTCCGCCAGATTATGCGGAATACCGTCGCAGAAATCACCGCCCCGCCCGCGATCCCGCCCCCAGATTTTAGCCGAGTGAATCGCATCCAGATCCGCAGATGGTTTCCAGATATTGAAGAATCCATTCTGGATTTGGTGCTGCGCCACTTTGAATCTGTGGATTTGTCCCGTGCCGCCATAACCGTATCCACGCGGGGATTATATGAACGTATCGCGGATATCCAGTCGAGAATCAATGTTTATTCCAATACTCATCTGTAGTTACACGACGGCGCAGTTGGGCAGCGAATGCCTGCAAAAGTGCGGCGGACTCCAGTCGTCGCTCGAATCCGTGTAATAACTCAGTTCCGCATTCCATGAGAATAAAAACGTCGAGAATGGATCGGATCCGATCGTATTCAAGATATTGTCGAAATCCGTGTACGCCGCCACATACAAACTCTGCCCAAACTCGCTCCCGAGACACGCCACGGCGCCCGCGCCGTTCATGTACGTCAATCCCAATCCGCCGGATGCGAGGAAGGATTGGTCAAACTGCCGCCACGCCTGCACGGATTCCGTATCCGTGTCATCAAACAATGGATTCCCGGTCGGGCAGTCGATGAACGGCGTCGTGTAGACGGCGCCCTTGATATTCGGGATGCACTGGAAGTTGATTCCGAGCGACGACGGGCCCGGGAAGTTGCTTGTCCACGTCGTTCCGTTCAGTAGCATCTGCACCTTGACGGTGACAAAGTTCTTGGTCCGCTGGATCGAGATGCGCGCCGCGTGCCCGAGATCTACTGCGGGATCGTTTGTCCACACGGCTTCCACGACGTTGGCGCTCTGTGTGCAGAACGTCATGGTATCCGTCTTGGAATCTTCGACGATGATGAGTGCCGTCGTGCCGAGTGCGACGCCGGCCAGGATGAGAAATCCGGTAACTACACCACCGAGCGCGATCAGCATCCACCATTTCGCCCAAATCTCCGCCCAGCTCATGGCGAATTCCTGGACGGCGGATTCCGCATCTCCCGCATATGCGCCGCCGTCCTCCTCGCGGGGTGCGCTGAAATCCTTGTGTGAGAATCTCATTCTCGTATCGCTAATCCAATCGCCAATCTCCGTTCTCACATTTCTGGCACTAGAGTTTCTAAATCCATCCCAATCTAATTCTGGGACATCTAAGCGTACGGACGGATCAGACGCCATTTCTCCATCTCGTCGCGCCGCCTCTTCCTCGTTTGTCCCACAGCCACAGATTCCACATACGTCCGCAGTGAGGATTCCATCTCCCAGATCATGGGAATGGGCGCCGCATAATTGGGGATGGTGCCGTGGAATTGGAGGGATTCAAAATCCAGCAATAGCGCGCATACGAAAGATTCCGGATCCGCCGTCGTCCGGATTCTGGTTTCCACCTTTGTATCCGTGCGGATCCAATGCTCAATCTCAAAATTCCGTCGGACGCTCTGGCGCATCTCGATCACGGCGTACGTGCGATTCCATATCAGATCCATATTCGTCTCGTAGCGCGCAAAGATGTCCTTTTCCTCGAACCTGGAAACGAGCGGAATCTTTGCATCCATGCACGGATATCGCATCGCCTCGCGGATATAGTGGATAAGTGGCGGGGGCTTGCCACGATTCCATCTGCGTCTCGGGAGCGTCTGCTCCTTGTATTCAATCTCTTCGTATTGGTCCATTTTTCAGGTTCGCGTTACTGCATCGGCAAGTTATATGGACAGAATACATGGCATGGGTTAAAAACAACTTGATTCTATTTTCGTCATGTCTCTCCTGGGATTTGGGTCGGGATCCGGGGGCGGCGGAGGAGGAAATCTCGTCCAGTTCCTGCAACAACGGAATCAGGGATCCGCACCGAGACGTCCTGTGCCGCCATTCATCCCGCATCCATCTCGGAAGATTACGAGTCTGGAAACGTTGCGTCAATGGATTCTGCGGGAATCTGGGCGCGGGATGTTTAAGGAATCGGAAGACGAGTACGGATATTACCTCGACTCGGAACGCGACGAGGATGAGAATATCTATGACAGCAATCTCTACCTGATCTTCTGGCCCAAGGACGGACATGTGGGGCCGAAGCATCTGCAGATTGCGGAATACGGATCCGAGGGCGAGAATCGTGTCCACCTGGATTTCGGACTCCCGATTCTATTCCGGCTTGGACAATTTGATATTCGGCATGAATCGGGCAGCGAGCGAAAGTTGTATCTGCTGGGGAACTATATGGATCCGGAGACGAAGCAGTCGGTTCCGAGCGAGATACTGGCCGCCTTTCAGAATACGGGAATCACGATTCCTGCACATACACCGTCGCCGATTTCATGGGATCTGCATGTCGTGAATCCGTTCGTTCTCTTGAAATCCCCTCTATTTAGATCCGATGACAAGAGATGGCAGATTACAATCCATGACCAGTACGAGTGCTACGGATACGTATCCACGAATCCTCAAGATGTGGAATCCTTGGAATTGGTGTCTGCGAATATGACAAACATGTATCGCATATGGGAAGAATCCAAGTTGTTCGACCCGATTCTCAAGGCCATCCAACAGACGGCGAATCTTCTCCGACGCGAGGGCCGGGATCTGCCTGCGGACCAATATAGGGCATGGGAATTCAGTATCAGGAAATCCGTCGAGGAATTCTATGCGGAAGCGGATCGCGTGCGTGTGAGAATTCCAATGTATGCAGGAAATCAGTGTAGATAATGGATGTATGTAATAAAAGCTAGAGACAAACCCAAATCTCAATACGGAAATCTCAAATCTCAGAGATCTCTGAGAATGTCGATTCTCGGCGAGGGAAGTTCCTCCCGATCATTTGCTTCGGGAGATGAATCTGGATCTGGGACTGGAACTCGCATTCTATCCCTTCTACAACAACAAGGCACGGTAATTGCGCAGAGACACCCTATGTATATTATACCGCATCCATCCAAGAAGATTGAAGGCAATTATCCATTGAAACAATGGATACTCTTACAAAACAACGGGTTGTTCAAGATACAGGATAATATCGGAGGCGGGTATAATCTCGACGCCGCGCGATACGGATATACCTACAACAGCAATCTTTATCTGATATTCTGGCCCAAGGACGGAATTGTGGGTCCGAAGCAGTTGCGGATCGAGGAATATGGATACGAGGGAGGGAATCGCATCCACTTGGATTTCGGACTCCCGTTTCTATTCCGTCTCGGAGGATATCTTGACGATCGGAGTGGCACTGGCGAATCCAAGTTGCTTCTAACGGGGAATTACTTGCATCCGGAAACAAAGCAAGCAGTTCCGAGCGAGGAGGGATCTCGGTCACACATGACCTGGTTCACAGTGACACGTACGTCAACGTCCATCCTGTGGGATCTGCATGTGGTGAATCCGTTCGTCGTCTTGGAGGACTTTATTATCGGTTCCGATAATAAGGATTGGCAGATCACTATCCACGACCAGTACGAGTGCTACGGATACGTATCCACGAATCCGCAAGATGTGGAAAGTCTGGAACGGATAACCGGATATATGGCGTACATGTATCGTGTATGGGAGAATACTCGTTTATTCGACCCTTTACTCAAGAATACCCAGCAATCCGTGAATATTCTGCGGCGCGAGGGACGGGATCTACCCGCGGACGAGTTCCGAGCACTGGAATCCAATATCTTGATGGCCACCTCGGAATACCTGGCGGAAGCGATACGTATACACGAGAGGTATCCGTTGTAAGCAGGAAATCAGTGCGGATAATAGATGTATGTAATAAAGGCTAGAGACAATCCCAAATCTCAATACGGAAATCTCAAATCTCAGAGATCTCTGAGAATGTCGATTCTCGGCGAGGGAAGCTCGTCGTCGGAGATGTCCCGGACCCCGGCACCGGGCCAACTCACTCCATTCGTCTCGCATGTATCTCATCTCGTCCCGGATTACGCCACACTCGAGCGCATCGTGACACGGAAATCCAGGAAGTTCAGAGAGAATCCGAACCGCGGCGAGGATTCGCACGCATACTATGCGAATCTAGGTGATAGCGACGTCTACCTGATTCTGTGGCCCAAAGATGGTATCCTCGGACCGAAGCGACTCGAGATCGAGCACAACGGACAGAGCGTGAAACCGCCGAGATTCGGGATGCCCGTGCTGATCCGCCTCGATAAGATGTCCCCTTTCATGGCCAGGATTGATCCTAGAACACAAAATCTAGCTTACGATCCTAGAACACGGAAGCCAGATTACGATCCGAATACAGAAATCTTTGGTACTCTCTTGCATCCAAAGACGAGGATACCGATGCATAGGAAGAATCTCGTGTCGTTGACGTCGAGATATCCGGAATTCCCGAGTGAGTTTAAACTCCTCATCGCGAACCCGGACCTGGATCCGGATCCGGAAAAGAGATTGGTGAATACGGAATTCGTGGAGATCCGGAATACGTACAAAATCTACGCATATGTGACCACGATTCCACGCGATGTGGAATTCTTGGAGCCGATTGTGGAGAATATGGCTGCAATCTACAAGTACTATGAGAATACCCATTTATTCTTTCCGCATCTTCTACATGTCCAGATGGCATCGGACAAGGCACGTGCATTGTATAGAGGGATAGGTAGTACAGAAGAGGACCAGGAGTTGGCTCGCGATGCGGATTTCAAGCTACAAGGCGCCGTGGCGAGATACAACCAGGAGATCGAGAGAACGCGGGAATACAAGATCCCGGCCGCGCTTCTCGTCAAGTACACGTGATTCTACCAATAAATGTCAATGTATTCCACGTATTCCCACTCGTCGTCCGGACACGGCGTCCATTCATGGGCCAGATACGGAAATGTCGAAAGATCCGCAATGCTTGTCCTGTATCCTCGTGATTCCAACTCTTCCACCACGTATTTGCTAAAGAACACGTATTCGTCGTGGATGCAGATGCGATGGCGAGAGATGATCGATACGTTCTCCTCTCTCATGACCGTGATCTTTGTATCCACGGAATCCACCCACGTTTCCACCTCCAACAAATCCTCGCCGTAGGAGATGAAGATGGCGTGCATCTGCTTTTTCTCGTCCGCCAAGGGAGATCTGTAGACAAGCTTATCTACATATCGGAATGTCGCGTCATCGTCGAGATATGCATCTTGCAGGAGATCGAGTTCCGCATAGATGTCGCCATAATCGTAACTCTCGGATCGGCAATTGAATTCATGGATCGTGTTCAGATCCACGACGCATCTCTCAAATTCGGCGCCGCACTGATCCGCAATCGCCTCGCCAATCCGTCCCGTGTCCAAGGATATGGATGCGCACACGGATGCGAGTGCGAGGAGCGGAATCCACATATGTAACATTTTCAAGATGTCGAGATAAGATATCGTTTCGCAACTTGACAACTGCGAAATGGAAACGTGATAATAACACGACTTTATGCTCTTGTAAGATATCTCGTGCTAAGATGGCGAGCATCCACCAATGGAAGCATGTAGGACATGTTATGAGATTTGAAACATGAGATCTGTGTTTATTATGGATTCCCCATACACAATAAAGTTACGCATCCGTCTCCGTCTCCGCCTTCATGATCCCCAATTTCTGGAGCCGCTTTCTGTCAAAGTATGCATCCCCACGGTAATCATAGGATGACGTCTTGAGGAAGATATCCCCCACCCGTTTCCCTTCATGGTCGTAGATAATCGAGCTGCGACCATATGGATCCTTTGAATCTCGCTTCACCTTCCATCCAGGCGGAAGCGTCACCTCGAATAGCACGGAATCCACCTTCTTTGGCTCGGGAAGCGCATAGTGTTTCCGGATCGCATCCCATTCCTTTCCGCTCGGATCTGGCATCCGGTTCTGCTTCCGGGCATTCTCGGCACCGGCGCGCTCCGCTCTTTCCACCTCCCCAGGGACAAACGGCCATCCCGACATCTTGGCAAACTCGAACTTGATAAACTCAAATTGCAAACTCAAAACAGGAAACAAGAAAAGTGACCAAGAGAAGATGGAGATTGTGTTTCTGTTTCTATTTCTCGTATCCGTGTCCGTATCCGCATCCCGGGATGCGGATTACGAGGAGATGCTCGAGAAACGCCGCCAAGTTCTCGATATGCATCCGGATGTCGTCCAGTCCACGGAAGTGTGGCAGCTTTTCCGGGAAGCGTGGCCGTGTCCGACGACCAAGAGATTCGGGCGACTGGGCGATGGCGGCAAGTGGTTATGCTATGCACATCATAATTGCACCGTTTTATCTCTCGGAATCCAGGACGAGTTCTCGTTTGAGCAAGATCTCGTGGAACACAAGAAATGCAAAATCTACGGCTATGATCCGACCATTGACGGATCCGAGGATGTGCGCCGCACAATGACGTTCTTCAAGAAGGGCGTGCGCGGATCCGCGCACGATGGAGATCCGCGCGTCCCGGGCCCGTTCTTGAGCGTCAAGGAAATGCTCCAGGAAATCCACTTGGGGCGTGTGGATATCCTCAAGGTGGATGTGGAAGGTGCGGAATACGGGATGTTCCGGGATCTGTTTACGGATTTCCCGGATGCGATGCCGTTCGACCAACTCCTGATCGAATTCCATCTATTCCGACACGATGTAAAAGATGTGGTGCGGATCGTTGAGACCCTGGAAACGAAATACGGGTTCCGGATCTTTGAGACGGAACTGAATCCGTACGATCCAAAGCACGCGACAGAGATGTCCTTGGTCCATATTTGAGAGATATGGATTCCAATTATGTGGATCTGTGGACGTTGGCGCGGGATCTAGTCATGGAGATTATGGCGGAATGCGAGAAACAACTCGAGTCGGAATCCAATTTGGGGATGATGGAAGAGTACGAGAAACAGATCTTGCGCTCGTGCCATACCCTCGCCTGCGCCGCCGATAAGCGGATCTTACTGGAGACGCCGCGGATCGACCATCTGTATGAAATTATCGTGGATTTCTATAAAGAGATTTGTCGCGTCGTCAAGGATATTGAGTATTCCTCCATCGCCGAGATTCGCAAGATCTTGCAGACGCATTGCGAGATTATCCAGAATCGCAATGGGGGCAAAGGACGAAAAGAAGCCGCGGGAGGATCCGCCTCTCTCACTGCCACCCCCAGCATCTTTGATTCCGATCCCGACTCGGAGACGGATGGATTCGGGGACGGATAGGATCTGGCAGCTGCTCATCCTCACGTTGGTAGGCGTCGGGATCTTGCGGGTATGGATTCTGGCAAACGAGGTGGATTACGCCACACAAACACTAATCCGCGCCGCATCCATCCTGGAAGAGCGTGCAGAATTCCGCACACAAGAATTTGACGCGTTGATGAATCTCCTGCGCGAGATGAGCGGGAAACTCTCGCCGCAACGATACGAGGTCCGGGATGACGAGAAGTTCTTGTTTCCGGCATACAATCCGGAATCCGGCATCTACTATATCGAGCTCGAACGAAAAATCCAATAGTTTGTATAGGTCATGTTGTTTATTCTTTGTGTTTTCTCGTTGCAAACTCAAGTTGAATAAACCTCAAGACTCAAGACTCAAATCTCGAATCTCAAGATGGCGACGCGGAATCTCAATCTCAAACGGAAACGGGAGGGGATGCAGGAACAGAATCCGGATTCCATGCATGAGATTTCCTGGCAGGGCGAGTGGCTTCCCGTGGAATTGTGGACGCGCGTCTTCTACCACATGCTTGTTCCCGCACCGATCCGGGTGGATTCCGCGGCCCAGACGGAGGCGATGCAAGAACATCCGCTCATCAACGGAATCATCCACGAATTCCTGCTGTTCCGGACGGGCATGATCTTTGGGGATCTGATGGAAGTACATGACGGCTTCCATATGCCAAACCCGGATCCGGGATGGTTATTTTTGGATACACATACTATATGGACTCCAATCCATGTGGGATTCAATTGGGAATCGAGTAGCGCGACGCGCGTCCCGGCGCGGAGGATGGATTACATGGCGGTTTCCAGTGATCATGAATATGGAGGCATGTATTTTGAGTGTTCGGGAGAGCGAGTCCAACTCTGCGCCTACGATATACGCATCCGTCTGGGGAATCTCTTTGCCATCCACAAGAAACCAATAACAAAAAGCGGATCTTTGAGGCTTACAATGGAAGCTCGGGAATGGATCCAGTGTGTGAATCTTGCACTCCCATACGGATTGCATTTCCGCCAGATCTTGGGCAAGCTAGTTCTTCGCGCACCAAACAATCCGCGTGCGATTCCCGAGGGACAGGGGAGATATCGCATCCTCCGAACGTTTTCGATTGAATATAGACACGAGCGTCCTGGTGATCCGTTACGATATTGCTACGTGGTCCATTGTACGATTTCCCTGAACGAAATCTATATTCCAAGTTGGCGTCCGTACTACGTATCCCGCCGAGATGGCGACAGAGATTCGGAATCTCGAGCGGATTCGGGATCTGGAGATGCATGAGATTTCCTGGCACGGCGAGTGGCTTCCCGTGGAATTGTGGACCAAAGTCTTCTACTACTTCTTCATCCCCAAGTCTACATCTATCGACTCCCTGGTTCATGTAAAGCATACCGAGATCCTCCAGATGCATCCATTCATCGCCAGGATTATCTGGGAATTCCTGCTATTCCGCACCGGAATCACGTATGCAGATGCGAAAGAAGCCCGTGATGCGCGATCTCTTGTCTGTTTCTGGAAACGACTCAATAGCATCGGCGATGGCGGAGATACGGGATCTTCGTGGGCGATTCTTGACGAATCCTCGTGGGAAAGTTTTACTGACCATGACGATGTACATTGCGGGCCCGTCGTGTTTTCTCAGGATTCCATCAACATATATCATGGCATGCTGTTTGTGGATGCACGGCGGATGATGGTGAAGCGTAATGGAAACGTATTTCTTGCAAGATTTCAGAAGGGAATCATCCGAGACATCAATATATTGCTTCCATATGGGATGCATCTACGCCAATCTCGAGGAGATCTCTGTCTTTTTGCGTTGAACAATCCACGCACGAATCCACAACATCGATTCCAGTGCATCCGTGTGTTTCCGTGTCTCCCATGCGATCCTTCTCGCGACAATAGTGATTATGGTTTTCGTCTTTATTGTGAGATTTCCCTGACCGAAATCTATATTCCAAGTTGGCGTCCGTACGCACTACCTCGAATCAGATCTCAGGATGGAGACGCGGAATCTCAAGCGGAAACGGGAGGAGATGCAGAATCGATCTCGGGATCCAGATCCCGATCTCGAAATCTATCATGAGATTTCCTGGCAGGGCGAGTGGCTTCCCGTGGAATTGTGGACCAAAGTCTTCTACTACATGCTCGTCCCGATGGCCAGTCTCGCGCCCGTCTTCTCGACGTTTCTCGCAAAACAGGTCAAGGCATTGCAAGAACATCCACTCATCGCCGGGATCATCGGGGAATTCCTGCTATTCCGGTCCGGGATCACGTATGCGGATGCGATGAGATATGGCGCAGATGCAGATTATCACCAATACCGTGTTTACTACTGGACACATGACCGGAATCGAGACACGTCGGTTTGCAGTGCGGACTGTACATATCTCTATTGTATTCCCAACGGATGGAACAGATTCGGATTCGGTACTCGAATGGGTGATATCTTTTTCGATCCAACCCAAATTTATATAAGGGCGGGATTCCTGATTGTAAATCCGTCGAGGGATGAGCTTCTCTCGGAGTGCCAGCTTCGCATTGTTCAGGAAGTCAATCTATTGCTTCCGTACGGGATGCACTTTCGCCTCTCTGAGGGGAATTTGTGTCTCTTTACCCTGAACAATCCGCGCACGAATCCGGAGCATCGATTCCGATGTATCCGTGCGATCTGCATCACAAGCACGGATGAATTTTGGATGCAATTGCAGAAACGAGTATCTGGCTTCGACCTTGATTGTGATATTTCCCTGACCGAAATCTATGTTCCAAGTTGGCGTCCGTACTCGCACCTTCCTATCACCAAATCCGATTCCGAGAATGGAGACGCGGAATCTCAAGCGGAAACGGGAGGAGATGCAGGAATCCATGCATAAGATCTCATGGAACGGCGGGTGGCTTCCCGTGGAATTGTGGACTCGAGTCTTCTACCACATGCTCGTTTCCAGACCGATCCGGGTGGATTCCGCGGCCCAGACGGAGGCGATGCAAGAACATCCGCTCATCAACGGAATCATCGGGGAATTCTTACTATTCCAGACGGGCGTGACTTATGCGGAACTGGAGACGGCGCGGGAAGAAGAAATACGACATTTGAGTGATTTTGGAGTGGGTGGCATATGCTGGTTCTTGCATGCATTCCAGATTCCGCTTTATATGGGACGGAATTGGAGATCGCATAAGATTTCGCCATTTAAACGCCGGACAGTGGGATTTGATATATTCTGGCCCTTGAATAGGATCCGATATTACGTACCTACGACGTCGTACCAATATATGCGATTCCAAACGGATTGTATCTATATCGGGGTTCGTATCCTCTGTGCTGACATTGCGAGACCAATGACGGCGAGCGGATGCCTGAATCTCACACTGGAATCCAAAAACGTTATCCAATACTGGAATCAGCTACTTCCGTATGGCCTGCATTTCCTCCAGATGCAGGGCGAGCTGGTCCTCCGCGCGCCGAACAATCCGCGTACGAATCCCGAGCGGAAGTTCCGGATTATTCAGACATTCCCGATTGTACGCAAATCAAAATTCGATGGGACAGTGTATCTCAGTTACGAGGTCAAATATTCGATTTCCCTGACCGAAATCTATGTTCCAAGTTGGCGTCCGTACTACGTATCTCAGGATGGAGACGGAGATGCAGAATCTCGAGATTCCGGAGGAGATGCATGAGATTATCTGGGACGGCGAGTGGCTTCCAATGGAATTGTGGACCAAAGTCTTCTACTACATGCTCGCTCCGATGGCCAGCCAACTCTTCATCTCGCCGTATCTCAAGAAGCAGATTGGGGTATTGCAAGAACACCCGCTTCTCGCCGCGATTGTCGAGGAATTCCTGCAATTCCGGACCGGGATCACGTACGCAGATGCGATAAGAGCGGGAAACGGGACGCACAATATACCATTCTGGACGCAGAATCGCGATTCCAGTCCGATTATTGACAGGACGCAGTGCTTTTGCAACGCCGGACACGATGGACGCGCCACGGCCGTCATGCGGACCGATATTGGATATGTCGCCCTCGCCCCGGACCAGATCCGCATAAGGGTGGAGAGATTCTTGGTCGCAGAGGTTTCCTCCACGGATCGCATCATACAGAGAATCAATAGATTGCTTCCGTACGGGATGCATTTCCGATTCTTAAGAGGAGATCTATGTCTCTTTGCCCCGAATAATCTGCGCACGAATCCAGAACATCGATTCCGGTGCCTCCGTACGATCCCGCGTACCGCCAGATACCACCAAATTGCCGATAAAGAACAGCATAATTATGAGCTCAATTGTGTGATTTCCTTGAACGAGTTGTATATTCCAAGTTGGCGCCCTTATTCGTGAATCCCAATAAATC
>Ga0310813_10000971_pt1 | contig 17402 bp, 24 predicted proteins | sample YN3metagenome_FD_203086 | JGI IMG/M metagenome (GOLD analysis project Ga0310813, IMG submission 203086) | Soil microbial communities from experimental microcosm in Duke University, North Carolina, United States - YN3 | ecosystem: Engineered > Artificial ecosystem > Soil microcosm > Unclassified...
GTGAAACTCTCTCCCCAGAAGGTTAGGCTTACCTAACTAGACCGGCGTCCGTGTCCAGCCCCCACGACCGCCGTAGCACGCGTACTGTCTGCCGCCATGAGCCAACGTTGGTCCCACCAGGCCATCAACCTTGGAGCCTGGCGCAAACAAAGAATTCGAATCCTGCAACGCGACAATTACAAATGCAGAATTCAATTGCCCGGTTGCACGATAAAGGCGACGCAGGTCGATCACCTGGTTCCGTGGGTGCCTGGTGCGATTGTTCATGATGAGCAATTGCAGTCCGCGTGCCAGTCGTGCAATTCGAAAGCCGGTTCGCCGGAGCGGAGAAATCCACCGGTGGACCGACCGGCGTGGCTCGGGTGATAGCTCCCGCGATGTTCGGGGATTTGGTGGGGTCCCCGGAACCGAGGTTGAGCACCGAGCCACGCCGGCCCCTGACGCCGGCGAACTCGAAGGGGTTCGCCCTGGTCGAGTTCGCGAAGCGGATCGGGCATCCGCTCCTGCCGTGGCAGGAGACCGCTGCGATCCGCGCCTTGGAGCTGAACGCGGACGGAACGTACCGGTTCCGTACGGTGCTGATCCTGGTTGGCCGGCAGTCGGGGAAGACGACGTTTCTGAAGGTGTGGGCGCTGTGGCGCCTGTACGAGGACAACGCCCGGCTCGTTCTGGGCGCGGCCCAGTCCCTGGACATTGCCCGGGAAGCCTGGTCGGGGTCGGTGGACATCGCCGACGAGGCTGGCCTGCCGGTGTCGAACGTGCGCCGGGCGAACGGGGAGCAGTGCCTGTCCCTGCCCGGTGGGGCGCGGTACCGGATCACGGCCGCGACCCGTGGCGCCGGACGTGGCCTGTCCGTGGACATGCTGATCATGGACGAAGTCCGCGAGCAGCGCGACTGGGCGGCGTGGTCCGCGCTGTCCAAGACGATCCTTGCCCGGCCGCTCGGGCAGGTCGTATGCATCTCGAACGCCGGCGATGACGAGTCGGTGGTCCTGAACTCGCTCCGGGAGGCCGCTCTGGCCGGCAAGGACGACACCATCGGGCTGTTCGAATGGTCCGCCCCGGACGGTTGCGACCTGAACGACCCAGAGGCTTGGGTCCAGTCCCTGCCCGGTCTCGGCCACATCGTCTCAGAGTCGACGGTCAGGTCGGCCATCGCGACTGATCCGCCCGCCGTGGCGCGCACGGAGCTGCTGTGTCAGCACGTGACCGCGATGGACGCCGCGATCGAGCACGCAGGCTGGCAGGCCGGCGCCGACCCTGGAGGCTCTCTGGGACCCCTGCGCGGCTCTCTGAGCGCCGGAATCGACGTGTCGGTGGACGGCAACCATGTCGCGCTCGTCGCGGCTTCAATGACCGATGACGGCCGCGTGCGGGTCGAGCCCGTGGCGGCATGGGAAACCACGGCCGCATGCCGGGCGGAACTCCCCGAGATCCTCGCCGCCCTGAACCCCGTGTCCTTGGCCTGGTTCCCGAATGGGCCGGCCGCTGTCCTGTCGACGTACCTGAAGACGCTGCCGTACGGGCGCCCCATCGCGCCGGCCGAACTGGCGTCGGCGTGCATGGGCTTCGCCGACCTCGCCCGGGCCGGGATGATCCTGCACAACTCCGATGCCCTGCTGGACGGGCAGGTCGCGAAGGCGTCCAAGCTGGCACGCGGGGACGGGTACGTGTTCACACGCCGAGGCTCGGGGAACTGCAATGCGCTGTACGCGGCGTGTGGTGCCGTACTGTGCGCAAGGACGGCGAAGCCTGCGCGGGGGCCGAGGTGGGTGTTGTGACGGGGGTGCGGGTGGCGAAGCCTTACACCGGGACGGTCGTTATCAAACGCGCCGGTGCTTCGTCCATTGACGGGTACTTCAACCCGTACCCGATCCAGCCACACTACGGCCCTCAGATGAGCATCCAGAACCCTTCGGGTTGGCTCAGCATGCAGGCCACCGGTGCAGGTGTCCCGGTCACGGAGGAGTCCGCGCTCGGCTCGACTGCGTTCTTCCGGGGCGTGTCGGTGATCGCGTCCACCATCGCGACTCTGCCGTTGAAGTCGTACCGCACCGCGTCCGACGGCGCCCGGGACCAGGTGCCGTCGGTGTTCGACAACCCGGGCGCTCAGTTCTTCACTCCGTTCGAGTGGACCGAGCTGATCATGGTGCATCTGGTGATGCACGGGAACGCGTACCTCCTGCACTTGTACTCCCCGTCGGGGACACTGGTCGGGTTCTTCCCGCTGCACCCAAAGCTGGTGCACCCCGAGTGGGTGTGCGACGAGACCGGGAAGATCGTCGGGAAGCGGTTCAAGACCAACGTTGATGGCCTGGACACGTACTACGACGAATCGCAGATGACGCAGATCATGGGTCTTGGGTGTGATGGGCTGCGTGGTCTGTCGATCCTGACGTTGGCGCGGAACGCTATCGGGACGGGTCTGGCCGGTGACCTCGCGGCCGCGCGCATGTTCGCGTCGGGGATGTTGATCGGTGGCCTGGTCACGACTGACGATGAGTCGTTGTCGAAGGAAGACGGCCAGGCGCTGATCGCGGACCTGAAGGCTCGCCTGACCGGGTCGAACAACGCCGGCGACATCGCCCTGGTGAATGCCTCGCTGAAGTTCTCGCCGTGGACCATGAGCGCCGAGGACGCGCAGTTTCTTGAGTCCCGCCAGTACCAGGTGGAGGAAATCTCCCGGCTCCTGGGCGTGCCCAAGGTCCTCCTGGCCGAGGATGGGGCTTCGTCCTGGGGGACGGGGATCGGTCAGCTTCTGTCGTACATGCAGAAGACGACTCTGGTCCCGTGGACGGAACGGTTCCAGCAGAGGCTGTCCCGGCTCCTGGCCGCGCCCAGGCACGTTGAGTTCGATTACGCAGGGCTTCTTCGTGGCACGCCGATGGAGCAGACACAGCTCCTGGCCGCGCAGCTCGCCGCCGGCATCATCGACACGGACGAAGCCCGCGCATCGCTGAACCTGCCGCCGAAGACTGCCGCGATAGCGGTGGATGCCACCGGGACACCTACGCTCCCGGCCACGCAAGAGAACTGAAGGAGAACCAATGCCAGGAGTACGTAACGACGTCCAGGCAACCGGCCGTTTGCAGGTAGTCGACATGCTCGTTGCTCAGTCGACGGCGACGCTCGGCCTAGAGTCGGGGTCCTTCGACTGCCGGAACTACCCGCACGGCTCCCGCTTCCTCGCGGTGTTCTCCGAGGGTGCACAGACCGAGGGCACGCTGACCTTCTCCGTGGTCGATTGCGACACCTCCGGAGGCACGTACGCGGCCGTGGCTGACACGTACGGCTCCCTGGTGACCGGCACATCGACCAGCGCGGCCACCTCGCTCACGCAGGCCATCGCGTTTCAGCCTGTCGCCGGCCGGCCGTTCATCAAGCTGAAGTCGGTTGAGACTGTCTCGGTCACCACGGCGGTCCCGGTTCACTTCTTCATCGTTGTGATCCCGCCGTCTCAGTGAGTAATCGTTGGGAGTTCGCGACCCGGACAGAGGTCTCCTCGGAGGGGATCCTGTCCGGGTACGCGGCCGTGTTCGAGGTCCCGACCTCGAAACAGGACCAGTTCCCCGGCACGGAAACGATTGCACGTGGCGCCTTCACAGAGGCCTTGAAGGCGCCGGGGAACATCAGGGCCACCGTCGACCACGGGAGCGGCACTATCGGGCTCCTGGGCACCACGGACGCCGGCACGCTGCGGCTGTCCCAGGACGACGTCGGGCTCCGGTTCGAGATCGACGCACCGGATACGACCACGGCCCGGGACCTGCGGGTGTTGGTGGCTCGCGGTGATGTGCAGGGTGCATCGTTCATGGCCAAGATGAACCGCGCCACCATCGAACGGACAGCGGTGGGTGTCGTGCATCACGACTTCCCGGAGCTGATCGATATCTGTATCACCGCCATGCCTGCCTACACGGAGACGTCGGTGGCCGCACGTACCGGCGCGGAGCAGACGCTCCGCGCCCAGCTAGCGTCTATCAGGGCGCGGGTGATGATGAAGGGAAAAGCTAGTGACTGTTGAGCAGATCATCGCCGCACTCCAGGCGATCATCGATGAGGCGAACGCGGCCGCGGACCCGTCCGTGAACAGTGAGCCCGTCCTGAACGAGGACCAGGCCGCCCGGTACGAAGCCCTCGAAGCGCAGCTCGTTGTGGCGCGCAAGTCCGAGGAGATCATGAAGCGGAACGCGCTGCACCGTGTCGCGGTTGGCCCGGTCGCGACCGGTGTCCAGGTCCGCGAGACCGTGGACGAGGCCACGCGCTCGTTCGACACGTACCTCCGCTCCGGTGGCCGGGTCGACCCGGAGCTGGTCCGCCGTGCGCAGAACGAGGCGTCCGGCCCGGCCGGGGGCTACTTCGTCCCGGACACGTTCCGTGACAAGCTGGTCGAACGCCAGAAGGCGTTCGGTGGGCTCATGAACGCGGCCGAGAACATCACCACGGCGACCGGTGCGCCGCTCCTGTGGATGCTGAACGATGACGTTCTTGACACCGAGGCCGGGATCATCGCTGAGGGTGCGGCGAACACGTTCGGTGCGGACTTCACGTTCACCCGCAACGCGCTGAACGCGTTCAAGTACGACACCGCTGGCGCGACCGCTTCGAGCGGTAACGACACCGCGAAGTGGCTGCGCGTGTCCTGGGAGCTTCTCCAGGACTCGACGTACGACCTTCAGCCGTTCATTGCACGGAAGTTCGCGGAGCGGATCCAGCGCAAGCTTGCGAAGGACCTGATCAACGGCACCGGCGTCAACGAGCCGGTCGGAATCATCTCGACCATGGGCGCCCTGTCCAACTCGGGGATCACGATCGCGTCCGCGACCGCCGGACCGACCTACGCCGAGCTGGTCCAGATCGAGCACACCTTGGACATCGCCTACCGCGACGGTGCGAAGTGGCTGTTCAACGACAAGACCGCTTCGCTGATCGAACAGCAGGTGGACTTGAACGGCCGCCCGCTGATCTGGAATCAGCAGGGTTCACTGGCGGACGGTACCCGCGCGGACAAGATGCTTCTCGGGTACCCGGTCGTTATCGACAACGCGATGCCGGACCTCCTCACCGGTTCGACCAAGGGCCTGGTGTTCGGTGACTTGCAGCAGGCGTACGTCGTCCGGACCGTGAAGGACTTCACCCTCGTCACCGCGAACGAGCTGTTCGCCGGCACCGGCCAGGTCGGATTCCTCGGATGGGGCCGCTACGACGGCATGGTCCAGGACCCGAACGCGGCCGTTTACGTCACCTCGCACTCGTGACGTACGCGGTGGCAGTCATCGTCTACGTCGCGGTGGGTTACGGGCTCGTCCATCTGATGCTCTGGAAGACTCGCGTCTGATGGATTGGGTGACGCTCCTCCAGACCCAGGGACCATTGATCGTAGGTGCGCTACTCCGGCTCGGGGTCGCGTACCTGAACGCAAGGTCCATCAAGCTAGAAGGAAAGCAGGAAGGCGAGTAGATGGCCCTGTACCCGGATTACGTGACGTCGCAGCAGTTGAAGGACCATCTGCGGATCACGGATTCGGCCGATGACGCGGCCGTGGCAATCGCTGTCACGGCCGCGTCCAGGGCTGTTGATCGGTTCACAAACCGCCAGTTCGGCCTGGCCCCGGCCGCTGTGGCACGCACGTACACGTGGGACAAGCGGTTCATTGAGGGTCTGCCGGCGGTCGAGATCGACGACCTGATGACGTCCACCGGTCTGATCGTGAAGCTCGACCAGGCCGGGCAGGGGACGTACGGGGATCCGATCCTGAACGTGGACCCATGGCCATGGAACGCGGCAGCGGACGGCCGGCCGTGGACGCACCTGGTGTTCCGGTCCTACGCAACCGCTTTCCCGACACCGTTCTCCCAGGGCGTGCAGGCCACCGGTAGGTGGGGCTGGACTACTGTGCCGGAGATCGTTGAGCAGGCCACGCTGATCCAGGGCGGCCGGTTCTTCGTCCGCCGGGATTCGCAGTACGGCATCGCCGGGTCACCGGAGACGGGGACGGAGCTGCGTCTGTTCTCCCGGCTCGACCCCGACGTTGCGTTGATGCTGACCACCGTCAAGCGTTGGTGGGGTGCCCGCTGATGGCAAACATCACCACGGTCATGGACGACATCGGGACCGCTCTCGCGACCATCACCGGTCTGCGCGTGTACGACTTCCCGCCTAAGTCCGCTCAGCCACCGTTCGCCTTCGTGGACATGCCCGACGAGATCGCGTTCGACTGCACGTATCAGCGGGGTTCGGACCGGACCACGCTCAACGTCGTGGTCGCGGTCGCGGACGTCGTGGACCGCATGGTCCGCGACCAGATCGCCGCGTACGCCGCCGGGTCCGGGGCCAAGAGCGTGAAGGCCGTTATCGAAGCCGCCACCATCGGACAGACCGTCAGGGTCGTGTCCTGCAAATTTCAGCCGGTGCAGGTTGCCGGCGTGTTCTACTTCGGTGCCGTGTTCGAGCTAGACATCGTTTTCTGAGAGAGGATCAGTTATGGCCGTTCACGGCAAAAACAGCAAGTTCAGTGTGGAGGACTCCGCGGGGACGACCCTGCGCGACCTGTCCGCGAACCTGACCAACGTGGCGTTCTCCCGGCAGAACGACACCCACGACACGACCGGGTTCGGTTCGGAGTCGCATACGTTCCTTGTGGGTCTGACCAACGGCAAGATCACTTTGACGGGTTGGACGACCGCGACCGTGACCACCGGCACTCTGACCGTCATCGATTCACTGGTCGGCCTGGACACGGTCACGGTCGGATGGGAGTACGGTCCCCACGGCTCGACGACCGGTTTCCCGAAGTACACCGGTGAGTGTGTCCTGGAGACGATGGATGTGTCTGACCCTGTTGCTGACCTGGTGTCGTTTGTGGCTGTCCTTCAGATCAGTGGCGATGTCACGAAGGGCGTGTACTGATGCTGCCGAAGGGGAAACTTTCCACACGCAAAGTGGAGCTCTCGGGTGGGACGGTGGAGGTCCATTCCCTCACCCTGTCCCAGTCCCGGATAGCGGGCAACCTCGAGGGCGAAGCCAGGATCGTTGCGGCGATCTCGTTCGCGACCGGCCTGGACAAGGCAGACGTGCAGGAGTGGCTCGAAGACGCCCCAGCCGGTGACGCAACGAAGCTCCTGAACGCCATCACCGACGTGTCGGGTCTGTCGGCTGAGGCCCAGTTTCCGGAGCGACCGTGACATGTTCCTCGCGACCGTCGGCCAGGACTCGGACACGGACATGTTCGCGTTCTTCCTCGCCGACCGTCTCGGGAAGACGCTCGCAGAGTTGGACGACATGCCCGCGTCGGAGTACATCGCGTGGTCGAGCTACCACAAGGTGAAAGCACAACAGGAAGACCTCGCGAGGAAGGCCGCCAGTCATGGGTAACGTCTCGAAGACGTTCATCGGCGCCGCGCAGCTCTCAGAGCTCCAAACGGCCCTCAGGGACGTCGGGGACGACATCGGTGACCTTGTGCTGTCCGTCCTGGACGAGATCGCCGGTGAGGCCCTGGCGGACGTTCGGGGGCGCGTGCCACACCGGACGGGGAAAGCACGCGGGGCATACCAACTGCGCGGCCATGCGATCACAGTGGCAGCCGACGACGCACCGTACGTTCCTTGGCTCGAATTCGGTGGCCGCGTCGGGCGGAAGAAGTCAAACCTCCGCGCGTACGTCCCCGCCGGCCGGTACCTCTACCCGGCCCTCGGCGTCCACGAGAAGGACATCGAGAAGAAGATCGACGACCTGATCGAACAGGCCACCCACGGCTACCTGACCATCGACGGAGGCTGACGTGGCACGCAAGATCGAGATCGACCTCACGTCGGACACGAAAAGCTTCGAACGTGGCATGGACACCTCAGCCAAAGCGGTGGACAAACTCGACGACCACCTAGGGAAAGCTGAACAGTCCGCCGGCCGCTTCCACGGGAGCCTGGACAAGACCACCGACGGACTGGAGAACACGACCGGGAAGCTGCGCTCGACCAACGACCTGGTCGATGGGTTCTCCTCCGTCGTCGGCCTGTCCCTGCCACCTCAGGCTTCGATGATTCTCGGGTTCGCGGACATGGCCGATGGCCTGTCCGGGCTCCTAGGCCCGGCCCTGAAAGGTGCCAAGTCTGCGTTCGCTGCGATGAACGCGACCCTGCTGGCTAACCCGATCTTCCTGGTGATCGCTGTGATAGCGGCACTAGGTATCGCACTGGTGGTCGCGTACAAGAAGTCTGAGACGTTCCGCAAGATCGTGAACGCCGCGTTCCACTCCGTCACCGACGGCGCTAAAGCGTTCTGGGACTACACGAAACAGGCCCTGGTCGGTGCGGCGAAAGCCATCGGGAAGATCGCGGACATCATCACCACCCCGTATCAGCTCGCGTTCAAAGCAATCGCGCACCTCTGGAACGCGACCGTGGGCGGGTTCTCCGTCCCATCCATCGGGTTCGGCCCATTCAAGACGCCCGGGTTTTCCGTCCCGAACATGCCTGAACTGGCCGCCGGTGGTCCGTTGGCAGGTAACCAGGTCGCGCTAGTCGGGGAACGCGGCCCGGAACTTTTCGTGCCACACACATCCGGTTCGGTCGTACGGAACGGCGGTATCGGCGGGGGCGCCGTCACCGTGTATTTCGCGTCGAACGGGGACCCGATCTGGGAAGCGATCCGGAAGCAGGTCCGCGTCAAGGGAGGAACCGGGCCCGGGTCCGTGCAGAAGGCACTGGGCTGATGGCGGTCAAGGTCGAACTTTTTCTGAATGCGACGTGGACAGACGTCACCAGTTACGTCCTGACCGAACAGGGCGGGATCAAGATCACGTTCGGGGTCCGCACCGAAAACGGAACCGCTGATGCGAACACGTGTGACCTCACGTTCAAGAACACGGACGGCCGTTTCACGCCCCGGAATACCGCCGGAGCGTACTACCCGTACCTGACCAGGAACACTCCCCTACGAGTCAGTGTGGGCGCGGTGGAGCGGTTCCGTGGGGAAGTCCCCGAGTGGCCGGTGCGGTGGAACGAGAACAAGTCCTTCGTGACCGTGTCCGTGCAGGCATCGGGGATCCTGCGCCGGCTCCAAAGGTCCACGGCACTGGACTCCACACTCAAAGCGGCCATCACCCATCTGTCGACGTACCTGAACGGCAACATCACCGGGTACTGGCCAATCGAGGACGGCAACAACTCGACGTCCATCGCCTCCGCGATCGTGGGTGGTACGGCCGGTGTACCTGGTGGCACGCCCGACTATGCCGCGTTCGACCCCGGGGTCATGTCCCGGGAGATCGCCAACTTCAACGGCGGCCGGGCCACGTTCACCCCGACCGTCGCTACGGGGACAGAGTTCACGGCCGGGTTCCTGATCCAGTTCCCCGACACCGGCGCGTTGACCGGAGGGGAAGGCCTGTTCCAGGTCGTAACCGCCGGCACCGTCCCCACCTGGAATCTGCTGTACTCCCCAACGTTCGGGGGGAACATCCTCCTCCAGGCCATCGACAACACCGGCGCTGAAGTGCTGGCCGTGAACAGTCCCGGCAGTCTCGACGGCCAGCTCGTGTACGTGAAGCTGGAGGTGACACAGAACGGTGGCAACGTCGACTATGCGATCAGCCCACTAGTCATCGGCGGCACCTCCGGGACTGGACTAGGGTCCATCGTCGGGAAAACGACCGGTGCCCCCATCTCCGGCGCCATCGGAACCGGAGTCATCCCCATCGCCGCCGACGTGTACATCGGTCATGTTGTCCTCGCGAAAGACAACCAGGCGCTGTTCATCTCCAACTTCGACGACGGGCTGCACGCCTACTCCGGGGAAACCATCGAAGCCCGCATGTCCCGGCTCGCGACACAGAACAACGTCACCATCAGCGTCGCGTCCGGGACCAACCTGATCGCCGAAATGGGCCCCCAACCCGATGGGTCGCTCCTGGACGTCCTCCGTGCGGCCGAGAAAGCCGACGCCGGTGGGATCCTGCGCGACGCCATCAACGCCGTCGGGCTGTCCTACATCACCCGCCGCGGCCGGTACAACGAGAAACAGGCCACGGCGTTCGCGCTCGACTACGCCGCCGGGCACCTATCGCCGCCCCTGGAACCGACGGACGACGACCAGAACCTCCGCAACGACGTCACAGCACACCGCGACGGGGGGTCGCTCGGGCGGGCCACACTGGCCAGTGGCGCACTGTCGACGGCCGCGTACCCGTCCGGGGTTGGGCCGTACCCGTTCGAGGACACGTACGCGACGTACCTCGACTCCCAGTTGCCGTACCTCGCCCAGTGGCTACTGGCGCAAGGCACCATCGATGAGACCCGGTGGCCCGCGATAACCATCGACCTCACGAAGAACACGTCCCTGGTGACCGGGTTCGACGCGCTCCGGCCCGGGTACGCGGTCACGGTCGCGAACCTGCCCGCGATCTCCGGCGCGACCTCGGCCACGTTGCAGTGCATCGGCTGGACCGAATACCTGACCAGTCACCGGAGGATCGTCACCCTCAACTGCGTCCCGGGAACGATCTTCCACGTGTTCGAGCTGGACCACACCACGTACGGGAAGCTCGACGACAACCGGTTAGCTTACTGAGAGGGAACCTGACATGCCGTATCCGTGGTCCGCGCACGACGTCCTGACCGCGTCCGACCTGAACGCCGCCATCGGCACAGGGATCGTGACGACCGGTCTCACACTGTCCTCGTACACGCCGACCCTCACCCAGTCCGCGACCGTCACGAAGACCGTCGAGTTCGCGTCCTATCACACCGTCGCCGGGATCACGTCCGTAGTTGTGTCCATGAACGTCACCGGCACCGGCACAGCAGCGAACGCGGTGTTGATCGGTGTCCCCGTCGCACAGTCCAGTTTCCGCGCGCAAGGCCAAGGCGCGATCTTCGACGCGTCCACGTCCACCTGGTACCACGGCGTGGCCGTTTTCGTGTCCTCCACCGTCGTCCAGATCTTCCCAAACGCGTCCACTACCGCACTGGGCGTGTCATCGTTCACGGCCGCGTTAGCGTCCGGGGACAAGGTATGTCTTAACCTCCAGTACCTCTGATCGGAAGGAAACCACCCATGACCGAATCGAAGTACCCCAACGCCATCGCCTGGGCAAAGGCCGGACACGGCGACGGCATCGCCGGGCACTGCCTCAAGAACGTCGCAGACGCGTTCGACGCCCCCCACGGTGTCCCCGACGCGTACGCGTCATGGGTCAAAGCCGGCGGCGCGAAAGGACCCAACACGCACACCTCCACAACGGAGAACCCGCCCCCGAACGTCCCCATTTACTGGTCGGGCGGGCACCACGGGGACGGGCACGTCGCGATCTCCGACGGAGCCGGATGGTGCTGGTCCACCGAACAGCCCACCGCCGGGAAGTTCCGCAGGTGCCGGGTCAGCGACATCCACCGCGAGTGGGGGCTCACCTACCTCGGTTGGTCGGAGACCATCAACGGCAAGCGGATCCATGACCACGTGAAGTACGACGCCAAGCGTGGCACGTGGGTCTAAGGGCACCCTAATCAGCCGAACGGATGACCCCACAATCATCCGTTCGGCTGATGCTTTTCCCGGGGGGTGGAGGATAGTTCTCCCCATGAACCGCGCACAGAAGCTGATCACCAGACGCGCACTGACGTTCGCGTTCACGGCGACCGTCATGATCAGCGCACACCACACCACCGGTGACCCGCGGACGGTCACGTTCGACCGCCCCGGGCCGTGCTCCACTTGCGGCCACGCCCGCCCGGTCACCATCACCTGCCAGGACCTGACCTGGACGATCTGGGACGCCGGCACCGTTCGCGACGTCGCTAACCGGGTCTGCCCCCCGAACACCCCCTACACGTGGAAGGCTGAAGATGTTCGCTGACCTGTTCGCTGGGCTGAAAGGCACCTGTTCACAGACACACAGGCTCACGTCCCCGGTCGCGGTCGGCCTCTACTGGGCCAACGACAACCCGGCCGAGGTCACTATCACCATCCGGCACCTCACCTACGCACCTGACCCCGCCATCTGGCATGTGTCCCGGAACGCGCTCGTAGTCGCGTCCCTCGACTCCCACCTCGGCACCTGGGCCGGAGCAGGATCATTCGCAGCGTGCCACCGCGGCGACACGTTCACGTTCGCGTTCAAACCGCCGTGGCTCGATAAGTCCCAATGGGCATTCGTGAACGTCCCCGCCGGCGCCGTCACCGGGTTCATCGACCACAGCAGGCGGATCCTCGACGTCGGCCCAGCCGAATCAGAAGCCACACTCCAGCTCGTAGACAAAGCCCTAGAACGGATCCTCGGATGAGCGCGCTGGAGATCACCATCCCCGGCATCGCCGTCCCCCAGGGATCCATGCGCCTCGTCAACGGTGGCCGGCGCATGATCCACTCCAACAAGGACCTCCCCGCCTGGCGCGCCACCATGGGCGCCTACACCATCGCCGAGATCGTCCGCAAAGAACGCCAAACCAGTCAACGTTTCCCGCTCACCGGCCCGGTCGACCTCGCGGTCACGTTCAGCTTCCCCCGCCCCCGCACCCACTACCGGACAGGCCGGTTCTCCGATCTACTCCGAACGGCCGCACCCCGGTACATGCAGGTCGGTCCCGACCTGGACAAGCTGGTGCGTGCAGTCGGGGACGCGCTCACCGCCGCGTGCGCCATCCTCGACGACAAGCAGATCCACCTCATCCACGCGGCGAAACGATGGGCCGACGACCACCCACCCTGCACCACCATCACACTCTGGGACTCCAATGCCTGACCGTCACACCTGCGCAGCGTGTGGGCACGAAGACAACGCACCCGAGCTGTACGCCCAAGCCGGACCCGGTGGCGGAGGATGGTACTGCCGCAACCACAACGCATGCCACCGCCGCACTGCTGAACACCGTCAACAACCCAACCGGAAGGGAACCACCATGTTCGGAACGTACGAAGAGCCGCCCGCGCCCGTCGAAGGCGACGAATACAAGGCCAACCAGCACTACGGCAACAGCGCCATCGTCAAGGTACTCCGCGTGGAAGAGTCAAAGGTCACCACCAACAGTCCAGGTGGCGCGCCGGCCGTCTTCGTGGACGTGTACGACCTCAACCGCAAACAGGTCTTCCGCGACGTCATGATGATGACTGGCGCCATCGTCGACGGCTTCCGGCCGCACGTCGGCCGCGACCCCATCGTCATCAAATGGGACCGCCGGGTCGCGAAATCCGGCCGCGACTTCGCAGCCCCCGTCCCCGCCGTAGAGGCCGCCGTCGAAGCCGCCAAAGCCGTGTACGCGGCCGGAGACCCGTTCGCCCCCACCCTCGGCACCATCGAATCCGAAGCACCGTTCTAGGCCATGCGCCAGAAGATGAAGTACTGCGACCAAGCCAAAGCGGTCATACGCACACTCAAACGCGGTGACTCCAAAGGATGGGTCAGCTCCGCCGCCGGCGCCGCCGCACTCCACAAACACCTAGCCAACTGCATGAAATGTGGGCGCGACCTCGAAGGAGTCCAATGGCCCCCACCCTAGGTGGGGCGGCCGTGTGGTACGCGGAGCGGGGACACCTCGTCTTCCCGCTCCGCCCCCACACCAAAATCCCCGCCACACCACACGGGTTCAAAGACGCGTCCATGAACCCCGACACCATCCGCGCCTGGTGGACCAGATGGCCCGACGCCAACATCGGCCTGGCCACCGGGCACCTGTTCGACGTCATCGACATCGACGGCCCCACCGGGATCGAATCCGCGACCACCATCGAAGACGCCGGCCAACTCCCGGCCGCTATCGGGACCGTCGCCACCCCCCGCGGATACCACCACTACATCCAACCCACCGGCGACGGATGCACCACAGCAGTCCGGCCCGGGATCGACTACCGGGGCATCGGCGGCTACGTCGTCGCACCACCCTCGCTCGACCAAGACGGAAGGATCTGGAGATGGCTGGACCCGCTAAGTGTCTGCGATGCGGACACGTAGAACGCTCGCACGGGCAGGAGAGCCCCGCCGAGGTCTGCGTGTGCGAGCACCCGAAGCATCATCACCAGCGCCGAAGCCTGGCGATCGCTCCGTACTCCGACATCGGGCACGGGTACTGCCGTAGCTGCGATTGCCGCTTCTTCGCTCAGCGGGGGCAGGACCAGGCCGCGGACCACATCGCGATCCTCGACGGGCCACCACGGCGGGCTGAGCCGGGCCAGCCCGACACCGCCGCCATCCGTGCGCGAGCCGACGCTGCGTGCCCGGGACCGTGGGCGGTCTTCGACGGGAACGAGGGCACGAACTTTAACCCGATGTGGACAGTCGCAAACGACGCGTTCCACAACCCCCACGGCAAAGACGAGCCGTGGATCGCGGTCGAGCTTCACACCGGCCTCCGCGCCGACGCGGAGTTCATCGCGCACGCCCGCACCGACATCCCGGCCCTCTGCGACGCCCTCGACGCTGTCCGCCAGTTCGGCGTCATCGCATCACGGACGGCAGGCGTAGAGGCTGAGCGCGCAGAGAGGGAGCACCAGCGGGCGAACGACAACGCCGAGAAGTTGCGCGTCACCCGTTTGCGCGCCGAACGGGCCGAAGCCCAGGTGGCGACGCTCACCGCTGAGGTCCGGGCGTACCGCAACGCGATCACCTGGAATACGACGTGCTTCTCGTGCTCGAAGCTGCTGGACTCCTGTTACGCCGAGACCGTCCGCGCCGAGAAGGCCGAGGCCGAGCGGGACGCCGCCGTAGAGCAGCATAGGCGGGTACGTCGTCGCACCACCCTCAATCGACCAAGACGGAAGGACCTGGAGATGGCTAGACCCATTGCAATTGGCCTCTACGTAGCCTGCATCGCGCTCGCGAACTGGCTCACTGAGCACTACGGCATGATCAACGTAGGGTTCGGACTCACCGCCACCGCCGGCACCATCGCCGCCGGACTCGCGCTCTTCGCCCGCGACCTAGTACAAGACACCGCCGGCCGGATAGCCGTCATCGCCGGCATCGGCGCGGGAGCTGCACTCACCTACCTGATCAGCCCGTCACTCGCGTACGCATCAGCGGTCGCGTTCCTCATCGCCGAACTCGCGGACATGGCCGTGTACACGCCCCTGCGCGCCAAAGGGTGGGCGCGGGCCGTGGTCGCGTCCAACACCGTAGGTGCGGTCATCGACACATTCGTCTTCCTCCACCTCGCCGGCTTCCCGATCACCACACACGGCATCGCCGGGCAGCTCGTCGGCAAACTCCTGTATGCCACGCTCCTGCCCGTCGCGCTCGTCATCGCCTGCCGCCGCACACGCCGATGATCTACCTATCCGGGGTATCAACCCCCGAACTCCGCGCGCTCCTGCCCACCCACGACCTAGGGCTCATGTGGACCCCCAAGGCGTACGCAGAGAAGCAACACGTCCCCGGGGCACACTGGGCCGCCGATAACGGTTGTTACACGCTAGGAGACAAGTTCGACCCCGAACGGTGGCGCAAATGGCTGATGACAGTAGACGCGCGCCACGCCCTGTTCGCCGTCGCGCCCGATGTAGTTGGTGACGCACAAGCCACCATCGAACGATCACGCCCGTACTTCACGCTCATAAGCGCGGCCGGGTTCAGGATCGCGTTCGCCCTCCAAAACGGGCAAGAACACCTGCCCGTCCCCTGGGACGACATCGATGCCGTGTTCATCGGCGGGGACACGGAATGGAAACTGTCCCGGCACGCATGCGCGCTCGCCTACCAAGCCAAAGACCGTGGCAAGTGGGTCCACATGGGCAGAGTCAACAGCTTGAAGCGGCTCCGGCGAGCTGCCGAAATGGGCTGCGACTCGGCCGACGGGACATTTCTTCGCTGGGCGCCTGAACAGAACATCGTCCGCATGCGCGGATGGCTCGAACAACTGTCCTACAGGCCTGTCCTGGACCTCAACGGATGAGCTTCCTCGCCCAGTTCACCGAACACCCCGAGCCGGCTCCCAACCCGACACCCGCCCCGTCGGGTTGGGAGCCCACCCCGTACGCGGCCACCGCACTCCGCAACGAATGCGAAGGTGTGGCACGCGCCCCCGAGGGGACGCGGAACGACACACTCAACCGTGCCGCGTACAACCTCATCCAGCTCGTCCAAGGCGGGCAGATCCCGCACGACACCGTCAAGGTCGCGCTCATCGACGCCGCATACCAAGCAGGTCTGACAGCGCGCGAAATCGAGTCCACCATCCGATCCGGATTCGCGAAAGGAGCCCACCGAGCACGCACCCCCGAGTCGCGGGCCACACCGGGCGCGTACCCGGCCCTGAACGGGCCCCAGGCGGCCCAGAGCGCGTACATGGACCTCAGGGCCCTCTGGGACGTCGAAGCCCCCCAGGAATGGCTCTGCGAGCCCCTAATAGCCCCCGGGCGGCAGACCGTGCTCTACAGCGCCCCCAAGGTCGGCAAGAGTCTCCTGGCCCTACAACTCGTCGTAGCCATCTCCCAAGGCCTGGACACCCTCGGGGCCAGGACCGAGAAAACGCACGTGCTCTACCTCGACTTCGAAAACGACCCCATCCACGACGTCCGCGAACGCCTCATCAACATGGGCCACGGCCCCGACGCGTTCGACAACGTCTCGTACGCCACCTACCCAACCCTGCCACCGCTCGACACCCCCGAAGGCGCGGCCCACGTGGCACGCATGATCGACGAAACCAACGCCGGCCTGGTCGTGATCGACACCATCGGCCGGGCCGTCAAAGGAGAAGAGAATTCCAACGACACATGGCTAGACCTATACCGGCAAACAGGCCTAATGCTGAAAAGGAAAGGCGTAGCGCTATTGCGACTCGACCATTCAGGAAAGGACGAAGGACGCGGCCAGCGCGGTGGATCCGCGAAACAGGGCGACGTCGACCTGGTCTGGCGCATGAGCGAAGTCGTCCGAGACCAGTCCTACCGGCTCGACCTCGAAGCCCAGCGCATGTACGTCCCCGAACAGTCACTCGTCCTACGTCGCGAGCAGGACCCGCTCGGGCATCACGTCGACACTCGGTCATCGACGCAGATCAGGGAGCGGGCCATCCTGGACTGCCTCGACCAGGCCGGACTACCCCTGTCCGCAGGACGCGACCTCGCCCGGCAAGCCCTCAACGCGGCCGGGATCAAGGTCCGAGACACCACCCTCGCGGCCATCATCAAGAAACGAAAGGGAGCCTTCGATGAAGTCCAGTGAAGACGGGCACAACCTGTTCCCGTCCCCTGTTCCCGGTCCACCCTCTATAGAGGACGGAACAGCAGGGAACGGCGCAGGTCCGGTGTACCCCTGGCGGATCAGTTGCCCGGTGTGCGGGGCACAGGTCGCGGTCCGACCCCGGGCCATCGAAGGATGGGACCAGGACATCCACACCATCGAACTCGTGGTCCGCATGTTCGCCGCGCACTCGTGCGTCGGAAAACTTTCCAACCCCGGGCCCACGAACAC
>Ga0310813_10000974_pt1 | contig 17361 bp, 17 predicted proteins | sample YN3metagenome_FD_203086 | JGI IMG/M metagenome (GOLD analysis project Ga0310813, IMG submission 203086) | Soil microbial communities from experimental microcosm in Duke University, North Carolina, United States - YN3 | ecosystem: Engineered > Artificial ecosystem > Soil microcosm > Unclassified...
CGGGGCTACGGCAATGCAATTGTTCCCCAGCTCGCGGCGGAGTTCATCAACGCCGCCGAAGAAGCCCTCGTGTGAGTGCCAGACCCTCGGCCCCGACTACTGTCGCGTGCATGCCACCTGAACGAACGGCGGCCTTCAAAATTACGCAAGTCACTCGCGAAATCGCGCGGAATCGCCCTTCTAGCGCCCGCTCCGTCCCACCGTCGTCCCACGGCCTCGCCCTTTTCCCGATCTGATTCGGCGCCAAATTTCCCGCATGCAGCTCGCCCTCCTCACCCCGTGCCACGACGGCATGTATCATTCGAACTACAACGACCTGCTCCTGGCGGCCGCGCGGCGCAGCGATTTCATTTACGCCAAGTCGGAGTACGAATCCGACATCGTCCGGCACCGGAGCAAGATGGCGTCACACTTCCTCACCGCGCCGGTCTTTGCGAATTGCTGGGGCACGCTCACGGTCGATGCGGATATCGGGGCGCGCGCGCCGGCGGCCGTGCTCACGCGGATCCTCTCGCTGCCGGAGGATATCGATATCGTCTGCGGGGTTTACACGAAGAAGAACGGCCACCCCGCGCCCGTGCTCCGCGGGCTCACCGAGGAACGCCACCCGGCGGATCCCAACATCGTCCGCGCCGAATGCGTGCCCACCGGCTTCAGCCGCGTGAGCCGCCGCTGCCTCCAGGCGGTCTATGACAGCAAATACGTCTCCGGCTGCCGCGACGCCTGGCGCCTCGTCTATCACGCGCGCATCATGGCGAGCAGCCTCGGCCTCGGCTACGAGACGGAGGATTACGCCTTCTGCCTCGATGCCGCCGCGCTGGGTTTCAAGGTCTGGGTCGACCGCTCGATCCGGCTCTCGCACCGCGGGGCGATGGAATATCGCGCCGACGCCGTCGCATGAGCATGAATATTCGAGGGTTTTGCATCGGCACCGGAGAGTGGGCGCACGTCGCCATGCGCGCCGCCCTGCAAATGGAGGCGATGACCGGCGTCACCTGCCAGGTGGTCGATCGCGTCGATTCCAACCTGCGGCACAGCTCCTGGCACAAGCTCAACCTGCTGCGCGATTACCCGGGCGAGACGCTGCTCATCTTCGACGCCGATCTCTGGTGCACGCGCCCCTGGCGGCCGCAGGATTTTGCCGGCACCGGCCTCGCCATGGTCCCCGAGCCGCCCACGCGCGCCGTGCGCCTCGAGTGCGCCCTCTACCACGTGCCCGAGACGCGGTATTTCAACGGCGGCCTCATCATTGCCGATGCTCGCGCCCGAGAGGTGTTCGCGGCCGCGAAAAAGCTCCACCCGAATTACGGCTCCTGGCTCGAGCAGACCGCGCTCAATCACAACATCGCGGCGTTGCGGTACCCGATTACGCCCATGCCGTGGACGCTCAATTTCCTGCTCTCGGCCTCGCTGCCGATCGACGAAATCCGCGGCACCCAGGAGACCAACCTCCACTTCGCCGGCCCGAAGACCGTCCCACGCCTCCACGAAATCTTCGACGCCTTGGAACAGGGATGACCCGTGTCATCTTGGTCGGACTAGGGCCGATGTTGGGTGAACTAGGGCCGATGTTGACGGACAACATCTCGCGCGCCGCGTAGTCGCGCCTCAATCGCCAGAGCCATGCGTAGGTGCGCATGGCTTTTACTTTGGGAGCCGGTTCCCGCCCGAGTCACCTCGGGCGGGGCCAAAGCCATTGGCGTTGGTGGAACCTTCTTGAGGGGTCATTCTCATGGCTGAACAGACGAACGGCGCAGCGGCGCCCGCGGCGAGTGGCGCGAAATCCGCGGACAACGAAATCGGCCTCGACGTCATGCGCGAGGTCGCGGGCAAGCTCGGCAACAAGGTCAAGATCCCCGAAGCCGAGGCGCCCGAAACGCCGGAGACCCCGGAAACCCCGGAGACTCCCGAAACGCCGGAGACACCGGAAACTCCGGAAACTCCCGAGAGCGGCGCAGCCCCGGAGACGCCGGAAACCCCGGCGACGACCGAGGGCGAGGAAAAGCCCAATCCCGAAGCGGCGGATGCCGAGGCGCAGGCGCGCGCGGCGGAAACCCAAAAGCTTATCGGCACGAAGCTGAAAAACCTGCCCGCGGAAACCCGCGGGCTCGTGCAGTCCGTGATCGACCAGCGGGTCGGGCAGGTGGTGGCGAAGGAGCGCGCCGCCGCCGAAACCGCCCAGACGAACCTCAATCAGCGTATTGAGGAACTGGAGACGGAGAACGCCGACCTCAAGGCGAACGGCAATGGCGGCGCGGCCCCGGCCCTACCGGGCATACACCCGCTCATGCTCGCCGCGAGCGAATCCGAGCTCGATCGCCGGCTCCAGGAGATCGATGCGGCCGAGGAATTCGCCATCCGCCACGCGGACGGCTATCCCGGCACGGAGGGAAATCCGCAGGATCCGCCGATCGACGCCACCGAAATCAAGCTGCGCTGGCGCGAGCTGCAACGCGAGCGCGACCGCATCATCCCGGCCGCGCGCCAGGTGCTGAAGGATCGCGCCGCCTCAAACGCCGAGCTGCGCAAGCTCGCGCCCACCTTCTTCGACGCCAAGTCGGACGATGCGAAGGCGCTGCAGGCGAAACTCAAGCTCATGCCGGAGCTCCGCCGGCACCCCAGCGCCAGCACGATCGCCGTGCAGCTCATCCTGGGGGAGCGCGCGTTTGCGAAGTTGAAAAACCCGCCGGCGAAAACCGCCGACACCAAGCCGCCCAAAGCCGCCCCGCGCCTGCCGGGCAGCAGCGGTGGCGCCCCCGCCAAGGGCAGCGCCTCGACCCTGTCGAGGGATTCCGCCGCGCCCGAGGCGATGAAAACAGCCATGGCCCGGCCGGGCGATAAAGGCGCGTTCAACCGCGCCGTCGGCGCCCTCGTCGCGGACCTCTGAAAATTCCACCCGACGGCGCGCGGTCGCCGTCACCAAAAACAGGATACAATCATGTCAGCAGTCATCGAACAGACCCAGGTGGGCAAGCGCGAGAGCTTCGCCGACCTTATCGCCGTCGCCGAGAGCGAGAAGACGCCCTACACATCCATGCTCGATAAGCGGAAGCGGCCCGACCAGATGGACCACTCGTGGCAGATGAAGGGCTACCGCAAGGCCGGCCACGGCGGCGTCATCGACAATGTCGACGTCACCACCGTCAACAACACGCCGCGCAAGCGCGTGCACTGCTATTCCCAGAAGATCTGGGATCCCGTCGGCGTCTCCGACCTCGCCGAGGAGGCCACGGTCGCCGGCGTCAAGAGCGAGCTCTCCGCGCAGGTCTCCGACGCCTTCGTCACGGCCGCGCAAATCATCGAGCGCCGCTGCCTCAGCGCCTACGATACGCTCGAGCAGAACGCGCCGGCCAACGGCTACGAAACGCGCGGCCTCTTCTCCTGGCTCGCGAACACCGCGCAGACCACGTTTCCCGTGCCCGAGGATTTCCGGCCGGCCGCCGCGCAGGTGTACTCGAGCACGCTCACCCTCTTCACCGAGGATGCGCTCATCACGATGGCCAATGCCGCCGCGAAGCGCCGCAAGGGCCCGACCACGCTCAAGGGCTTCGTCGGCCTCGACCTCAAGAAGAAGATCAACGACTTCACCCGCTACCAGCCCACGGTGGGCAGCTTCACCTCGGTCCGCACCTTCCAGCAACAGGCGGATTCGAAGGCGGTGGTGAACATCGTCGACAAGCTCGTGCTCGATTCCGGCACGATCGAGCTCCACCCGAGCTTCTTCCTCTACACCAACAAGGCCGACGGCGAGGACACCTTGTACACGCACCGCTCCGGCGCGTTCGTGGACATGGACATGGCCGGCCTCGCCTACACCCGCCTGCCGCGCGTCTTCAAGCTGCCCTACCAGGGCGGCGGCCAGAAGGCCTGCGTCGATGCGATCTTCCTCCACCAGGTCGACAACCCGATGGGCGGCTTCTCCGCCACCATCACCACCGACTGAGGCGGAGCAATCCCAACCACTTAATTTTCAAATCATGAAAATCACTCCTCTCGGACTCCAGGAGCAGGCCGCCCGGGGCGGCAACTACGAGGTCGAATACTCGCACGAGGATCTCACGGAGGCGGCCGCCAACACGGCGCAGACGCTCACCGTGACGATCGCGGCGAAGATGTCCGCCCAGGTCGTCGAGCACGTCATCGACGTGCCGTTCAAGGATGCCAGCGACGCCGCCTTCAACAGCACGACGGTGATCGTCGGTGACGGCGGGTCGACCAACCGGCTCCTGACCTCGACCGAGCTCAACGAGAACGGCACCGAAGTGCTGTTCAAGAAGGGCACGGGCACCGACTACGTCTTCACCGCCGACGATACGATCGACATCACGATCGCGTCCATGGCGGCGAAGTCGCTCTCCGATATCGACACCGGCCGCGCGCGGCTGCTGCTCAACATCCAGGACCGGCGCGAAGTGCCGCCGGCGAGCTGAGGAACTTCGCGGGGCCGCGTTCGCGCGCGGCCCCCGCTTCCCCCTTTTTCCGATGTCGCAACTGCCGCCCCCTCCCGCGCTCGACTCCGAGACCGATGCGCTCGCCTCGCTCGAGATCTTCGGCCTGAGCTACGACGACATCATGCGCGAGCTGCACGCGCGCCAGTTGGCGAAGGTCGATCGCATGAAGCGCGAGATGGCGCAGGCCGCGAAGCAGGGCGGCGAGCGCAAGATCCTCCGCGGCACCGATGGCGGCGGCGAGGTCACGATGCAGATCCACCCGGTCTCGTATCACTACTGGGGCCAGCGGCTCGGCTACCAGTGCTGGGATGACCCGCAATTCTGCCGCGAGTACCTGCGCGACAACGAGGCCGCCCGCGTGCGCTCGCGCAGCGACAAGCTCACGATCGTGCGCCCCAATCTTCCGGCGCCGACAACGCGCAATGCGCTGGCGCCGCTCCGGCCCGGCGTCCACGGGCGCCGCGGCCGCTGGGCCGCTTAAATCATGCGGACGGTCCCCTTCACCTCCGTCCTCGCCGCGGTCTTCGGCGTGCTCCGCGTCGAGACGCCGACGACGCAGCAGAAGGCCGATGCGCTCGCGGCCATCAATCTCCATATCGAGACCGGCTGGAAATACGATTTCTGGCCCGAGCTCACCCCGGCCGAGCAGCGCGCCTTCCGCGCGACCTGGGACGAGGAGACGCAATTCGACGCCGGCGAGATCGTCTACTTCGCCGACGACGGGCTCTACTACGAGGCCAATTCGGCGCCGAATAACCCGCAGGATGGCGAGAGCCCGGCCGCCTATCCGGCGAAGTGGACGGTCCGCGCGCTGACGGAATTCCGCCTCTACATCGCGCTTGACCAGGTCGGCGAGACGCCGATCGACGAGGTCGAGGGCCTCTATCGCACGGATCCCCGCCGCCGCGGCGCGCGCCCGGCGAAGATCGATTTCACCCTCTCCAGCGAGGGCATCGTGCCGCGCTCGAGCTGCGATGCCCTGGTCTGGGTGCAATTCCGCCGGCGCGTCTCGCAGTTCACGCTCACGGCGTTCGTCGGCGCGAACACCTACGACGAAGGGGATCTCGTGCTCGGCGACAATGGCGAGTGCTACCGCGCGCTCACCGCTGTCGAGGCGAGTAGCGAGCTCACCGACGAGATCCTGTGGGAGCTGCAGCCCTTCCCCGCGTTCCTGCAGCGCTTCGTCGTCGACATGGCGAAGGGCGATCTGCTCGACGGCGACGGGCAGGATGTGAAGGCCGCCCGCGCCCGCAGCGACGCCTTCGACAAGCTCGTGCAGGCGCACGACCAGCAATTCCCCGGCCAGGGCCAGTTTTCCGAAACGCGAGTGGCAACGTACTGAAGAAATCATGACACCCACGAAACTCCACGCCAACGGCGACATCGTTGCCGACTCCAATCCGCTGCCCGCGAAGCGTTCCGGCTACGCCGTGCGCCTCGCCTTCAGCCGGCCGCAAAATACCACGGCGTACACTGCGCTGGATGTGATCGGAATCGCCGACGCTGTCACGCCCGCCAATGCCGGCAGCGCGATCCTCGAGCTCGCGGGCATCGGCCCGGCGGGCGGCTACGTCGAGCTCTCCGACGTGCACCTCGAGGTGGATCTCAATGCCGTGCCCGCGAGCATGACGACCTTCCGCCTGCATCTCTACGATGCGGCGCCGGCGGCCATCCTCGACAACGCCGCCTTCAACCTCGGCGGCACCGTCGCCGATCGCGCGAAGTACCTCGGCGCCATCGAGCTCGTTGCCCCGGTCGATCGCGGCGCCACGCTCTGGAGCGAAAATGTGGCGCGCGGCAAGCGCGTGAAGCTCGCCACCGGCTCCACCTCGCTCTTCGCCGTGCTCCAGACCGACGGCGGCTACACCCCCACCAGCGCCGAGGCCTACGCCCTCCGCCTCACCGCGTTCGCGCCCTGATTCCGATGGCCATCAAACTCCAGGCCAACGGCGACAACGTCAGCGCCGACAACCCGCTGCCGGTCGCGCTCGTCGAAGGCGGCGGCGGAGGCGGCGGCACGGCGGCCACCGCTTACGAAGACGAGCTCGCCGTCGCGGCCACCGGCACGCCCGAGGCCCTCGCCGATGCCGAGACGCTGGTCGATGTCGTCTCGATCAAGGCGCTCAGCACCAACACGAGCCCGGTGAAGATCGGTTTCAGCGCCGGCGCCGGTAACCAGAAATGGGAGCTCGTGCCCACGGAGTGGATCAGCCTCCGCGCCCCCAGCAACCGCAAGCTCAACCTCGCCGCGATCTATGTGGCCTGCGCCGTCAACGGCGAAGGCGTCGCCTGGCACGCCTTCGGCCAATGAAAAGGATCGTTCTCTCCCTCGTGCTCTTGCTCGTGCTCGAGCCTGTGCTCCGCGCCCAGGGCGACACCGGCGGTGTCGGCATCCAGCCGCTCACCCGCGGTGGCACGGGCGCGGCCAGCGCCGCCCAGGCGCGCAAGAATCTCGATGTCCGCACGGAGGTCGCGACCGTCTCCGCGCTCAAGGCGATTTCGGTCACCGGCCTCAGCACCGGCTATGTCGTCGCCACGCGCGGCTATTATGCCAACGGCGACGCCGGCGGCGCCGTGTACTACTACGATTCCGCCAGCAGCGCCACCGACGATGGCGGCAGCGTGCTCGCGCCCGCCGCGGGCTCCGGCCGCTGGCTCCTGCTGCGCGATGGCCGGCCGCTCACGCCGGAGCAATTCGGCGCGAAGGGCGATGCGACGGGCGTGAGCGGCGAAGGCACGGACGACACCAACGCCCTGCAGAAGCTGCTCACCGCCGCGGTCACGCTCGGCCGCACGGTGCACCTCACCCGCGGCTACCGCATCACCACGGCGCTCGTGCTCAACGGCTCCTGCGTCGTCAACGGCGCGCCGGGTCACCGCATCTTCTACGATGGCAACGGCACGTATCCCTACAATCACGCGCTCGTCGTCGAATCCACCGTCGCCTCCACGGTCGAAAAACCCATCGCCGGCGAGCCGGCCTACAATACCACCGTCGTGACGATGACCGGCGGCGAGGCCGCGGGTTATTCGGTCGGCGATAGCGTGTTCGTGCAGTACGGCGTCGATAAATACGATCCCAACCAGCCGCACTACGGTTACTTCACGACGGTCGCGGCCGTGGGCGGCAGCTCCATCACGCTCACGGATGGGTTTCCCGAGGCCTCCGGCATCCGCCGCCTGCGCTACTCGACGGCGAGCCTCAGCGGCGGCACGTTCGCCGAGGGCGACACCATCACGCAGGGCGGCGCCTCCGCCACGATCACGCACCCGCATCCCGGCTCGGGCGGCACCAGCCTGCTCGCGCTCTCGAATGTGACCGGCACGTTTTCCGCCGGCACGATCACCAACGGCACCGCCACGGCCACGCTCGTGGCTTCCTTCGATTCCTCGGTGAGCGTCGATGCGCAATATGCGGTGACCGTGCGGAAGCTCTCCAGCATCGCCGAAAACGTGGTCCTGCAAAACCTGCGCATCGATCACTCGTTTGGCGGCGGCGTGGTGGGCTCCGGCGCGATCTGCGTGAACATGGCGCGGAACGTCTCGCTGAAAAACATCTACACGCCGAAGAACGTCGTCGGCGTGGCAGCCTTCTACACCCACGGGCTGCGCATCGAAAACCTCCGCTGCGACGAGCTCGTCACCACCGGCTACGCCTTGCCCGCCGCCATCCACGGCTGGAACCAGGTCAACACCACGATCGTCAACGTCGATGCGGTGACCGATGCGGCGCTCGTCAATCTGGAGTCGCAATGCCGCAACATCACGATCACCGGCCTGCGCGGCCGGCGCATCGGCGGGGGCACTGGCGGCGATGTGCTCTCCATCGCGCGCGGCTGCCTCGGCGTGCTGTTCGAAAACAGCAAGCTCGACCAGAATGTCGCCACCCAGGTGCTGCGCGATGTGCCCCTCGACTCCAGCGACACCGATATCCGCTATATTAATTTCGAGCTGCGCGGCCCCTTCGCCGCGGCCACGCCGCTCAACCGCATGGAAGGTACCCTCTCGCTCGATACCGGCAGCGGGCAGAAAGTCTTCCGCGCGCTGCATCGTGAAACGCGCCGCCTCCCGCTCGTGCCCTCGGCCTCCACCACCCTGCAGCTCCCGCGCGGCCCCTACAGCCGGTGCCGGGTGTATTTTTCCACGGATACGGGCATCACAGCCGTGAGCTTGGTCGGGACGGACGATACCGAAAACGGCCAGGGCGAGAATTTTACCACGCTTCCTCCGCCCACCGGCGGCGGCTGGGTGAGATCCAGCGCCTTCGAGACCGCCTCCAACGCCAACCACGGCCTCTCGCGGAAGCAGCTCACGATCACCACCGATGGCGCGCTGCCGTCGCAATCCTACGTGCTGGTGGATTTTGTCGCGTGGAACGACGATGCCAGCGAGGTCTCGGCCTTCAATCTCGGCCTCGGCACCAGCGACGGCGGCCACGCCGGTTCCGGCTCACCCGTCGGCCTGGCGGTGCAGCCCCGCTTTTTGATGGATCGTTATTACGACTACGCGGCCGATCGCTTCTGGTTTTCCAACGGCACGACCGGCTCCACCTGGTGGCCGGTGCAGAAATGGGATGCGGATCTCGACACCTACGCGAGCATCACGCCGAGCGCGAACGTGCAGACCCTCCTCGGCGCGGCGAACTATGCCGCGTTTCGCACCTCGCTGGGCCTCGGCACGGGCGATTCCCCGACCTTCAACGGCCTCACGGTATCGTCGTCGACCACCTCCGGCCTGCTCCAATTGCTCAATCTCAAGGCCGCCTGGAGCGGCAGCGGCACGAATGCGCCCGCCGCCGCCTTCAATCTCAGCACGCCCGGCGAAGCCGCCGCCTCGAAGCTCGGCGTCGGCGGCGTGCGCGACAACTCCAACGGCCGCGGGCCGCTCGTGTTTTGGAATAACGACACGAACGATACGAGCGCCTTCACGACGTCGGATGAAATCGCGCGCTGGTATCCCGCGGGCAAGCTCGGCGGCCAGTTTCGCTTCGGCACGGCCACGGGCTCGGCGTTTCAGGGTGAGACAGTGCTCTTCTACAACCCGAGCCAGCCCGAAACGGGTTTGCAGTTCATCGCCGGCACCGGCGGCGGCGGGTTGATTAATTTTTCCCAGGGCGGCGGGGTGAAACTCTACACCTTCACCGGTGTCCCTGGCTCGGAGACCGGCGCGAACCTCGGGCTCTCGATCGATACCTCCGGCAACGGCGCCTTCGGCGGCACCGTCACCGGCACGCGCCTCATTAGCACGGTCTCGACCGGCACCGCCCCGCTCACTGTCACGAGCACGACGCGCGTCTCGAACCTCAACGTCGCCACCGCCGGCACGGCCGACAGTGCGGCGGCCCTTTCGATCTCCGGGCAAACCGGCCTGCTCACGTTCACCGGCCTCACGAGCACGAGTCGCGCAAAGACCATCCGCGACGCGGCCGATACAATCCTCGAACTCGGCGGCTCCTACACGCCCACGGGCACGTGGACGAGTATGACGCTCGTCACGCCCGCCCTCGGCACGCCGGCGAGCGGCAACCTCGCGAACTGCACGTTTCCCACGCTGAACCAGAACACCACCGGCAGCGCGGCTTCGCTCTCGATCTCCGGGCAGACCGGTCTGCTGACCTTCACCGGCCTCACCAGTGTGAACCGCGCGAAGACGGTGCGCGACGCGGCCGATACGCTCCTCGAGCTCGGCGGCTCCTACACGCCCACGGGCACGTGGACGAACCTCGTGCTCACCACGCCCAGCATCGGCGGCACTGCCACCACCGGCGTCACTGGCACGCAAAAAGTCGTCCTCGACACCTCGCCGACGATTTCCGGGCCGACGCTCACCGGCACGACGGCCGGCGCGAACCTGACGCTCTCCGGCAAGGTGACCAACTACGCCGGCACCGCCACGGTGGGCGGCGGCCTCCCCGCCCAGATCTCCACCGTCGACCTCACGAGCCAGAGCGGGGCCGTCGGCGCGACCACCCTCATCACGCCTGGCGCCGATGGCTGGTATCGCCTCTCGGCCATCCTGAAAATCACCACGACCGGCACCTCGCCCGTGGCCGGCCCCATCACGATCACGTATAACGACGGCGACGGCAACGTGGCGCAGTCGCAGGTGATGCTGCTCAAGAATACTTCGGGGGCGGTGGTCACCACCACCGTCAACAACTCGACCACGACGGGCACCGTGAATGGCGACATGGTGTTCTACGCGAAATCCGGCACGGCGATTCAGTACGCGATCGCGGTTTCCGGCACCTTCGGCTCCGGCCGCTACAGCGCCCACCTGCGCCTCGAGGCGCTTTGATCATCCACTCATGAAAACCTTCTGGCAGAGTGCCACTGTGCACCGGATCGCGATCGCGTTCCTCGTGCTCTTCTCGATCAACTCGCTCTGTTGCGCCGCGCTCGGCGTGCTCACCGGCATGAAATGGGCCGAGGCGGATACGCAGGCCAAGGTGATGGCGGTGATCTCCATCATGGGCACGTGGACCACGGTGCTCCTCGCCTTCTTCCGCGATGCGCTGGCTAAGATTTTCAAGGGCGAGCCCGTGACCGCCATCATCGCCCCGCCGCCCGCCACCGCGACGAGCGGCACCTTCGAAAAACTCCCCGAAACCCAATGAAATCTTTCTCTTTATTCTTTATCTTAATCTTTCTCTCCGGTTGCGCCTCGACCAACCAGAAGAACGCCGCGGCCTTCGTGCGCGCGCTCAAGGATCTCCGGCTCGAGGCGAGCGATGTGACGCAATCCACGATCACGCCGTTTTATAACCATTCCGAGAGCATCGCCGGGCTGAAGAAGAACGGCGAAAACGTCTCGATCGAGAACCTGAAGGCCAGCTTCAATATCCCGCTGCCGGTCTTCAACATCCCGCTGCTGCAGTGGAATTTTTCCGCGAGCGCCATCCTGGCGGCGAAGAACGACGATGCGCTCACGAAGCTGATCGGCCCCAAGCCGGTGGAGGGAAGCAAATGAAGGGATTGCTCGGCAATCTCTGCCTCGCGGCCATCGGACTCTTCGCCAGCTTCACCTTGAAGGACTGGGCGCAGATCTTCGCCGGCTTTGCCACGGGGGTTTACTTCGTCACCGCCACGATCCTCGCCCTGCGGCGGCGGGAGCGCCGCTCCCGCGTCCCTCGCGACTGATTCGGCGACAAATAATCCATGTCGTCGCTGCTGAAAAACCAACCGGGCGACGCCCAGCTCGCGCTTTGCGAGATCCTGCCCGACCTGCGCCGGCGGCTCACGCGCTACCGCGTCCTCAACCTCAGCGACAAGGTCAACGACGACCTGATCCTGCCCTGGGGCACGGTCGACGAGGCCCCGGCCGATGCCGGGCACAATACGGAGGACTTCGCCGGGCTGCGCCTGATCAAGCAGTTCATGGCGGATCCCGGCAGCCTGCCGCAGGTTTCGCGCGACAAGCCGGTCTGGGTGCGCGTGTACGAGACGATTCCCGCGGCCGACGAAATCCAGGTCGGCGGCGACACGCTGATCGAGCTCGAGGACGGCCGCTCCGCGATCGAGCGCACCTTCCTGCAGTTCGCTTCGGCGCCCTTCGTCACAGCCGGGCCCGCCGGCACCGCGGCCGCCGGCGGTGTGTACCTGCGCACGGAGGAGGCCGCCGACGATGGCACGCTGCGCACGATCAAGCGCACCTATGTCGAGAGCGGCATCGTCGCCACCGATGACCAGTCGCTCAACGGCGGCAAGCTGCTAAAGAAGACGATCGTCAGCGTGAAGACGGTGCCGGTCACGCCGGCGGGCTTCACGCTCGTCGGCTCGCCGGTGCAGAATCCCAACGGCCTGCCGGTCTACACGTATACTTTTTATAAGGGCAACGGCGAGATTTCGCGGGACGAGGATTATTTCCAATCGAGCGACGAAGGCGCGACCGGCGGCACGCGCATCACCATCACGCATCTCACGGCCGGCAGCGTGAACGTGGATCCCACGGCCTCGCCCGGCGCGGGCTTCTCTCGCGCGGCCATCCGCCAGAGCGACCAGGACGGGCATCGCGTCTGGGTGGTCGTCTGGGCGAAGGGCACCGGCACCGTGTTCGCCGAGTCGCATCCGGCCGAGGGCGGCAAGATTGTCGTCTATCACCGCATCGGCTTCGGCGCCGCGCCGGATGCGCCGGATGCCACCATCGGCGGCACCGTCACGCTCACGGTCAATTCCCTGCGCGAAGCCGATGGCTACCAGATCCACGATTACACCTGGGTCGAAGGCCTCGGCGAGGTCGCGAAGTCGATCGACTACGGGCAATCGAGCGACCAGGGCACGACGGGATCAACCCGCGTCACCATTCGCACGATCGTCGCGCCCGGCGCGACCGTGCAGCCCACGTCGCTCGTCGGCTTCGTCGACATCGGCCCGGACTATATCGACCAGGAGGGCTACCGTGTCTGGGTCACGAAATGGGCCAAGGGCGTGGGCCTGGTGGTCGACGACACCTCGTCGCGCAGCGGCGGCAAGCTGGTCATTTACCATCGCGTTCAGCTCGGCAGCGCGCCGTCGGCGCCCGCGCCCACGATCGGCGGCACGGTCACGCTGATCGAAGACCGCTCGCGCAAGGAGGCCGGGTATGATGTTTTCGATTACACCTGGGCCGAAGGCGTCGGCATCGTCGGCGAGCATACGCAAACCCGCGATGGCGGGCTGCTCCTGCTCAATCGCGACATTCTGGTGCCACCGGGCACGACGGATATTTCCGCTTATGCGCCGGCGGCCGGCATCCTGCAGGCGGGTTCCGGTTACGAGGACCTCGACGGCTATCGCCGCTGGTCGGCCACGTGGATGCAACTCGCCGACGGCACCGACCCGACCAGCGGCCCGGCCGTCTCGAGTCAGGCCTACGTGCCCTTCATGTACCCGGGCCGGGCGAAAGTGATTGCCGTGCCCTTCACGGCTTTCGGTTATACCTTTCATCGCGCCTACGATCTGTACCTCGGGCCGCCGGTCGATGCGCTCGTGCTCGCGACGACCAAGATCAGTTATCAGGCCTCCAATGCCGTCGGCTCACTGGCCAATCCGCTGTGGAATCCCACGGAGTGGGCAACGGTCTATGCGAGCTGGATTGCCTGGGCCAATGCGCCGCGCTCCAAGGTCGAAGGCCTGCGCGGCTACCGCACCCAAGGCTGGTCGGTCACCGGGGTGGCCTCGACCGATGTCCTGACGCTCAACGCCGGCTCGCCGCTCCACAATCTGGCCGGCTCCGGTTACGAGCGCGTCTACTTCAGCTCGCTCACGGGCGGCACCGGCCTGGCGGTGAATACCGTCTACTATGTGCGCGATGTTTCCGGAGGCACGCTCAAGCTGGCGGCGACCGCCGGCGGAGCAGCCATCAATTTCACGACTGATATCACGGCCGGCACGCTCCACCTCATCGGCGGCACGAGCATCATTGCCACGGGCGACACCTCGGTCCTCGGCGACCGCGTCTACTATGCGACCGATTGGCAGCTCAAAGTGAGCGGCGGCCCGGCTGACCCCGGCGGCAGCACCTGGACACTCTCCGCGCGTGTTGATCAAGAGCCAGCCTTCATTGGCTACGACGGCACGAAGTACTACCGGTTAACCACCATCGAGGCCGCGATTCCTGCCCAAACTGCATTGCCGGTATGATCGCCGACTTCTCCCGCATCTATACGCCGCCGCTGCGGCCTGCGCCGGAGCCGCGGCCTGAGCAGGGTGGATTTCGGTCCGGCCGCGATCGGATTGAAGGTTTTAACGACGATTTGGGCGGCATGGCATCGTCGACTGCCACGGCGCAGGAGCTCCATTTCAACAACGGCACAATCACCATCGATATAGATGGAGGCGGGGCCGTCATGGGCAAGATTGCCGGCGGCTGTGTATTGGTGATCGATCCCAACGTCACCGAAGGTTTCAGCGTTTCCGGTTCAGGTGGTACCGGTGCGTCGCTCACCACGGGAGGGTTTGCCCTGACGGGGGCGAGCGGAACCCTCGGGGTAGCGCTCTCCGATATCGGCCGCAATATGGGCGTCCGCACCATCGCCGTCTGCGATAGCGGCACGCCAAAGAGCATGGATATCATCGCCAGCGATCCCTACTGAAATGAGCGTTGCGGCACGGTTCATATCCATTGGCAGTTTTCCTGAATGCCCGGGAGCTTTCCCCGGTGGCAGTTACGATTATGTCGGCGGCCTGACGCTCGCGCAGGCGATGGATTTCTTTTGGAATATCGAAGACATCCAGATCACCACGGCAGGCACGTGCACGATCGGTGGCGCCTTTGGCGGAACCGCCCATGCCGCTGGAACGCTGAGTTTCAAGCCGCCGACGATCACCGGGGACTACGCCGCGTACACCCTGAGTTGGGAATTTACCGATTCCGCCATGCTGTTCGACACGCCCCTGGGGGCATTCGGGTCTCTGCCTGCCAATACGCGGACGCCCACAGAGCGGGTCTGCGTGGCTGCCCCGCTGCAAATTCTGACGATGCAGGCTTCCGGTGGCACCTTGGTGCTGCCGGATTATTACATCACGCTGATCAGTTTGGAATTTCGAGTGGTGATCGATCCGGGCGATGCGACCAAATTCGCGATCGCCTATCGATTCGTGATCCATGCGGGGGACTTTAACACGATGGTCGTTTCATTCCGCAATCCGTCGAACAGTGCGGGCAGCGTCTCGGGCGCTTTTGTCGGCGGCACCTTTTCGCTCCGGGGCTTCTCCTTTAACTGGCGCGCCTATTACAACACCAGCATCAGCGGTGCGAGCATGTCGGTCGCGGAGACCATGTGGACGTATTAAAACTATAAAGGAAGAATATCACCATGCCACTCCCCATCCTTAATCGTGACAAGTTCGCCACCGGCGGCGTGATGGATTCGCCGGATCTCGCGGTGCGCACGGCCGCGCTCAAGGCGCAGGCCGGCCAGCAGCTCACCGCCCAGGAGTTCCGCCGCCTCGCCACGCGCCAGCAGCTCGAGCAGGAGAACGCCCGTCCGAGCACCTCGGCCTCGACCTCCGCCCTCCGCGCCGCCAACCCCGGCGGCGTCGACGTGCGCAGCTACACTGGCAGCATGTTCACCGGCACCGCGCAGCCGGCGGCCGCCGCGGCGTCGCCCGTGCCGGGCGCGATGGTGCCAAACCCTGCGGCCACGAATTTCGGCCGCCTGTCCACGCCGCGAACCGATGTGCCGGCGATGGTGCCCGCCGATCGCGTGCCGCAAGGCGTGTCGCCCCTCGCCCTCGGGCCCGTCGGCAACAATCGCGGCAGCATTGATGTGCGCGAGTACGGCGGTTCGCGTTACGCAGGCAACAGCGACCCGAAAGGCATCACCCCTGCGTCCGGCTTGGTCGACGTGCGCGATTACTCCGGCTCGCGCTATGCGCCAGGCGCCGCCGCGCAATTCATGGGCTCGAGCGGCGACAGCGTCGCGGGCGGCTACGATCCGCGCAGCGCTGCCAGCCTCTTCCGCGGCACGCGCATGGATCCCGCCGAGACGGATATTCGGCGCGAAATGCAGGGAGCCGAATTCCGCAACACCGAGGCCCGCACCGCCGCGACCATGAGCGGGGTCAGTCGCGAAGGGCGCAACAAGGACGCCTGGGATCGGGCGATGGCAGGGACCGCGCCCGCCGCCGCCGCACCTGCAGCGCCGGCCGCCCCCGCTCCCGGCGCTGGCACCAGCTCGTCGCCTTCGGTGGCGGCCGCGGAAGCGATCCGCGGCGGCGGGGGCACCGTGCCCGCCCAGCCTGGCGCGCAGCCCGGGGCTGCCGCTCCAGCCTCGAATGTGCCGCCCGCGATGCGCCGGCGGGTCGATGCCTATATCGAGGCGGGCGGCGACGACCCCGCGCATATCAACGCCCTCAGCCGTCTCGACAAGGAGCCGAAGCCGGAGCCGGCGCTGCGCGATTTCGGCACCGACGCTTACGGTCGCCGCGTGCAGGGCCTCGTCGATGCCCAGGGCAACGTCAGCCGAATCGCGGATCCGAAAGAGACGGAGCCCAAGCAATCGCCGCTCGCCCTCCTCATGCGCGAGCGTGACGACGCGCGCAAGGCCGGGCGGACTGATCTCGTCGCGGACTACGATCGCGTGATCCAAAGCTACGGCGCGAAGGTCGACGCCTTCGGCAATGTGATCGGCGCCGCGCCCCAGCCCTCCATTCCAGGCGCGTTGGCGCTTCCCGCAACGGCGCCGGGAGCGAAGGCATCAGCGGCCGCGCCGACCAAGGGCCAGCGCGTGAAACAGCAGGGCGTCACGTATGAATTCGATGGGAAAAACTGGCAGCCCGTGAAGTAACATGCCCTTCGATCCCACCCAGCCATTCGAAGTCGTCGGCGAGGAAACCGCCGCTCCGCCGGCTTTTGATCCCACTCAGCCTTTCGAACCAGTGGGGCCGGCCATGGATCCCGCCGTTGTCGATGCGGTGGGCGAAGGGTTCGCCGCCTCCATCTCCGCCGCCAACCCGATGGTGCCCCCGTTTATGTCGAAGCTGATGCTCACCAAGGGCGGCAAGATCGGAGACATCGCGGCCGAAGTCGTACCGGCGGTGGGCGGAACGATTGCCGGGGGGTTTCTTGGCCCAGGTGGGGCGGCCGGTGGTGGCGCGATGGGTGCGGCCGCGGGCAACGCCCTGAAGCAAGCGCGCGAGATGGTGCGCGGCGAGCGCACGGATCTGGGCAAGGGCGAGCTCGCCATCTCCGCCGCGGCCGGCGCCATTCCGGTGCCCGGCCTGAAGCCCGGCGCCACCGCGCTGGCCACGGTCGGCAAAGTCGCGGCCGCGCGCGGCGCGCAGGGCGCGCTGGTCTCCGGCGCGAGCGAAGCGGGCCGCGAGGTCCTCGACGAAGGTACGCTCGATGCTGGCCGCGTGCTCAAGTCGGCGGCCATCGGCGGCGCCGTCGGCGCGGTGCTCGGCGCCGGCGAGGGTGCGCTTGCCGCGCG
>Ga0310813_10000978_pt1 | contig 17324 bp, 15 predicted proteins | sample YN3metagenome_FD_203086 | JGI IMG/M metagenome (GOLD analysis project Ga0310813, IMG submission 203086) | Soil microbial communities from experimental microcosm in Duke University, North Carolina, United States - YN3 | ecosystem: Engineered > Artificial ecosystem > Soil microcosm > Unclassified...
TGAGCGACGCGCCATCGAAGCCGCGCCGCTGGAACACGGCGAACAGCCGGTCGACGATCTCGTTCCTCGATCCCGTTGCATCAGACATAGCGCACCCTCATAAAGAACTGAACGTTCGGTACAGTATGGCTGATTATATCAGCTGGGTGAATAGCTGGTTGCAGTTATGTTGTTGACTTGGTATTCAGAAGCCTCTACTGTACCGATCGTTCGGTTCAATTAAACCATCGCGAACACCGCCCTAGTCAACGAACACCAATCTGGAGGTTTCCATGTCAGTCGCCGCTTCGCATCAAACCGTATCTGTGAACGACCGCCGTACCGGCGCCGCGCTCAACCTGTTCTATCGTGAGGCAGGCGAGAAAGACGCACCGGCGGTGTTGCTGCTGCATGGCTTTCCGACCTCGAGCCATCAGTACCGCGGTCTGATCAGCCGCCTCGCGGACAAGTACCGGGTGATCGCGCCGGATCTGCCGGGCTTCGGTTTCTCCGACGCTCCCGCTGCGCAGACGTTTGACTACACGTTCGACCACCTCGCCGAAGTGATCGAGAGCTTCACCGATGCGATCGGTCTGAACCGCTACGCGCTATACGTGTTCGACTACGGCGCACCGGTGGGTTTCCGGCTAGCCGCGGCGCGTCCGGAACGGGTGACGGCACTGATCTCTCAGAACGGCAATGCGTATGAAGAAGGACTCAGCGAAGGCTGGAATCCGATGCGCGCGTACTGGCAGGACCCCACGCAACAAAACCGCGACAACCTGCGCGCGTTCCTGAAGTCGGAGACCACGTCGTTCCAGTACACGCATGGCGAAGCGAATACGTCGTTGATTGCGCCCGAGTCTTATACGCTCGATCAGCATTTTCTCGACCGGCCGGGCAATGACGATATCCAGCTCGACCTGTTCGGCGACTACCAGACGAATATCGCTGCCTACCCGCGTTTTCACGAATACTTCCGCACGCATCGTCCGCCGACGCTTGCGGTGTGGGGCAAGAACGACCCGTTCTTTGTGCCCGCCGGTGCCGAAGCTTATCGCCGCGATTTGCCGGATGTCGAAATTCACTTCGTCGACGCAGGTCATTTCCCGCTGGAAACGCATTTGGATCAGGTCGCTGGCATCATTCGCGCGTTTCTTGCACGCACACTCGATAATGCGCAGGGCAGCGCGCTGTTCGGCGAACTCAGCGCGGCAAGCGCGCCGGCGGCCGCCCGAGACCTGCTCGACGGCATGGCTAGCGTATTCGGCTTTACACCAAATCTCGGCTATGCACTTGCCGCGGAACCGACCGTGCTGAGCGCGTACATCACGATGCTGCAGTCGTTAGGTGCGACTTCGCTCGACCCGGTCGCGCAACAAGTCGCGTTGGCTTCGGCAAGCCGCGCCAACGCCGCGGACTATGGCGTCGCTGTCCATGTGACGCTTGCGGCGAAGCTCGGCGCATCCGCGCAAGTGGTCGAAGCACTGCGCAACGGCGGCGCGTTGCCCGATGCAAAACTCGAAGCCGTGCGGCGCTTTGCGGCAGCGATTGCTTCGAAGCATACGCAGGTGTCCGACAGCGACGTCAATGCACTGAAAGCGGCGGGCTTCGATCATCGCGCAACGGTCGCGATCGCGCTGGCCGCAGCGGCAAAAACGCTGGTCAACACGGTTGCGCATCTGTCACGGCCGGAAATCGATGCCGGCTTCCTGCCTGCTCCGGTGGTTGCGGGCGCACCCTACTAAGCAAAACGTGGTGTTCGTGGCTCGTCGGATCCGGCAAGACGGCAACGCGCCGCTTGCCGGATCGATGACTGAATCGTCGCGGCAGTATTTTTGCGCCCCCGCTGTCATAACTTCCGCGCTGCCACGACCTGCCTGGATCACATCAATCCAAAGCGAGCATCGGCGCGCACTGCCATGACCCCACAACCGGATTCGCCGCAACTGCACGACGTCGAAAGCATGCTGCACGCATTGCTGGTGAAATCGCTATCCGGCGACGATCTTGCTTACAGTCGCTTCCTGCAGAAGCTTGCCGAGCATTTGCGAAAATTTCTGCGCAAGCGCTTGTACCGCCTGCAAGACGATATCGAAGACCTCGTGCAGGAGATCCTGATCGCAATTCATGCCAAACGCAGCACGTACCGGCCCACCGACCCGCTTACGCCGTGGATTCACGCCATTGCGCGCCACAAGCTGATCGACCACCTGCGCGCAAGCTCGCGCGGCGGCGCATTGCACGAGCCGCTCGACGCTCACGAGCCGCTATCGTGCATACCCGATGCAGAGCACGCGGACGCGCGCCGCGATGTGGAAACGATGCTGCGCCGCCTGCCTCACAAACAGCGCCTGCTGATCGTTTGCATCAAGCTGCGCGGCTTGTCGGTGATGGAGGCGGCGCAAATCACCGGCTGGTCCGAATCCGCGATCAAGACCGCGGTTCATCGCGGCATGAAGAGCCTGTGCACGCGCATGCAGACATCGCACGATGCAGAGCCGCGACACGCGTCGTTTGCGCTATAGGTCGGTCGGGAAAAACTCCATGTAGCGCGTGCTGGAACCCGCGAGGTCCGCAGGCACGGCGCATCCGGCTTCAATCGACAGCAGCGTATCGACGGTTGCGCGCCGATTCGAAACGAATTGCCATGGAATCGCTGGCGGCGCCGCATCGCCAGCGCTCGTCAAACGCTCGATCGCCGACAGCAGCGTGTCGCGCTCGAACGAGCAGATCAGAAAGCCTTCGTTGGCAAGCGCCGTCCGAACGATGCCCAGTTCGCTGCACAGCCGCTCCTTCAGAGGCGCATCCTGCGCATCTGCCGCCCTCGACGCGATGATCAGTTCATGCGTTTCGGCGTCGACGATCTTCCCCGCCGCGGAAAACTCCGGCATGTCGGCGCCCCACGCTTCAGGCGGACAAGCCTTCGCGGCAGGTGTCAGCTCGACGAAAGGATTGATTTCAGCCGGATAGATGCGGCACACGCGCGGTCGCTCGAGATACGCGCCGCATCGCGCGTCGGGCAGCAGATGCGGGCACGCACCGTCGAAACTCGCCACCGTATTGACAATCACGCGGATCGGCAGAGCGCCGCTCATTGCCGCGAACGAACGCCGGCGTTTGTGCGCCGCCTGCGCGTCGGTGTCGGGCGGCTCGACCGGCCATGGAATGGCCTCGATAAACAACTGCACGTCGCCGCCACGGCGAATCCAGTCCGCCGACTCGGCAAGGCTCAATGGGAGCCTCAGGTTGTGACAGCACGCGCCACATTGGGTACAGCCGAAATGAATCGCCATCGAATACTCGTCCAGGTATTTGTCTTGACTCGACACCGCAAGGAACGTGCATCGTCGTCGATGCCGTTGCTCCTGCCGCCATGGCAGGCAATGCGCCGACTGTGTAGTTCGATGGAAACGCGCAAGAGGTTACAACTTTTTGCTGTGCACAGGCGAGGCCGGGACAAACGCCCGGAATTGTACGCAAAGATGGGATTGTTTGTGTGGAGAAGCGATCGCCGAACGAACCGCTGACAAGCGAAACACAGATTCGACCAACCGGTACGCATAAAAGCGCCGGCCGGCAACACGGGAGAACGCGAAAACTCGCCCCTCCCGTGCGCGTTGACTTTCAATTAGCCATTGCCGCCGTGGAACAACGTCAGCTTGTTCGATACCGACGTCACGCCCTGCACCGACTTGGCCACTTCGCCGGCCTGCTCGATCTGCGAGCCGTCTTTCACGCTGCCGCTCAGCGTAATGGCGCCGCCTCTGGCCTTGACGAACACACCCGACACGTCAAAGCCGGGCGTCTTGCCCAATGCACGCCGCACCGCTTTTGCAAGCGCGCGATCGGCCTGTTTGGTCGATTTGGAACTGGCGGCCGCGCCCTGGCTGCTCTGTGCCGCGTCCTGGGCAAATGCCGGTAGCGCGACGGCCACGCTGGCCGCCAACAGCAGGGCCTGGATCATCTTTACCTTCATGTCGACCTCCTCACTGGATGTTGTTGTGTATCGATGGTTACAACTCCCAGCAATGTAGGCCATTCGGAAGGAACGTGCAAAGGAGCTACCCAAATGCTTGCCGCACAAGGCTCGGCTCTTTTAACAAGGCAATCCGGAACGCACCGCGCATTCAGCGGACGCTAAACACCGCGACCTGCCGTCCCAATTGTTGCGACTGCTGGTCAAGCGCCTGCGCGGCCGCACTAGCCTGCTCGACCAGCGCCGCGTTTTGCTGCGTGATCGAATCCATCAGACTGATCGCGGTATCCACCTGCTCGATGCCGGTACGCTGCTCGAGCGCCGCCGCGACGATCTCGTTCATCATCACCGCAAAGCGCTCGACGCGCGCCACCACTTGCCGCATCGCCTGTTCGGCCTCAGCGACAAGGCCATTGCCGTCCGCGGCCGCGCTGACCGAATCGGCGATCAGTTCGCCGATCTGCTTGGCCGCCGTCGACGAATGCTGCGCCAGCGCGCGCACCTCTGAGGCCACCACGGCAAAGCCGCGCCCATGCTCGCCGGCGCGTGCCGCTTCGACCGCCGCATTCAACGCGAGGATATTGGTCTGAAACGCGATGCCTTCGATAATCCCCGTGATATCCGCGATCTTGCGCGAGCTCACGTCGATGCGGCTCATCGTGCCGGTCATGCGGCCGATCACGGCGCTGCTGTCCTGCGCCGCTGACGACGCATCGCTCGCCAGTTCGCTGGCCTGCTGCGCGTGTTCGGCATTCTGCTTGACCGTGGCAGTCAGCTCGCTCATGCTCGCCGCCGTTTCTTCCAGCGAAGCAGCCTGTTCCTCGGTACGGGCGGACAGATCCAGCGTACCTGCGGCAATCTCGCGCGTGGCCGTGCCGATCGCATCGCAGCTATCGCGTACGGCCGTGACGGTTTGCGCCAGTTGCGTCTGCATCGTTTGCAGGCCGCCCAGCAATTGCCCCATCTCGTCGCCACGGCCGCTTTCGATGTGCCGGCTCAGGTCGCCGGCGGCAATCGCGTGGAAATGACCGAGCGCGTGTTGCAGCGGGCTCATGATCGCGCGGCGCAGCGTCAGCCAGCTCAGTACCGCCGCGAGCACGCCGAATCCGATCAGCGCACCCGAAACGGCGACGAAGCGGCTGAAGAACTGCTCGGCTTCTTCATACTTGCGTTGCGCATTGGTGTAGAGCGTGTGTTTCAACTGCTCGTCGGCGCTGCTCATGTCGTTGAATAACGGACTCAACTGCACGGTGCCGATCTTCTCGGCGCCGGCACGGTCGTCGGCCTTCAACGCGTCGATAAAGGCGAGCATCGCGGTGCGCAGCGCTTCGCGGCGCTGGTCGGCCGCATCGATCAGCGGCGCTTCGCCGGCCTCGTGCGGCTGCGCGACGAAACGATGCCATGCCTCGTCGGATGCGCGGAAGTATTCAGTTGCGCGCGCAATCAAGCGCTGCGCGGTGGCCGCGTCGACGTTCGACGTCGCGCCGCCGAGCACCATGCGCGTGCGCGCGATCATCAGTTCCGCGTCGCCGATATGCATCGCCGCGGCCAGCTTGTTCTGATACGTGTCGCGGTTTGCGCGGTTCGCATGGTAACTGCCCTGCAAACCGAGCCCGCCGATCACCAGCATCAGCACCGCGAGCAGCGCCACGGTCAGCGCGATGCGCGCCTGCAGCGACAGCGCGCGGCGACGCGGCGCAGTTTGCTGCGCGTCGCGCGCTTCAGCCAGATTGTCTGCGAGCGTTAGCGCGCCGCTCGCCTGCGCAGCCAGAGTCCGCATCATCGGCATCTGCTCCGTTTCAAGAATCGCCCAGCGCCGAGCGGCGCTGTATAGGCTCGACTGTTTGTGCGGCGGCATTGTCTTGCTGACTGCCGAAACGCACGCGATACAGCAACGACAAAACCGCGGAGAACACCGCCGTGACGACGAACAGCCCCGCTGCTGCGTAGAACAGCTGCGCGATCGGCAAATGCATCGACAGCAGTAGACCGCCGATCACCGGTCCGGACACCGAGCCGATCTTGCCGACTGAAATCGCGCTGCCCACACCAGCCGAGCGGAACGAAGTCGGATAGATCATGCCGGCCACCGCATACAACCCGTATTGCGCGCCAACCACGCAAAAGCCAGTCGCGAACACCGCGAGCATCAGCCACGCCTGCGACGACGTGATGCCGAGCGCCGCGACGATCGGCGCGCCGATAGCCGGCAGCGAAATGATCGCGAGCACGCCGTGGCGATCGACGAAGCGGCACAGGATCAAACCGCCGAGCACGCCGCCGACCGAGAACATCGTCGTGATCAAACCGGCGCCGCTCGGATCGATGCCCACCCCTTCCATCAGGATCGGCAGCCAGTTCTGCAGGAAATACAGCGCCATCGAATTGACGACGAACACGATCCACAGCAGCGGCGTGATCGCGGCAAGGCCGTCCGAGAAAATCAGCTTCAGCACGAAGCGCTGCTTTTTCTCCTGCGTTTCACCGGCCACGAACTGTGCATCGGCCGGCAGCTTCAGTTCCGGACGCAGACGCGCCACCAGCTTGCGCACGGTTTCGATGCTGCGCTGGCGTACCACCAGCAGCTTCGCCGATTCAGGCAGCGTAAAGATCAGCAGGAACGCCACCAGCAGTGAACCGCCGCCGCCCACCACGAACATCACCGGCCAGCCGTAGCGATGAATCAACGCAGACGAAACCAGACCGCCCGAGCCCGCGCCGATCGAAAAACCGGAGAACATCAACGTGACCCACGTCGCGCGCAAACGCTTCGGCGCGTACTCGGCGACCAGCGCCACCGAGTTCGGAATCACCCCGCCCATGCCGATGCCCGCGATAAAGCGCAGCAGCATGAGTTCGTGCAACGACGTGACCCATACCGACGCAAGCGTCAACGCACCGAAAAACAGGCTGCCCGACACGATCGCGCGCTTGCGCCCGAAACGGTCGCCGATATAACCGAAGATAAACGAGCCGATCAGCGTGCCGAACAGACCCGCGCCGAACACCGGGCCGAATCCGCCGCGCGAAACGTGCCATTCCTTGATGATGGCGGGCGCCGCGAACGACACTGCGGTCTGATCGTAGCCGTCCATCAGCATGATCATGAAACACCAGAACAACAGGCCGACGGCGAACCGTCCTGCTTTTTGTTCCTCTACCAGTGTCGCGATATTGAATGTCCGGTCTGCTTGCATGTGCGTTCCATATGCGTCGTCAAGCGCGCTGTCGCGCGCATTGCCGTGTTCTCCTCACGCTCCTCGGAGCGGCGCCGCCGCCCGGGAGCCACAATATAAGGCTCGCGGTGCGGCGGCAGAATCAAAAAATAGCGATGAAGAGATCGAAAAAGGTGAATAAAGCCGCTATTGCTCCGCCTCTCGTCACGCCATGCTTCCTCCACTTCAGAACATGTGGTTGATACCGACGCGGCCAATGGTCTGCGCATTGGAGCTCGACGCGTTGTAGCCAAACTGCTCGGCCTTGGCGTTCGGGCCCGACGCGCGCTGCAGGCCGACGCCTGCATAAATCTGCGTGACCTTTGACAGGTAGTGCGTCAGAAACAGGTTGTACTGGTTGAACGTCAGGTCATCGAACGTCGAGCGGTTGTACGAAATGCCGAGAATGTACGTGTGATTGCCGCCGCTGACGTCGATGTTCACGCCGGCCTGGTAGTTGTGCTCATGCTCGGCGCCCTGCGCGTTGGCGAGCTTCACGTCGGTGTAGGTCAGGTGCGGCACGAAGGCGCCGATCACCACCGAACCGCCGACCGCGATCGTGCTGTAACGGCTCGCGTTGAATTGCACGCCGGAGCGCAACTGCTGGCCGAGCAGAGAACTGACGCTGAAAATGCCGAACACGTCCGCGGTGCGGTCGTGCGACATCGTGTAAGCCGCGCCGAACCGGAAGATCTTGTCCTTGTACTGCAAGCCGAAGCTGTACTGGCGCGCCGCGCTGAAATCGCCCGCCTGGCCGCCGAAGCTGTTCATATAGCCGCCCTGCAAGCCGTGGAAGTCGATCGTCTCGTACTTCACCGAGTTGTTCAACGCGTGCGTATTGGCCAGACCGTCGAGGTTGCCGACCGTATAGAACGACGAAATACCCGGCACCGAGTTGTTCAGCGCGCCGACGTACTGGTAAATGAAGTCCGGAATATTACCGAAGCTGAGCGAGCCCCACTTGTCGTTGGCAAGCCCGACGTACGCATCCCGGTTGAAGAAGCTGGTCGGATTGATCTGCGCGCCGCTGTTCGACAGAAAGCCCGACTCGAGCCGTGCGAACGCGGAGTTGCCGCCGCCCAGGTCTTCCCTGAGCAGAAAGCCCCAGCGGTCCGGCGTACGTTTGCCTGCCGATTCCTGAAACAGATGGGCGCCGTGCGAATTGGTCACGAAGTCGATACCGGTGTCGATACTTCCGTAGATCGTGGCGGACGACTGCGCGAACGCAGGGCAACTCAACAGTGCGGCACAACCGCCGACAAACAATCTGGTCTTCAACTTGCCTCCAAATCTTGTTATCCGATGTTGTTATCGTGTCCGGCCGTGGTCTCGGCAGGCGGGCACGCATGTCGCGTTCGACACATCACACATCGGTCAGCTGCTGCCGTGCGACGTGTGTCTCCTCACGCTGCGCAAAGTGTAGCGGGGTCATTTACGCTTTTGAATCGCCAAATATTTATCAACCAATAGAACAAACCGAATATTCGCTCAGGGTATTTACCAGGAACCCCTAAAAACCTGCGATCCGGCTTAGCCAGCTCTTTAAGAGCCCTCATTCAGCGTGCTACCATCCGCGCGTCAGACGCGTAGCCATCGCTACTGCGTTATCCAAGCGCAATCCGCGCCCCGCGCAGGAGAATCCGAATGCAAGTCAGAGCAGTACCGCCGCGGCGCATGGTCGTCGGCATCAGCGGCGCGTCGGGCGTCGTATACGGCGTACGGCTGCTGCAGCTGCTGCGGCAGCTGGATATCGAAACCCATCTGGTCATGAGCCGTTCCGCGCAGGTCACGCTCGCGCACGAATCTGACTACAGCGTGGCCGACGTGCGCGCGCTCGCGACCGTTTGCTATTCGAATACCGACATTGGCGCCGCCATTTCGAGCGGCTCGTTCCCCGTGATGGGCATGATCGTCGCGCCCTGTTCGATCAAGACGCTGTCGGAAATCGCCACCGGTGTGACGAGCGGCCTGCTGTCGCGGGCCGCGGACGTGACGCTCAAGGAGCGCCGCCGGCTGGTGCTGATGGTGCGCGAAACGCCACTGCATCTGGGCCACTTGCGCAGCATGACGAGCGTGACCGAAGCGGGTGCGATCGTCTATCCGCCGGTGCCGGCATTCTACGCGAACCCGGAGTCGATCGACGATATGGTCGATCACACGCTCGGCCGCGTGCTCGATCTGTTCCATCTCGAGACCAACGTGGTGCACCGCTGGGGCATGTGAAAACACGCCTGAAAGCCACCTCCCGCATTAACAAAATTGCTTGATAAGCCGTTCGGATTCTTTTGCTTCTTTAGTGTCAGGCGTTGTTTTAAAGTGGATTCGTTTTCAACGGGTGATGCATTAAAACGGCATTCACAATATTTATCGATTGATTGATAAATTAAACCGATAAAACGCGCCCAACACGAAAAGAGGTTGATTCGACGAATGAAGATAGTCATTGCAGGTGCCGGGATCGGCGGTCTCACCGCCGGCGTAGCCTTACTGAAAAGGGGCTTCGATGTCACCATTCTCGAACAGGCGCAGGCGCTCAAGGAGATAGGCGCGGGCGTGCAGCTCGCCCCGAATGCGACGCGCGTGCTGTATCAGATCGGCGTCGGCGAACGGCTCGAAGGGCTCGCTTGCGAACCACCCGGCAAGCGCGTGCGGCTGTGGAACACCGGGCAGTCGTGGCGGCTGTTCGATCTCGGCGCGGCCTCGCGCGACATCTACGGTTTTCCGTATTTCACGCTGCATCGCGCCGATCTGCACCAGGCGCTGGCCGACGCCGTGTACGCGCTGTCGCCCAATGCGATCCATCTTGGCGAGAAGGTCGAAGGCGTCAAGCAAACCGGCGGAAAGGTTGAGGTCACAACGGTTCAGGGCAACGTCTACGAAGCCGATCTGCTGATCGGCGCGGACGGCGTGCATTCGCGCGTGCGGCGTGCGCTGTTCGGTCCGGACGAGCCGGTGTACTCGGGCGTGATGGCGTGGCGCGGCGTGATCGACGCGGAAAAATTGCCCGAACATCTGCGTAGCGCGTACGGCACCAACTGGGTCGGCCCCGGCGCCCACGTGATTCACTATCCGCTGCGCGGCCACAAGCTGATCAACTTCGTCGGCGCGGTCGAACGCGACGGCTGGCAGGTCGAATCGTGGTCCGAGCAAGGTACGCTCGAGGAATGCCTGAACGATTTCGCCAACTGGCACGAAGACGTGCGGTCGCTGATCTCGGCAATCGACATTCCGTACAAGTGGGCACTGATGGTGCGCGAACCGATGACGCGCTGGAGCTCGGGCAACGCCACGCTGCTCGGCGACGCCTGCCATCCGACGCTGCCGTTCCTCGCGCAAGGCGCCGGCATGGCGATCGAAGACGGCTATCTGATCGCGCGCTGCCTCGAACGCTACAAAGACGACCTGCCGCAAGCACTGGCCCGCTACGAAGCCTTGCGTCTCGACCGCACCGCACGCGTGGTGCGCGGTTCGGCGGCCAACGCCACGCGCTTCCACAATCCGCAGCTCGCGCATGCCGAAGGCGCAGCCGAGTACGTGGATCGCGAATGGAGCGAAGAGCGCGTGAAGGAACGCTACAACTGGCTGTTCGAGTACAACGTCGATACGGTCGAAGTCTGATTCCGGCAACGGCGTCGCACTGATTTACGCAAGCCCGCTCAAGCAAGCCCGCGCGGCGATCCGCCAGACGGGCAAGGAGACGATACATGTCCACGCTTCCCGCAGTCCTCGGTCTGCACCATTTCGCATGGCGTTGCCGCAATGCCGAGGAAACGCGTCACTTCTACGAAGACATCCTCGGCCTGCCGCTCACGCACGTGATCCGTCTGGACCGCGTGCCGAGCACCGGCGAACACTGCCCGTACGTGCACCTGTTCTTCGAAATGGCGGATGGCTCGAACATCGCGTTCTTCGACCTCGGCGACAACACCGCCGCACTGCCTTCGCCGAATACGCCGGCATGGGTCAATCACATCGCGTTGCGTCTGCCGTCGCTCGAAGCACTCGAAACGATGAAACAGCGCCTGCTCGAACACGATATCGAAGTACTCGGCGTGACCGATCACCACTTCGTGCACTCGATCTATTTCTTCGACCCGAACGGTTTCCGTCTGGAATTCACGGTGCCGGTGGCGCCCGCAGAGACGCTCGCGGGCTATAGAATGCACGCTCGCGCCACGCTCGATGCGTGGACCGAGGAACAGAAGCAAGCAGCAACGGAGACACGCCCCGCATGACCGCCCTGAATTCGACCCACGATCCGGCCCTGCAAAGCTGGATCGAATCGGCGAACGTGCCCGGCGCGGATTTCCCGATTCAGAACCTGCCGTTCGGCGCCTTCGAGCGCAACGGCGAAGCCCGCACCGGTATTGCGATCGGCGAGCACGTGCTGGATTTGCAGGCGCTGCACGATGCGCGTCTGCTCGAAGGCGACGCGGCCATCGCATGCGCCGCGGCCTGCGGCGGCACGCTGAACCGGCTGATGGCGCTCGAGCCGCACTACCTGAGCGCGCTGCGCAGTGCGGTATCCGAACTGCTGCGCAGCGGCGCGCCACAGGCCGCGGTGCTGCAGCAGCGCGCCGCTGCACTGCTGCCGCGCATCGCCGACGTGACGATGCGTCTGCCGTGCGAAATCGGCGACTACACCGATTTCCTGACCTCGCTCTATCACACCGAACGACACGGCCGTTACAAGGGCCTCGCCGATCCGCTGCCGCCTGCTTTCAAATCGCTGCCGATCGCCTATCACGGCCGCGCTTCGTCGCTGCGCGTCAGCGGCGGCGACGTGCGCCGCCCGCACGGCCAGTATCGCGACGCGCAGGGCAACGTGCGTTTCGGCCCTGCCCCCGCACTCGATTTCGAACTGGAGCTGGCAGCCTTCATCGGCCGCGGCAATGCGTTCACGCAGCCGATCGCTATCGATGACGCGCGCAACCATATTTTCGGCTACTGCCTGCTGAACGACTGGTCCGCCAAAAGCATTCAATGGTTCGAGCAGGTGCTCGGCCCGTTCCTCGGTAAAAGCTTCCATTCGAGCCTGTCGCCGTGGATCGTCACCGCCGAAGCGCTCGCGCCGTTCGCGAAGCCCGCTGCGCCGCGCGCGGCCGGCGACCCGGCAATCCTGGCGCATTTGCACGGGGTACAGGATCAGCAAAGCGGCGGTCTCGACATCGAACTCGAAGCGTATCTGTCCACCACGCAGTTGCGCGCGGCCGGTGCCGAACCGGTGCGGATCACGCGCACGCATCTGGACAACCTGTACTGGACCTTTGCGCAGATGGTTACGCATCACGCAAGCAACGGCTGTAACCTGCGCACCGGCGACCTGCTCGGCAGCGGCACGATTTCGGGCGCGAGCGACGAGTCGCGCGCGTGCATCACCGAATTGACCAATGCCGGCAAAGATCCGCTGCGGTTGCCGAACGGCGAGACGCGCACCGCGCTCGAAGACGGCGACGAGATCATCTTCCGCGCACGCGCCGCACGCGCCGGCGCGGCGACGATCGGCTTCGGCGAATGCCGCGGCCGCATCGCGCCCGCGCTCGACCTCGAGCAAACGCGCGCGGCAGCCGCAAGCGAGGCCCACGCATGACGACGCTCAATGGTTTCGTCAAAGTCGGCGGCGGCCCACGCAAGGTGCTCGTGCTGTCCGGCTGGTTCGGCAGCTCGGCGGACTGGCAGGCGCTGACGCCGGCGCTCGACACGGAAGCATTCACCTACGTATTCTTCGACTACCGCGGTTACGGGCAGTCGCTCGAACGTGAGGGTGAATTCACCTTTGCCGAAGCCGCGCGCGATGTGCTCGCGCTCGCCGACCATCTCGGCTGGGACCGCTTCAGCCTGATCGGCCACTCGATGGGCGGCATGGCGATGCAGCGCGTGCTGCTTGACGCGCCACAGCGCATCGAGCGGATGGCGGGCATTTCTGCGGTACCAGCTTGCGGCTCGCGGATGGACGCGGCACGTCTTGCCGGTTTCAGCGGCACCATCAACGATGTCAGCAAACGCGCGGGCATCATTGCATTTTCGACCGGCAACCGGCTCACGCCGCGCTGGAGCGCGCATCTGGCCGACGAATCGATGCGCGGCTCGCGTCGCGAAGCGTTCGCTGCATATCTGCCGGAATGGGCCACGCGCGACTTTTCGGCGGAACTCGCCGATAGCGACGGCAGCAAGGTGCCGGTGAAACTGTTCATCGGCGAATTCGACCCGACGCTCACCGCCGAGCTGATGCAGCGCACGTGGCTCGCGTGGTACGCGAACGCCGAACTCGAAACGCTCGCCAACGCCGGTCATTACGCGATGTACGAAGTACCGGTTGCGCTCGCAACCAAACTGGAAGACTGGCTGAAGCAGACGACGTAGCAACACCAGGCCGCCGCGCCGTGGTCCGGCGCGCGGCCGCTGGAGACTTTATGTACGAGACCACCTACTTTCGCGCCTCATCGCTCGAACAGGCTGTCGCCTGGCTGCGCGAGCACGAGGAAGCACGGCCGCTATCGGGCGGCATGACGCTGATCCCGACGCTCAAGCAGCGCCTCGCGGCACCGTCCCATCTGATCGATCTGACGCGCCTCGACGCGCTGCGCGGCATCAGCGTTGCCAATGGCGTGCTGCGCGTCGGCGCGCTGACGCGGCATGCCGAAGTCGCCGCGTCGCCGGTGGTGGCGCAAGCCATTCCGGCGCTCGCGCAGCTGGCCAGCGTGATCGCCGATCCGCAGGTGCGCAACCGCGGTACGATGGGCGGTTCGGTTGCGAACAACGATCCGGCCGCCGACTATCCGTCCGCGGTGCTCGCGCTGAATGCGCAGGTCGTCACGTCCGAACGCAACATTGCCGCCGACGACTATTTCGTCGACACCTTCGAAACCGCGCTGCAGCCGGGCGAACTCGTCACCGCAATCGAATACGCGATTCCGCTGCGCGCCGCCTACACGAAGTTCCGCCAGCCGGCGTCCGGCTATGCGGTGGTCGGCGTATTCATCGCGCAGTACGCGGATGCCGTGCGTGTCGCGGTAACCGGCGCAGGCGCTTCGGTGTTCCGCTGGTTCGACGCTGAAGCCGCGTTGAACGCGGAGTTGTCGGAAGCATCGCTCGCCACCGTGAGCCCCGATCTCGACACGCTGCCCGACGACCCGAACGGATCGGCCGCCTATCGCGGCCATCTGATCCAGACTTACACGCGCCGCTCGTTGCAGGCGCTTATCGCCCAACCGCTGCGCCAGCCCGCTTAACAGGAGACGAATCAAAATGGAATTCACCGGATCGCAAACCATTGCCGCATCGCGCGAGCAGGTGTGGAACGGCCTGAACGATGCTGCCGTGCTGCAGGCCTGCGTGCCGGGCTGCGAGGCCTTCACCGCGGAAAGCGCGGACGAATTCAAGGCCGTGGTGGTCGCCTCCGTCGGCCCCGTGAAGGCGCGCTTCAAGGGCACGCTGCTGCTGTCGGAGCGCAATGCGCCGAACGGCTACAAGATCGAAGGCCAGGGCGAAGGCGGCATTGCCGGCTTCGGCAAGATGACCGCGACCGTCACGCTTGCCGACGCGGAACAAGGCGGCACGCTGCTGACGTATGTGGCCGAAGCGCAGGTCGGCGGCAAGCTCGCGCAGATTGGCTCGCGGCTCGTCTCATCGGTCGCGAACAAGCTCGCGGCCGAGTTTTTCAAGCGTTTCAACACGATGATGAGCGCGCCTGCCGAAGCAGCAGCGAAATAAGCAGCACAGCAAGCAGCAAAAACCGGCGGTAAATCGAGCACGCCCACGGCGCGCTGATGAAAGAGTGTTCAGTAAGGTGAATCATGGTTGAAGTCCAATTGCAGGTGAACGGTGTCGAGTACCGGCGGGAAGTGCCGGACCAGACCTTGCTCGTCGAATTTCTGCGCGAAACACTGCGCCTGACCGGCACGCACGTCGGCTGCGACACCAGCCAGTGCGGCGCTTGCACGGTGAATCTGGACGGCGTGTCGGTGAAATCGTGCACGGTGCTCGCCGCCCAGGCGAGCGGCGGCAACGTCGTGACGGTCGAGGGCCTGAAGCCGAGCGAGAAAACCGGCCTGCATCCGGTGCAGAACGCGTTCGTGCAATGCCACGGCCTGCAATGCGGCTTCTGCACGCCCGGCATGATCATGTCGTGCGACTTCTACCTGCGCGAGGCGCCCGCACTCGACGAAGCCAGCATCTGCCACGCGCTCGAAGGCAACATCTGCCGCTGTACCGGCTACGTGAACATCATCGAAGCAGTGCGTCACGCAGCGCACGAGATGTATCCGGAAACACATCCGCAGCCAGCCGGCGCGGCACACGCGGAGGGCAAACACGCATGATCGGCAAACCGATACCGCGCGTCGAAGACCTGCGCTTCGTGACGGGCAAAGGACAATACACGGACGATCTGCGCGTCGAAGGCCAGCTTTACGCAGCCTTTCTACGCTCGCCGCACGCGCATGCCGCGCTCAAATCGATCGATACGACGATGGCGCGCGAAGCGCCCGGCGTGATCGCGGTGCTGCTGGGCCAGGACTACGTCGACGACGGCTTTCTCGGCTGCGACCACGTGCCGAACCCGATCGACGCGGTCGATGCGACGAAGAAGGCGTTTCTGACTTCGCTGACCGGTTCGATCTTCAATCAGCTGCATATTCCGCTGCCGGTGGACCGCGTGCGGTACGTCGGCGAAGCGGTGGCGATGGTGATCGCCGAAACGCCGCTGCAGGCGCGCAATGCCGCGGAAATGATCGAAGTCGACTACGAAGAGCTCGCCGCAGTGGTAAATGGCGGCGATGCGATGCTCGACGACGCGCCGCAACTGTGGGAAGGCGCGCCGGGCAACCTGTGCTTCCAGACGCAGATCGGCGACCGCGACGCGGCGCGCAAGATTCTCGAAAGCGCACACCTGGTGCTGCGCCGCGAGTTTCATCACAGCCGTCTGGTCAATTGCCAGATGGAGCCGCGCAGCGCGATCGGCGATTACGACGCGGCCACCGGCACCTACACGCTGATTTCCGGCAGCCAGGGCGCGGTGCGCCAGAAGCTGGTGCTCGCTACCGCGCTGAAAGTGCCGCCCGCGCAAGTGCGCGTGGTGTGCCCCGATACCGGCGGCGGTTTCGGCCCGCGCTCGTTCGTCTATATCGAACAGCTCGCGGTGATCTGGGCCGCGCGCCGCATCGGCCGCCCAGTCAAATGGACCAGCGATCGCAGCGAAGCGTTTCTGTCCGACTATCAGGGCCGCGACCAGATCATCCGCTCGGCAATCGGCTTTTCGAAAGAAGGCCGCATTCTCGCAATCGACAACGAATGGATCGGCAACGTCGGTGCGCATACGGTTTCGTACGTGCCGATGTCGAACGGCACGCGCATCATGACCACCGTATACGACGTGCCGGTGGCCGCTGTGCACGTCAGCGCAGTGCTGACCAACACGGTGCCGACCGCGCCGTATCGCGGCGCAGGCCGCCCGGAAGCGCATCATGTGATCGAACGGATGCTCGATCTGGCCGCCGCCGAACTCGGCATCGAACGCGCGGAAATCCGCCGCCGCAATCTTGTCACGCATGACAAATTACCGTACCGCAGCCCAATGGGCCTCACGTACGACAGCGGCACCTTCGAACGCAACATGGAACGCGCGCTCGAACTCGCCGAATGGGAAAGCTTCGAGGAACGCCGCGCCGCCTCGCGCGCCAACGGCAAGCTGCGCGGCATCGGCGTGGCGAACTATATCGAGTCGCCGGTCGGCGCCCCGCGCGAGCGCATCGAGCTGACTGTGCTGCCGGAAGGCCGCATCGACATCGTGTCGGGTACGCAATCCACCGGCCAGGGACATGAAACCACCTTTGCACAGGTGATTGCCGAACATCTCGGCGTACCGATGTCCGCGGTCAAGCTGCGCACCGGCGATACCGCGTTCGTCAGCGTCGGCGGCGGCAGCCACTCGGACCGCACGATGCGCCTTGGCGGCATGCTGCTGGTCGATACCGCCGCGCAGATCGTCGCCACCGGCAAGCGCGTCGCGGCCGGCCTGTTCGACATCGCGCCGGAACAGGTCGAATTCGCGGCAGGCCGCTTCAGCGATCCGTCGAGCGGCCGCCACATCAGCCTGTTCGAAATCGCGAGCCGCATCGCGAGCGACGGCCTGCCCGATGCGCCCGCCACCC
>Ga0310813_10000979_pt1 | contig 17316 bp, 21 predicted proteins | sample YN3metagenome_FD_203086 | JGI IMG/M metagenome (GOLD analysis project Ga0310813, IMG submission 203086) | Soil microbial communities from experimental microcosm in Duke University, North Carolina, United States - YN3 | ecosystem: Engineered > Artificial ecosystem > Soil microcosm > Unclassified...
ATGTTTCGGTGGTGCAGAAGTGGTTGTGGGAGTTGCAGGTTGCTCAGGTGAGCCGCTTCCGGTACCAATCGCATTTATTGCATACACTCTGTAGATGTATGTCTTGGCTGTAGTCAAACCAGAATGTGTATATGTTGTAAGATTTCCTAATGTCACAAGTGTGGAATAGGTCGACGATGGTGCAATTCTATAATCTATTCTGTATCCTGTAATTGGTGAACCTCCGTTATTTTGTGGTGGGCCCCAATTGAGACTTACACTTACAGGGGAAATAGGAACTGCTGTAAATCCTGTTGGCACATCAGGTACTGTAGCAGTCTGAGCAAAAGACTGGTTTACAAAAAATCCAATGCTTGCTATGGCAACTATTGCTACAATCGATGTTATTATGATAAAATTACTTTTTTGCAAATTTCCCATGTTTTTGTCCTTATAAAACAATGCAAGTCTTTGGTCCTTATCGTTGATAAGTTCTACGGAGGAATTATTTTCGATCAATCAATGAAAAGAATTTTGGCAAAAACGTGTCTTTAGTCTGAATATCTTCAATACTTTTTTCTTAATTCTTTCAATTCGTCATATTCTTCCTGGGGAGTCTTTTTACTAGATTTGGTCCCAGGCTTGTTTCTTGGTCTTGACCTTACCATGCAGTTACAACAATTGCAGTATAGATCTATCGTATCATCAGTTGCAGGCCTATCTTGCTTGTCGTGGCATGCCTCTCTTGACATGAAAACTCCGCAAATTTGGCATCGTACTTGACCTGATAGGTACCGGCTAGTGCCGTCCCTTGGCTTCCTAATCTTGTGTTCCTTGCAAAGTCCTTTACAAATACCTCTGTCTTTATTCATGTCTGATTCTTACTATGGACGAATAAATTCTATGCATTCTAACGTTGTGGTATGATGATATACTATCCACCAACCACCTTTTTAGCTGATACGCATTGCTTTTATCTTCTTGCTGAAAAAGATGCAAGTGACCTGAAATGATAAGAAAGTTTGGTACTCAAAACCCTGCAAAAACCAAAATATTGATACTCGGAGGGGGATTTGCCGGCAGCAATGTTTTGCGTGAATTACAAAAGCAGTTCAAAAGAAATGATGTTGATATTACTCTAGTAAGCCAAGATAATTTTTTTCTTTTTACTCCCATGTTGCCAGAAGTTTCATCTGGAATGCTTCATCCAAGTGATATCACTACGCCGATTAGATCTTTTTTTAAAACTGCAAATTTCTGTCATGCAAAGATCATTTCAATTGATATTGACAACAAACATGTCTTTGTAACTAGAATATTTGATCAAAAAGAAACGATACTAGAATATGATTATCTTATTCTTGCTCTTGGCAGTAAAGATAATTTCTTTGGCAATGCTCACATCGAAGAATTTGCGTTTACCATAAAAACACTAGAGGATGCAATAGCAATACGAAATCATGTCATTGGTGTATTAGAGTGTGCGGACCAAGAAAGAGATCAAATTCTCCAGGAACAACTTTTACGATTCATAGTGGTTGGTGGTGGATTTGCTGGAATAGAAATAGCTACTGAGATACATCACTTTCTGAAAGATGCTACAAAAAGATATTACAAAAATATTGACCCAAAAAAAATTCGTACTATTGTTGTATCTGCACGAGAAGGAATCTTGCCTGAAGTTGGAGATGAGCTTGGCAAGTTTGCACTTGATTATGTTCGAAAATCAGGAATAGACGTAATAACAAATACCAAGGCAGTGGATGCTGGAGAAGATCACGTGCTACTAAGCGATAATACTATCATTCCTTGCGCTACTCTCATCTGGGCAGGTGGGGTTGTAGTGGATCCTCTCATATCCGCACTCAAGTGTGAACATGGCCAGTCAGGTAGGTTGGTAGTTGATCAATACATGAGACTACAAGATCATCCTAATGTTTTTGCGTTAGGAGATTGTGCCAATCTGGTTGATAATAAAACTAATACTGTATACCCTACAACTGCACAGATTGCCATAAGGCAAGCCAAAATAGTCTCAGAAAATCTGGCTGCATCTATTATCGGTAACGTAAATTTGATGAAACCATTTCTGTATCACAACAAAGGTGTGATGGCTACGATAGGAAAAAGAATTGGGGTTGCATTTCTTAATGGAAAAAAAATACATGGATTTTCGGCATGGGTCTTGTGGAGATCATTTTACTGGTCGCACTTACCAACACGTGAAAAGAAAATAAAAGTTGGAATTGATTGGCTGCTTTCTTTGGTATTTCGTGCTGATATCATGACAGTTGGATTCATCAAGAAAAAAACGTTGAGTAGACTAGAAACTCCAATGTCTTCTGCACTCGAGCATAGTGTGGACCACTCGCAAAACCCATCATATCTGTAATTGTGTATTTGATAGGGTCAGATCCAAATCGAAAATATATTATCTAAACCACGGAAAGTTTTCCTTGTCTGCTTGTTTTGGAAGCTCTTCGATTATTGCTTGTGCTACTTCGGTATGGTTGTATGTTATGTGCCGTAAAAATTTCTTGGATCCTTCATCAATAGACAAGCTTTCGTTTGCTTCTCTGATGATGTCCTTGCACTCTTTGCATGGGTTGAATTCTATGACAAATTTCAATATGTTTTCACTCGATATATGTTGGAGATTCCACTATTATTTGACTTGGGATTATAAAACTCAGTCACACTTGCATATCTAATGTTATATGTTACACTAAAATGAGATTATTTATTCCATAAAATGGTGAGACATGTATGACATTTAGAGTTCTAGGAGTGGGTTCAAGTCTACGTAACAAGGCATCTAGCACAACAGCGCTATCAATAGCCTTGAATCTTGCAAGTAAATATGGCGCAGAGACTAGGCTATTTGATCTCAGACAAAATAAGTTACCATTGTATGATCCAGGAGAAAACAATTCAAGCCTTGAGATAAAAAAGATACAAGAAGATGTATCCTGGGCAGATGCCTTGATTCTTTCTACACCTGATTATCATGGTTCCATGTCAGGTGCGATGAAAAACTTTCTTGATTATTTTTGGGCAGAATTTGCTGGAAAGACTTTTGGATACATCTGTGCATCTCATGAAAAAGGCTTGACAGCAATGGACCAAATGAGAACTGCAGTAAGACAATGTTACGGATGGAGCATGCCTTATGGTGTATCACTAAATGACAGTGAAGATTTTACAGATGGAAAAATGAATCCAAAACTAGAATCAAGATTGGACATGTTGGCAAGAGATCTAGTTGTGTATGGTACAATATTGCGCCAACAGTTTGTAAAAGATTTGGGCGACTCTGACAATACGTTTGCATCTAGGTATAGAAAATGAATTTGACTTCTGTATTGATGTATTGTTATAGAGTATTATTTCACAATTAAAACAGGGCACTTTGAATGCTGTGACATGCCGCTTGCAACACTTCCAAGTAACAACCTCTTAAAGCCTCCAAATCCGCGTGACCCCATTACTATCAAGTCTACATTGTGAGATTCTGCATATGATGTCAATGAATCTATAATTGATGTTACTTCTAGTACATCAATTTTGTATTGTATTTTTGATTCCTTCAATCGGGGCTCTAGACTTTGTGTTGATTTTATTGCATCTTCTTTTAGCAGTCGTGTAGCCTCAATGTATGCAGTTCCAAAGTATGGTTCTGTTGGTGCCTGTATTGAAACGCATGTGACAATACTGATGCTTGCATTGTATTTTCCTGCAAGATCAATTGCATATTCAAATGCATGAGAGGCAGACTCTGACTTGTCATATGGCACCATGATATGCTTTATCATGTGTTTATTTGCTTATTGTGCGATTTAAACAATTTACATTCTTTATTTTTTATTTGATCTTGTCTGATCTGGATCCATGTTCGCTTGAAATTGCTCTTGTTTTTCGTAATTGTTAAGATTTATTAGAAATCACTTTGGAGGGTATTTGTGTTATTTGGAGTATTTGCGATACATAGTCCTGATCTATGTCCAATGAATAATAAAAGCAGCAAAAAAATTTTCCTAGAAATACATGGGAAAATGAAGGCAACACAAAAGAAATTCCATATAACCAAAGTATTGGGTTTCTACATGTCAGTTCTTGAACACGAATGGATAATCATCTTGGATGCAAAGAGCGCACATGATATAGAACAGATGTGTATTCATGTGGGAATATCAACAACAAGTACTGTGAAAATCGTTCCAATAAATGACATGCAGAAGGTTATGGCAAAGCTAAAGTCTACCTAATAATTCACAAAAATAAATTCAAGTTTTCTTGAAATCATTTATCATGTGAGCTATCTTTGTTGATAACGTAATTGGGCTTACTCTCTTTGTACTTGTAATGATGATTATGTTTCTGTGGTACGGAAAACTAAACATCACAAATTCGTCCTTGTCTGAATGATGATATCTAATTGGTCCGTAAAGATCATCGAATTTCGCTCCAAGTGAAACATCTAACGTGCATTCCATGTGGTGAATATCGTTCCATTTTTCTAAACTTGGTTGCACGAAGCCCCTTTGTGCTGTACCGTGAAGCAGTCTGCCTTTACTATCTAGCATGGAAACAGAACGTATGTTTCTGTCCGCATCTAGTATGGATTTACAGAATTGGTCTAATTTTATAGTCCTTGATATGACCATGTTAGGATCCAAGACATGATTATAATAAAAAGTTGATCGTCTACAGTGCTATTCGTGCATATGCTATTTTTTATAAAATTTCTTTAATGCTCTACTTATGTTCTGCTGGAGCTTCTTGTTCCCAACATTTGGTATGATGTTGTCATAGTGAATTTGTTTTCTTGGTATGGTGTTTGCAACCGCAATTGCAGCAGCATATAGTATCTTTGTATCTATTTTTTGTATTCCGTGATCCAGGATTGCTCTCATCAGATACGGGAAGACTAGGGCATTGTTTACTCTGTTATTGAACTGGTAACTGCCGGTGGCTACAATTCTTGCGCCTGCTTTTTTTGCCATGGGTGGGTAAATCTCTGGTTCTGGGTTGGTCAGAGCAAACACTATTGGACCCTTCTTCATGGTTTTTATGGTATTTTCTGTGACCAAATTGCTAATCCCTGAAACTCCTATGAAGACATCTGCATTTTTCATTACATCCTCAAGTGTGCCTTTTTCTTTTTTTGGATTTGTATATGCGGCAATTTCATTTTTGTATTGATTCATGTTTTTTCTTCTTCCTTTGTAAATTACTCCTGTTGAATCAACCACAATCAGATTCTTGCATCCTGCAAATCGTAGTAGTTCTGTTATACCTACTCCTGCCGAGCCTGCACCTGCTACAATTATCTTGACTGAGATTAATTGTTTTTTGACAAGTGCAAGTGCGTTCACAAGTGCTGCCAGTGCTACCACTGATGTACCATGTCTATCATCATGAAACACTGGAATTGGTATTTTTCCTTGTAACTCTTTTGAAATTTCTAAAACTTTTGGTGACTCAATGTCTTCTAGATTTATTGCACCAAATACTGGTTCTATTGCAGCAATGGTTTGAATTATTTCTTTTTTGTTTGTAGTACCAAGACAGATTGGAAATGCAGTGATTCCAGCATACTGCTTGTATAAGATTGCCTTTCCTTCCATCACTGGCATTGCTGCATATGGTCCAATATTTCCAAGACCCAAAATTCTTGTACCATCTGTTACGATTGCTACGTTATTTCTTTTTGATGTGAGAACAAATTTTTTTTCTGGATGATCAAATACTTCTTTTGATACTGCGGCAACACCTGGTGTGTATATTAACTGGATTTCTTTTATGCTGAGATTTCGTGACTTTTTGCCTAGTAGTATAGTGCCCTTTAGTTTCTTATGTAGCATTATTGATTTTTTGGCAATCTCGCTTGATGATACCATGATATCATCAAAGAGGTTCTTACTATTAAAAATTCAAAACTGTTATTTTTTAAAATATGGGATACACTAGTTAGTTTAGAAAAAGGATAAGACCTTTTTTACAGGTCAAATTATTTTATTTCTTCTTTGATTTTGCTTTTGGTTTTGCTTTTGATTTTGCTTTGGCTTTTGCCATGCCTAATTGGCTCCGCTATCAGTATTAAGCATAATGAAATGAGTGATTGATCGAAAAAGAGTCAAATTTTTGACATCAAAAACTAATTTCGAGCATTTTTATTGAGTATCATCAATTTCACGATCAGAAGGAGGTGCGACGATGAGTTACAACGATAGAGGCAGCGGCGGTTATGGCGGAAGATCAGGCGGAGGTTACGGCGGCGGTCGAAGATTCGGCGGCGGTGGCGGTAGAAGTTTTGATAACAGTCCAAAACCAGTAGAAACCGGAAAGGAATACGACGTTTCCATTACTGAAATCAGTAGAAAAGGCGACGGTATTGCAAGAGTAGAAGGCTTTGTGATATTTGTTAAAGACGGCAAAGCTGGCCAGAATGCAAAGGTAAGAATTACCCAAGTAGGCCAGAGATTTGCTTCTGCTGAACTAGTAGAAGGTTCCCAATAAAATAAGGCATTCAGATAACACTCTGTTTCCTATATTTTTCTTATTTTTATCTAATATTTCACTTTGAATTTTCTGTAATGGTTACTTGATCTTTGAAATGGCGTCTCTTATCTCACCTGATTTTTCAAATATTGTTTTTCCTATCTCGTCTACTTCAATCGCTGTTGGTTTTTTCCCTGAATGTACAACAAAATAATATGTTTCAAACTTGCCTATGATGGAGCCATGTGTATATCCGTAGACATACTCTGATTCGTTTCCTATCTGAAATGCCGCTTGGAATTGAGGCAGGCGAAGATTTTTGATCAGTCCTGGAATCTTGGATATCTCTTCGTCTATCATGCTGTCTAGAATTTTTTTATCTTTTTTATCTAGTGCCATGCTTGAGGGGTGTACTGGCTCAATAAAAGTCTGACACGATTTATGACATCAAATTGCTTTATCTTTTTTCTCATGCGATGACATTACTTGTCTTATCTCTTTTGCACGTACCTCTACCATCTTTCTGATCTCTTTGTTTTCATCTGCATCTGGTATCTTTCCATGTCTTCCTACAATCAAACCCGCAATGTATCCTTCCATCTGGCCTACAAGATATCCGTATATGAAATCTGAACCGCTCTTGAACTTCCAAACCTTTTGCAGTCTGGTCTCACCTTTCTTGAGGATGGTTACATTAGGACACCAGTTTTTGATTGCATTTTCCAGCTCTTTTTTGATCTCTGGACCAAGTACCATTTGATTTCATTTTCTGATCATGACCTAAAAAGGCTTGTTGAACTTGTTTTGTATCGCGTGGTTGTAAATAGTGTGAATGTCCATTATCTTTTGAATACTTTCCAAGATGTATGGATTTTACAGTATATTGGTAGTATACTCAGTTATGTAATGCAATGCCAATTAGGTTTACATCTAATGACGAAAGAGCACAGGAATTATTATAGCAAGTATTTTCTCACTCTCGTTTTTGCTTCAATATTATTGGTATTATGCGGTATTTTTGCACCAAATGCATTTGCAATGGGTGCACCGCCGGGATTTTGTAACAATGAATATGATGGGCCTATTACCAACTCAACAATAACCATTGGAAATCAGACAACTCAACTGCCTACTAGTACAATAAAACACAACACAACTCCAAACAGTCCAAATATTGCCACGAAAAAGAAATTTGCAAATGATTGGGTTCTTGACCTGCCCTCAATTTATTGTGGTGTAACACATGGCTCGCCAACTTACACCCACAATGGAATACACACATGCCATGTACCATCACTGGCTCATCAAGCTCTACAATGGTACAAACACTAGGTGCTGTCACTTGCTAGTGGACTGCAAGCAGTGTTGACCTGTGGGATGATGTTGCAATTGAGATAGCGGCATCAAAGTAGTTCCATGACTTATTATAAATTAAGAAATTGTTAATCGTTAAACAAAACTAGTAAAAAATTAAAATGTGATTGGCCACAATCCCTGAGATGAAATTATGTCATTTATTCCATTTATCAAACTTGTAATTCCCGGAATCTTGTCTCTGTTTTTGACAAGATCCGTTTTTATCACGTTTAGATAATAGACTTGTTTTTTCATCTCCTTTGACTTTCTAGTCTTTGAAAACTGGGAGTTCTTCAAGTCTCTGAGGCTTGCGGATATGTCGCAAAGCTTGATTAGCTTTGCCTCCAGAGAAGACTCTTTTAACTGCTTTACAAATTGCTCCTCTTGTATCGACCTTGAAAGACTCTTGTCCCTTGACAATGACAGGACTAGAACTGCTACCCTTGAGCCAAACCTCTGGTCAATCTCATTAAAGCTTGCTACTGTGTAATTTATTGTGTCATTTAACCATGCAGCAGATATTGTATCATCGTCTATTATTCCAAGATTTTTGAGTCGGGCTACAACTGATGCAAGGTGCTCATGATGTGATACATTGGCATCTATTCTGCTTGTGTTGACATGCCTTTCCTTTGAAAAATTTTCGGCAGACTCGATCTTTGACAATGGACTAATATTTTTTTGAAATGAACTTAATCGTTCTGATCTAACAATATGGTTTAGTTCAAAAAAATTTTTTTTAAGCGTTTTTCAGCCTAAAATCTGCGTGCTGGACGATGTTTTGGTAAACATTCTTTGCAATATACTGGTCTTCCTTCTGCTGGTTTGAAGGGAACCTGTGTTTCTTTTTTACAGTCTGCGCATGTGGCAGGAAACATTTGTCTGTCTTCTGTTGACATGATCTCAGTTGCTAAATGCTACATAATAACTGTTCACTCAGGATTTTTAGACCTTTATCGCATGTTTTGCCTAATCTGGCTTTGGTACGCTTGAACGATCATGAAATTATGCAAAGACTGTTCATGGAATATGCTTTACCTCAAGTACGATCCATCATTCCAGCAAAGCCCTTTGCCCTGAAAATTAAGATGATTGAGAACATTCCTGATACGAGTATCATCAAGGCAATAGGGAATTCTGGAACTGGGTTGGTCTGAGTGACTAGAAATGTATTTGCAGAATCTTCAAAGAATTGTGAATTTTTATCAATGCCTGCTGGGTTGCTTGTTAAAGCTAACGTGTATTGATTTCCATTGTTGAGATAATAAAATATGTTCTCACTAAATGATGTAGAGTTATCCATTGTATACTGGGTAACAGAACTGGCTGTGACACGTACTCCGTCATTGAATCTATCTACTATTCCACCGTACATTTTTGTCTTGGAATCTATACTTGGGTTTGTTAGCTCTTGGTCGATTGTGGCAAGGATATCGTTATCTGAATGGCTGTTTATTTGATCTATGACATTTTGTGAGATATTTCTGTGATAGATCCCAAATGTTGCATATTGGGGTTTGTCATTATTTGAAAATACTACTATGGCATTGCCTGACATGTTTGCAGGCAAGTTGTGCAAAACTATCCAGTTCAGGGGAGGCTGGATGGAAAAACTATAAGTGGCATTTTTGTACGAGTTCGAATCAGCATATCTTGTAGCGTCTGAAAACATTGAAGTATTGTGACTTGTTGCATATGCTAAACCTGTGGAAAATAAAAGAGCCAAGGTTACTGCAATTATTGGTATTGACTTGTTCATGATTTTATGAAAATTTCCTTACGATGGGTAGGCAATTGTCTATTATTCTGAGCACTTCGGAGCGAATCACTTTTTTATCTATTGATGCCCACACGGTATTTTTGCCCAGTGCAAAAGAGATGGTCTGCACCTTTTCTCTTTCCTCCCACATGAATTGTACATCGCCAAGCTGCTTGTTAAACTGGGATGACATACGAGTCTTGATTGCAAGATGTGAAAACTGGTCTGATGTATTTTTTATGTTAAGTAATGGCTCATGTCCAACCCTTCTCTCATATGCTACAACTTTTCCTTTACTGTCTATTACACCTGCAAATCTAACATATTGGCTAATGGCGCGTATTTCTTTTACAATTCCTTGTGCATCTTTCTTATTCAACACCCAGACTCTAATTTTTTACTATTTAATCATTCAGTTTGTCATATGCTATATTTTACGCTGATTACAAATTTGATCTCAAACAAGATTTGGAATTATTGTAAAAAGTCTCGTTTCATACTATTTACAGCCTCTTGTTTTAATTGCATGGCAAAAAAATTGTCTGGCTCGTAATCTAGTACCGTATCAAAGTATGCTATAGCTTCATCATATTTTCCAAGATGTGATAGAGCAAGGCCTTTGTTTATTATGATGTTTGTCTCCTTTGGCTGGGCTTGAAGAATCTTGTCAAAACAATCTATTGCTTCTCGATATCTGCCTACATTGTCAAGTGAGTATCCTTTGAGTGATAGAGCACCGGGATCATTTGGTACTAGCCTTAGTGCCTGCTCAAAACATTCCAGTGCATCCTCGTATCTATTCATGTTGGGATTTGAAAGACACAATCCCTTGTTGATAAATGCCCCAAAGTTGTTGGGGTCTATCCTCAACGATTTATCATAATACTCTATTGCATCATCAAACCTTAGCAACATTTGAAATGATATTGCCTTGTCATACAATAATTCGGCATTATTTGGTTCAATCTCCAAAGCTCTGTCTAGGTTCAATACCGCATCTTCCTGATTTCCATTCTTTTGTGACCTGAGTGCTTTTTTATGTAATGATTCTACAGAATCGTTTCTAGTTGTTGCACCAAATCTGTTCAATGGTACCATTATGTGATTCTGACTGATAAAGATTCAATCTGTGTATTTTACTATAATTTCTTGTTGCAAAGATTGACAATAATCTTGACAATTATAATGACCTTCTGCAAAGTTTGCCCTATTGGACTCTAGTCGCAAGAAAACAATCAACATATTTGCAATTGTTATTGTATTACTAATTGTAATACCTGAAATTGTTGGCCACACTTTCTTTGACAAGGCTCATCCTGAAAACTCCTCAGTCGTTGCAGCACTTGCTCTTGCAAACAAGTTTGGTGTAAGCAAACACTCTAGCCCGACTTGTCATCTTACAATACAAAATGACTCTACTGACGCAGCAATTGCACGAGCAGCTGGTCTTCAAGGTCAATATGGAAACTTTACCTGTACCAGTCCTTGATTGTAATAATTCTACTTGATGATCTTACACTTGAACGCTATGTCTTTTGCAGATACGTAATATGTGTAACACAAAATTGCAATTGATACCAACCTTAACGGTGTCTCATAATTTGTAAGAAATGATGTGGCTGTTCCGCCTATGGTGCCAAAGACAGATACTATGGAAAATCCAATTGAACCACAACTGCAAGCTCCTGCTCCTGCGCCTATGATGGACCCGAAAAAACCAATTCCTGATCTCTTCAAACTATTTTTCATTATTCGTATGCGGTAGATGCTAAAACTTGCAACAATTCCTGATAGTGCAGAGATTATTACGATTAAGATAAAATCCGCAAATGCATATGCTGGAACATAAAATACTACTCTTGGTGAGAGAAAAATAAACTCTGAAACTATGGAAAGCAATATGAGCAGTGTGACAAATATTGCACATGACAAGTATAGGTATTTTCTATTGGAGTAAACGATGGGAAATGCTACACCATACAACATGTCATAAAATACTATTGGGAATTATTTAATTGTGTTTTATTAAATCAGTCTGGTACCAAGTAATATCATGTCAGCTAACCTGAATCGGTAATGATAGCGGAGGAGATAATGCATTTGGATTGGATATGCTCTGCCACACAAAGATTTGCGCAACATATGTTCCAGCAGTATGTGGTATCCACGACTGTCCCAGATTCAGGGCTTGCTTTGGTGCCATTGAGCCTGTTATCCAAGACAATGAAACCGTAATTCCGTTGTTGTCTTGTATCTGTACTAGATATGCAAATGGTTGATCTCTATTTTCTTGATTTGTAACATTTGAAACAATTTGGATCTGTTGGTCTAGGTTTACCTTGTCAACTGCTTTTCCTGTCGAGTCTACTATTCTTGCATTATCTGCAGGTGCTTGCTCTAATGGAGGAAGGGATGTACCTGCAATTGTTGTTGCAGTGATATGTAATTGATCAGCAGGTGAATGTGGAGGGGGCAGAGTCATATCTGTATAATCGGCAGTTATGGTATCCCCTGATGTAACATGTATCCTATTTCCAGATGAGCTAAAATCTGTTGTAAAGTATACGGTTCCTTGAAAGACTCCGGTATTTGGACCCGTCTCTGTCATTGATACCTTGATGCCTCCAGAATCTGAATCTGACCAAACATTTACATCAAATTTGTCAATTGCATCTGGGTTGAGATTCATATCCAAGTCGGTTATCTGTAGTGTTCCTTGGCTGTTTACAGGATAGCTTGGCTGTAGCCATTTTACACTCCCGAGATTCCATTGAACTGTTCCCGACCCTGTGACTACTTGATCACGATTGTACTCAAACGAGACTGTAACTCCGTCATTTCTGCTACTTGGAAGAAAACCGTTTGTTGGGCCACATACTGGATTGCATGTTGATTGAATTCCTGTGGGATTTGTACCATGTCCGTCTACCCCAGTTGCCCCTTTTGCAGTTGGGTCTCCAGTAAGTGTCACATATCCGCTAAATATTCCGGTGTTTGTACCAGTCTCTACCAAACGATATGGTATGCTGTTACCACTTGTAGAGACTGTAATTTTGTCATCTGAGGTAACTCCGATTTCATCAATCAGATTTGGATCAGAGTTGAAATCTGGAGCATAAATTGTAATGTATACTCTATCAGTCCAACCAAATACTTTTTTGTTAAGTTGTATGGGTGTTGTAGAAAATGCATTTGGGGGTATTACAACAAGACATATGATAATTATTGAAATTATGATAATTTTCTTCAAGTGTTATCTAATACTGTAGTAGACACCATCATAAACATTGAGATGATGTTATCTGAACAAGTTTTGTGTACTTTGAAAATATGAGACACGTTATTTTACTGCAAGTTTCTTATTAGGTACATGAAGAGATGTTGTTACACTTGGTAAAACTCTCTCTGATACGAGGTCCTATAATTGCAGCAATTGGTTTGATTGTGGTTATATTAGGAGCTAATCTATTTGACACATCATACCAATCAGTAGAATCCATCATAGGAACAACATATAATATATTTACAGATAAACAGATTCTTCCAAATCAATTTGTAAACTCTACTATTCTTTCAGCGAATCTAAAAGAACACAATGTTATCATAGTACACACAATACCTTCGTCTGCATCTGTAAAGTTAGAAGGTGTAGATCCTAATGGCATGACTTTTGAAAAAGAAAGCAAAGATGGTTTTCTGTATCATATAATACAGCGCAGTAATCAGGGCGGGTCGTATATTATCAAAGTACTTGATACGGGAAATCAACCCGTGCAAATTAATGCCGTGATGGCAGAAGACCCATTTCTGAGCAACAACTGTAGTGTGGAACATGGTGTAAAATGTGATATAGTTTATGTCTCTGTGGGCATGGTGGCAAGTGGAATCATCACATTCATTGTTGGAATTGTGATTGGGATGTATTACTTTAAAAAAGAACAAAACCTACAAAAGAAATAATCTTTCATCTAACTTGATATCTAGTACTGGATGATGATTCCATATACGATAACAATCAATAGTCTTATCAAGTCATATGACCATATCATTTCATGTCAAAAGCACCTACAGCTCCAAAAGATTGGGACAAACTATGGCTTGAATATAACAAATCACTCAAGACATGGATGCAAGCATTTGAATCTCTTCAAAAGGCAACCAAAGATGTCCAAACCAAGTACCATGATGTCATGACAAAGGCACTCAAGGAATCAAGTGATAAAACCATGAATCAGTTTGCTGAAAACTGGCAGAAATCTATGAGCCAAGCAGGAATTGATACATTCAAACAATTTGAAAATAATTGGCAAAAAATATTCAATCAATCCGGAATGGATCAAGTAAAAGCATATGGCGATATGATGAACAAGTTTGCTGAGACCTGGCAAAAGATGTGGAACAAGTAAAACCACATGCCTTTTCAATTTTATTTCAAAATCTGGACTATACAAAACATGTTTCATCTGAAATCTTACCAAGTCTGATTTGTAGTCCGGGGAAATCGCTTTGCTCAATTTTGGATCAAAAGTGGATCATTTTGAGCTCAAAAATCGATCTCAACATAAAATTTGTTGCCAACTTTCTTAGCGATCCTAGCTAAGAAACCATTTGACAGAAAGGTTTTTAATATTCGGAAATTTAGAACACACAAGTTGAATTCAAGAATACTTTTCGCTTTATTAGCAGTTACAATCTTCTCATTGGCGGCATCTTCAATGTCTGCATTTGCTCAAACTGCAGCACATCCAAATAGAGTTAGTGAGGCTACAGTAACCGAGCAGACTTTTATCACACTGTCTGGTGAAGAATCAACAGACCCACACTTCCAAGCCATCTCATATCAATGGCAACAGTTGTCTGGCGAACCGGTGACTTTGTCATCAACTACTGATGTTGACATTTCTTTTACAACACCTCAAGTTGACCCACACCAAACTAAAGATCTCAAGTTTTCATTAATTGTAACCAATCCTCAAGGACTTACAAGCATTACAGCATTTACACTTCATGTTATTCACAACAATCATCCTCCAGTAGTAACTACTGATCACGAATTGACAGTATTGGAAGGAACTCCTATGACTTTGATGGCTACTGCAACTGATCCAGACGGAGATTCTATGACATATGCATGGACTCAAGATTCTGGCACTAAAGTAGACTTGTCAAATCCAACTGAACTTACTACCATGTTTACAGCACCAATGGTTGGAAATGACACAAACGCAACATTACACTTTACAATTACTGCAAATGATGGACAAGGCGGTATGGGTTCTGACTCTGTTCTAGTTCATGTCGTTAGTGGATCTGCATACAAACTTGCATCAGTGGACTGTGGCGCAATAATTAGATCACACGAAGGTGGAAGTACAACTCTTGTAGAAGCAATTGACAATCCATCAAACGCTCCACTCACATACCAATGGACTCAAATCTCCGGTGCACAAATTCCGATTTCATCTACTACTGATGCCTCACCAACCGTGTCACTTCCAATTGGATCTGGTGGCAATGTCTATGCATTCCAATTAACACTTAGTCAAGGTAACGTAATTGTTGGAAACTGTGAACAATATGTTTATGCAGCATATCCTGAACCAGGCGGTGCTCCAACAGCAGACGCTGGTCCAGACCAAGTAGTTCCAGCCCTATCAGTAGTTCAACTTGATGGTTCCAAGAGTACTGGTCAATACTTGAAATACTCTTGGGTACAAATCTCAGGTGAGCCAGTACAATTGCTCAGTGCAAACACTGTAATGCCATCATTTACTGCACCTGATGTAGCCTTGGGTGAAACAAAGGAACTGGTGTTCGCTAATACCGTAAGCAACTCCTTTGGAAAAGATATGGCAACAGTGAACATTACAGTGGTCAACCCATCATCACCACCGAATGCTGTAATCACAATCAAGTAAACTAGTAGATTTTTTCTACACTACTCACTTTTGGTTCTATATTGGCTGATTGGATGAATTATACTAAAGCCATTTTAGGAGATGGCACAACTAGTTCTTAAGAATAAATATGATTAATTTATTTAAAGCAAAATGGCAGCCATGACTATGAACTATACTAGATTCTTTATTCTTACAATTTCGCTTGCTCTGATTGGAACCTTGGGTACCACCTTTTATGCAGAAGGGGCTGCGCCTCAGGTACCGACTATAACACCTACCGGTCTTAGTGCTACTGCAGTTTCACCTACACAAATTAACCTGTTTTGGTCTGCTCCTACACAAAACTATGGAAAAATAATTGTTGGATATAAAATTGAACAGGAAATAAGCTCTGGCGTGTTTAATACAATTGTATACAACACTGGCAGTATTCTTACATCATATTCTATAACTGGTCTAAAAACAGGAATCGCATACACTTATCGAGTCTCGGCAGTTTATTCTGATGATACCTCTACTGATCCTTCAAATATTGCAGCAGCTATTCCTTCCACAACTTCGGTACAATCCCCCAGTCCTCCAGTTTCATCTTATACTACAAATGTGAAATTTGATTTTGTTCCTTCGGATGGAACTACTCTATCTAGTGTAATATGCAGTCAAAGTGACTATCTTGGATTACAATACAAAAAAGATTCTAGAAGTATAATGCTTGATGCATCTCCTACTTCTGATCCAATAAACAACAACCTTGCAAATTTACTATCATACCAAAGTAATCACCTAAGTGATCTGGCAGTTCCAGCGCCATTGATTGCAAAGCCTGCTTCTTCTACTAGGATCAATCTGTCATGGCTTCCCCCGATTGAACAATATGGTCAAAAGCTAATGGGGTATAGAGTGGAACTAAAAGATACACAAGGCGTATTCCAGGTAATTGATGTAGATACTGGAAATAGCACAACAAAATATTCTATTGATGGCCTGACTCCAAATACTACATACACTTATCGAGTCTCGGCAGTTTATTCTGGTACACATAGCAACCCGTCAAATGAAGCATCTGTAACAACCCTAGAATACGTTTCACCGCCTGTACAAAAACCAAACCAAACAGGTACGTCTACGCCTCCCACAAATACACCGCCGTCTAATGTGCCGCCTACTACAAACAATGTAAAACTTGATTTTACAGCTCCTGACGGAAACATCTTGACTGGAATAATACTTTCACAGAGTGATTACCAACAACTTGTTATCATAAAGGACCCAAGAACAATTCTTTCAAATGTAACTCAAACACCATATACAATAAACAATGTACTGTCAGGAATTTTGAGATATCAAACACTTCATACTGTAAAGGAACCTGATAACACTCCTCCCACTCCTACGCCAGTTGTAAACTCTAGTCAACCTCCGACATCTCCAACACCTCCCACTACTGATAGCACGTTGATAAATGGTGTAATAACTTCGGTTGTTGCATCGGGTGTTGTTGGTATCACAACTTGGTTTGTTAGAACCAAAGTAGCAAGAAAGATAACAAAAGATTATCATTTTACACTAGAACATACTTCTGTTGCAACTACATCTCAAGTAAGAATACGAAATAGTGGAGAGACAATAGAGGACTGTGTAATAATATGTGGAAAGGATAGATGCATCTGGGTTGATACTAATCTTGACAAGCCGCGACATATCTATGAAGGAAGTGTCTCGTCAGTAACAATCCCTAAAGAATATGATCATCAAAATCCTGTGATAATTGTCAAGGGTGGAAAGAAAGTATTAAGAAAAATAATGCTTGATGATATGGCC
>Ga0310813_10000982_pt1 | contig 17298 bp, 16 predicted proteins | sample YN3metagenome_FD_203086 | JGI IMG/M metagenome (GOLD analysis project Ga0310813, IMG submission 203086) | Soil microbial communities from experimental microcosm in Duke University, North Carolina, United States - YN3 | ecosystem: Engineered > Artificial ecosystem > Soil microcosm > Unclassified...
ATGCTCAATCTGCTGTCGAACGCCGTGAAGTTCACCCCGGAAGGCGGACGCATTCAGGTGGCGTACCAGCTCCGCGGCGTCAAGCCGTCGATCGCGGTGACGGACACCGGTCCGGGCATCGAGCCGGACAAGTGGTCGGCGATCTTCGAGCCCTTCGTTCAACTCGAGCGGTCTTTCAAGAATCCTCAAGAAGGAACGGGCCTAGGCTTGGCGATCAGCCGAGACCTGGCGCGGGGCATGGGCGGCGACTTGTTCGTCGAGAGCCCACCCGGTCAAGGAGCGACCTTTACCCTGGTCCTCCGCCCGTCCGAGTGAGCGCGCCCCCCAGTCGCGCTACGATTCCCGTCGCCGACGACAGCGAGATGTCGGCGTACGTCGCGCAGCCGCGCGGCAGCGGACCATTCCCCGCGATTCTCGTCTTCCAGGAGGCACTCGGCGTCAACGCGCAAATTCGCGGCGTCGCCGACCGCTATGCGGCGCTGGGATTCGTGGCGGTGGCGCCCGATCTCTTTCACCGCTTCGCACCCGGCTTCGAATCCCGGACCTTCGACCGCGAAGTGGTCATGCCGCTGATCAACAAGCTGACGATCGGCGGCATGGTGGCCGACGTCGCCGCGACGTATCGCTGGGCGGCGAACGAGAACAACATCCGCACGGACAAGATCGCGGCGGTGGGATACTGCATGGGCGGACGCGCGGCCTACCTCGCGAACAGTGAAGTGCCGCTCGCCGCCGCCATCTCGTATTACGGCGGTGGCATCGCGCCCGCTTTGCTCGACCGCGCGGCGCGGCTGCACGGCCCGCATCTGTTCTTTTGGGGCGGCCGCGATCCGGGGATCCCTCCGGAGAAGCGACGGGCCGTGGCCGACGCGGTACGCGACGCCGGGAAGCGATTCGTCGACGTCGAGTTCTCCGACGCCGAACACGGGTTCTTCAACGTCGAGCTCGAGCGCGGCAATCCACGCGCCGCGCGCGAGTCATGGGCGCTCGGACGCGCCTTCCTCGAGGACGCGCTCGAGATCGAGCTCGGTCAGGGCTGAACCGCGGCGCCTCCCAGCCGGCGCACGAGCTGGTCGAGGAAGTCGAGTCCCTCATAGAACGATTTGACGCGCATTTTTTCGTCGCGCCCGTGCGCATTGGTCTCACCGGGAAGCGAGAAGAGTCCGCTCACGCCGTACGTCGGAATACCGGCCGCGCGCAGGTAATGTCCGTCGGTGGCGCCGGTGGACATCGTCGGCACGACCGGGATGTCGCCCCACATTTTTTTCGTGAGCTCCGTCGTTGCCGCGAGAACGGCGGGCTCGATCGGCGGTACGGACGTCGGAAAGTCGGGGCGCTGCCCCGTCGTGAATGTGATCTTGATCCCGGTGTCGCCGATCACCCGCGTCAACGTCGCGCGCACCGCGTCGACGCTCGACGTCGGGGCCATGCGGCAGTTCACATTCGCCGTCGCCGTTTGCGGCAGCGCGTTGTAGGCGTGGCCGCCGGCGAGTCGCGTCGCGACGCAGGTCGTGCGAAGCATCGATGCGTAGCGCGGATCGCGTGAGAGCGACGCGGCCGCCGCCGTGTCGCGCGGATTCGCCGCGATCGCCCGCATCGCGGCGGCGATCTGCGGCTGTTCGACTCTTGCCGTCTGCTCGAAGAATGCCCGAGACGTGGGATTGAGCTCGACCGGGAAGGTGAAACGCGCCAAGCGGGCGAGCGCGTCGGCAAGCTCGTAGATCGCATTGTCGGGCCGCGGCACGCTCGAGTGTCCGCCGGGATTCGTCGCCGTCAGCGTGAAATCCGTGTAGACCTTCTCGGCCGCCTGAATGGAGTGGAAGAGCGGTTTCACGTCGCTTCCCTTCCCCTGGAGCGTGCCGCCACCGCCCTCGTTGAGCGCATACGCCGCGTCAATCAACGGACGATGAGTTTTCACGAGCCACTCGGCGCCATTGGCGTCACCGCCTTCCTCATCAGCCGTGAGCGCCAGGATGATGTCGCGGTCGGGACGCCAATTCTCCTGCTTGTAGCGCAGCACGTTCGCGACGAAGATCGCCGCCATCGCCTTGTCGTCCGACGTCCCGCGGCCGAGGAAGTAGCCGCCCTCTTCGGTCAGTGTGAACGGATCGCGCGGCCATTCTTCCCGCCGCGCCGCGACGACGTCGAGATGCGCCAGCAGGAGGATCGGCTTCGCCGTGTTCGGCCCACCCCGACCGTGCAGCCGCACGACGAGATTCCCCTTCGTCGGCTTGCCGGGTGGAATCAGAATCTGCACGTCCGACTCGGGGAACCCGGCCGCCCGAAACCGCTTCGCCATCGCCTCAACCGCGCGGGTGACGGAGCCGACGGAGTCGGCGGTGTTGATCGAGATCAGCTCCGAGTACACCTCCCGCGCGAGGCGCTGCTGCGGGGTGAGCGACTGAGCTCGAGCTGTGGTAAAGGCGGTCGCGAGAAACACGACGACAAGAAGGCGCATTGAGATTGTGGTGTGGGGTCAAGACAAGCTATTCGACGGGGCAGTGAACGGCCAAACTGCGCGACGTCGCGGTTGGCGATGGTCGGCGGGGGCGGCTGTTGGCCGAGCTGACGGCTAGTGGCTTAAGCGTTCGGGTATTGGGCTTCGAACGACGTTGCCGCAGTTTTCGGCCAACAGCCGACGGCAGCGCCGGAAGCCAATACCCCGGCTAACCGCCGCCGCCGTCGACCATCGCTAACAGCGACGTTGCGCCGTTAAGCAGTCACGAGCTCAATTTCGCCGTGAGCGCATCCCGGACGCACGCCAGAATGACGTCCGGCGCGACCGGCGCCGAGAGCACGCGATCGAATCCGGCATCCCGCAAATCGCGCTCGTCTCTCGCGCTCGTCCGACCGCTCAGCGCAATCAAGGTCGTCCGACGGAAGGCGGGGTCGGCGCGAAAATGACGCACCACCGTCGTCTCCCCGAAGCCCGGCAGTCCGAGGGCCCAGATGATCACGCGCGGCGTGAGAGAGCGCGCCGCGGCGATCGCCGCGTGGCTCGAGCTCGCGGTCGCCACTTCGATGCCCGCCCGTGCCATCGTCTCACGGCACTTCGCGCGAGAGTCTTCGTTGTGGTCAGCGACCAAGACCGCGAGCGGTTGCTCGAGCGACTCATCCATCACCGGAACCTCCGTCGTCAAATGGACTGCTCGCAACGAAGGCCGCGTCACACGACGCTGGCGCCCGCCTAATCCACCGACAGCTCGACTTCGCCCGGCTCCGTGCCCCGCCGAAGAAGGAACACGAGTGGAAAGCCGACGAAAAAGAGCGACGACACGAGGGCGAAAACGTGGTCATACGCGAGCACAGCCGCCTGCCGCGTGATCGTCGCGTCGAGCAGACGCGTTGCTTCGCGCCGCGCCGAGAGCGGGTCGGCTCCCTTCGCGACCATACCACGCGTCAGAGCGTCCAAACGCTGTTCGCCTACGGTCGAGGCGCCGGCGTTCTCGAGCAAGATCGCATGGTAGCGCGTCGAGCTCGCGCTCAGCGTCGTTGCCGCCACCGCGATGCCGACGCTGCCCATCACTTGGCGAACCACGTTGTACAATCCGGTCGCCGCGGTCATGCGCGCCCGCGCGATCGTCGACAGCGCGGCGGTACTCAGCGCGACAAAGATCAGACTGAAGCCGACGCCCTGCCAAACCTGCGGCCAGAACAGATCCCAATAACCGACGACCGTGGTGAGCTTCGACATCGAGTAGAAGCCGATCCCCGCGATGATCAAGCCGCTGCCAACGAGAAGCCGTGGACCGAGGCGATTGTAGAAGCGCCCGCCGATCGGCATCAGCACCGCCATCGCCAGACTGCGCGGCATGAGCGTGATGCCCGATTGCATAGCGTTGAAGCCGAGCAGGTTCTGCAAAAAGACGGGCAGCAGGAACAAGCTTCCGTTCAAAGCGAGGCCGAGCACTCCACCGAGAGCGGTCGCCGAACTGAAGGAGATGTTGCGCAAAATCCTGAGGTCCACGGCCGGTGCGCGCGTCCTCAGCTCGCGCCAAATGAAGAGTACGAGCCCCACCGCGCCGACTATGGCCAGGCGCACGATGAACCCCGATTCGAACCAGTCGTTGCGCTCCCCTTCCTCGAGCATCAGTTGCAGCGCACCGAGTCCGACGACGAGCAATCCAAGCCCCGGCCAATCCACTTCGCCTTTCGTCCGCAGGAGATACGGCGGGTCGTCGATGTACCGCGAGACGAGCATGATGCAAAGCGCGCCAACCGGCACGTTGACATAAAAGATCCACGGCCACGAGTACTGATCGGTGAGCCAGCCGCCCAGCGTTGGCCCGAACGCCGGCGCGAGAACGGCACCGAGCCCGTAAAGGCCCATCGCGACGCCCTGCTCTTCCGCGGGAAAGCTCTCGCGGAGTATCGCCTGTGAGACGGTGAGGAGGACGCCTCCCCCGAAGCCCTGTGCGATGCGGAAGAGGATCATCATACCGAGGCTGCGCGCGAGACCGCAGGCCATCGACGCCGCCGTGAACAGGACGACACTCGCCATGTAGAAGCGCTTGCGTCCGAAGCGAGACGACAGGAGCCCGGTGATCGGCATGACGATCACCTGCGCCAGGATGTACGCCGTCACGACCCAGGTGATCTCTTCGATCGTCACGCCGAGCGTGCCCGACATGTCGGGCAGCGCGACGTTGACGATGCTCGAGTCGAGCACCGCCATGATGGTTCCCGTGAGCACGGTGCCGGCGACGATCCACCGGTGCGCCGTGATCGGTTCTTGCTCCGGCGTCATCGCCCCCGAGCTGGCGAGATCCGTACCGAAACGTCCGCCCGCCGCCGTCCGTAGTGCCCGGTGGCGGGCGCTGGATTGCCGTGCGCCGTAATCGAGAGATATTTCAAGGGATCAGCCGCGACGGAGGCGAGAGCGGATGAAGAAAGAAGAAGCAGTCGAGAACCTGGAGCGCGCGGGCGAGACGATCAGCGGGTTTTACGTCCGTGCCTGGGACAACGCGCTTCATCCCACCGAGGTCGGTTGGGCGACAAGCATCGCGAGCATGGCCGCGATCCCCGTGCTGAGCGCCGCGTCGATCGGCCAAATGGTGAGCGCCGCGGTCGTAAAGCAGGTGTCGCCGAATGTGTTCGATACGATCTCCAACCTCGGCAAACCAAAAAAGTAGGCGCGCCCGCGCGAGCGCCGATCCGGTCGCACGCCGTTCGAGGCGTGCGACTTTTTTTGTCACCGACGCAAAAAAAGATGACAAGTTTCTTGACGAATTCGCCCGGTCGGAACGGCGCGTTTCGAGCCAACGCGTTGCCGATCATGCAATTGGGTCGGCGGCATGCCGGCTGCATTAGGTGAAGTGGGGGGACGAGCCGGCGGTAAGCTTACGCCGGCTCGTACTTTTTTGGGGCATCAGCGGTTCAACGACGGCGCTGGCGAGCGCCTCTAGCAGCGCTCTCTCTGGCCTAGCCAACTGTCGGCTCCCACCCCGCTTCGTACGTCCGCTGCCACCGCTTCATCGCTTCCGGATCGCCGACGATCCGCCCGCTCTTCGGATCGATCTTCAGCTTTCGCCCCGTCTGGTGCGAGATCGTCCCGAGGTGACAGAGCAGCCCGGTCTTCGCCCCATCGCTGATCGGTGCATTCAGCTTGGCGCCCGTGCGAATCGCGTCGACGAAGTTCTTCATGTGAAGCAGCGTCAGCGAATCGTCGCCCACCGTGTTCAAGGGATCGCCTGCCTGCGTGGGCGCGGTGTCCTTGACCGTCTTCCCTTTCAGGTCCGTGATGACGTAGCCGTCCTGGTCGATGATCATGCTTCCGTTCGTGCCGAGGATCGTCGTGCCGCGGGGACGACCGTACATCGGCAGCCCATTGCAGCTCTGGCCATGCCAGACAATCGTCTTCCCGCCCTCGAACTCGAACGTCGCGTCCTGCGCGTCGGGAAACTCCCAATCGTCGTCGAAATGCTTTCGCGTACCGACGGAATCCACCGTCGTCGGATAGTCGACGCCGAGTAGCCAGCGCGCCACGTCCAGCTCGTGCGTGCCGTTGTTGCAGATCTCGCCCGTCCCCCAGCGCGTAAACCAGTGCCAGTTGTAATGGATGATGTTGTCACGGTAGGGCGTTCGCGGCGCGGGTCCCTGCCACAGTGCGTAGTCGAGATTCGAGGGAACCGGAACGTTCTTGCCCTTCCCGATGCCCGTGCGCGTGTTCGCGTACCACGTGCGTGCCAGATACGGTTTCCCGATCGCGCCGCTCTTGATGGCGTCGACCGCCTCGAAGAAGCGCGGACCTGAGCGACGCTGAGTCCCGAGCTGCACATGCGTCTTGTATTTCGACGATGCGTGAATCAGCAGCTCGTCTTCATGCGGATCGTGCCCACTCGGTTTCTCGAGATAGACGTGCTTCCCCGCCTTGAGCGCGAGGAGCGTCATCGGGGCGTGCCAGTGGTCAGGGGTTGCAATGGAGATCGCGTCTACGGACTTGTCGTCCAGCACTCGGCGGAAATCGCCGATGACCTTGGGAGCCCGCTTCTGTCCCTTGGTCGCGGCGTTCACTGCCTTGGACACGACGTTCGCGTCTACGTCGCAGACATAGGCGACTTCCGAGTTCTCGAGCGTCGAGAAGTTCTGCGCGTGCACCACGCCGCGACCGTTCACGCCGATCACGGCGACGACCACTTTCTCGTTCGGTGATCCGCCGTGCGACAACAACGGCGCCAAGCCGTGCGACGCGGCCATGGCGCCGACGCCCATCGCCGACGTGGTCTTGAGGAATTCGCGGCGGTCGAGCTCACGGTCGTCACGGCTCATTTGATCTCCCGAATTTTCAAGCTGCGAAACCAAACCCCTGCATCGTGGTCTTGAAGTACGATTTGACCTTTGCGTCGGGTCGGAAACCAGGGGGGATACTTCGCGTATTTGCTCTTCGCGAAGGCCGAGTCGTACGCCGGTGAGCCGAGCTCGAACTCGACGACCTTGACTCCGTTCAGCCAATGTTCGCCGTGGTTTCCGGAGAAGACGAGGCGCGACGAGTTCCACTGCCCCGCCGGCTTGACGGCCGTTCCGGTCGAAGGCGGAAACATGTCGTAGAGAGCGCCCGCGCGATGCGACGGGATCTTGTTGTCCTCGGCGAGGGAGTCGTCGAGCATCTGGTACTCCCAGCCCTTCGCCGCGTGCGGCGGAGCCATCTCGGTCGAGAGCGACTCGGAGACGTTGTATTTCAGGCCGCTATTTCCCGACGAGGCGACCTTCCACTCCCACGAAAGCTCGAAGTCCTGAAAGGAGTCGTCGGAGATCAGGTCGACGCCGGTGAGCGGCTGGCCGTCTTTCTGAACCGGCGCACGACCGATCGGAACGCGAGCGAGCGTGCCGTTCTCGACGCGCCACAAACCCGCTTCACCGGTCTTGAAACCAAGCCCGTGCCAACCCGTCAGGGTCTTTCCATCGAACAGCAGCCGCCAGCCGGCGGCTTTCTCCGCCGCCGTCAGTGCGTTCGGCGCCGCACGCTGCGCCGATGCCGACACGGCGGTGAACGCGATTGCGCACCAGGCCGCGGTGAGTTGCCCTCGATACATTCCTTGCCCGCGCGTTGAAGGTGACGCGGTCAAGATGCCGCACCGAGGCGGCGGGTGCAACCGACGCGCGCCGGCGCGTCAGTCGGCGCGAACTTGTGCGGCCGGCGCGAAACCCTCACACCCGCTGATCGCCGTCACCCGCAGATGGAGCGACGCATGGCGCGGATGCCCGCATTCGTCGACCAGCGTTTCCGGGGCTTCGTGGCTCACCCGGATCTGTACCAGCTTTTCAGCTCTGCTGTGCGATTCTCCGAAATGAGTGCAGAGCCCGCACTGCCCGTCGTGTACGTGTTGCATCGTCTCCTCCCGCGGCCAAGGGAGGCAAAGACCGTGCTTCCCTCACAAACAGCCGAGTCGACGAAGCTCGGCCTCGCACTGTTCAACGCTCTCGAAGCGAATCGTCCGAATCCCGAACGTCGCGGCCGCCGCGACGTTCGCCGCTACGTCGTCGATGAACACCGTGTCCGTCGGATCCAGTTGATACGTCGCGATCAGATGTTCGTAGATAGCCGGTTCGGGCTTGCAGTGGCCGACGCGCGATGAGATTACCGCGCCGCTGAAGAGCTCCCAGAAGTCGTACACGCGCTCGAGGTGCTCCATCGACAGCGCGGGCATGTTCGAGAGGCATAAGAGCCGATGCCCCGCTCCATGCAGACGACGAACGAGCGCGACCACGTCGGCATTGGCAACGAGCGCCGCCGGCACGCCTTCGATGAACTCGCGGACCTCAGTCTCACTGAGGCCGGTGCGCGCCGCCGCGCGGCGCACCGCGGCGTCGACCGACAGCGAGCCACGGTCCAGCTCGAGCCAATCCGGATGCCGAATGATCTCCCGCTCGACGATCAGCCGCGTGTGCGGATCGACGAAAGCGCGGGCGACGATTTCATCGGGCCGCCAGGCGACGACGACGCCGCCGAGGTCGAAAACGACGTTCATTTCGAGGAAAGTTGTCGAAGAGCCTGCAATGTACCGAAGCTTGCAGGGAGTCCGGGCTTTGGCAGGCTGGACGCTGTAGGTTTTTGATGAACTCGCACGTTGAACGAGGATAGTCGCATGCTCGCTGTTCGCTCCCGCCCGCTCTCGCGGCGCGTCACACCGCTGGTGACGCTCTCAATAATCGCGGCGATGTTTCCGCTGTCGCTCTTCGCTCAGGCCACTGCCTCGACGAGTCAGCCGGCCGGGTGGGTAAAAGAGTTCGGTACGATGTGGACATTCGACGCGCCGCCACTGGCCTACTGGAAGGCGCGCTACGGCTTCACGCCGGATCAGGCTTGGCTCGATCACGTGCGACTCTCGTCGATTCGCATCCCCGGTTGCTCGGCGTCGTTCGTGTCGTCGGCGGGGCTGGTGATGACGAACCATCACTGCGGCCGCGATTGTACCGCCGGTGCGTCGCCGCGCGACAGCAACTACGTCGAAACCGGCTTCGCCGCGGCGAGCCTGGGCGACGAAAAGAAATGCGCGAACATGTTTGCCGATCAGCTCCAGTCGATCACCAACGTCACCGACCGCATTCGCAAAGCCGTCACCGCGACCACGCCGGCCAAACAGGTCGAGCAACGCAACGCCGAGATCGACCGCATTCAAAAGGAATGCGCGCAACAACCAACCGAGGTGTGTGAGGTCGTCACGTTCTATCAGGGCGGAATGTATTCACTCTACAAATACCGCCACTGGACCGACGTCCGCCTCGTCATGGCGCCCGAAGAAGGGATCGCGTTTTACGGCGGAGATCCCGACAACTTCACGTATCCGCGCTACGATCTCGACCTGACGCTCCTTCGCGTCTACGAGAATGGCCAGCCCCTGTCTCCGCACGATTTTCTCAAGTGGAGCGCGAACGGCGCGGCCGAGAACGACGTCGTCTTCGTCACGGGCAACCCCGGATCGACCGGACGGCTCCTCACCGTCGCGCAGATGGAGTACCTGCGGGACGTGGACTATCCCGCCCGACTCGCCGGCTACGATCGCCTCCTCCGCATTTGGCACGCCCTGGCCGCGGCCTCGCCGGAGGCGGCACGCACATACCAGAACAACATCTTCAGCTATGAGAACTCGAAGAAAGCCGTGACCGGCTACCGCGCCGGGTTGCTCGACTCGGCGATCATGGCGAAGAAGCGCGCCTTCGAGCGCGATTTCCGGAAGCGCGTCGAGGCCGATCCGGCGCTGCGCGCCAAGTACGGAGCGGCCTGGGACGAGATCGCGCGCGCCGAAAAAGAGATGGCGTCGTTCGCCAGGAACCTGCAATGGCAGAGCTTTGGCGGTGGATCGAACTTGTTGAACATCGCCGGCGGTATCGTCCGCCTGCCGTCGCAAGGCGCGCTGCCCGATTCCGCGAGACTGCCGCAATATCGCGGCGCAGGCCTCGATCGCATCCGTCAACAGATCGCCACGATCCCGGTCGATACTGCCTTCGAGCGACGCGCGCTCGCCGCCACGTTCGCGGCCTGGAAAGAAGCGTTGCCCGCCACGGACCCCGCGCTGGTCCTGGCACTCAAAGCCGGCGGCGGTGATCCCGATCGCGCGGCGGCGGCAATTATCGCCAAGACGACACTCGCCGACCCGGCGGCGCGGCGCGCGCTCATCGATGGTGGAGCATCAGCGGTCGCCAAATCGACGGATCCCCTGATCGCGATCGCGCGCACGATCGAGCCGGTCAATCGTCGTCTCGCCGAACGCGCGGCAAAGCTCGACGCCGTCATCTCCTCCAACGCCGAGAAGATCGGACAGGCAATCTTCGCCGCGTACGGCACCTCCCTGCCTCCCGACGCGACCTTCACGCTCCGCATCACCGACGGTCTCGTCGAAGGCTATCCGATGAACGGCACCGTCGCCCCCTACAAGACGACGATGTTCGGTCTCTACGAGCGCGCTTCGGATTTCGACAACAAGCCGCCATTCCAGCTTCCCGATCGATGGGCAAAAGGCCGCGACCGGCTCGACCTCTCGACGCCGATGGACTTCGTCTCGACCAACGACATCATCGGCGGTAACTCGGGCAGCCCGGTCATCAATCGCAACGCGGAAGTGGTTGGCCTGATCTTCGACGGCAACATCGAGTCGCTGCCCAATCGATTCATCTTCACCGACGAGGTGGCGCGTTCGGTCAGTGTGAGCTCGCGCGCGATCGTCGAGGCGCTGCGCAAGCTGTACCGGGCCGATCGGATCGCCGACGAATTGACCGGCGGACGGTGATCGTCGGGACTGTTACCGGTTGGCCGCGACCGCGCGGAGCTTGTTGAGGTCGGGCATATAGACGAGCAAGCCGTCGTCGGGAAGCGTCTTGTGATATCCGGCGACGAGCTGCTCGCGGTAGTGATCGATGTCGAAGTCGAACGGATCGCTCGGACTCATGTCGACGACTTCCATGTCGGCGTTGACCATGAACATCTTGCCGAACTGCATCGTCCCTCCGCGGAACAGGATGAAGTTCGTGGCGATCGAATCCGGATCCAGACGCTTTGCCACGCGCATCCCGTCCGCCGATCCGAACACTTGAACGAGGCGATCCGGCTGGAGCGCGACTTGGACGAGACGCCCGCGGATCGCCGGCGGCGGCAGCATGCTCACCGGATTCAGGAAGAGATCGTTGCCGACGACACGAACGCCTTTCGCCCCGCTGACGTCGATCATCTTCGCGAGGTTGAGCCCGAGAGCGTTCATGAGCCCCTGACCTGGAATCGAGCAGATCTTCATCGAGACGGGATGGATGCGAATCTCCCCCTCGGCGGTCACACTCAACTCGCCGACCATCTCGAACGGGATGTCCACCCCCTTATGCAGCGTCCCTCGCTGCACGAGATGCTGTCCGTCCACCGCGAATGACAAGTCGCGCAGCGGCGCGCCGCGGTACGCGAACACGTAGGTGTTCATCAGTCGAGCGAGGTCGTCGAGCGGCAACCCGACCCGGCCCGTATCGATCGAAAGGACGAACGACGTCTTGTCGTCGAGCGAGACGACGCCGTCATCGCGACGGCTGAGCATCCTGCCGGTAAGCTGCTCGAGATCGAGCGCTACGCCCTTCCACACCCGAAAGCGCACACCCTGAAAGCGGGTGTTCACCACCGTGTCGCTTGCGTCCGGATGGACTCTCGGAGGCAGCACCACCGTTGTCGGCGTCGCCACCGTCTGCTCGATGACGTACGACGGTCCCCCGGCGCGGCAGGAGACAACCACAGCCATGCCGACGACGGAAACAACCGCAAGGAAGCTGCGACGGTGAAACTGATGTTGATCGAGCATCTGTATACCGATGGACTAACTCCTCTCGAAATGCACGCTCCGAGCCGTCGCGGCGGCCAGAACAGTCAGGGTAAGCGGTGCCGCTGATTGTCTAGCGATTGCCCCTCTCCCGTCGCGACCATCAACGGCTTGGCCGAGTTCGCCGTTGTTACTCGGGGGGCGCCACGCCTATTGAGGAACACGGTAGATGCCGCGCTGGTTCAGCCCCCTGTCGAGCCTGTTCGTTCTTACCTCCTGTCTCGGACACAGCACTACCGAAACCGGCCAACCGCCGCAGACAGGTCCCTACGCCACGGTGTCGACGGAGCTCAAAGACGCGAGCTCGGCGCCCGCGGCGTCGGTGCTGACGGTTCGCGCTCACGTCACACACGACGGGACAGCGATCGCCGGCGCACCGGTCAAGTTCACTGTCGCCGCGGGACACGGACGCCTCTCCGCCGACAGTACCGCGACCGACACCCTCGGCGTAGCCGTGGTGCTTTGGACCCTCGGCGATACCGCGAGCGAAGTGAATAGCCTCACCATCGTCTCAGGCGACGGGGTCGACACGCTGCATGTCGCCGCGGTGGCGGGCAGTCCATCGTACCTGGTTCCGGTCAGCACGATCACCGACGTCGCCGTCGGTGCCGCGCTCGCTATTCAGGTGCGCGCCACCGATCGGCCGGGGAATCCCGTCGCCGGCACGACCGTATTCTGGGTCCCGTCGGGAGGAACGCTGTCATCCGCTTCCAGCGTCACCGACGCGAACGGGATCGCGCGCGTGACCTTCATGTCGACGCAACCGGGAAGCTTCACGCTGTCCGCGGTTCTCCCCGAGACCGCGACGCGCGATTTCCAAATCACCGTGCACTGACTTTCGAGTTCTCGAAATGGGGTCTGACCCATCTTTGTATCGAATCCGCGGCCCGCTGCTATTCGACGCCTCGGCGAGACACAGGCGGCTCGACAAACTGAAATTTCGTGGCACGCTGGAACTCGCGAGCCAGCGACAGGATCCGATCATCCGACCCGCGCGGCCCGGCGAACTGCACGCCAAATGGTAAGTCGTCCGCCAAAAAGCCCGCCGGAACGCTGATCGCCGGAAAGCCGAAATAGTTGCAGAAGAAGGTATTGTTGGGCGACACCGCCAGCTCGCCCGCCGCCCGTGCTTCGTCGATCGTCGGCGGGGGTGCGGTAAGTGTCGGCAGCAGGATGGCGTCGACGTCGGCGAAATCGCCGCGGCTCGGATCGTCGCGATCGCGCCGGATCGCGGCGACGTCGAAGCGGGCGTCGTCGAATGGCGCAGTGTGTTCGACGAGCTCGACGTTCATCGCCGCGAGCGACGACACGCATCGCTCAAACGACGCGCGAATCTCGTTCGTCGCCGTGTAGTTCGTCACGACGCCGAGTCTGCGCACCGGCGCGGGCGGCGCGGGCGGCGCGGGCGGCGCGGGCGGCCGGTCCGCGAGCGCCGCGAAGATGACCGCGACGTCGTCGGGCGTACGGGCGGTGACGCACGGATGACTCAACAACGGGATCGTCGGGTCGGGCGGCGGCTCATCGCCGAGGATCCCCGATGCGTCGATCAATCCGAACGTCGGCTTGAAGCATGTGACGCCGCAAATCGCGGCCGGAAGCCGGCCAGATCCCACGGCGTCAGTGTCCACCGTTCCCAAACACATTCCGGTGGCCACGGCGACCGCGGATCCCCCGGACGACCCGCCCGGCACACGCCGCGGATTCCATGGATTGACCACCGGCCCGAAGTCACTCTCCAGCGATGTGGTTCCGCCCCCAAGGCGGTGCATGTTCGTCTTGCCGACGAGAATAGCGCCGGCGTCGTACAACCGGTTCACCACCGCCGCGTTCTTCGTCGGAACACGATTCGTGAACTGCGCGAAGCCGCCGGTGGTTCGGATGCCTGCCGTGTCGTAGAAATCCTTGACGGCCATCGGGACGCCGTGAAGAAGCCCGCGCCAACGACCCGACCGCGATTCTGCGTCCGCCCGCCCGGCTTGTTCTCGGGCGAGCTCGCGTGTCACGGTGATGAAGGCGTTGAGCATCGGGTTCAGCCCTTCGATCCGCCCCAGTGCCGCGTCCAGTAGCCCTTCCGCCGAGGATTCGTTGCGGCGCATGGCTTCGGAGATGGCGGAAATCGATTCCACGTCTGCCTCATTACCCTTTAGGTCGATTGACGCGTGACGACGCGCCCCCTACCCTCGGAATCCCAATCACCGGGAAGGGACAATGCACGCCACGATTCGCCGCTGGAACGGCGCCTCCAAATTGATCGCCGAGATGGAGCGCCGCGCGCAAGAGGTCGAAGACGTCATCTCGTCGACGCCGGGGTTCGTTGCGTATCACGCCGTGAAATCCGGCGACACATTGATCTCCATCACGGTGTGCCAGGACAAAAACGGCACCGACGAGACCACGCGGCGCTCCGCGCAATGGGTGCGCGAGAAGCTCCCCGCCGAAGCGTCGGCCGGTCTGAGTCCGGAGGTCATCGAGGGCGAGGAGTTCTTCAACTTCCAAACGCCCCAGCGCCTCAGCAACACGACGACGCGGACGTTCAGTACCGTGGACACGAAACCGACGAACGACGCGACGATCTAGCGAGCCTTGCCGTTCGAACGATCGAACGCGAGCACGACAATGGCCGACGGCATCTCTGCCGTCGGCCTTGTTCTCTTGCGTTCGTCTGAAGGAAGTCGAGCCCGCTGTGACGGAGGAACCCGACGGTCTCTGGACGACTTCATATCTCGCGCTATGAGGCACGTTTTTCGACGCGCACGCTGAATCCTCAACTGCGGGAGGTTGGAATGCAGAAGCAGGAGCTCCTGGTCGTCGTCGCGGCTGCGCTCGTCGCCGGCTGCACGAGTGACAAGCCCGCGCCCACGTCGTATGAGATTCGGGCGCCACTCTATGCGATGCCGCCACACGCCGGACAATCCGATTTCAACTTCAACACTCATCTCACCGGAGACGAGGAGACGCCGCCGAACGCGTCGCCAGCGCAAGGCCAAGCGGTGCTGCGCGTGAGCGACGACGGAGCGTCGGTGGATTTCCAGCTCATCGCGTCGAACATCGACAACATCACACAAGCCCACATTCACTGTGGCCCGCCGGGCGTGGCCGGTCCGATTCGCATCTGGCTGTTCCCTGTCATCGGGACGTCCGGCACGGCATTGCCCCCCGGCGGCGGCCGGCACGATGGCGTCCTCGCGTCGGGTACCTTCCATCCCGCGGGCGTCACCTGTCCCGCCGTCGCCGGCAATCCGTCGATGCCCGTCCTTGACGCCATTCGCGCGGGCCTCGCGTACGTGAACGTGCACACGAACGCCGGCCCCGGGGTGCCCCCCGGGCCGGGCAACTTCCCGGCCGGTGAAATTCGCGGTCAACTCGATCGCCCGGGCAACCACCCGTAAGTCGGCCGGGCGACGACAGAACGGGCCGATAGCGGATTGCTATCGGCCCGTTCGCATTCTCTAACGACTACTTCTGCACGACGAGCGCCGTTACCATGCCGAACATCCCGTGCTCCGACTCGGCGTGCGGGAGGATGTGGCAGTGGAAGGCCCATGTGCCCGGGTTGGTGCAGTTCACGATCACATCCCATCGCTCGCCGGGCGCGATGTTGAGCGTATCGCACTTCCACGGTGCCGGAGCCGGCCATCCGTCCTTGGCGATCACCGTCATGTGCATCCCGTGCAGATGCATCGGGTGAATCATCATGCCTTCGTTCATGAAGCGGATCCGCACCTTCTGTCCGAGCTTGGCGACGATCGGCTGCGTCGCCGGAAAGCTCTTTCCGTTGAACGTGTAGCCGTGCACGCCGTCGTTGAGCACGAAAACCTGGTCGACATCGGGGTGGTCGTACTGCGTCGGCTCTTTCGGCTCGACGATGAACGCGCCGAGCAGTCCGAGTCCAACCTGCTTCGCGGCGTTGTGGTGCGAGTGGTACATGTGCGATCCCGAATTCGGCACGGTGAATTCGTACGTGTACGACTGTCCCGGCTTGATCGGCGGCTGCGTGATGAACGGGACGCCGTCCTGGTCGTTCGGCAGCTCGAGTCCGTGGAAATGGACGACCGTGGATTCCGGAAGCTGATTGTTCACGACGATTCGAACGCGATCACCTTCCTTCACGCGAATTTGCGGACCGGGCACCTGATCGTTGTATGCCCATGCCTCGACGAATTTCCCCGGCTCCGTCTCCCACTGAATCTTTTTCGCCGTGAGCTCGAAGACCTTCACTCCCTTGTCGATCTTGGGTTGGAGGGGCTGGTTGCCCAACCCCGCGGTCTTCGCCGGAAAGGCTTTGATGCCTTTCTCGTGCATCGCGTCCATTGCGTCGGCGGCAGCCTGTGCGCCGGCGACCGTGTCGTGCGGTCCCATCGTCCCACCGGTCTGTCCGGACGATGGCGTCGCGCTGGCTGCGGCGCTCGCGGCGGCTTTGCTCGGGTCGGGCTTGCACGCGGTCGCGACGCCGGCGACGAGCGCGACGACACCGCCGTCACGGAGAAACCGGCGCCGGCTTGTCTTCTTATCGAGCACGTCTAGTACGGATCTATCGGACATGTCAGAGCTCACGAGGCATTGGTGTGCACCGAATCTCTGTCATCGCAGACCCCGATTGTGTCGGAGAAGGGCCGAAAGTGTGCCCGGGAATCCCTGACATTAGCCGTACCATTTCCGGGTGGCGCGCATCAGCCAAGGCCCGACGACGTACGCCGGGTGCTTCGCCATCTCCGGTTTGAGAATGGCGAGCAAGGCCCAGAAGCGCTGCTCCTTGTCGAATCGCCCACGGTCCGCGGCGCTCAGCATCTCGCCGGCGAAAGTATGCTCGTTCGTGCGCTTCTGTTGACGCGCCAAGGCTCGCACCCATCGTTGCACGATCGGCCGCGCGCGCTCGTCATCCGGGGAGATGCCGCGCTGAATCGCTCGTAGCACTTCGCCCTGGGCCTCCCGCACCCCGCGGGGCGCGTCGGCCTTCGCCGGTTTCCGGCGATCGCGATAGTGGGCGAGAAACGCTTCGTCCGATACCAGCTCCGCGAGCTCGAGCCATGCGTCGAGCTGCTCCGGCGTCGCATCGTCCGGCAGCTCGAAGCGCGCCGCGTCGAGGATCGCGCGCTGCAGCGCCGGCGGGCCCGTCTCCGCCACACGCTTGCCAAGCTGCTCGGCGACGAATCGCGCCTTGTCCGCCCGCTCGAGTCGCGCCAGCGCGTACAGCCGCTGAATGCGCGACGCATCGAGCTCGCCGGCGTGGCGTAGCGAGGCACGCAGCACGGCGACGCGCCGTCGGATCAGCGCGGCCTGGTGCTCGAGGGTTTTGACGTGCAGCTCGGCGGTCGCGCGCAGGTCCGTCGCGCCGCGCAGCACGCGTCCGATCGTCGCCAGGTCGACGTCCAATTCGCGCAGCGTTCGCACCACGTCGAGGCGCGCGCGATCCGCGTCGGAGTACACACGATAGCCCGACGCCGTTCGCCGCGGTCGCAAGAGGCCGAGCTGTTCGTAGTGCCGCAGGATCTGCGGGCTCACGCCG
>Ga0310813_10000987_pt1 | contig 17268 bp, 10 predicted proteins | sample YN3metagenome_FD_203086 | JGI IMG/M metagenome (GOLD analysis project Ga0310813, IMG submission 203086) | Soil microbial communities from experimental microcosm in Duke University, North Carolina, United States - YN3 | ecosystem: Engineered > Artificial ecosystem > Soil microcosm > Unclassified...
AGTCGAAGAAGAGATCAAGCTCCACCTCGCGCTCCGCGCCGAACAGCTCGTCGACCAGGGACGATCCCCTGACGACGCCTACGCCGAAGCGGTCCGCCGCTTCGGAGCACTCACCGAATCCCGCGCTCGGCTCCTCGAGGCCGCGCGACATCGAGAGGCCCGCATGCAACGCACCGAGTATCTGAGCGATCTCCGGCAGGACGTAACGTTCGCGCTCCGCACGCTCCGGCGCGACAAGGGCTGGACGACAGTTACGATCCTGACACTCACCCTCGGCATCGCCGCGGCGACGGCGGTCTTCAGCGCGGTCAGCAGCGTGCTGCTTCATCCGGTCACCTATCCCGGCGCGGATCGCGTCGTGCTCGTGTACCAGCAGCCGGCCAAGGGGAACAATACCGGGATCAACGTGACCATCGCGCCGCCGGCGTCGCTCGTGCGCGCCTGGAAAACCGGCGTGCACGCGTTGGAAGCCATCGAAGCGTTCGCGCAGAGCGACCTGAAGCTGCGCACGACCGGCGAATGGCTCGACGTGCACGCCACGCGCATCGAACCGAGTTTCCCGTCGTTCGCCGGTGTTCGCCCGGTCATCGGTAGAATGTTCACGTCGTCCGAGACTGCGACGAACAAACGGGAAGTGCTCCTCGCCGAAGGGCTATGGCGTGCGCGGTTTGGCGCTGATCCCGGCGTCATCGGACGCGCCATCACGCTCGACGACTCGACGTATTCGGTCATCGGTGTTCTGCCGGCCGACCTGCGCCTGCCGCGTGTAGGCGCGTCGACGCCGGACGTGTGGCTGCCGCTGGACCTGAGCGACGATCGTTACGGAACGTCCGTCGTGGCGCGTCTGCGCCCGGGCTTCGACGCCGCGCGCGCTACGGTCGAGTTGGACAGCGTTTTCGCGCGTGTCTCCGCCGCCCACGGAGAGAAGGCGGATTTCCGCGCGCTCGTCGCGCCGCCGGGCCGTCAAGTGAGCTTTCGCGACTCGCTGATGCTGCTCGGCTACGCCGTCGCGCTGGTGCTTCTCGTCGCGTGTGCGAATGTCGCCCACCTGATGTTGGCGCGCTCGGACAGCCGGCGACGGGAGCTCGCGATTCGAACGGCGCTCGGGGCGGGCCAATCGCGCGTCTTCCGACAGCTGCTCACCGAAAGCGTCTTGCTCGCTTTTGCCGGCGGCGCGCTCGGCGTGCTCGCCGGATGGATCGGGTTGCGCGCCATTCTCGCCGCCAGTCCAACCAGCCTTCCCGCACTCACCCTCGCGCACGTCGACTACACGACACTCGGCGCCGCGCTCGCGGTAACGATCGCGACGAGCATCGTGTTCGGCGTGCTCGGCGCGATCCATGCCGGACGCGATTCCACCAACGAAGCGCTCAAGAGCAGCACCCAGCGTTCGACGACCGGCCGCGGACGGGTGCGGCAGATTCTCGTCGTCACGGAGATGGCGCTCTCGGCGATGCTCGTCGTCGGCGCCTCGATGCTCGTGCGCAGCGTGGCCAACCTGCAGCACGCGAATCTCGGGTTCGAGCCAAGTGGACTGTACACGATTCGCCCGAGCGTGCCGCGCGGAACGTTTCGCGACAACGCCGCGCGCGGTGCGTTTCTTCGAGCGCTCGAAACCCGGCTCGCCTCGGTCCCGGGCGTTACGTCGGTGACGATGACCTCGGCGCCACCAGGTTGGTGGACCTTCGTCATCGGACGTCTCGAGATCGAAGGCCGCCCCGCACCGCCGCCGACGTCCACGGAGTTCATTCGCGTCAACAGGATTCAGCACGGCTATTTCGGAGTCATGCGACAAGGCATGGTTGCCGGGAGCGAATTCACCGACACGACCGATGCCGCGGGTCAGGTGATCATCAATGCGGGATTCGCGAAGAAGCAGTGGCGTGGCGAGTCGCCGATCGGGAAGCGCATTCGCGTCGCGCACGAGGGCACGGAGCCGTGGCGGACAATCGTGGGTGTAGCCGCGGAGGCGGCAACCGGCGGGCCAGTCTCACAGGAAGCGACGGCGGCGCTGCTCTACTCCGCGGCGCCCGATTCCGTCACGGCTGCCCTCCTCGTTCGAACACAGGGAACGGCAGACTTGCTGCAGCCCGTTCAGGCGCTTGCTCATGCCATCGATCCGGGCGTCACGGTGAAGGTTCTCAGCGTGGAGACGGGCGTTGCGGACGCGATCGCCGAACCGCGCTTCGTCATGATGTTGCTGACACTCTTCACGGCACTGGCGCTCGCCCTGGCGGCAATCGGCTTGTACGGCGTGCTCGGGTACACCGTGGCGCAGCGAACACGCGAGATCGGGATTCGCGTCGCCCTCGGCGCACCGCGGGCGAGAATCGCGCGCAGTGTGATTGTCGGCGGTATCGCCCTCGCCCTCAGCGGTGCGGCGGTCGGGTTAGGGATCGCTCATTGGGGAACAAAAGTCATCGAGAGCCAGTTGTTCGGCGTGGCCCGCTCCGACAGCGCGTCGTTCTTTGCGGCCGCGATCGTGCTTGTCGTCGCGGCGCTGCTCGCCTGCATCGTGCCGACGCGCCGCGCGCTCGCCGTCGATCCGATGACGGCGATCCGCGCGGACTAAGTCAGGCGTGCGCGGCGAGAACGAGCGACCGCGAACGATTCTCCTCGACGACCCGCTCGACGAATAGGTCGAGCGGAATGGCGTTGGGCTTCTGCTCCTTCCCCGCGCCGCGCACGTTCACCGCAACCGTGCCCTGCTCCGCTTCGCGTTTCCCGACGACGAGCATATACGGCACCTTCATCCGGGCGCCTTCGGCGACGCGGTACTTGAGCGTCTCCGAACGCGAGTCGAGATGCACTCGCACGCCGGCGTCGTGGAGGGCCTTCGTGACTCGCTCGGCATACTCGCGATAATCGTCGGTGATCGGCAGCACGCGCACCTGCTCCGGCGCGAGCCACACCGGGAATGCGCCGGCGAAGTGCTCGATCAGGATCGCGATGAAGCGCTCGAGCGACCCGCTCACCGCGCGGTGAATGACCACCGGCGTGTGCGCCGCGTTGTCCTCCCCGACGTATTCGAGCTTGAAACGCTCGGGGGCGTTGTAGTCGAGCTGGATCGTGCCGAGCTGCCATGGGCGGCCGATCGAGTCCGTGACGTCGAAGTCGACCTTCGGGCCGTAGAACGCGCCGTCGCCGGGCTTGAGCTCGTACTCGTGGCCCGTGCTCTCGAGCGCGGCCTTCAGCGCGGTCTCGGCGCGATCCCATAGCTCGTCGGAGCCGATCCGTGTCTCGGGGCGCGTCGCGAATTTGACCTTCGCCGTGAGGCCAAACGTCTCGTAGTAGCTCAGAATGAACCGCAGAAGAAACGCCACCTCACTCGCGATCTGATCCTCGCGAATGAAGACGTGGCAGTCGTCCTGCTGGAACTGCCGCACGCGCACGAGACCGGAGAGCGCGCCCGTCACCTCGTTGCGGTGCAGCACGTCGAACGTGACGTACCGGAGCGGCAGCTCGCGGTACGAGTGCTTGTGCGATTGATACAGCAGATAGTGCGACGGGCAGTTCATCGGCTTGAGCGATACGTCGTGCTCGTTCGTCTCGGTGTCGAGGACGAGAAACATGTTCTCGCGGTACTTGCCCCAGTGCCCGGATGTCTCCCACAGCCCTTTGTTGTAGAGCAGCGGAGTCTTGATCTCCTTGAAGTCGTCGCGCTGCCGCTCTCGAATGAAATCGGTGAGCGCGTTGAACAGCGCCGTGCCTCGCTCCGTCCAGAACACGGCGCCGGGCGAGTACGGGTGCATCATGAACAAATCGAGCTGCTTGCCGAGCAGGCGATGGTCCCGCTTCTTCGCCTCCTCGATGCGCAGCAGGTGCGCGTCCAGCTCGTCCTTCTTGAAGAAGGCCGTGCCGTAGATGCGCTGGAGCATCTGCCGTTTGGAGTCGCCGCGCCAATACGCGCCCGCCGTGTGCGTGAGCTTGAAGTGCTTCACGCGCGACGTGTCGGGCACGTGCGGTCCGCGACAAAGATCGACGAACGGACCGTCCGTGTACGTGGAGATGACCTCGTCGTCGCGCAGCTCCGAGAGGCGCTCGAGCTTGAGGGGATCGTCGACAAAGCGTTTTTGTGCCTCGGCGCGATTCACTTCTTCCCGGACGAACGGAAACTTTTCCGCCGACACCTTCCGCATCTCGTTTTCGAACGCGGCGATGTCCTCCGGAGTGAACGGCTCGGCGACCTCGAAGTCGTAATAGAAGCCGTCGTCGATCGCCGGCCCGAAGCCGATTTTGGCGTCGGGACGCAGACGTCTCACGGCCGTCGCGAGGATGTGCGCCGCCGAATGCCGGAGGACGTCGAGCGCCGTCGCGTCGCGTTCCGTGAGGACGCGAAATGACCCGCCCTTCCGCAGCGGCGTGGCCAGATCCTGCACCGCGCCATCGACTTCCACCGCGACCGCCGCCTGCAACAAGCGCTCGCCTATGGACTTCACGACTTCACCTGGGAGCGTCCCGGCGGGCACCGTGCGGTGGGAGCCGTCGGGAAGCGTGAGCGTGAGCGAGTTCGCCGCAGAATCTGCGGCGTCTGAGGGGCGGTCGATCATGTATTTAGGTGGCCGGCTTTTTGCACGCGAGCGAAAGACGCCTCTCGCGCTTTCCAGAAGCGTAACTTATCCTTCTGCAACAACCTCCGCCACAGGGGTTCACTCTCCATGTCACGGTTTCGCCATCGGGATGACGAGTCGTCGTCAACTGCGATCGTCGTCGGCGCTCTTGTCGGTGCCGTGGCAGGTTTCGCCGCCGGAATGCTCGTCGCGCAACGCGTCGGCGGCTTCAGTGGATTGACGTCCAAGATTCGACGCCGGCGCGGCGCCGCTCAAGACGAAGGCCGTATCAGCGCGCACGGCGTCGCCGAAGAAGAAGAGGACGAGTTCGACGACGTCGAAGAGGACGAAGTCGAGGGCGAGAGCTACGACGAGACGCTGGAAGAACGCGTCCTCGAAGCGTTCCGAAATGATCCCGTGCTCTGCGAGCGCGCGATCGATATCGGATCGCTCAACGACGGTGTGATCGAACTCGCCGGCTGGGTCGAGGACGAGAACGAGGCCCGCCATGCGGTGACGATTGCGCGCGGCGTCCCTGGCGTCGACACCGTGGTCAACCGAATCGCCCTCGGCGACGAAGAGCGTCGCTTCGAGGAAGCAGCCCGACGAGTCCGCGAAGGTGATCCCGCGTTGACCGAGGCGCGCTGGGAAGGACGCCAGGTCGGAACGGGTCGCCGTCGCCAGGGTACGTCGACCGAAATGGATCGTCATGCCGATCCGAAGCCGGTGCTCGAAGACCGGTGGCAGGACACGGACGACGCGATTCGCAACGCGGCTGATGACACCGCGGGGTTGGCCGAGCGCCGGACGCGCGCGAAGCGCGCCGTTCGCGGCGACCGGACCGGTGGCTCGGCCGTCGCGCCAACAGGCGTCCCCAAAGCGGACCATGTTGCCAACCCACTCGAGGCAGACCGAAAAGTCGCACGCGTCGAACCAACTGAAGAACCAGGCGGCACCCAGATCGACAGCGGCGACCGGTATTAAAGGTCGCAAAACTGGCGAACTTCACGGGCCGCTTCTTAGCGGCCCGTTTTCATTATGGATGCTTAGTTTTTACTCCTATGTCACTCCCCGATCGTTACGACTTCAGCACGACCGAACCCGAGATCTACCGGGCGTGGATCGAGGCGGGCGTCTTCGAGGCCCGCGCCGGACGCTCGGAGCGCGTCGGCGGTGAGCGCGAGCCGTATACGATCGTCATGCCGCCGCCGAATGTGACGGCGGTCCTGCACGTGGGACACGGTCTCAACAACACGGTGCAGGATGTGATCATCCGCTGGGCAAGGATGGCCGGAACGGAAGCCTTGTGGGTCCCGGGCACCGACCACGCCGGAATCGCGACGCAGAACGTCGTCGAGAAGCTGATCGCCGGCGAAGGGATGACGCGCTTCGATCTCGGTCGAGATGCATTCGTCCGGCGTACCGAATCGTTCGTGACCGAGACGGGCGGCGTGATTCTTCAGCAGTTGCGCGCCATCGGCGCGTCGGCGGATTGGCGACGGACGGCGTACACGTTGTCGCCGGAGCTGTCGCGCGCCGTTCGAGAAGCCTTCGTTCGATTGTACGAGCGCGGCCTGGTCTACCGCGGACACCGCGTGATTCACTGGTGCCCGCGCTGCCTCACGTCGCTCAGCGACGAAGAGGCGGAATTCCAGGAAGAGACGGGCGCGCTCTATCACATCGCATACCCGGTGGAGGGCCAAGGGGGTCGTTCGCTCGTCGTTGCGACGACGCGGCCGGAGACGATGCTCGGCGACGTGGCGGTGGCGGTGAATCCGGACGACGAGCGGTATCGTGATCTGGTCGGCAAGTCGGTGCGGTTGCCGGTGGTGAATCGCGACATCCCGGTGATCGCCGACTCCTACGCCGATCCTGCCTTTGGCACCGGCGTGGTGAAGATCACGCCGGCGCACGACGCGAACGACTTCGAGGTCGGACGCCGGCACTCGCTCGCCATGCCCGTGATCATCGACGAGCACGGCGTGGTGCGCGAAGTGATCGACGCCGAGGGCCGTGTGCCGAAAGAGCTCACCGGACTCGATCGCTTCGCGGCGCGCGAGAAGATCGTGGAGATGCTTCGCGCCAGCGGCGCGCTGCAGAAGGTGGAGACGCACCGTCACTCGGTGCGCCATTGCTATCGCTGCGACACAGTGGTCGAGCCGCGGCTGTCCGACCAGTGGTTCGTGAAGATGGAGCCGCTCGCCCGGCCCGCGCTCCAGGCCGTGCGCGACGGCGGCATCCGCATTCTGCCGGAGCGGTGGGAAGCGGTCTACGTCAACTGGCTCACCAACATCCGCGACTGGAACATCTCGCGGCAACTGTGGTGGGGTCACCGCGTGCCCGTGTGGTATTGCGACGAGTGCGATCCACCGCAGAACATCATCGTGAGCCGCGACGACGTCGATGTGTGTCCGCATTGCGGCTGCCCGGCGCGGCAAGACGAGGACGTGCTCGACACCTGGTTCTCGTCGTGGCTCTGGCCGATCTCCACGCTCGGCTGGCCGGATGAAAAGTCGCCGGAGCTGGCCGCCTTCTACCCGACCGACACGCTCGTTACCGCCCCGGAGATTCTCTTCTTCTGGGTGGCGCGCATGATCATGGCGGGGTACGAGTTCATGGGCCGCGCGCCCTTCCACTCGGTGTACCTGCACGGTACGGCGCGCGACACGCAGCATCGGAAGATGTCGAAGTCACTCGGCAACGGCATCGATCCGCTCGACGTCATCGCACTCTACGGAGCGGACGCGCTGCGCTGGACGCTCATCGCCGGCATGGGAATGGGCACCGACGTCATCCTCGATCCGAACGACATCGACAAGTCGTTCGCCACGGGACGCAACTTCGCGACGAAGCTCTGGAACATCGGACGCTTCCTCCTCGATCGCGTCGGGTCGGAGGCGATTCGCTCTGTCGCGTCGATCGATGCGTCGTCGTTGACCGCCGCCGACGAGTGGATCCTCTCCCGCCTCGACGAGGCGATCACCGATTGCGACCGCGCGCTCGGCCCACTGCAGCCGACGCAGCCGCACGATTCGCCGGACGGGCGCGTGTGGCGCGACAACGAGCGTTACGCGGGGCTTCGCCTCAACGAGTACGCCGAGGCGGCACGACGCTTCGTGTGGAACGAGCTGGCCGATTGGTATCTCGAATCGCTCAAGGCCCGCCTCGACACACCGGGCGACGATCGCGAAGTCGCGCGCGCCGTACTCGTGCACGCGTTCGACTCCGCGCTTCGTCTGCTTCACCCGATCGTGCCGTTCGTGACCGAGTCGCTCTGGCAGCGGCTGCCTGGTCGCGGCACCGGAGAATTCCTCGCGCGAGCCGCGTGGCCGTCACGAAGGAGCGACTCGACCTCGCGCGGCGCCGCCGACTTCGAGCTGGTGCGCGAAGCGGTACTCGCCGTGCGGCAGATTCGCGCGGACAACAACGTGCCGCCCGGCAAGGCAGTCGACGTACACATTCGCCCCGCGGCAAGCGACGCAACGGCGCGCGGGGTGTTCGAGCGCGAAGGCGGAACGCTCGGCCGACTTGCGCGCGCCACCGTGAGCGTCGTCAACGGCGCGGCGGTGACCGCCGCGGCCCACGCCGTCATCACCGGCGGCACGGAGATCATCGTGCCGCTCGCCGGCTTGATCGACGTCGAGGCGGAGTGCGCCAAACTTCGCACGGAAGCCGCGGAGCTCGAGAAGCAGATTACCTCGCGACGGGGACGACTCGAGAATCCAAAGTATGTCGAGCGTGCGCCGGCGCAGGTGGTCGCCAACGATCGCGCCATTCTCGAGGAGATGGTGCAGAAGCGGGAGCAACTAGTCGAGAAGGTGCGCGCGCTGTGCGGCGGCTGATCTTCGTCCTTGCCGCGTCGGCGGCGTGTGCGTCGGCCGGCCCGCCGCCGGGTGGCCCGGATGATCACTCGCCGCCGCAAATCATCGCGGTGACGCCCGATTCCGGGCAGATCAACGTGAAGCCGAAGGACGTGCAGTTCCGGTTCGACGAGGTCGTGAGCGACCGGCCCGCCGGCGCCGCTTCGCTCGACCGCATGTTCCTCATTTCGCCGCGGAACGGCGAGCCGCGCGTCGGCTGGCATCGCTCGCGCATCTCCGTCCGCCCGGAGCGCGGCTTCCGCGACAACACGGCCTATCGCATCACGATGCTGCCGGGAATCGCCGACCTGCGCGGAAACGTTCGCACGGACGGCGCGACGCTCGTCTTCTCGACCGGTCCAAGCTTTCCGACACTCGGCATCGTCGGAACCGTGTTCGATTGGTTGGCGCAAGCGATCGCCAAGGGTGCGTATGTCGAAGCGGTCTCGAAACGAGATACGACCGTCGTGTATCTGAGCGCGACCGATACGAGTGGACAGTTCGACCTCGGGCCGCTGCCGGCGGGCGACTACACCGTGCGGGCTCTGATCGATCAGAACGCGAATCGTGTGTTCGACCGAAACGAAAAGTGGGACTCCGTGTCGGTGACGGTCACGACAACGCGCCCGTCGGTGGACTTGAACGCGATCGAGCGAGATTCCGTTCCGCCCGCGATCTCCGACGTGACGGTCAGCGATAGCGTCTCGGTGATGATCATCTTCGACAAACCGCTCGATCCTGCGACTCCACTCCAGCCGGCGCTCGTTGCCCTGAAGCGTGCCGACTCCTCGGGGATCGCGGTCAACCGTGTCGAATGGGCATCGGCATATCAGCGAGCACGTGCCGCCGCCGATTCCGCGCGACGAGCCGACTCCCTGCGAGCGGCCGGCGGGAACCCGCCTCCCGTCGCCGTACCGCCGAGGCCGAGCGGCGTGCGAGCACCGCCGGCACCGCGAAAACCGAAATCGCCCCCTCCTGAGCGCGCGATCGTGGCGACCGTTTCACCGACCACGCCCATACTTCCCGGGCAAACCATTCGCGTCACGACGCGCGGGCTCCGCAACCTCGTCGGCCACGCCAGTGACCTCACTCGCACTGTGACGGTTCCCAAACCGGCGCCGGTCGATTCGACCAAGCGGGTACGCCCCCCGGCAGATACCGCGCGACCACCGCGCAGACCGCCGCCACGCCCGTGAGCGAGCACGCGAACGACGCCCGCCGCCGACTGCCGAGCGTCACTTCGCTGCTCGAGAGCGGCGGGGTGCAAGCCCTGCTCGAGCAAACGCCGCGCGCCGTCGTGGTCGACGCGATTCGCCGAACGATCGACGCCGCCCGGCTCGAGCCGGCGGCCGCGCCGTCGACCGAGCAAGAGTGGGCGCGGGCCGTATCGAACGCCGTGGCCCAAACCGTCGCGCCCTCTCTGCGACGCGTGATCAACGCCACCGGGGTCGTGCTCCACACCAACCTCGGTCGCGCCCCGCTCGCCGCAGCCGCCGTCGACGCGATCGTGCGTGTGGCCCAGGGTTTTTCGAATCTCGAGTACGACTTGGAGTCCGGGGCGCGCGGTTCGCGCTACGTGCACTGCGCCGAATTGCTGCGAGAGTTGACCGGCGCCGAGGACGCGCTCGTCGTCAACAACGGCGCCGCGGCGCTCGTGCTCGTCCTCAACACCATCGCCGAGGGCCGCGACGCAATCGTGTCGCGCGGCGAGCTGGTGGAGATCGGGGGAAGCTTTCGCATCCCCGACGTAATGCGAAAGAGCGGCACGCGCCTCGTCGAGGTCGGGACGACGAATCGAACGCACGCCGACGATTATGAGCGCGCGGTCGGCGCGGAGACGGGCGCGATTCTCAAAGTGCATCGCAGCAACTTCGCGCTCACGGGATTCGTCGCCGAAGCCTCCGTCGCTTCGCTTGCCGCGTTGGGGGCGCCGCGTGGAATACCGGTGATTCACGATCTCGGCAGCGGTTTGCTCATCTCCCTCGCCGAATACGGATTGGCCGGCGAGCCGACGGCGCGCGAGGCGCTGCGGGCCGGTGCGTCGATCGTCACGATGAGCGGCGACAAGCTGCTCGGCGGCCCGCAGGCGGGGATCATTCTCGGCGCCCGCGCCGTGCTCGATCGGGTTCGGAAGAATCCGCTGACCCGCTCGTATCGTGTCGACAAGCTCACGTTGGCCGCGCTGGAGGCGACACTGGCGCTGTATCGCGAGCCCGCGCGCGCGATGCGCACGATTCCGGTGCTCGCGCAGCTCAGCGAGCCGGTCTCCGCGCTCCGCGAGCGGGCGGAGCGGCTGCGCGCGGCGATCGGCGACTCGCGCGTCGAAGTGGTCGAGACCAAGGCGAGCGTCGGCGGCGGAGCCTTTCCGACCGCGGAGATCCCGTCGGCCGGGATCGCGATCGCAGGACGATCTGAGGCCGTGGAGCAGCAGCTTCGCGGCAGCGATCCGCCGATCATCGGACGCATCGCCGACGGACGAGTCATCCTCGATCTCAGAACCGTCGCTCCCAGTGAGGACGTCGAGGTGGCCGCGGCGGTTCGAGCGGCAATCGAGTGAGCGCCTCGAGACAGCCGGCGGCATTTCTCGACCGTGACGGAACGATCATCCGCGATACCGTCTACATCCGCGATCCCGACGACGTCGAGCTTCTGCCTGGTGCAGCGGCCGCGATCAGACGGCTGAATGAGGCGTCCGTGACCGTGGTCGTCGTGACGAACCAATCGGGGATCGGACGGGGACTGTTGAGTCCGGACGAATACGAGGCGGTGCGAGCGCGAATCGACGCCACGCTTGCCTCGCATGGCGCACGGGTCGAAGCCACCTACATGTGCCCGCACAGTCCCGACACGCCAGGCGGTTGTGATTGCCGAAAGCCCGGACTAGGAATGTACCGGCGCGCGATCGCCGACTACGATCTCGACGCGAAGCGTTCGCTGTTCGTCGGGGATCGCTGGCGCGACGTCGCTCCTTCGACGGCATTTGGCGGGTTCGGCGTCCTCCTCGACACGGCGTCCACCCCCGACGACGACTTCGAGCGGGCGTCGCAGGCGGGCGTCGGAATCGCGGCGTCGCTCGCCGACGCCGTGGATCGCTACCTCGACGCGCTTCCCGCGCTGGGACATCGGCAATAGAATCCGCGCTGATGAAATCGCGCATCGCGGTGCTGGCTTCCGGGGGTGGATCGAACCTCCAGGCCATCATCGATCACCTGGACCAGCTCGGCCCGCGCCGAGGCGGGGACGTCGTGCTCGTGGCGAGCAACCGCTCGGACGCGGGCGCGTTGGAGCGGGCGGCGCGTCGGGAGATTCCCGTCGCGGTGTTGGCGTCGGCGAAGGAACCGGAAGGGGCTCACCTCGACGGCCTGCTGGTCGAGCACCAAGTCGACCTCATGGTCCTGGCGGGCTACCTGAAGCTGGTTCCGAGAGATGTGGTCGCGAAGTATCACGGCAGAATCGTGAATGTGCATCCCGCGCTGCTCCCGGCGTTCGGTGGACCGGGCATGTACGGACAGCGCGTTCACCACGCCGTGATCGAGTCGGGGGCGCGTGTCACCGGTGTCACAGCGCACTTTGTCGACGAGCAGTACGATCGGGGGCGGATCATCGCGCAGTGGCCCGTGCCGGTGTTCGGCAGCGACGATGCCGGGACGTTGGCAGCGCGGGTGCTGCGCGTCGAGCATCTTCTCTATCCGCGGGTCGTGGACGCCGTGGCCGCGGGTCGGATGACGCTGGAGAACTGCGGCACGATCGGATCGGCGTTTGTCGACGCCCGCCCCTCTTTCACACTGTTGTCTCATGATGAATCACGCCTTGCTGAAAACATCGAGCTCGCGCTGGGCTGTTAGGCTGGCCGCGCCGCTTGCGATGCTCGTGTCGTCCGCGCCCGCGACGGCGCAGGACACGACGGCGATGCCGCCATTTTCGCGCGCCGTCGCGACCTGGATCTCCCTGATCGCCGCGCCGGGCTACGAGCGCATCGCCACCGATCGCATCATGGGCGCGCAACTCGGCTGGTCGCGCGACTCGATGGGAAATCTCATCAAGCGCGCGGGTGAGCCGGGCGCGCGTCCTCGCCGAGTGGTCGCCTGTGGGCTCGATGAAACGGGATACGTCGTCAGCCAGATTGGCGACGACGGGTACCTTCGGGTGCACGCTATCGGCAACGGCAAGCATCCCGCGCTGTGGGATCAATACCACGAAGGTCAACGGGTGATCGTCACGGCGGTCGATCGCGCGGTTCCGGGGCGCACGCGGTACGTGCCCGGCGTGTTCGCCGTCCGCAGCAATCATTTGTGGCGTCGCCGACAAAACGACAGCACTCCGACGACGATCGAGAATCTCTGGATCGACGTCGGGGCGCGTTCGCGCGCCGAGGCCGAGCGCATGGGGATCGACGTGTTGAACCCTGTGGTTCGCGATTGGCCGGAGTGGGTGTTCAGCGATTACGTCGCCGGGCCCGCGGCGGTCAACCGCGCCGGCTGCGCCGCACTGGCGTCGGCGGCGAACATGAGCCGACTCGTGCTCGACGGCGAAACGATCTTCATCATCGCGGCACAAAAGTCGTTCAGTTGGGCTGGTCTGACCGGCGCGTTGGCGCGGATCGGCCGCGTCGACTCGCTTTTCATCGCCGATGCCGACCTCGGCGCGAGCGATCCGTCGCCGCACGGCATTCGGGCGCCATGGCCGGCGTTGAGCGGGCTCGATGTCGGCGCCACGCTGGCGATTGGATTGCCGAGACACTTCACGGGAACCCTCGCCGAAGTCGTTCACGAGTCGGACATCCGGACGCTACATCAATCGATGGCAAAGGCGGCGGGCCTCGGCGCGCCGACGATGCGACCGTTCATGCTTCCTCATGGATGGGCCGCGGCTCCGCCTCTGGTTACGCGCGACTCGCTATCGCGCTACGCCGATATCCTCGGGAAGCTGACCGACGTCTACGCCCCGTCCGGTCACGAGCAAGCCATGCGCGACGCGGTCCGCGGCATGCTTCCCGCCTGGGCGCACGATGCGGTGCAAGTCGATTCGGCGGGAAATCTCTTGCTCTCGATGGGTCCGAATCGGGACACGAGCGTGTTCGTCGCGCACATGGACGAGATCAGTTTCACCGTGTCATCGATCGCGAAAGACGGCACGGTGTCGTTGCGACCGCGGGGGACCTTCTTCCCCTTCCTTTGGGAAGGACAGCCGGCATTGATGCACCGGGAGAACGACCGCATTCCAGGCCGCGACGGACGCCTGGGATGCGGCGCGATGCGTGACGGCCCACTGCGCGGAGTGTTCATGCCTCGTGACAGCTCTTCGCGGCGCGAACCGACCGCACTCACCGCGTGGTTCGGCCGCGACTCGGCGGAGCTCGTTCGCAGCGGCGTCAACATCGGAACGCCGCTCACCGGGTTCAAATGCTCGGCGCGCGTCGGTGACATGCGCATCGCCGCCCGCTCGATCGACGATCGCGCCGGCGTCACCGCCTTGCTGCTCGCGCTGGAAGAGATTGATCCGACGCGTCTCGATCACAAGGTCATCTTCATGTGGTCGGTGCGCGAGGAAGGCGGGCTCGAAGGCGCGAAGGCGGCCGCGGCGAATTTTGGGAAATCCGTGCATCGCGTGTACGCCATCGACACCTTCGTGTCGTCCGACTCGCCGGTGGAGAGCCAGCGGTTCGCCGACGCTCCCATCGGCCAGGGTGCTGTCCTCCGCGCGCTCGACAACTCCAGCGTCACGCCGCCCGAGGAAATCGACCAGGTCGTCAAGATCGCCAAGGCGAACGGCATCCCGCTGCAAGTCGGCGTCACCAACGGCGGAAACGACGGTTCGGAGTTCGCGCGGATGGGCGCGGTGAACGTCGCGATCGCTTGGCCGTTGCGTTACAGTCATTCACCGGCGGAAGTCATGGACCTCCGCGATTTGAGATCTCTCACGCGTATTGTCGCGACGCTGGCAAAGGCTCCGACTCGCGCACTTCGACCATAGACCGACCCTCGCACGCAATGCCCCGCGCACTTCTCTCGGTTTCCGACAAGACGGGTTTGATCGAATTCGCTCGCGGACTCACGGAGCTCAAGTGGGAACTGATCTCCACCGGCGGTACCGCCAAAGCGCTCCGCGACGCCGGTCTCGCGCCGCGCGACGTGAGCGAGGTGACGGGATTCCCGGAGATGATGCATGGCCGCGTGAAGACGCTGCACCCCGCGGTGCACGGCGCGCTCCTCGCGCGCCGGGATGTGCCCGACCACATGCAAGCGCTCGCCGAACATCACATCACGCCGATCGACCTCGTGGCGGTCAACCTCTACCCGTTCCGCGAGACCGTCGCCAGACAAGGCGTCACGCCGGAAGACGCCATCGAGAACATCGACATCGGCGGGCCGAGCATGCTGCGCTCGGCCGCCAAGAACTTCGAGTCTGTGTGGGTGATCGTGGACCCCGACGACTACGCGCGGGTGCTGGCGTCGCTCCGGGCGAATGATCCGGACGAAGACCTCCGCCGCTTGTTGGCGGGGAAAGTCTACGCGCACACCGCGTCGTACGACTCCGCGATTGCCGCGTGGTTCGCGAAAGAGCGCGAGGACAAGTTCCCCGAGACGATCGTCGTTTCGTTCGAGCGGGCGCAGAAGCTTCGCTACGGCGAGAATCCGGGACAAGACGCGGCCTTCTACATGGAAAGGCCGGGTGCGGGTCTCTCGGGGCTCGTCCAGAAGGGTGGAAAGGAGCTCTCGTTCAACAACCTGCTCGACCTCGAGGGCGCGCTGCTCGCGATCGATCCGTATCGCGGCCAAACCGCGTGCGCGATCGTGAAGCACACGTCGCCGTGCGGGCTCGCGATCGGCGACACGGCACTCGAAGCCTATCGCAAGGCTCTCGCCTGCGATCCCGTCTCGGCGTTCGGCTCGGTGATCGCGTTCAACGTCCCCGTCGATGACGCGACGGCCAACGTCGTATCGAGCCTCTTCGTCGAGTGTATCGTGGCGCCCGAGTTTTCCGCCGGCGCGATCGAGATTCTCGGCCGGAAGAAGAATCTGCGTATGCTCGAGGGCCAGGCGCCGCTCGGCAACGACATCAATCTCGACTACAAGCGCGTCCGCGGCGGCGTTCTCGTTCAGGAGCGGGCCGACGTCGTCATCAGCGACGAAGGTTGGACGCCGGTCACGAAGCGAAAACCAACCGACGACGAGTATCGGGATTTGATCTTCGCGTGGCGGGCCGTGGCATCGGTCAAGTCGAACGCCATCGTGCTCGTGCGCGACGGCGCAACGATCGGCATCGGCGCGGGTCAGATGTCGCGCGTCGACGCGGCGTTCCTCGCCGTCCACAAGGCGACGCAGGCGAATCACATCACCGACGGCGCCGTCCTCGGCTCCGACGCCTATTTCCCGTTCCGCGACGGCGTCGACCAAGCCGCCGAAGCCGGCGTGCGGGCGATCGTGCAGCCGGGCGGTTCGGTGCGCGACGCCGAAGTCATCGCCGCCGCCGACGAACATGGGATCGCGATGATCTTCACCGGCAAGCGTCAGTTCCGACACTGATCGAGTCCGCAGCGTGAGCCGGCGACGCGTCGGCGTGATCGGCTCTTTTGTCTGGGACGTGATCCACGGTCGCGACCCGCGCTCGTCGCCCGTCGAAGAGTGGGGCGGCATCGCCTATGGCCTCGGTGGCCTCGACGCTGCCTTGTCCGACGACTGGGAGATCGTGCCGATCATCAAGGTCGGCGAGGACCTCGCGGCGCGGGCGGCGACCTTCTTGTCGACGCTCAATCGAATTGCGCCCGACGCACGCGCCATCGAGGTCCCCTATCCCAACAGCCGCGTCGAGCTGCGCTACTTCACCGACGAACGGCGCAGCGAGATCCTCACCGGCGGCGTTCCGGGCTGGAACTGGCTCGGCCTCAAACCCGTCCTCGAGGCGGCGCGGCTCGACGCGTTGTACATCAACTTCTTGACCGGCTGGGAGCTCGACCTCGAGACCACGCAGCTGATTCGCGCGTACTTCAAGGGCCCGATCTACTGCGACCTGCACATGCTCGCCTGGGCCGTTCAGCCCTCGGGGCTACGAACCCTTCGTCCAATGACCGACGCGCGCGAATGGTGTGGGTGTTTCGACTTTCTCCAGCTCAACGAAGACGAGCTGACGACGATGGCGCCCGACCCGATGACCCTCGCCGCGACCGCGCTCCACGCCGGCGTTCGCTGCCTGGCGGTCACGCTTGGACGCCGAGGCGCCGTGTACTTCGCCGCGCCCGACTTCGACCGAATCGACGACATGAATCGGCCACGGGCCCTTGGAAGCTCGGTCGGTCCGGTGCGGACCGCCCTCGTGGCGACGGAGCACGTCGTCGAAGGCGGCGATCCAACCGGATGTGGCGACGTTTGGGGCTCGACCTATTTCTCCAGACTGCTCGCCGGTGATAACTTGAGCGTCGCCATCCTCGCCGCGAATCGTGCGGCGGCTCGAAACGTCGAGCACCGTGGGGCCTCCGGCCTCTCCAACCATCTCAGGGGAAGAATCAGCCTCACGTGACTCACGTCATCTCTGTTCCGCCCTCGCTCGACGATCACTCCTTCGAACAAGTGCTGGAGCAGGTGGCGCCCCTCCCTGACGACGCGAAGCTCGTAGTGGACGCTCGCCACGTGCGCTGGGCCTCGCCGTACGGGCTTACGGCGCTCCTGACCTTCGCCCAAACACGCAAAGTCATGCCTACGCTCGCCGTGCCCGAGCTGGACGACACGGCTTCATATTGGGCACGCGCCGCATTCTTTCAGCACGCGGAAGAGCTGTACGAGCTGCGCGGCAGCTATCCCAAGCGCCGCGAGGCCGGCGAGTCGAGCGTGCTCCTCGAGATCACGCCAATCGCGAAGAGC
>Ga0310813_10000990_pt1 | contig 17240 bp, 18 predicted proteins | sample YN3metagenome_FD_203086 | JGI IMG/M metagenome (GOLD analysis project Ga0310813, IMG submission 203086) | Soil microbial communities from experimental microcosm in Duke University, North Carolina, United States - YN3 | ecosystem: Engineered > Artificial ecosystem > Soil microcosm > Unclassified...
CTGGCGCTGTATGTGTTCGCGGCGCTGATCTGGCTGGTGCCGGATCGGCGGATCGAGCGGGCGTTGGCGCATGAGAAGCGATGAGCGTGTGACGTGATTTGAAGCCGGCGCGCCAGTTCGCGCCACGCGCAAATCGCGCGATTTCGGGCTGGTTTGGCGCCGGGCAGTTTTCCGGCATGTCCGCAGAATCGTCTCCACCATGAGAGTCGATTCGACAACGCCCCGGCGCCCCCGCGCCGTCTTCCTGCAGGCCTTCTGCGCCGCCTTGCTGATGGCCATCGGCGGCAATGCCCTGAGCCTGCCCGGCAAGCGCTTCGTCGGCCGATACGACTTCGGCTATGCCATCCACGGCGACAGGCCGGCGCGGCCCGCGCAGGTGTTCGACGACGGCAGCGGCAAGGTCTATTTCGAGGCCAGGCCCAACCAGGCCATGCCCGCGGTGTTCGCCGGGCGCGACCTGGCGCTGCTGGTGCTGCAACCCGAAGGCCAATACTTCTCGGCCCACACGTCGGCCAGCGAATTCACGCTGGTGCTGGGCGCGTCGCGCGCCACGGTGCGCCGCGCCGACACCATGCTCGGCGAGGAAACGACCACCCCGCAGGACACCGGCCCGCGCATGCCGGCGTCGGCCGGCACGGGCCTGACGGCTGGCGTCGACTACGACCCGCCGGCCGATCGCGCCGCGCGACGCATCCGCCACGAACAACCCATCGTCTTTGCGCCCGGCAGCGCCACGCTCCGGCCCGAAGTGCTGGGAGCGCTCACCGTGCTCGCGCTGCGCATCGGCCCCGATACCGCCATCACCGCGGTCGGCCGCAACGACGCCGGTGCCCACGATGCACTGGCGGCGCAGCGCGCACAGGCACTGCGCAACGCGCTGCTCGCGCGCGGCGTCGCGGCGGCCGACATCCACATCGCGGCCGACGACGACGAGCCCGGCGTGTCACACCCCCATGCGTCTTCATTGCGCTGGGTGAGCACCGAACAGGCGCGCGACGTGGTGTACGCCCCGTCGACGCCTTCGTTCGAGATCACGCAGGCGGACCGGGACATCGCCGTCTCGCTGCGCCGCTGGGCGCGCGACAGTGGCTACGACATCGCATGGGACGTCGACTGGGTCGCGCCGGTCAATGGCGCGATGCGTGTCGAGGCGCCGTCGTTCGTCGCTGCGGTGCACCAGGTCGTCGCCGGTCTGCGCGCCCAGGGCTATCCCGTGCAGGCACGTCTCGATGCTGATCGCGTCGTGCGTTTCGTGGCATCCGAGTGATCGCTCGGCGGCCGATCGATTCCAGGAAAGGGACCCCATGATTCCGTTGACTTCCTTGCTGGCTGGCGGCCTGGCCGCGCTGGCCAGCCAGGCGCAGGCGGCCGAGCCTGCGTTGCCGGTCGTCCCCTACGCCGCCGGCGCGCGCGGGGGCGAACCGCTCGCGCGCTGGAGCGTGCTGGTGCAGGACATCACGCTCGAACGCACGCTCCAGCGCTGGGGGGCGCAGGCCGGCGTACGCCTGAAATGGGATGCGCAGCGCAACTTCCTGATCGGTGCCCCGGACACGATCGAAGGCACGTTCGAGACTGCACTGCAGACGGTGCTCAACTCGGCGGGCATCCGCCAGAGCGATTACCCGTTGGAGGCCTGCATCTATGCGAACGATCCGCCACTGGTACGCATCACGCGCCAGGGCGAGCAGTCGCGCGAATGCGAGGCGCCGTGATGGCAGGCTTGCTCGGATGCCCGAGGCGCCGCGTCCTGGCGCTGGCCGGACCACTGCTCCTGGCCCTGGCAGGTTGTGCCGATCCGGGCGTGTTCGAACACGTGCAGGCAGACCACGCGGCCGGCGCCGTCGGCACCGCGTCGCTGCACGGCGAGCGCGCGCTGGCATTGCAAGGGGGTGCGGCGGCCGGATCGCAAGTCGATGCCGACCGGCGCGCCGCGCAGCAGGCCGCCAGGCCGGTGCTGCGGCGCGCGCGCAGCGCTTGGGTCGGGTCGGTGAGCGTGCCCATGGGCAGCGGCGAGCGACTCCCCAGCATCTTCACGGAGCCCGTTCGGCTGAACTTCGACGACGCGGCGACCGGCGGGAAGGTGAGCCTGCGCACGATGGCCGACCGGATCACGGCGGTCACGGGCGTTCCGGTGCGGCTGAAGGCGGACATCGCAGGCCCTGCGGATGCGGCGACGCACTCCGCGCCGTCCGCGGTGCACCCGCTGATGCCGCTGCCAACCCTTCCGGGCCGCGGGGCGGCCCCCGCCGAGTCCGGCGGGCCCGTGGTCATGCTGCCTGCGGCCACGCGCGAGGGGGCGGCAAATGCCGTCGCGATGCGCTGGTCCGGATCGTTGCAGGGCTATCTCGACCAGGTGACCGACCAACTGGGCTTGTCCTGGGAATATCGGGATGGCGTGGTCGTCATCGAGCGCCTGCGCACCGAGTTCTTCGAGATCGCGGCGCTCGAGAGCGAGACGGACTACCACCTCGGCCTGAGCGGCGCCGACCAGGCCAACGCCACCAGCTCCGGCAGCGGTGGCGGCGGCACCAGCAGCACCGCCAGTTCCAGCAACGAGGTCAACGAGCACGGCAAGTCCAACGTGATCGGCTCCATCCTCGCGGCCATCGGGCAGATCATCAAGGACGTGCCGGGGTCTTCGGCCGTGCGCTCCGACGGCTCCGGCCGCCTCTCGGTCACCACGACGAAGGAGACCCTGTCCAAGGTGCGCGACTTCGTGCGTGTCGAGAACGAAAGCCTGCTTCGCCAGGCGCAGGTGCAGTTCGACGTCTACAGCGTCACGCGCAACGAGTCCGACGAGCGCGGCATCGAATGGAACGCCGTGCTGTCCGCACTGGGCGGTGCCTACACGGGCAGCTTCGGATCTCCCACCACGCTGGCCAGCGCCGCGGCCGCCGGCATCGGCTTCTCCATCCTCACGCCCGCCCAGTCGGGCATCACCAACCGTGTCACATCGCACCTCGGCGGAAGCAGCGCACTGCTCAAGCTGCTCAGCGAGTACGGCGTGTCGACCCAGCATCGCGAGGTCAGCCTGCTCGCGTTGAACCGCACCTGGGATCGCAAGTCCAGCCTGGGCGGGCGCGCCTACGTCAGCGCCACCATCCCCGGCGCTGCGAGCACCACGGGCGTGGGTGCACCCGGGCTGGTCACCTCCACCGTCACGACCGGCGACCGCTACCTCGCGCAGCCGTTCATCCTCGACAACAACACGGTGGTTCTGAAGTTCGGCATCGGGCTGTCGTCGCTGGTCAATCTCGTGAATTTCACGTCGGGCACCGGCAGTTCGCAGCAGACGGTGCAGACCCCGGAGACCACGGCGATCAACGACCAGTCCACCGTGGCGCTGAAGGCCGGACAGATCCTTGTCATCACGGGTCTGAGCCGCACCATCTCCAGCGACGACCGGCGCACGTTGACCGACGACGCGCCCGTGGGGCTTGGCGGCAGCAAGACGCAGTCACGCATGCGCGAGGATTTCGTGATCTTCGTGCGCCCCACCATCCTCTGAGCGGCGAGCGAGCGACGATGGCCAGCATCGAACGACTGATCGCGAGCGCCGCCCAGGGTGACCTGCTCGTCGGCTTGCTGTGGCGCGCGCCGACCGCGGGCCAGGGCCGAGGTCGAGCGCTGCTCGAGGCGCGCGCGCTCACCAGCGACGCCACGCATTGGGCGCAGGCACAGGTCGGGCCGCACGTTCGCTACGGCCTCTTCCAGCCGCGCGCGTCGGAAGAGGGCGTGCGCCTGCCCAAAGGCACGCTGGCAGCCGCGGCCTGCTTCTCGCGGCTGGTCGGCCTGCGGGCGCCCAATGCCGCGCTCGTGCTCACCGTCCCCGCCGCCGCGCAGCGCAAGGAAGACAAGTACTTCGTCGTCTGCCTCGAGGACGGGGTGCCGGTGATCGACGTCCTCAGCAACGAGATCGACGCGCGCAACGCACTCGGTGGCGAGGATCGGCCGATCTGGAGCGACAACCCGGTGGCCTATCCGAACTGCGAGTCGGCCGACCTGGCGTGGCTGGCGTCGGGCGGAGACCGGCACGCGCGGCTGCAGCCGATGCCGATCAATCCCTGGCCGCTGGTTGGTGCCGGGCTGGCCGTAACGGCGTCGCTCGCCGGATGGCTGCTCTTGCAGCACCTGCACCGCGTCGACGCCGAGCGCAAGGCGGCGGCAGCGGCGCGCGCCGCCGACCCGGCGCCGCGCTATCGCGCCGCGCTGGCGGGCCAGCAGGGAGCCATGGCCACCGAGCGTGCGGCCTTCATCGCGGCAGCGCACGAGATCTTCGCTTACGGCACCTGGATCCCGGGCTGGAACCTGGCGTCCGCCGAGTGCAGTGCCCGCACCCAGGCCTGCACGCGCGACTGGGTGCGCCGTGGCGGCACCTTCGAAGACCTGCGGCGCGCTTTGCCCGATGACGCGCTGGAGATGCTCGTGCCGCAGGGCAGTACCGTGCCCGCCCTCGATGTCGCGCGAACGCGGCGTCCGTTCAAGGTCTCGAGGCACTCGTTGATCGTGCCGGGGCGACCGCTGCGTTCCCTGGCATCGGCGTTCTCGGACGTGGGGCCGTTGCTCCAGCGCTGGCGCACCGCCGACGTCGTGCTCGAGCTCAAGCGTCCCATGCTGTGGCCGCACGTCGCGGACGTGCCGGCCACCTTCGATCTTCCGACCGCCGTGCTGGCGGGCGACGTCGACCTGCACGACGTCCCGGGGCCGTTCATCGTCGAGGCCCTGGGCTCCGCCCCGGATTTCGTGAGCTGGGAATCGTTGCGGGTCGATCTCGGCGAGGGGCCGGACGCGCGCGGCCTGCTCAAGTTCACGGCCACAGGAGTGTTCTATGTCGCGGCACGCTAGCCGTTTCCGGTCCCGTCGCAGCGGCGTTGTCGTCAGTCTCCTGGCGATGTTCGGGCCGCTGGCGGGGGCACAGACCATCGCCGACTACAGCCACGCCCAGCGGCTCGCGCTCGAGGGCGCGATGGCGCAGGCAGCGGCCCGATCGGCGGGGTTGGCCCCACCGGTGCCTGGGGTGTCGGTGTCGGCGTCGGCCGTTTCGCCCGGCCCGATGGCTGTGCACGCCATCCTGGCGCCGCCGTCGCCCGAGGTGCAGGTGAGCGGCGTCTTCGCCTCGAAGGCGGGCATCGTCGCCGAAGTGGTCGTCAACGGCACGCCATACCTGCTCGAGTCCGGCGAGCGCGTGCCGGGCACTGCGTGGGAGGTGCGCCTGGTCGCCCTCGAACGCGTGGTGCTGGCCCGTCAGGGCAGCCCGGCCGCGCGCGAAGCCGCCGGAGGGCTCCGCGTCTTCGCGCTGCCGGCGGCGCGCTGAGCCGGTCCATGGGAATCCTCGAGATGTGGCGGCGTCGTGAGCAGGCCGAGTCGGCGGCCTCGTCGGTCGCGGCACCGCCGCGAGGCGACACGCCTGCGTCCACCAATCCCGGGCCGCGTGCGAACGCCGAGCCGAGCCCGCGGTTGGCGAGTGTGCTGGGACCGTCCTCGCCGCGTTCGCCGCTCGCCCGACTCGAACGGCGCCTGGCTGAAGCGGACGCCTCGCGCGCGAGTGCACGCGTCACGCCCGCCTGCGCGGGTGAGGCCGCGCGCGAGCCCGCTCCGATGGGAGAGCCGGCACGTGGCGGGCCGGAGGCGCAGGTGTTCCAGGACGCCGCGGTGCGCATCGACGTCCTGGCGCACTTCCATCAGTTGCCGTCCTACCAGGCCCTGCTCACGGTCGGACCGGAGGCCGTCTACCAGCTGCCCGGCGTGCTGCACGAGAAGCTGGTGGCGCTGGATTGCGGGGCGCGGCAGGCCTGCCTCGTCCGCGCGACGATGCCCGCCGCCGACAAGCTGGCGCTCGACAGCACGGTCAAGGCCGTCAAGGGCGCGCTGCGAGCGCGCGGCTACGGGCTCAGCGGCGAGCTGGTCGCCGAGCCGCACCTGCTCAAGGAAATCCTGCGCAATGCCGGCGCGTCGGGCAAGGCCGGCACCCGGGGCGGCCCGATGCAGCTGTTCGAACGTTGGGTCGCCCTGGCCGTGCCCACCGGCGCCACCGACCTGCATATCGAGGTGCGCGGCAACCTCGGTGTGGTGCGCATCCGAGTCGATGGCCGCATGGAGCCGCTGCCGGACGGGCAGGGTGGACGCTACAGCCGCAAGGAGATCGTCGACGCCATTGCTGCCGGCTACAACAGCACGCGCAAGGGCAACAACGTCTCGCAGTACGCGGCAGATCAATTCGTCGACTGCATGATCGATCTCGACCTGCCCGGCACGGCAGGCCAGCTGCGCTACCAGAACGTCAAGGGACGGCTGGGTCCGAAGACGGTCGTCCGCATCCTGCGCACCGGCGACGACAACCGGATCCGCTTCGACGCCGCCGGCTATGCGCCCAGCCACCAGCGCCTGCTGCGGCTGGCCGGACGCGCAGGCAAGGGCATCGTCCTGTTGTCGGGTGTCACGAGCTCGGGCAAGTCCACCAGCCTGAAGAGCTTCATCGAGACGCTGCCGGGCCTGGAGCACAAGGCGATCTACACGGTGGAGGATCCGATCGAATACGAGATCGCGGGGGCGCACCAGATCGAGGTGCTGCGCGACATCGCCAACGACGACGAGACGCGGCGCCGCTACGCCGAGGTCATGCGCGCGTTGATGCGATCGGATCCCGATGGCGTCATGCTGGGCGAGATCCGCGACAAGCTCACTGCGCTGTTCGCATTGCAGATCGCCGAGACCGGACACCTCGCGATGGGCACCGTGCACGCACACCTGATCTCCAACATCATTCCGCGCTTGACCAACGACCAGATCGGCGTGAGCCGCCAGGCGCTCACCGGTCCCAACATTCTCAACCTGCTCGTCTACCAGGCGCTGGTGCCCAAGCTGTGCCGCTGCTGCGCGCTGCCGACGTCGGCGGCCGTGCGCGTCGATCCCGATGCGCGCGAGATCGAGGACGTCCTGCGGCACCGCTTCGGGCTGGCCACCGCCGGCCTGAAATGGACGCGGCCCGAGGGTTGCGCCGCCTGCCAGGGACGCGGGACCTTCGGCAAGACGATCGTCGCGGAGATGCTCCAACCGGACCGGGTCTGGCTGCGCCATGTGCGCAACAACGATGACGACGCCGCGCTGCAGCACTTCCGTTCCGCCAGCAACCGCCAGTTCGAAAGTCCCGACATGACCGGCAAGACCGTTTTCGAGCACGCGCTCCACAAGGCGTTGCAAGGCGAGATCGACGTGCGCAATTGCGAGGAGTTCGACGGCTTCGAACGCTTCGAGATCCTGCCGCGGGAGCGAGCATGACTGGATGGCGTGCATGGGCCGACTGGGTGGCGCTGGCGGACTTCCGGCTGGCGCGCGCCGAGTTCTACCGCGACTTCGCCGAGATGTATCAACGCAACGAGGCCATGGTGAGTTTCCTGGAGGGCGAGATCGCCAATGCCAGCCTCACGCGTCAGCGCAGCCGGGAACGCGCCCTGCGCCTCGTGTTGCATCGGCACCAGGACGGCGAGCACGCCAGCCGTGTCTCGCACCTGCTCGAAGGCGTCGTGCCGCGTTCAGACGGCCTGCTGCTGGCCGCGGTCGACCGTGCCGCCGACAAGCCGCAGGCCTTGCGGGCACTGGCTGAAGCGATCGACAAGAAGCAGCAGATGCTGCGCGTCATGCTCTCCTATTCCGCGCTCCCGGCGGTGACGATCCCCATCTGCTTCGTGCTCATCGCATTGCTCGGCAAGGTGATCCTGGTGATCGACGACGCGACGCCGGCCTACGCGCAGGAAGCCTTGTGGGACGGGATGAACGGCTGGGCCCGTGCCATCGCGCTCTTCGCGCAGGCCTGGGGTGCACAGCTGGTGGTGGCCCTGAGCGCGGCGCTCGCTGCGGTCCTGTGGTCGCTGCCACGCTGGCGCGGCGCAGCGCGGTTGCGCGTGGAAGGCTGGCCGGTCTACGGGCTCTATCGCGACTTCCAGGCCGGCATGCTTTTCAGCTCGATGGCGATGATGCTCCGGACGGGCGAGACCCTGCAGGGCAGCATCGATGACGTCACGCAGCGCGCGTCGCCCTGGATGCGGTGGCACCTGGGGCGCGTGGCCGATGCGCTCGAGGAGAACCCGACGGGAACGCTCGATGCGTTTCGTCGCGGACTCCTGTCGGCGCACCTGCTCTCGCGCGCCGCCACGCTCAACCGATCCAGCACGTCGTTCTCCGACGTACTGATCCAGCTCGGAACGACCGAGGGCGACCGGGTACTGGCCCGCGTGAAAAAGGCTGCCGTAATTGCCAACTTCGCGCTGGTCGGGTTGTTCGCCTCGGTGGCAACCTTCATGGGCGTTGCGTCGATGACCGTGCCCGGCACGTTCGCATCGCTGATGGAGCCGTCCAACCTGATGGCGTTGCGCGCCGCGTACGACGCGAAGCACCCCACGCATTGAACAGTACGTCCATGCAGCCGCCACGGCCTTCCCTGTGCACGCCCGAGAACCCGCGGCGCATGCACCTTTCCGGGCAACCTGTCGCCCATGCCAACACCTCGAGAGGAGAACCGAAGATGTTCCAGCACCCCAGCCGTCCCCAACGTGCACTTCGTCCTCGTTGCCGCCAGCACGGCAATGCGCTCGTATTCACCATGCTGGGCCTCGTGATCGGCGGCATCGTGCTCGCGCTGGGCATCAGCTACTACCAGAACGCGCAGACCAACGCGCAAGTCCAGGGCACGATCAGCGAGATCAGCGCCATCATCGGCGGTGCGCAGCAGAATTACGGCCAATACGGCTATGCGGGTCTCACCACGGCGGTGGCAGTCGGTTCGCGCGTCATCCCCGATACCCGGGCCGACACGGGTGGCGCCACAGCCACGAACAGCTATTCGGGCGCCATCACGCTGGTCGACAACTCCGCAACCACGCCCAGCACTGCCAAGCTGACCTACGCCAACGTGCCGGCGTCGCAATGCACGCAGCTGGTCAACGGCGCGCAGAGCCTGGCGCGTCGCGTCACGATCGGCGCAACGGATGTCAAGCCGCTGGACGGTACGATCGACGTCGCGCGCGTGAACACGCAGTGCACCTCGGCGGCGAACGTGGCGATCGACTTCGTCTTCGGTCGAACTTGAGGCCATGAGGTCGCGTCGTTTGCGCCGGGTCGGCAGCGCGCGCTTTCGGCAGCGCGGCAATGCGCTCGTGTTCGCGCTGCTGGGGTTGCTCGTCTCCGCGCTCGGGACGGTTGGCGTGATCCAGGGCACCCGCTTGCAGGCCCGGCAGGCGGCAGGCAACGGGGAGGCAACCATCCTCGAGAAGCTGCGCGACGCCACCAACGACGCCATCTTCGACGGCCTGGGCGCGATCCGCAATGGCGTCGCGTTCGGCCGCAACGGCGTCACGATCAGGCCGGTCGACGTGGGCGGCGAGCTCGCCTGGAAGCCGACGGTGGCCGAGCTTGCCGCGATGGGCTACCTGCCGCCCGGATGGACCGCTTCCACGTCGAGCCTCAACGCCGCGCCCTACGTCATCGCATTCCGTCGCGCGCCGGCGGGCTGCTTGCCGGCTGCCTGCGGCGTCGAAGGCATCGTGGTGCTCGACGGTCCGATCCGCTCCGGCTCGGCGGAAAGCGATGGTGCCGTGATCGGTCCCATCCTGACCCGCATCGGCGCGGATGCCGGTGTTTCGCTGGCCATGGATCGAATCCACATCCAGGGCTTCGGCAACACCTGGCAGGTCGACAATCCGGTGGCGGGCCAACCTGCGGGCGTCGTCGCGGTGCGGGTGGGCACCACCTCTTCGCGCTTCGGGCAGTTCATCCGCATCGGCGACACGCGCGATCCGAACCTGCAGGGAAACCTCAGCGTGGCAGGCAACACGCTGTTTGGCGACGGCACGACGCGCAGCGAGTTCCGCTCGGCACTGCAGGTGGACGGCCAGCCGGTGGAATTGCGTGACGTCGGCGGCACGCCTTGTGTCGCGCTGCGGCCGGATGGGGAAGTCGACATCCGGTGCAACGGCGTCCTGTCGGCAACCACTGGAATCTTCAGGAATTCGTCGGGGCAAGTCTCCACGCTGGCGGGCGCGGGTCTCGTGACGAACGGCGGCGTCTCCGCGGACGGCGGCCTGGCCACACCCGCGATGACGGTGTCGGGGGCGGACGATCCGAATGCGCTGGTGGTCAAGGCGGGCGACCTGTTCGTGCGCAATCCGGCCGGCACGGCCTTGCTGCGTGTCGCATCCAATGGCGACGTCACCGCGGGGAACGACCTGATCGCCGCGGGAGCCGTCCGCGCCCGGCGGCTGACGCTGTCGGGCGCTGTCAATGAAGGCGATGCCTGCGCCCCGGGCGAGGTGGCGATGATGTACGGTGGTGGCCTGGCCACCTGCCAGGGTGGCGCCTTTCGCGCGACCTCCCGCTACGCCAGCCTGGGCTCGACCTGCGCCCCGGCCGGCCTGCTCGCCGTCGATACGGCATCGGGCGACGCGCTCGTCTGCCGCGGTGGCTACTACGCCAGCCAGTCGGGGCTGACGTCGTCGCGCGTGTACATGGCCGGGTTTGCCGTGCGGCACGGCGACTTCGTTGCCGCATCCGTCGCATTGCCCAACGGCTGCCCCGCGACCGCCAGCCCCGTCGCGCCGCAAGCCACCATCTTCCTGCTGCCCCAGACCGATTCGGAGACGGTCGGCAACCCCATACTGAACCGCAATGCAACCTGGACCGGCCAAGGCTGGGCGATCTCGTTGACCGACGGCACCGGAGCCCCGACGACCAGCAACGTCGTGGCCGAGGTCTACTGCCTGTATCCGTGAGCAGCGAACAGGCGCCGCGAGTCCGCGACGGTCCTCCGCGCGGCCGCCTTCGGCAGTCGGGCAGAAGGGCATCAGGCGGCGAGGGTCCCAGCGTCACCGCCCCACACGAAGTCCGCTTTCGCCCGGGCACAGGCCTGGCGATCGGCAGGGTGCTCGGCGGCCAGCCTGGCCTTCAGGTCTCCACAGCACCGCGCGCGCGCCGGGTCTGATGGCAGCGTGTCGCGAATCGCGAGGGCGCGCTGCATTCGACACGGTCGTTGCCGTCGGACGAGTGGTGGACCTGTGGGCTTCACTGTCCATGACAACACCGATCTGTTCCACCGACCGAGCCTTCGTTGGGTCGTCGCGCCCGGCGGTCCGCGCGTCGGGCAGGCCGGGTGCGCCGTCATCGGGGTGCGGGTGGGGGGCGAGTCGGCGGCGCGGTCGGGGTGCATGGCTGCACCATGCCTCAGGATTCCGCAGGCGAGTAGCCAGCGTGGGATCGCGTCGCGCTCCATGAGAAGGCCGACTCCCATGTCATGGCCGTCGCATCCGATCGTCGCCCACGCCGGGGTAGCCGCTCGAGGCCGCGGTGATTGCGGTCGCGAGATCTTGCTCACATGTCGCGAGGCCTGGCTCAGCGCCCGATGACCGCCGTGCCGGCCGCTGCCAGCTTGCGCTTCAAGGTGGGAATGTCGGAGGTCTCGCGCATGGCTTCGACCGGCTCGATCTCGCCGCGCCGAACCAGTTCGACGAGGCGGTTGTTCATCGGCACCCATTCGCTGGCGCCGAGCCGGTTGTCCTCGCGGATGGCGCTCTCCAGGCCGATCCAGTCGCCGCGCTCGATGTATTGGGTGACCTTGCCGGTGTTGAACAGCACGTCGGCCGCCATCAGGTAGCGCTTGCCATCCCTTGACGGTACCAGCGCCTGGCGGATGACGGCGATCAGATTGCCGGCCAGCACGGAGCGCATGACGTCGGCGCTGGTGCCCGTATAGGACAGGATCTTGCGCATCGTCCCGGTGACGGACTTGCCATGCGTCGTGGCAATCATCAAGGATCCGGACTCGCCGCCCTGGATCGCCTGCTCGGCGGTCTCGGCGTCGCGGATCTCGGAGGTGAGCAGTACGTCGGGGCTCATGCGCAGGGCCTCGCGCATGCCGTCTGCGAAGCTCAGCACGTCGTAGCCAACCTCGCGCTGGGTGACGATGGACTTGCGCGGCGCGATCTTCTTCTCGACCGGATCCTCGATGGTGAGGATGTGCCCCGAGTGCTGGGCGTTGTGCCAGTCGAGGATGGACATGGCCGTCTCGCTCTTGCCCGAGCCCGTGGGGCCCGTGATGATGATGAAGCCGCTGGTCGCCTCGGTGAGCGTCGAGACGAGGTTGTGGGGAAGGCTCAGGCTGGTCAGCGGCGTGATGTCTGGCGGCGTGATGCGCATGACCAGGGCCAGTTCGCCGGTTCCGTGCATGAACAGGCTGTAGCGCAGCGAGTGGCCGCCCCGCCCATCGAGCCGGATGTTGACCGAGCGCTGGCGTGCGAGCACGGGCTTGATGCGGGTATCCCAATACTGTTGCACCGTCTGGTGCTGGCCGCGGTCGTCGCGGTGCTGGCGCGCCTGTCCGTCGACGTAGCCCGCCAGGTAGGTCACGATGTGCTCGCGCGTGACGACGAATGGCGGGATCGCGGTGAACAGCTGGTGCAGCGGCAAGGTACCCCGCGCGGACTTCGCGCGGATCACCTGGCCCTCGTGGATCATGATGTCCGTCATGGAGGGCGCGAACATCAGCGCGTGCTTTACCGCGGCGCCGATGCCGTGCTGCTTGTCGGAGGGCAGCTGCAGCGGCGAGTGCAAGGTCGGGATGTCGGTCATGGCGTGGTCTCGTGTCGACGCGTTCAGCGCGAGGTGGGAAGGTAGGCGATCGCCCGGCAGGCCGCGACGTCTGCGCCGAGGGCGGGGCGTGGCGCCGGTTGCGATGCAGGCGTGGAGGCCGTCGGTTGCGGACCTGGCACGGTTGGCGTGGGCCAGGCGGAAGGTGCGGAGGGCGTGACGGACGTCGGGGCCCTCCTGGTGCGCCGTTCGCTCGCCGGCGGGGCAAGCCGCCCGGGCATCATCGTGGCGACCGACGGAAAGGGCAGGGCGCCGATGGGCAACGTGTTCCAGCGCATCAGGATCGTCGCGATCCGGTTGGCATACCAGGCCGCGCGCTCCGGCGTGGCCGAGTGGTAGGCGCCCACGGCCTGCCAGCTGTTGCCCAGGCGATCGACCTGCCGGCGGTAGTGCCACGCCGCGACCTCGGCGCTGGTGCAGCCGTCGGCCAGGGCGGCGCGGTCGATGCCGTGGCGGGCGAGCTCGGACAGGTGGATGCTGTTGATCTGGAACGCCCCGACGTCCGTGCTGCCATTCGCGTTGTGCCCGAGCGCCAGCGGCTGCAGCCGGCTCTCGTGCCAGCCGATCGCGCGCAGCACCATGGCGTTGACCTGGTGGCGTGCCGCCGCGTCGTCGATGCAGTCTGCGCGCGCGGCGGGAGCGAGCGTGCACGCCAGCGCGAAGATGAGCGCGGCGGCGGGCAAGCGGGGGCGGAAGCGGGCTGGCGTCGACATGGTTCGGGGCAGGGCCACCGGAAGGACATGACGACGGATTCTGTTCGGCGCGGCGAATTTCGCCCGGCGCCAAGTGCCCGATTTCGGGCTGTTCGGCGCCCCGACGGGCACGCCGCCGGGCGCCTGGCCTCTTCAGTACCTCAGCGGCGCTGTCCCAGCGCGCGGGCGGGCAGGAACAGGAGGGCGGTCAGCAGCGCGAACACCGCGCTGACGCTGATTCCGACCAGGCGGAACGGCAGCGAGAGCAGCCACACGATCGGATACAGCACCAGCGCCAGCAGGGCCAGCGGCCAGCAGAAGACGAACAGCAGGCACCAGAGCAGGAACGTGAACATGGCGGTCTCGCGGGAATCGAGGCTGAAGGCCCCGGATGACCTAACGATGCGCCGTCAGGCCGTCCAGATCAATCCCGGCACGACGGATCGCCTGGATCGTCCGACAGGCTGCACCCACGGCCGACGTGCGATGGCGTCAGTCGCACGCCCCCAGGGGCACGGCAGCCCGACCGGGCGCGGAGCAGAATGGGCCCATCCCCCTTCGAATGCGCCGCCGCCATGAGCCTCCCGACTGCCACCGAACTCAACCGCATGGGCATCGATTGCCTGCCCGGGCACCTGGGCGTGGCCATCACCCACGTCGAGGCCGGCGAATTGCGCGCCGAGATGGCGGTGTCCATGAAGCTCATGGCGCCCAACGGCTACCTGCACGCGGGCAGCGTGGTGACACTGGCCGACACGTCCTGTGGCTATGCCTGCATCGCCAACCTGCCGGCCGGCGCGACGGGCTTCACCACGATAGAGCTGAAATCCAACTTCCTCGGCACGGCGCGCGAAGGCACGCTCGACTGCATCGCCACCGCGCAACACCGCGGCCGCACGACGCAGGTATGGGACGCCGTGGTGACGCACCGCGAGACGGGCAGGACCATCGCCCTGTTCCGTTGCACCCAGATGATCCTGTGGCCGCAGTCGGCCTGAGGAAACGACCATGAGCAAGCACGACACGACCGCACGACGCCTCGTCGAGATCCGCGCCTATCGGCTCAATCCCGGCACCCGCGCCGATTTCCATGTCGCTGCAAGCGAACGTGCGCTGCCCATGGTGCGCGCGTACGGCATGGACGTGGTCGCCCACGGCCCGGTGCCCAACGATGAGAACGGCTACTTCCTGCGAGGGCCCGCGCGAGGCGCTGGTGTCGCGCATCGAGACCTACGTCGACACCCTCTTGTGGCTGAGCCCGGCCGCGATCGACGACTTGCGCGCCGGCAACGTGGCTCCCGCCTTGGTGACCTGATCCGGCGGCGCGGTACGGCGCGGCGTCACGCACGCCAAGCTGCGGGCGCGCTGGCCCGCGCGGGCATCACGCTCCGCGCGTTGGCCGCTGGCGCGCCGTTCAGCCTGCCGTCTTGTCCTGGGCGCCTGCGGGCGCCTGGGGTTCGGCGGGTGCCTGGCCATCGTGCGAGCCGGCAGGGGCGCCAGCCGCCCGCTTCAATGCCTTATCTTCCTTCTTGTGCTTTTTTTCGAGTTCGCGTTGGCGCTTCTCGTACGCGTAATTCGGTTTCGCCATGGAGTCCTTTCGATGATGGAAGCTACCATACCCGAAAGGAGGACTCTGACAAGCGGGTCGGGGTCAAAGCGGGCGCCTCGCGCGTCAAATCGCCCTGATACTGGCGCGATCGGCGGGCGCCGAGGCTCTTTCCGTGGTGCCCGGGCGACGGGATGTTTCAGGTCGCGTCAGGCGGCGCGCCCTGGTCGCACTTGCGGCAGGTGAGCAGGCGGCCGCGCATCGCGTCGCGTCCCTCGGGCGTCTGCGTCCAGGCGCGGTTCTGCCAGGGCGGATCGTGGCGCACATGCTGGAAGTGGCCGCACGAGAGCTCGGCCACCCAGTGGCCCTCGTCGTCGAGGTGGTAGCCGACGATGGCCTGGTCCATGCTCAGGCTTCGGACGGCGCTTGCGAGATCGACAGCGTGTTGCCGTCCGGATCGTGGAACCAGGCGACGCGCGATCCGTCCGGTGTCGTCCAGACGCCGTCGGCGTCCTGCGGCAGCCCCGGAAAGCGCACCATCGCCACGCCCTTGGCGGCGAGTGCGCGGGCCTGTGTCGCGACGTCGTCCACTTCCCAGCCGAGAGCCGTGTAGGGATGCGGCGCGACGACCTCCACGCGCTGCACGCGCAGTTGGGTACCCTGGGCCTCGAACACGAGGGCGTAGCCGCTGTCCTCGATCAGGACCAGGCCCAGCTGCTGCTCGTAGAACGCGCGCGCCCGGCCGGCATCGGCGGTGGCGATGAAGCAGACGGGGCGGGCGTGGCTCAGCATCGGATGCTCCGGTCAGGCAAGCGGAAAAATCGGTGGGCGGCCGCGCGCCCCTCAGCCCTTGGCTGCGGACGCCGCCAGCGCTTGCAGCGGCGCGGCCGGCGATTCGCAGCCCAGCGTCTGGCCGACTCCCTTGAGGAATGCGCGTCGCACCGAGCCGGCGGCGATCGCGGCGGCGATCTCCTTGGAGTGGCGCTCCGCGCCGTCGAGCTTGCGCACCCAGCCGCGGAACGGGATCACGCTCTCGGCGGCACCGCGCAGGGCGTCGTTGGCGGCGTCGCCGACCATGTTGCTGCCGCGCTCGAGCAGGCCGGGGTTGGCCGCGGTGGGCGGGGTATCGAGGTCGGCGCCGAGCGCATCGTTCAGTGCGCGCACCTCGTTGGCCAATGCGGGGCAATCGCGCTGCGAGGGCAGGGCATAGGGCGCCTTGAGGGCGGCTTGCAGCACGGCGGGGATCTTCTCCCGGACCAGGTTGAGGTCGGCCAGCGGCGCCTCGACGGCCTTTTGCAGTTGCACCCCCTCCCGTGCGGCGCCCTTGGCGGTGTCCGGGCCGGATGCGCAGCCGGCGAGCGAGAACGCCAGCACGCTGGCAGCGAGGGATGCGATGGAAGAGGTGTTCATCGTGGCGAGCGTATCAGTGTTCGGACGACCGTCGAGCCGCTTGCGTGGGCGCGGGCCGGCTGCGGAAGATCGCACGTTCCGGAAGGAGGCGATCCAGCGCCACCCCGCCCACCACGCCGAAGGCGTAGGCCACCAGGTTCTGCCACGAGAACACATGGCCCAGCAGCAGGTGGCCGATCGTCGTGTAGCGGAATTCGACCAGCCACGGGGCCTGCCACAGCTTCGCGCACTCGACGGCCGCGCTCGTGGCCAGCGCCGGCAACGCGACATCGCGGATGCGCGCGCGAGGCCGCAGTGCGCACCAGCCGAAGAACACCATCAGGGCCCACAGTGCGTCGCCGGGGTACTTGCCCCACGCGCCGGGCAGGGCCGCCGGCCAGTGGCGCGAGGCGAGGCCCAGCGCGATGGTGATCGCCATCGCGGCGAGGGCGGCGACACGGCGCCGGGCATCGTTCGCTTCGGGCGTGTCGAGGGCGTGGTTCATCGTCCGGGACGCTTCCATTCATAGCGCAGGTCGCCCAGTTGCATCACCGGCTCGAAGCCGCGCTCGACGATGTCGAAGCCGTGGCGCTCGTAGAAGCGCTGCGCCTTCGTATTGGTGACGAAGGTGTAGAGCCAGAGCTTGCCGCCCGAGCCCGCCTTGGCGAGCTCGAGCAGGCGGCTGCCGATGCCCTGGCCCAGGTGGGCGACATCGACGTACAACTGCATCACGGCCTCGGGCGTGAAGGCGCCGAAGCCGACGAGTTCGCCATCGCGCAGGGCCAGGTGCACCGTGGTCTGCGTGAGCACGTTGTCGTCGAAGTAGCGCAGGTGATCCTCCAGCGAATGCGGCACCGGCGCGCCGACGCCGTGCGCGAAGCTGGCGCGCCAGAGCGCGACCAGGCGTTCCCGGAACGGCGGTTGATAGGACGTTATCTCGGTGACGGCTGTCATGGGGGCGATGGGCGCGAAATGGCGCA
>Ga0310813_10000991_pt1 | contig 17214 bp, 16 predicted proteins | sample YN3metagenome_FD_203086 | JGI IMG/M metagenome (GOLD analysis project Ga0310813, IMG submission 203086) | Soil microbial communities from experimental microcosm in Duke University, North Carolina, United States - YN3 | ecosystem: Engineered > Artificial ecosystem > Soil microcosm > Unclassified...
ACGAGCTCACCGACGAGGAGGCGGCGCCGCTCCTCTGCGCGGGCGCGATCGGTTGGCGCTCACTTCGCTTGACGAATCTTCGCGACGGCGAACCGCTCGGCCTCACCGGCTTCGGCGCGTCCGCCCACCTCGTGCTCCAGCTGGCGCGTGCGCGCTTTCCCGCTTCGGAGATCTATGTCTTCGCGCGAAGCCCGGACGAACGTGAGTTTGCGCAAACGCTCGGCGCGACGTGGGCCGGCGCGACGGACGATGTTCCCCCGATCCCGATGCGCGCGATCATCGACACGACGCCGGCGTGGCGTCCGGTGGTGCGCGGCCTGCGAGCGTTGGCGCCGGGCGGACGGCTTGTCATCAACGCGATCCGGAAAAGCCAAACGGACATCGACGAGCTCACGACGCTGGATTACGGACGCGATCTCTGGATGGAGCGCGAGATCAAGAGCGTCGCGAATGTCACGCGGAAGGACGTTGCCGAGATGTTGGTGTTTGCGTCGTCGGCCGGTATTCGACCCAGGGTGGCCGTCGCCCCGCTCGAACGGGCAAACGATGCCTTGAGCGCCCTGCATTCGGGCGGTGCAATACGAGGCGCACAGGTGCTGCGGGTCGGCGCTGTCTGATGTCGTCGCGTACTGCGCGAACACAGGCGACGAATACGCCGCCGGCCAGCGCCAGCCACGCACCAAGGATGAAGACGACCAGAACGGCGTCGTGATTCATCGCCGATAGGAACGCGAGGCCGAAGCCGATCAGCGGTGGCGTCACGAGTGCGCCTATCATTGCCGTTCGCACTCCAGTGGCCCACGTCCATTCATCGCGGTGAAAGACCCGCGAGCTCCATGCCGCGGCCATCGTCAGAACCAGTCCAGGCCCGGCGAACATGAACAGCTCCGACGCGGAGTAGCCCGAATGCAATTCTGTGAAGCGCCAGAGCGCGATCGTCAGCATTGCGGCGATCGTGCGAACGATCCATTTGGGTCTGTCCGAGCGTTTCATGAACTGTCGGTGGCGTACGACCATAGAATGTTCTGTCCGCCAGCTTTGGTCCGTCGGGCGATCGCTGACTTTCATGCGTCTCTCACCCGACAGCGCTCGAGATCACGACGGGTACGTTCCGGTTTAGACGTCCCAATCCGACGACCTCGAGTACGCAATGGCAACGGCGTCGCAGCTAACGACACACCCACGGTCCGCCGATTCAGGCGGGGCGCTGGGCGTCGTCACGAACGGTGTCGCCGCGGTCGGGTCACTCACGCTTCGCGCATTCGGTAGCCTCGGGGCGGCGTCTCGTTTCACTGGCGATGCGCTTCTCGCGCTTCGCGACGCGACGACGTGGATCCCCGAGGCGGCCGGCCAAATGTGGATGCTTGGCGTCGCGTCGCTGCCGATCGCGCTATTCATCGCGACTTTCACCGGCATCGTCCTCGCGCTGCTGGCGAGCTACTCGTTCACGGGCGCGGTGCCGCTGTACTTCGTCGGCACGCTCGTCGAGAAGACGATCACGCTGGAGCTGGCTCCGGTGTTGACCGGGCTCGCGCTGGCGGGCCGAGTCGGCGCGAACATCGCCGCCGAGCTGGGGACGATGCGGGTCACCGAACAGATCGACGCGTTGGAAACGCTCGGCTACGATCCCATTCCATACCTCGTCGTGCCGCGCGTTCTCGCCGGCGCCGTGATGTTCCCCGTCGTCGTCGCGGCGTCGATGCTCGTCGGCGTCGGCGCGGGTTGGGCGGCGTCCGTGACGCTGCTGCACCTGTCGACGCCGGAATTCGTGAAGGGCCTTCGGCTCTTCTTCCAGCCGTTCGACGTCCAGTACGGTCTGGTGAAGTCGTCGAGCTTTGGCTTCGCGGTCGCGCTGATCGGGTGCGCGCGCGGGCTCAAGACAGAAGGCGGCGCCGTCGGCGTCGGGCGCGCCGCGACGTCGGCCGTCGTCTATTCCGCCGTCCTCATTCTCGTACTCGACGCCTTCTGGGCCGTGACATGGCTGCTCGGCCGGGACGCGGTCCAATGAAACGGAAGACGGACGTTCTCGTCGGGCTGGTCGTGCTGATCATCGCGGTCGCGACGATGGGCGCGGTCGCCTGGGTCAAGCAGGCCGACATCGGCAAACGCCAGCGCGAGATCGTGGCCCGCTTCCGCGACGTCGGCAATGCACGCGTCGGCAATGCCGTGGTGATTCGGGGCGTCGTCGGCGGACGGGTCCAGGCCATCGAGCTCGCGCCGAATGGCTGGGTCGATGTGCGTATGAAGCTCGATCCGTCGGTGCGGCTGCCGGCCGATCCGGTCGTTCTGCTCAACGAATCGAGCCTGTTCGGCGAATGGCAAGCAACGGTGATCGAGCGGAACGCGCTGCCGCATGACGAAGCGGTGCAGCGCGAGGTCGCTGATTCGGGTCGGGGAGCCGGCGTGCTTGCCGGCGCCTCTCAACCGGGAATCGGCAAGCTCACCGCGGTAGCGGGTCAGATCGCCGGCGATGTGGCGACGGTTGCCGGACGTGTCGAAGTCGCCTTCGACGAGCAGGCGGCGCGCGAGCTCCGCGGATCGATTCGCAACGTCGCCGATCTGTCGACGACGCTGTCGTCGGTTGTGCGAACGCACGCGTCAGATCTCGACGTACTCTCCGCCGAGCTGCGCAAGGCGATCGAGACCCTCAACCGCACGGCCAACACCGTGCAGACGACGGCGGGTCGCGTCGACTCGGTAACCACATCGCCCCAGGTTCGCGCGATTGTCACCGACGTCGCGGCCGCGTCCACCGAGCTGCGCCACGCCGCGACGCAGGTCAACGACCTCTCACGCCGGTTCGCGACGAGTCAGACGCGCCTCGACGCCGTATTGGCAGCCGGCGACTCGCTGCTCTCGAAGATCAACTCGGGGCAGGGATCGCTCGGTCTGTTTGTGAACGACCCGTCGATGTATCGCAGAACGGATTCGCTTCTGACCCAACTGCGGGCATTGGCCGCCGACATTCAGGCGAATCCGAAGAAGTACATCAGTGTCAGAATCTTTTGATGGAGGAAGAACAATGTTGGCGCTCAAAGACCTCATGACTCCCGCTCCGGTGACGATCGCTCCCGACGCAACGCTCCGCGAGGCCGTCGAGCTTCTCACCAAGGTCGGCGTCAACGCGCTGCCCGTCACCGACGGCGACGCAATCGTCGGTGTCATCACCACCTTGAGCATCATCGCGTTCGAATCGGTGACGCCCGGTGTGCCGACCGAACGCGATTCCTCGGATGCGTGGGAGCCCGACATGGCGAACGATGACGATGTTCCCGCCGCCGAATACTTCGCCGAGCTCTGGGAAGACGCCGGGACCGAGCTCGACGAGCGCTTCCGCGTCACCGACTCCCCCGAGTGGGATTTTCTGTCGGATCACCGCGTCGAAGAAGCGATGCTTCCCGACCCGCCCGAGTTTTCACCCGAGGCGAGCGTCGACGAGGCCGCCGAACGGATGCGGGCAACCGGCGCGCACGGCGTTCTCGTGGTCGACCATGGAAAGCTCTGCGGGATCGTCACGACGATGGACGTCACTCGCGCCTACGCCCAACAGCACCCGACAGAAATCGAGTAAGACCCCGGACAGAGGTTCGGCAGATCGCCGACGGTTGGTGGCCTTGTCCTGGATCACCTTACGTCTCAGAAACGAAGGTGACAACGACAGGAGGAGAACATGGGAACGCTGACGATGGAAACGGTTCGGCCGGAAGTGGGTGTCCGTGCCGCGAAAACATCGCCCGTCATCGTTGCCACCGACGGACGCGACCAATCGGACGCGGCGCTCGTCGCTGGCGGCTTGCTGGCGGGAGCCTCCGACGAGCGGCTGCGCGTGATCACGGTGCTCAAGCCGATGCCGATTGTGAGTCCGGAGGCGCAACTACCCGTATCGCCCGACGTCGAGGCCTCGCGCCGCGCCGAAGCGAAGCGCACCGTGCGAGAGCAGCTCGGACGCGTGTGGAACGTGCCATTCGACGCATCAGTCGAGGTCTACGACGGCGACCCCGCGACGACGATCGCGAATGTCGCGCACGAATCCAACGCGTCGATGATCGTCTCCGGGCTCGGCCGGCATCGCGTGATGGATCGCCTGTTCGGCGACGAGACCGCGCTCCGGCTGATCCGTGTCGCGGCGGTGCCGGTACTCGCGGTTGGTGGACAGTTCACCGCCGCGCCAACGCGCATCGTCGTGGCGATCGACTTCAGCGAGACCAGTCTTCGCGCCGCGCGGCTCGCCCTCGAGCTGGCCGCTCCCGCCGCGACGATCTACCTCGCTCACGTCGCGCCACGCGATGCGACGCTGTACGACTGGAATGGCTGGGGCTCGAACTATAAGCAGGACGCCGGCGAGGGCTTGCAGCGGATGCGAGAGCAGCTCCGTGTACCGGCGGACATGATCGTCCAGCGAGTGCTGCTGCAGGGCGATCCGGCCACCGAGCTCCTGGCATTCGCGGCGAGCGTCAACGCCGATCTCATCGCCACGGGAAGTCACGGACACGGTTTCGTGGCGAGGATGCTCATCGGTAGCGTGACGACGCGCATACTCCGTTGCTCGACCTGCAGTGTGCTCACGGTCCCGCACGCCGCGGCAATGACGCGGCTACGCACGACCGTCGAGCCGCCGGTCGTCAAGACGCTCGACCGCCCGGAATGGACGTCGCAGCTCGACGAGTTCACCCGTCGCAATGTCGGCCGCCGCGGCGTGCTCGAGGTGGACGATCCCGAGCTCGGCGCCCAGGCGCAGGAGCACGACTATCCGTTCCTTGGCGCGACATACGATCGACACGACGGTCGCGTCGAGCTCATGCTAGGTGAGCTCGGTGACGTGCAGCGTCATCTCACGCGCGGTATCGGATCGGTCAGCGGCATCGACGTGCTGACGAACGAGCGTGGACGCGACCTGGCCCTTCGTATCGCACATGGGGCTGGACAGACGTTGTTGACGTTCTCATGAGACTCGGCGCCATTCCGCGCTCCGCGCGCACTAGTCGGGATGCGGTGTGATCGGGCAATCAAGGTCCCAGGTCTCTGGTCTCAGGTCTCAGGTCTCAGGTTGAAACGACGGTCGGCGTTTCGCCTGAGACCTGAGACCTGAGACCTGAGACCTAAGACCTGAGACCAACAGAGGTAGCACCGCGACGCGCGCCATTACTACAAGAAGAAGTCTGACTTACACGGAACACCGGCTACCCCATCATGAAAGCGCGTCTCGCCACTCCCATCCTCACCCTTGTCTTCCTCATCGTTGGCGGGTCGCTCGCTGTTTTTCCCGATCGAGTCTCCGCGCATCAGGTTTGGATGCTCGGTGTCATTCTCCTCGGCGCACCGATCGTCTTCGAGACGCTGCGCAATGCGCTGCGCGGACGCTTCGCGACCGACGTCGTAGCCTCGCTCTCCATTATCGGATCGGTAGCGCTCGATCAGCCGCTGGCAGGGCTCGTCATCGTCCTCATGCAGTCCGGCGGTGAAGCGCTCGAGAGGTACGCCGAGGGCCGCGCGTCAGCGGCCGTGCGCGCGCTCGAGGAGGCTGCGCCGCGAATCGGCCACCGCGTGACCGACGATCGGGTCACCGACATTCCCGTAACGGACATCGTTGTCGGCGACGATCTCCTCGTGCGGCCCGGCGAGCTCGTACCATGCGACGGCATCATCCTCGGTGGCGAGTCGGAGCTCGACGCGTCATCGCTCACCGGCGAGGCGGTTCCCATCGCGGCGCGCGCCGGTGGCGCCGTCATGAGCGGGACGTCCAACGGCTTCGGTCCACTGCGGATTCGCGCGACCGCCCTCGCCGCCGAGAGCCAGTACGCGCGCATCGTCGAGCTCGTGCGGACGGCCCAGGCGAGCAAGGCGCCGCTGCAGCGCCTCGCCGACAAATACGCCGTGTGGTTTACGCCGATCACCCTCGCGCTCTGCGCGTTGACTGTCGCCCTGACCCACGACTGGATTCGCGCGCTGTCGATTCTCGTCGTCGCGACGCCCTGCCCGCTGATCCTTGCCACGCCCGTGGCGATCGTCGGCGGGATCAACCGGGCGGCCCGCCGAAACATCATTATCCGGCATGGCGGTGCGCTCGAGCAGCTGAGTCGGGCCCAGGTGGCGGTCTTCGACAAGACGGGCACGATCACGATCGGCAAACCGCGCGTGAGCGACGTCCATCTGGCACGTGGCTTTTCGCGGGATGATGTCGTGCGGTGGGCCGCGTCCATCGAGCAAGGGTCGAGTCACCTTCTCGCCCGCGTGTTCGTCGAGGCGGCCGAGGCGAGCGGGATCGGTCCAATTGCCGTGGAACGCCACGCCGAAGCGCCAGGGCAGGGCGTCTATGGCATCGTCCAAGGCCACGAAATCCGTGTCGGCGCGCGCAGCTACGTGCTCCCCCACTGCGACGGGGGCGTCATCGACGCGGCCGAGCTCGAGCACTCCGACGCGACGCTGCGCGCGTACGTCGCCGTCGACCGGCGGCTCGCCGCGGTCATCGAATACGCCGACGAGATCCGTGCCGATCTACCGCGCGTCCTCGCGGCACTCCATGACTTCGGCATCAAGCGCACCGTGCTTCTTTCCGGCGACCACGCGCCGATCGCGCGAGCCGTCGCCGAGCGCGCCGGAATTCCCGAGACGTACGGCGACCTCCTGCCGAGCGCGAAGGCCGAGTTCATCGAGCGACTGCGCGCCGAGAACGGCGTGGTGATGATGGTGGGCGATGGAATCAACGACGCGCCGGCGCTCTCGGCGGCGGACGCGGGCATCGCGCTCGCCGGTCACGGTGGCGGGGTGACGACCGAAGCCGCGGATGTGATTATCCTCATCGACTCGCTCGATCGCGTGGCCGATGCGCTCCGGATCAGCCGGCGGACGATGGCCATCGCGCGTCAGAGCATTCGCGTCGGCCTCGGCCTGAGCGGCCTGTTCATGGTCGTCGCCGCGTTCGGCGTGCTGCCGCCGGTGATCGGCGCGGCGCTCCAGGAGGCGATCGACGTGGCGGTCATCCTCAACGCGCTGCGAAGCTCTCGGGAACCTCGCGGTCCGCGGGGCTTCGGGGGTACTCTTTCGGGTGTGACTCATAACCCGGAGAGGAGGAATGAAGCGCTCGTCCGAGACCCCCCCCAGCGTGTTTCGCCGCTTCGCGCATAGCGTCTCGCACGCCGTCGGTATGCCGTCGGCGTTCGTTCTCGCTTGTCTGGTTATCGTCGTCTGGGCAGCGACGGGTCCGTTCTTCAACTACTCGGACACCTGGCAGCTGGCCATCAACACCGGAACGACGATCGTCACGTTCCTCATGTGCTTCGTGATCCAGAATACGCAAAACCGGGATTCACAGGTCGTACAGCTCAAGCTCGACGAGTTGATACGCGCGGTGGAAGCGGCGAGAACCGAGCTCGTGGACATGGAGGACCTCTCGGACGAAGAGCTCCATCGTCTCCAGCGGCAATTCGAGGCGCTGCGGCACAGCGCCGAGACCGAGCGTCGCGCGCGCGAGGCCGGGTCGGCGGAGAAGGAGAGCTAAACTCGACGCGGGTCCGGCGCACCGCTCACGGACACGCGGCACGGACGATGCCGCGACCGACCGAGGACGATTTACGCCACACCTCGGAGGATTACGATGGCGGCATCTCGAAAGTCTGCGGACCAACGCGGCAGCACGAAGGGATCGACACGATCGAAGGGAGGGCCCTCGCGGAAAGCCGCGCCCGGGCCGAAGGATCCGAAGCGAACGAGTAATCCCCTCACGCATATCCGGTTCGGATCGGCCGGGAGCGGCGGGGCCGAGTTCGAACCGATCAAGGGCTCGTCGAAGAAGCGCGCCCGCTAGTTCGACGACGAGTTCCGACCTTTGTGACGGGGCGCGAGCGACGGCTCGCGCCCCGCTGCATTGTGGTAAGGGATTCCCCCAGCTGGCGCGAGGGAACGCGCGACGTCGAGCGCGCGTCCTCCCTGATACTTAGTGGCCAATCGACGACGGATCTTCCTTCACGGCAGGCCACACGCAATCGCGCGTGACCCTGATTGCCACAGACACCCGTACTCCGTCAGGAGCGCCGCGCATGAAGATCCCCCTTAAACGCTCAGCCGGGCTCGCGATCGCAGGCATCGCGGCTGTCGGTATCATCTACGCCTGCGCCGGGCAGCGAACGGCGACGACCAATCTCGTTACGGGCGACGCGGCCTCGAAGGTCTACGTGGCGCCGGGCTCGTACGACGAGTACTACGCCTTCATGTCCGGCGGCTATAGCGGGCAAGTCAGCGTGTACGGTCTGCCGTCCGGCCGGCTCCTCAAGCTGATCCCCGTCTTTTCACAGTTTGCTGAAGACGCCTACGGTTACGACGCCGAGTCCAAACCGCTCCTCGAGACGACTTACGGCTTCATCCCGTGGGATGACTCGCATCACCCCGAGCTCTCCATGACCGACGGCGTGCCCGACGGTCGTTGGCTGTTCATCAACGCCAACAACACGCCGCGCATCGCCCGCATCGACCTGACGCGCTTCGAAACCGACGAGATCATTCAGATCCCGAACTCGGCGGGCGGCCACGCATCGCCGTTCACGACGCCGAACACCAAGTACGTCGTCTCGGCCACGCGCTTCAGCGTTCCGATTCCCAACACCGACGTCCCGATCGACAGCTACAAGAAGAGCTTCAAGGGCACGCTGTCGTTCATCACGGCCGATCAGCCGGGGAAGATGGACATCGCCTTCCAGATCCTGATGCCCGGCTACAACTACGACCTCGGCCACGCCGGCAAGGGTCCATCCGACGGCTGGTTCTTCTTCACGTCGTACAACAGCGAGCAAGCGAACACCAAGCTGGAAGAGAACGCTTCGCAGAACGACAAGGACTACATCGCCGCGGTGAACTACAAGCGCGCCGAGGAGTGTGTCGCGCAGGGCCAGGCGAAACCGATGGCAGTCGAGTACTTCCACAACTATGTGGATCCCGGCTCGCGCACCGCGAAGTCCGAGAAGAAAACGAGCGTGAAGGTGATCGACCCGGTGAACTGCGCGGGCGTCGTGTACTACTTGCCGACCCCAAAGTCGCCGCACGGCGTCGACGTCGACCCGACCGGTGAGTACATCGTCGCGGGCGGCAAGCTGGCGACGGTCATTCCCGTGCACTCGTTCACGAAGCTGCAGAAAGCGATCGCCGACAAGGCATTCGACAAGACCGTCGACGGCATTCCGGTCCTCAAGTACGACGCCGTGGTGGCCGGCGAAGTCCAGAAACCTGGTCTCGGGCCGCTGCACACCGAGTTCGACGGCAAGGGCTTCGCGTACACCTCGATGTTCATCTCATCCGAGGTCGTGAAGTGGAAGCTCGGCACGTGGGAAGTGGTCGACCGCATCCCGACGTACTACTCGATCGGCCACTTGATGATTCCCGGCGGCGACAGCAAGAGGCCCTGGGGCAAGTACCTCGTGGCGATGAACAAGATCACGAAGGATCGCTATCTCCCCACCGGTCCCGAGATGGCGCAGTCGGCGCAGTTGATCGACATCAGCGGCGACAAGATGAAGCTCCTGCTCGACTTCCCGACGATCGGCGAGCCGCACTATGCGCAGGCCCTGCCGGCCAGCCTGATCAAGGACAGGCAGGTCAAGTTCCACAAGCTCGCCGAGAATACCAATCCGTGGGTGACCAAGTCGGAAGCCGACGGCGGCATCACGCGAGCCGGCAAGAAGATCGACATCAAGATGATCGCGATCCGCAGCCATTTCGCGCCCGACAACATCGAGGGCGTGCAGGTCGGCGACACGGTCAACTTCCACGTCACGAACATCGAGCAGGATTGGGACATCCTGCACGGCTTCGCGGTGCTCGGCGCTCAAACGTCTGAGTTGATTCTCCAGCCGGGTGAGACGCGAACGCTCACGTGGATCCCGAAGGGCCCCGGCGTCTATCCGTTCTACTGCACCGACTTCTGCTCGGCGCTCCACCAGGAGATGCAAGGCTACATCCGCGTCTCGCCGGCGGGATCGTCGGTGAAGCTCATGGCCAACGTCAGCAAGAAGGCGCAGGCCCAACTCGCCGAAGCCCAGAAGGAGAAGTAACGATGTCTCGTATTCCGAGAATGCTCCTCCTGCTCGCTGCCGGCCTTCTCCTGGTCGCGGTGCGGCTCCCGCTGTGGCGGGTCAGTCTCGTCGCGCCGCAATATCCGGAGGGGTTGGGCATGGTGATCGACGCCCACACGGTGCGCGGCGCGAAGGAGAATGATCTCGGAAACATCAACGCGTTGAATCATTACATCGGGATGAAGGCGATCGACCCGACGGCGATCCCGGAGCTTCGGGTGATGCCGTGGGTCATCGTCGGCCTCGCTGTGTTCGCGGCGGGCGGCGCGCTGGTAGGCAGGCGTAAGGTGGCCATCGCCTGGCTCGCGTCGTTCGCCGCACTCGGCGCGGTCGGTCTGTGGGATTTCTGGAAGTGGGAGTACACGTATGGGCACGATCTCGACATGGTCCATGCGATCATCAAGGTGCCGGGCATGACCTATCAGCCGCCGCTCATTGGATCGAAGCAACTTCTCAACTTCACGGCGACGTCGTGGCCAGCGTCCGGCACCTATGTTCTTGCGCTTGCGTTTCTTCTTGGCGTGAGCGCGCTCGTGGTCACGCGGTGGATGGGACCCGTGGCCACGAGCAAGCCCGCGCGCGCTGCCGGCGCGTCGCGAGTGGCGGTCGCGTGAACGCGCGTCGGATCATGTCCGTTGCCGTGCTCGCGCTTGCCGCCTGCGGGCCGCACAAGCCGGCGCCGATCGTGTACAACGTCGACGCGTGCGACTACTGCCGCATGTCGATCAGCGATCCGCGTTTCGGCGCGGAGCTCGTGATGAAGAAGGGGCGCACGATCAAGTTCGATTCGATCGAGTGCCTGCTCTCGTACTACAAGCAGGCCAACGCCGCCGGCGACGTCGAGTCCGTGTGGGTGGCCGACATCCGTCATCCCGGCGTACTGATCGACGCGAACCAAGCGCGCTTTATCGATCTCGGCCCTGGCCGCGCCCCGATGGGTCGCGGCTGGGCCGCCATCGCCGACGAGCAAGACGCCGCCGCGATCGGCGTGACGGGTCGGACCGCCGTCAAAAGGTGGTCGGATCTCCTCTAATGCGCGCGGTCTCCCTTGCCATTGGGCTCGCACTCCTCGGTCGGCCGGCGGGCGGACAGCGCACGCTCGACGTCTCGCCGAATGGCACGTTTCGCACCCTCGCCGCCGCCGTCGCGGCCGCGCGGTCCGGCGATCGGATCGTCATTCGTGACGGCACGTACCACGGCCCGACCGCCGTGGTGGACAAACAACTCACGATAGAAGGCCAGGGCCATCCGGTTCTCGACGGTGAGAACCGGCGCGGCCTGATCATCATCAAAGCCGACGACGTGACCGTGCGTGGGCTCACGCTGCGGAATGTCGGGACGAGCTTCGTGGAAGACCGCGCCGCGCTCCGCGTCGACAACGCGCACGGCTGCCTCATCGACGACAATCACATCGAGAACGGCTTCTTCGGCATCTACCTCGCGAACGTCACTGATTGCCGCGTCACGCACAACACCCTCCGCGCCACCGGACAGCGCGAGACCGAATCCGGGAACGGCATCCACCTCTGGACGTCGCGCCGCATCACGATCGCCGGCAACACGATCACCGGCCACCGCGACGGCATCTATTTCGAGTTCGTGCACGAGAGCGACATTCGCGACAACCTGAGCACCGAAAACCTGCGCTACGGAATGCACTTCATGTATTCCGACGACTGTCGCTACACCAACAACATCTTCCGCAAGAACGGCTCGGGCGTCGCCGTGATGTTCACGAAGCATGTCGAGATGGTCGGCAATCGCTTCGAAGACAACTGGGGTCCCGCGGCCTACGGGCTGCTGCTCAAGGAGATCAGCGACAGCCGGCTCGAGTCCAACCGCTTCTTGCACAACACCACCGGCCTTCTCGCCGACGGCGCCAATCGGCTCGTCGCGATTCACAATGAGTTCGTGAACAACGGCTGGGCGGTGAAGCTCGACGCCAGCACGCTCGACGGCCGCTTCGAGCACAACGACTTCCTCGGCAACAGCTTCGACGTGGCGTCGAATAGCCGCTCGCCGACGACGACGTTCGCCGGCAACTACTGGGACGGGTACCGGGGCTACGATCTCGATCGCAACGGCGTCGGCGACGTGCCGCATCGCCCGGTCCGGCTCTTCTCACTGCTCGTCGAACATCACCCGCCGGCGCTCATCCTCATGCGCAGCGCTTTCGCCGATCTGCTCGACGGCGCCGAGCGCATCATCCCCTCGCTCACGCCGGAAACGCTCGTCGACTCCACACCCGCCATGAGGCGCAACCGATGATCGAGATCTCGAAGCTCACCAAACGCTTCGGCGACCACGAAGTGCTGCGCGGCGTCGACCTGACCGTCGACCGAGGCCGGGTGATGGGCATCGTCGGGCCGAACGGGGCGGGGAAGACGACGCTCATCAAAACGCTGCTTGGCCTTTGCCAGCCGACGTCGGGCGACATTCTGCTCGACGGCCGCTCTATACTCGGCACGGAGAGCTCCTATCGCGCCCACATCGGCTACATGCCGCAGATCGCGCGCTTCCCCGAGAATCTCACCGCGCTCGAGCTGTTCGACATGGTGCGCGATCTGCGCGGCACGCCCGGCGTGCTCGATGCATCGCTCCTCCGCGGCTTCGCCCTCGAGAGTCAGCTCGACAAACCGCTGCGCGTGCTCTCCAGCGGCACGCGCCAGAAGGTCAACGCCTGCTTGGCGCTGCTCTTCCAGCCGTCGCTCCTCGTGCTCGACGAGCCCACGGCCGGCCTCGATCCGCTGTCGAGCGCGATTCTCAAGGACCGCCTCCTCTCGCTGCGCGGCGACGGCGTGACGGTGCTCGTCGCCTCGCACATCATGAGCGAGCTTGAGGAGCTGTGCGACGACGTCGCCTTTCTGCTCGATGGCGTGACGCGCTTCGCTGGACCGATCGGTGAGCTCACGTCGACGACCCGGCAGGCCAACCTCGAGCGCGCAATCGCGGCGCTCATGATCCGGGAGGTCGCATGAGCGTCGTAACCAAGATCGTGCGCGCGCAAACGCGCGACGCACTGCGCAGCCGCTGGCTGATCGTGTATGCGACGTTCTTCTTCCTGCTCACGGAGGGCGTGATTCGCTTCTCCGGAGACGGCGCGAAAGCGATCCTCACACTATCCAGCGCGACGTTGATTGTCGTACCGCTCGTCACGCTCGTCCTGTCGACGATTCACGTCTACAACGCGCGCGAGTTCACGGAGCTCTTGCTTGCCCAGCCGATCCGTCGATCGGTGCTGTTCAAGGGTCTGTACCTCGGGCTCGCACTCCCGCTGGCCGCCGGATTTATCGCCGGCGTGAGCCTGCCGTTTCTCTTGCACGGCGGAGGCGACCCCGCATACCGCGCCGCGATGATCACGCTCGTCGCGACGGGCAGCGCGCTCACCTTCATCTTTACGGCGATCTCGTTCTCCATCGCGCTGTTCGCCGAGGATCGGTTGCGCGGGCTGGGTATCGCGCTGGGCGTGTGGCTGCTCGTCGGACTCCTCTACGACGGTCTCGTGCTCGTCGCCGTCGCGGTGTTTGCGGACTATCCGATCGAGCGTCCGATCCTCGCGCTCACCTTCGCCAACCCGGTGGATTTGGCGCGCGTGCTGCTCCTGCTCAAGCTGGACGTCGCGGCATTGATGGGTTACACGGGCGCCGTGTTTCAGCGCGTCTTTTCCGGACCACTCGGCCCGTCGCTGGCCGCCGGCATGTTGGGGCTGTGGATCGCCGTTCCCCTCGCCGTTGGCGCGCGGCAGTTTCGTCGCAAGGACTTTTAGTTTCTTCTCATGACACTTTCGAGGACAAATCCAATGTCTCATCGGGCATGTAAGATCTCATACCTCCTGCTCGCGGCGGTGGCGTTCGTCGCGTGCAAAGGCGGCGAGCAAAAGGCCGCCGTAGACACGACCGCCACGCCGCCAGCGGGCGGCGCCGCCGCCGCGACGCCCGGTTGGGGCGCCGGTCCGTTCACGCCGGATCCTGGCGGCAAGGTCATTCCCGTGGAGCTCTACACCGACGGCGCGGGCAACTATTTCAAACCGGCCGAGATTCACGCCAAGCGCGGCGACGTCATTCGCTACACGCTCAAAGTGGGTGTTCACAACGTGCACTTCCTCGCCGACTCCAACGCCGGGAAGAGTGCGTATCCGGCGACGCCGAGCGACTTCCTTCAGCTCCCCGGACAGACCTGGGACCTGGCCGTGAAAATGCCCGCCGGCAGCTACTACTTCCAATGCGACCCACACGCCGCGCTCGGCATGAAGGGGCGGTTGATCGTCGAGTAAAGCCCTGAATCCGCGGTTTAGCACCCTCCGGTCGGGAATTCCCCCACAAAAAAACAAGCATCTCCGCACGGGCAAACGGTTCTTCCCGGACGGAATGGGCCCTTGGGGAACGGTAGCTTCGAGCCAGTTCGACAGACCGCACGAAACGCTCTGAATTGTCGCTCCCTACCCAGTACGTGAAATCCGACCGGAGGAAGGTCCTATGAGAAACACATCAAAGTTCGGCCTGGCGTTGCTCGTGGCGTTTGCCAGTGCAGCCGTGGCCCAAGACAATAGCGGCGGCAAGGCCGCGACCCCCGATAAGACGGACACCTCCACGGCCGCGAAGAAGACGGTGAACCTCTATCGGCCGCTCGAGATCAACCACATGCGCCCGGCCGATCAGCGCGGTGTGAACGTCTTCGAGACCCCGAAAGAAGATCTGGTGCCGTTCAACGGTTTCGTGCTCTCCTTCGGCGGCGCGTTCAACCAGGAGTTCCAGGGTCTGCAGCACAGCAACACCGCGACGGCGGTGATGGTGACGCCGGCGGCCGGTGGCACGCAGGTCAACAACAACCAGTTGATCAGCATCGGTCACGGCTTCAACAACGCGGTGGCGAATCTGAACGTGAACGCGCAGCTCGCTCCGGGGATCCGCGTCGCGATGACCTCCTACCTCTCGGCCCGCCACCATCAGGAGTCGTGGGTGAAGGACGGTTACATCCTCGTCGACGAGTCGCCGATCGACAACGCGCTGCTCAAGAGTCTCTTCAAGTACACGACGCTTCGCGTCGGGCACTTCGAGATCAACTACGGCGACGCGCACTTCCGCCGCACCGACAACGGCAACGCGATGTTCAACCCGTTCGTCGGTAACTACATCCTCGACGTCTTCACGACCGAGATCGGCGCCGAAGTGTATGAGCGCTCGGGACCGTTCATCGCCATGCTCGGCATGACGGGCGGCGAGATCCATGGCCAGGTTGCCAATCCTGGTGGCAAGTCGGTCGGCACGCTCGGCAAGTTCGGCATCGATCAGAGCTTCGGCAGCGACCTCCGCTTCCGTCTGACCGGCTCCTTCTACGCCAACAACAAGGCGATCAGCAGCACGCTGTTCACCGGCGACCGCGGCGGCTCGATGTACTACGACATTCTCGAGAACACGCAGTCGACCGAGACGGCGAACGCCTGGTCCGGCCAGATCCGCCCGGGGTTCTCGAACAAGGTGAATGCCGAAGTCATCAACCCCTTCATCAAGATCGGCGGCGCCGAGTTCTTCGGCAGCTTCGAGATCGCGAAGGGTGGTTCCTTCAGTGAGTCGAAGCTCCGCAATCTTCGCCAGGACGTGTACGAAGGCCTGTATCGCTTCTGGGACGACAAGCTCTATCTCGGCGGCCGGTACAACACCCTCAGCGGCCAGCTGATCTCGAAGAACTTCAACGATCAGTCGGTCAATCGCTGGCAGCTCGGTGGCGGCTGGTTCGTGACGCCGAACATCCTGACGAAGGCGGAGTGGGTGAATCAGAAGTACAATGACTTCCCGACGAACGACATCCGCAACGGTGGAAGCTTCAAGGGCTTCATGTTCACGGGAGCCGTCGCCTTCTAAGAACCACGCGACGGCCGAGCGCGGGAAGCGGATGCAACGAGGCTCCGCTTCCCGCCTCGCTTTTTCAGGCGGGTTGGAGCGACATAGGAGGAGCGATGCGACAGAAACTCCCAGGGACCAACATCACGGTGTTCCTGCTCTTCTTCGGCCTGTCGATGCTCGAGGTACTGGGGTCACGCAACTGGATCGTGGCCGCGCTGTGGCTGGCAGTCGGAATACTATTCCTTCACGCGGATCTCGTTCGTCGGTCGAGACTTTCCTGATCGCGGTTCCACGCGATGTGGCTACAGCGAGTCGCAACGGGTACCCCCTTCCCAGGGGCGCCCGAATCGTTTATGCGGCAAGAGCGCCGCGCAAATAAGCCGACGACTGGCACACTACCGTCAAGTTCAAACGGTTCGGGACCGATACCGCACGCTTAGAGATTACGGATCGACGTTGAGCTGCCAGCGCACCGCCAGCCGTGTCTGCCCCGATCCCGACAGGGCTCCCCCGGTCGCTCGATATGGGACGGATTCCGTGACATACGCGGCCGACGCGACACGCAACCCGGTCTTTGCATCGACAGTCTGAGTATTCTTCACGCCCAAACCGGGAAGGCGCCAGGGACCGCCGACGAGAACGGGTGCGGATCCAGAGAAATCGAGCTGCCAAGCCGTGGCCTGCCCATTGTTTCCGTCACAGCTGTCCCCAACGATGATTCCGGCGCCGTTGATGGCTCGTGCGTTTCCCCTCGGACAGCCTACGCCGCCGAGCGAGGGAAGCAACACCGGAGCGTGCCAGACCTGCGTCAGGGGATCGCGCCACCAGTACACCGGCCCGGCATTCCCGGCTGCAATGCCGACGATGATCGTTCCGGCGGCGTTGATGTAGTTTGGCGTGCCGTTGAGCAACGTAAAGGTGGAGGCATCGTCCCACACGATGCCTCCGCTCGCGCCGGCGTCCAATAAGCCGACCGCCTGACCACGGCCGTTGACGCCATAAACAGATCCATTGGTCGAAGTTGATGGAATCGCGAGCGCCTGGGGCATCAACCAGCTCGTGCCGGATCGCCGCCACAAGACCGGCCGGTCGATTCCCGGCATACTCTTCCGTGGCGGCGCCGCACCGTCCCAACCACCGACGATGAGAGTTCCATCAACAGCGCGTGCTGCACTCGCCGCGTTACTCTCCACGCTGTTGGAGAGGGTGGGAAGCGGTTCCGGCCTCCACGTGTTGTCGGGTTGCCGCACCCAGGCGGTCGCCAGGTTATTTCCATCCCGCCCAACCGCCAGCGTGCCGTTCGGGTCGAT
>Ga0310813_10000992_pt1 | contig 17209 bp, 15 predicted proteins | sample YN3metagenome_FD_203086 | JGI IMG/M metagenome (GOLD analysis project Ga0310813, IMG submission 203086) | Soil microbial communities from experimental microcosm in Duke University, North Carolina, United States - YN3 | ecosystem: Engineered > Artificial ecosystem > Soil microcosm > Unclassified...
GGCCACGACAACCGCTATGAGATCGACCCCACACGCGCCGAGGCGGCTTTGGGCTGGCGGGCCGCGCATGATTTTGAGCGCGGGCTCGCCGCCACCATCGACTGGTATCTGGACAACCGGGCCTGGTGGGAGGGCATTCGCGCGCAGAAATATCACGGCCAGAGACTGGGAACCGCAGAAAGATTGGGAGCGACAGCATGATCCGCAAAGGCATTCTTCTCGCGGGCGGGTCGGGCACCCGCCTGCACCCGATCACCCAGGCGACCTCCAAGCAATTGCTGCCGGTCTACGACAAGCCGATGGTGTATTACCCGCTCTCCACCCTGCTGCAGGCGGGCATCCGCGATGTGCTGGTGATCTCCACGCCGCAGGATCTGCCGCAATTCCAGCGTCTGTTCCATGACGGCGCGCATCTCGGCGTTCGCATCTCCTATGCCGAGCAGCCCAGCCCGGACGGCATCGCCCAGGCGTTTTTGATCGGCGAGGAATGGATTGCCGGCGAAGGCTGCGCGCTGGTGCTGGGCGACAATCTGATCCATGGCGACCATCTCTCGTCGATGCTGTGCGCGGCGAGCGCGCGCGCCGACGGGGCGACCGTGTTCGCCTATCAGGTGCGCGATCCGGAGCGCTACGGCGTGGTGTCATTCGATGAAGCCGGCAACGCCACCGGCATTGTGGAGAAGCCCACGCGGCCGGAATCGCCCTGGGCCGTGACCGGGCTGTATTTTTATGACCACCGGGTCACGTCATTCGCCCGCCGCCTGCGCCCGTCGGCGCGCGGGGAGCTGGAGATCACCGACCTCAACCAGATCTATCTGCGCGAAGGCGTGCTCAAGGTCGAGCGGCTCGGCCGGGGCACCGCCTGGCTCGATGCCGGCACGCCGGATTCCCTGTTGCAGGCGGCGACCTTCGTGCAGACCATCCAGTCCCGCCAGGGCAATCTCGTGGGCAGCCCGGAAGAAGTGGCTTTCCGCATGGGCTTCATCGACGCGGCTGCCTTGCGGGCCCGCGCCGCCATGATCGGCAAGACCGAACTCGGCCGGATTCTCCACGAGATCGGCGAGGGGCATCACGCATGAACATCGAACCGCTGTCCATTCCCGACGTGCTGCTGATCACGCCACGGAAATTCGCCGATTCGCGGGGGTTTTTCTCGGAAACCTGGAACGCCGGGACGCTCGCGGCGCACGGGTTCAATGAGGTTTTCGTGCAGGACAATCAGAGCCTTTCGACCCAGGCCGGCACGGTCCGCGGCCTGCATTGCCAGATCGGCGCCAATGTCCAGGGCAAGCTTGTGCGGGTGATCAAGGGGGCGATCTGGGATGTGGCGGTGGATCTGCGGCGCGGTTCCCCGACCTACGGGCAATATGCCGCTGCGGTGTTGAGCGCGGAGAACTGGCAGCAGCTTTGGGTGCCGCGCGGGTTTTTGCACGGTTTCTGCACGATCGAGCCGGACACGTCGGTGATCTACAAAGTCACCGCGCCCTACGACCGTGAGGCCGAACGCGCGGTGATCTGGAACGACCCGACGCTGGCCTTGCCCTGGCCGGTCGCGCCCGAGAACGCCCTGCTCTCGGACAAAGACAAGCTCCTGCCCGCCCTAAGCGACTGCGAGGACTGGTTTACCGCATGATCCTCATCACCGGCGCCACGGGACAGCTGGGGCAGGCGCTCGCGGCGGAAGCCAAGCGGCGTCACCTCGAATTTCTTGCAGTAAGCCGGCCAGAGTTTGACCTGGCCGTGCCGGCCACAATCGATGCCTGTTTTGCCCGGGCCCGGCCTGACCTGGTGATCAACGCCGCGGCCTACACCGCGGTGGACGCGGCCGAGACGGAACACGACGCGGCGCGGGCGGGCAACCATACCGGCCCGGAACATCTGGCCCTTCTGTGCGCCACCCATAACGTCCCGCTCATCCATATCTCCACGGATTACGTGTTCGACGGCACCAAGGGCGCGCCCTATGTCGAGACCGACCCGACCCGTCCGGCCGGATTCTATGGTCTGACGAAACGCGACGGGGAAAACGCGGTGCTGGCCAGCGGGGCGAAGGCGATCATTCTCCGCACCGCCTGGGTCTATGCGCCTTATGGCAAGAACTTTCTTCGCACCATGCTGAACGCGGCGCGGCGGACCAGTGTGCTGCGCGTCGTCGCCGACCAGCACGGCACCCCGACCTCGGCGCTGGACCTGGCGGCGGCGATCATGGCGATTGCCGAAAAAATCCGCGCGGAGGGATGGCAGGACTCGTTCGCCGGCATTTTCCACGTTACCAATTCAGGCGCGACCACCTGGCACGGCTTCGCCACGGCGATCTTCGAGGAAGCCGAGCGCCTTGGCCATCCGCGCCCGCGCATCGATGCCATCACCACCGCGGACTGGCCGACGCCCGCCAAACGCCCGGCCGATTCGCGGCTCGATTGCGCAAAGCTGCAGCGCGTCTTCGGCTGCACGCTTCCGCCTTGGCGCGAAGGTTTGAAGGCCGTTTTGGAAAGAGGCGTGGAGTAAGGGAAGGAAGCAGCCGCTTTTTGAAAAAAGCGGCGCAAAAACTTTTGTCACTCTGGGCCTGAGGCGTTGAAACGGCACGGGCCCAAAGTAAACAAAGTTTTTTTGCTACTTTTTGTTCACAAAAAGTAGCGCTTGCTTAGTTGCTCAACCCCAGCGGATAGATGACCTTATGCCCGCCGGGCAGCGCGGCGATTTCGCAGTTGATGCCATAAAGCTCCGCCAGCCGCCCACGTTCCAGCAACGTCGCGGTCGGGCCTTGCGCGGCCAGTTTTCCCTCGCTCAGCATCAGGGCGCTGTCGCAGAAGCGGCTCACCTGGTTGAGGTCGTGCAGGATGATCAGCGTGACGATGCCCGCGCGCCGCGTATAGTCGCGCACGGTGGCGAGCAGGTTCATCTGGTTGGCGATGTCGAGGGCGGAGGTTGGCTCGTCCAATAGCAGCAGGCGCGGCTGGCGCACCAGGGCCAAGGCCAGGGCCACCATTTGCCGCTGCCCGCCGGAGAGGCGTGCCGGCTCCATGGCCGCGAGGGGACCGAGCTGCAGGCGTTCCAGGATGGCGTGGGCCTGGGCAAGCGATTCCTCGTGCATCCGCGCGCCGAGGCGGTCGGCGTTCTGGGCCAGCACCAGCAGCTCAAGGACGCTGAGCCTGGCGGTGACGGTGTAGGGGTTCTGCGCCATATAGCCCACCAGCCGGCCGCGAGCCGAGGGGGCGAGGGTGTTCAGCTCTTCGCCGTTCAGCCGGACCTGGCCGCGATACGGCAGCAATCCCGCCAAAGCGCGCACCAGGCTCGTCTTGCCCGAGCCGTTGCGGCCCAGCACCGCTGTGACTTCGCCGGCCCGCGCGGAAAAGCTGAGCCCCTCCAGAATAAGCTGGCGCTGCAGCACCAGGGTTAGCGCCGCGACATCAAGCATAATGGGCCTGCTGGCGGAGAATCAGCCACAGGAAGACCGGCACGCCGAGCAGTGCGGTCAGCATGCCAACCGGCAATATGGCGCCGGGAATCAGAGTCTGGCTGGCGAGTGCGGCCGTGAGCATGATCACCCCGCCGCATGTGGCCGAGGTGGCGAGGGCGAAGCGCTGGTCCTCGCCCACCAGCATGCGCGCGATATGCGGCGCCACCAGTCCGACAAAGCCGACAATCCCCACCGTCGCTGTCACCGCGCCGGCGAGCAAGGCGGCCGCGAGCAGCATCAGCAGCCGCACCCGTGCCACCCGCAGCCCGAGCACGCCGGCGTGCGCACCGAAGCTGCCGACAGCGGTGAGCGCCCAGGCGCGCAGCAGCAGCAGCGGCAAAATGAAGGCCAGCAGCGCGCCGCAAATCGCCACCTGGGTCCAGCTTGTCCGCTGCACGGAGCCGAGCAGCCAGAAGACCAGGGTCTGCAGCTGGTCGGCATTGGCGGCATATTGCGTGAAGGCGAGCAGGGACGAGAAGGTGAAATGCACGGCGATCCCGAGCAGCGCGATCGTCTCCGGCCGCATCTGCCGCGCCCGCGCCAACAGCGCTATGCCCGAGATGACCCCAACCGAAAACAAAAACGCGCTGGCCGAGACCAGGAGCCCCTGGGGCAGGGCGCCGAGTGCGGGGCTGAACCAAGGCTCGAGCACAATGACCAAAGCCGCCCCGAACCCAGCGGCGGAGGACAGGCCCAGCGTGAACGGTTCAGCCAGAGGGTTATTGAGGGCTCCTTGCATCAGGCTGCCGGCGATGGCTAACCCGGCCCCCGCCAGCACCGCCGTGCAGGCCACCGGCAAGCGCAATTGCCAGAGGATGATGCGCACCGTCGGGTCCACTTGCGAAGGATGCAGGAGGCCGCGCAGTACGCTGCCGAGGCCGAGCGTTTCGCCGCCGACGGCGAGTTCGGTGAGGAAGCAGGCGAGGCAGAGCAGGATCAGGCCGCCGAGAAGCAGGACACGCCGGCGCAGCACCCGCCGATAACCGGCTGTCAGTTCCACACTTGTGCTAGCCGCCATGCGCGGGCATCCGTATGCCTAGCAGCACCGGGCTTGGCGGGAGATCGGTGAATTGTGCGATGATCGACGCGTAATCCTGACCGGGATGCAAAGCGGCGAAAGCCTGCGGGTAGATGTATTTGGCCAGATATTCGAGGCCGATGATGTTGAAAACGCTGGAATAGAACGGGTGATACAGGGCGTAGACTTGGCCGTCGGTCGCCGCTTTCAGGGCGGTAAAGCCGGGGCGCTGCGTCAGCGCCCGCAATCGCACGCCGGCAGCGGTTTCATTGGTGTCATAGCCCATTGGCACCAGCGTATTGCTGGGCGCGCGCCCGGTCATCACCAGCACGTTCGGTTGCGCGGCCAGCACGGCTTCCATGGAGACCGGGCCGGCCGGCGTGCGCAGCAGGGCAGAGCCCAGATTGCGTGCCCCTGCCGCTTGCACCAGGAGTCCCCAGCCGAAATCGCCATGGGTGAAGCAGCAGCCGCCGGCATCGTTCTGTCCGGCCAGGACGTTCACGAACACCAGCGGGCGCGGTTGGGGTTGGGCGGCGATTATTTTGTCGAGAGCCGCCCAATGGTCGTCGTAGAAATCGACATAGGCCTTGGCCTCCGCCTCGCGGCCCAGCACCTGGCCCAGCAGGGTCACGCTCCGCGCGGCGTCGGGCACCGGGTGTTCGGAATCATCGACGAACAACACGGGAATGCCGAGCTGCGCCAGGGTGCGCATGACCCCCTGCTGTTCCAGAATCGGGCGGGCGCGCAGCTCAGCCACCAGCAATTGCGGCCGCGCGGCGATCAGTTCCTCAAGGTTTACGGAGCCGTTATCGTCGAACCCCATATCCGGGATTTTCGCAACCGCCGGCCAGTTTTTGACGAGCACGGACCATTGATTCGGCTCGAAGCGTTTGAGCAGATTATTCCATACCACCACCCGGGCGAAGGGCTGGCTGCGGTCCAAAAGAGCGAGGTCGAGGGCGATGCGCCCGTCCTGCAGCGCGATCCGCTGCGGCGGCGCGGCCAGCGTGACCTGGCGGCCGGCCATGTCGGTGACCGTGATCGCGGCGCGGGCCATGTGCGGCAGGACCAGCCCGCAAAACAGCAGCAAGGCGGGCCAGTAGGGGGGCAGGCGAAATCGCATTATCGACATCCAACAAATCGCGGCTGACGGCGGGCGGCAGCCTATAGCGCAAATGCGACGCATTCGCAATTTGGCAAGGGACAGGGCAAGTAAAAACGGCCTGTCACAATCGCTAAGGCCGATGGCGCTGCTCGCGGGCTTTGCTGTCACCTATCCGATGAATTGGTGGCTGGTAGGCAATCATCTGAAACATGGGGATGCTCACCGTGCGGCGGGAGCCGGCCGGGCCGGTCGCTTCCATGCCGCAGGGCATGGCATGGACCATGCGGCGATGTCGGTCGCGGGGGCGCCGCAGCCGCCGGTGGCGGTGATGGCCGCGCTTTCGTTTGTCGCGCTGGGCATGGGCATCGCCGTCGCGCTGGCCGCGAGCCCGGCCTAAAGACCCTCAATTCTCGGCGCTGGCCCGTGGGGGCATTTTCAACTCGAGCTCGTCATAGCGCTTCAGCTTGTATATGGCGATGGAGGCGAGCCAGCTGAGCAGAAAGATGCCGATGACGGAATAACCCAGATAGCCGAAATTGCCGTTCAGCATGTTGACGTCGTTCCAGAACCAGCCGCCGGACATGTTCAACTCCTGCGCGGCCAGGCCCAGCCCTTCGATCCCGCCGATGACCAGAGCGACGATGACGGACACCGAGGTGATCGTGAGGTTATAATAGAGTTTGCGCACCGGCTTCACGAAGGCCCAGCCATAGGCGCCGAGCATCGCGATGCCGTCGGTGGTGTCGATCAGCGACATGCCGGCGGCAAACAGCAAAGGGAATGTCATGATGGACCATAGCGGCATCCCTTTCGTCGCTTCCGTGGCGGCGATGGCAAGCAGGCTGACTTCGGTGACGGTGTCGAACCCGAGGCCGAACAGGAACCCGATGGGCAACATCTGCCAGCCTTTGTTGACGAGGTTGAACAGCGGCCGGAAGATGCGCGAGAAGAAGCCGCGCTTGTTGAGCAGCATGTCGAAATCCTCTTCGACATAGAGGCCCCCTTTGGCGACATGCTTGAAGGTCCGGTACACCGAGAGCGCGATCAGCAGATTCATGATGCCGATCACGAACAGAAAGCCCGTCGAGACCGCGGTGCCGACGATCCCGCTTTCATTATTGAAAGCGTTGAAGCTGTCGCCGTTCACGTTCGACTTTATGTAGTAAATCGCCGCCACGCCGATGATGAGGACCAGCGAGTGGCCGAGCGAGAAAAAGAAGCCGACGGTGACCGGGCGCTTGCCTTGCTGCATCAGCTTGCGCGTGACGTTGTCGATGGCCGCGATATGGTCGGCATCGACCGCATGGCGCAGGCCGTAACCCCAGGCCAGAAGCGCTGTGCCGATGAAAAGCGGGTTGCTGTGAAACGCCGCAAAAGCATAAATCCAGCCCCCGATATTGGCGGCAATCAGGAACACATACATTCCGATGATTTTGCCTTTAACCTGCGCCGAACTGTCGTCGAAAATATTTCTGAACGCCGCGAGCATGGCCATTCCCCACTCCCGGGCGCCCCGCCCGGCAGTTATTGTGAGCGCGACACCGGCAGGTCTCCTGGCTCGCGGGTCAACGCCTCTGGCCCTGTCTTCCCGTGCCCTCGCGGGCTCAGTGACCTGCCTCCCTCAAAACCGGAGTGCGGCAGCCGGGCCAGCGGCTCGCCGCTGACAGTTGCGGGGGCAGCCGCCGACTTGCCCCCGGACCGCTGGTCCAGCCGGGGCGCACGGCGTTCCCTTTTCACCCGCTCGCGCGGGACCGATGACGCGTGATCCTAACGTTGTGACGCCGCGCGTGGCAAGCAGCGGAAAGCAAGGCAAGACAGCGCTACTTTTTGTGAACAAAAAGTAGCAAAAAAACTTTGTTTACTTTGGGCCGTGCTGGTTTCACCGCCATCGGCCCAAAGTCAAAAAAAGTTTTTGCGCCGCTTTTTTCAAAAAGCGGCTGCTTTCTTTTTTCTCCCTCAGCGCCAGCCTAAGGCAGGGGCGACCTGTTTCAGGATCGCCTCGATCACATGCGCGCAATAGGCGACACCGAGCTGGTTGGGGACGGTGAGCAACAGCGTGTCGGCGGCCGCGATGGCCTCGTCTTGCCGCAGTTGCTCGATGAGGCGTGCCGGCTCGGCGGCGTAGCCGCGGCCGAAAATGGCCCGCGTCTTTTCGTCGATGAAGCCGACCTGGTCTTCTTCCTTGCCGCCATGGCCGAAATAAGCGCGGTCGTGGTCGTTTACCAGCGGGAAGATGCTGCGGCTGACCGAGATTCGCGGCGTGCGCGTGTGGCCATGTTCCTTCCAGGCGTCACGGAAGATTTGGATTTGCTTGGCCTGCTGAATGTGGAACGGCTCGCCGGTTTCGTCGTCCTTCAGCGTCGAGCTTTGCAGGTTCATCCCAAGCTTGGCCGCCCAGGCGGCGGTGGCGTTGGAGCCCGCACCCCACCAGATCCGCTCGCGCAGGCCTTCCGAATAAGGCTCCAGGCGCAGCAGGCCCGGCGGGTTGGGGAACATGGGGCGCGGGTTGGGTTGGGCGAAACCCTCGCCGCGCAGCACCTCGAGCAGGCGCTCGACATGGCGCCTTCCCATATCGGCGTCGCTTTGGCCCTCCGCCGGGCGGAAGCCGAAATGGCGCCAGCCGTCGATCACCTGCTCGGGCGAACCGCGGCTGAGGCCGAGCTGCAGGCGGCCGCCGGCGATCAGGTCGGCCGCGCCGGCATCCTCGGCCATGTAAAGCGGATTCTCGTAGCGCATGTCGATCACCGCCGTGCCGATTTCGATGCGGCTGGTCTTCGCGCCCACGGCGGCCAGGAGCGGGAAGGGGGAAGCAAGCTGGCGGGCGAAATGGTGGACGCGAAAATAGGCGCCGTCCGCCCCCAGCGCCTCGGCCGCGACGGCGAGATCGATGGATTGCAGGAGGGCATCGCCGGCCGAGCGGGTCTGCGACTGCGGTGAGGGCGTCCAGTGGCCGAACGAGAGGAAACCGATCTTTTTCACAGCGGCATCTTTGCAATGGTTCGGGCGCAGGTTAGCCAATTGCGCGGCCGGTGCTAGATGCGGCCTGCGCAGGCAGGAAAAGAAAAAGAAGGGTCTTCTTTTTGTGAACCAAAAGAAGCAAAAAACTTTGTTAACTGTGGGGCGTGCTGATTTCACCGCCGCCGGCCGGCCACTTTACTTAACTGCCCGTGCGTACCGTGAAAACTCTTCCATCGAGTCCGCGGGTTATGCTTCGATCATCCGCGGGAGATTGGCAGCACATCTAACGGGAGACGAAATTGCCGGGCGAAACGCCAGGGAGAATAGCGCTGCTGCGCCGGATCAGAGTACCGAAAAGCTTTTGGCGCATCGTCAGTTTCGTGGCGGCGGCCCTGGTCTTGTATCTCTTCGTCAGCCGGTGGAACCGTTGGCAAGGCGATGAACGCTGGCAGACCACAGACGATGCCTATCTGCAGGCCGATCTGACGCCGCTTTCCGCGCAAGTGCCGGGCTATGTGCAGGACGTGCCGGTGCAGGATTATGCCAGCGTCAAGGCCGGCCAAATGATCGTGCAGATCGACGATTCCGATTACCGCGCCCGGGTGGAGCAGGCCCAGGCCGATGTGGCGGCGGCGGAGGCGCAGATCGAGCAGGTGCAGGCGCAATTTCCGTTGCAGGAAGCCAATCTACGCGCCGCCCAGGCCAATGCCGATGCGACGGCGGCCCAGCTTTTGCAAAGCGGGCGGGACGTCGCCCGCGCGCGGCGGCTGCTCACCACCGGCTCGAGCTCGACCGAGGAGGTGGAGAAGGCCGAGACGGCGCGCCAGCAGCTCTCCGCCCAGCTCGCCGCCAACCGCGCCCAGGCGGATGTGGTAAGCCGACAGATCAACCTGCTGCATGCCCAGCTTGACGCCGTGAAGGCGGCGCTGCTGGCCAAGCAGGCGGCGCTGAAATTGGCGCGGATCAATCTTGGCTATACGCGCATCACCGCGCCGGAGGCTGGAATGATCGGGCTGCGGCAGGTTTTTGCCGGGCAGTTCATCGCCGCCGGCACGCAGGTGACGACGCTTTCCAGGCTCCCGCATGTCTATGTGCTGGCGAATTACAAGGAAACTCAGCTCACCCATGTGCGCATCGGGCAAAAAGCAACGGTGACGGTGGATAGTTTTCCGGGGGCGACGCTGCGCGGCCATGTGGTGGCGATCTCGCCGGCCTCCGGCGCGCAGCTCGCCTTACTGCCGCCGGACAACGCCACCGGCAACTTTACCAAGATCGTGCAGCGCATTTCGGTGAAAATCGACATCGACGATCCCGCCGGACTGGCTTCGTTGCTACGGGCGGGCATGTCGGTAGAGCCCAGCATCGACACAAGTTCGGGCCCGCATTCATGAGCGGCACGGCCAGCGTGGCCGCCCCGGCTGCGGCACCGGCGGCACAAGGCATTCCTTGGCTCGGCTTGGCGGGGGTGCTGCTCGGCACCTTCGTCTCCACCCTCACCGGGCGGCTTTCCTCTTTCGGCCTGGCGGATGTGCGCGGCGCCCTGCATGCCGGCTTCGATGAGGGGGCGTGGATCACCACCTCCTTTACTATGGCGCAGATGCTGGTGACCCCTTTCGCCGTTTGGGTTGGTGGGGTGTACGGACCACGGCAGATTCTCATCCTCTCCGCACTGGTCTTCGCCGCCGCCTCCTTCCTGTTGCCCTTCTCGCAAAATCTGGACACCTTCCTCGGGCTGCAATTCATCGCCGGCCTGTCCTCAGGCACGTTCATCCCGCTCACCCTCAGTTTCGTTCTGCGTTCGATGTCGCCCAGGCTCTGGGCCTATGGCGTGGCGGTCTATGCGTTGAATCTGGAATTGTCGCTGAACATCTCCGCCTCGCTGGAAGGGTTCTATGTCGATCACCTCACCTGGCACTGGATTTTCTGGCAGGATGTTCCGTTGGGCTTGGGCATGGCGGCATGTCTGCAATGGGGGGTAAAGCACCAGCCGCCGACCAATGATATTCACTGGGACCCGTTCGGGCTCATCGCCTGCGGGGCGGGCTTTGCGCTGTTGTACGCTGCGTTGGATCAGGGCAACCGGCTGGCCTGGCTGAATTCCGGGCTGATTTCCGGGTTGCTGCTGGCGGGGGGCATCATGCTTGTGGCCTTCGTGATTCATGAGGCGACGGCCCCGTATCCCTGGCTGGACCCGCGTATACCCTTCCGCTGGCCGATGCCGCTTTTGCTGCTGCTTATCTCCATTCTTCGCCTGACGATCCTGAGCACGGCTGCGCTGATCCCTTATTATCTCGGTGGTGTGCGCGGCTTCCGCGCCCTGGAGGTCGGCGACACGCTGATCTGGATCGCGATGCCGCAATTGATTACCTGCCTGATCGCGGCCTGGATGCTGCGCCGCTTCGACCCGCGTCTTGCCGGCGGGCTTGGCATGTGCCTGATCGGCGTGGCCTGCATGACAGTGGCCTGGACGCTCACGCCTGGCTGGGGATCTGACCAGTTCCTGGTTTCGCAGCTTTTGCAGGCGCTGGGGCAAAGCCTGGCGCTGTCCGGTGTGGTGTTCACCGCCGTGCTGAATTTGAAACCGCAGGATGCGCTCTCCTTCGGCGCCTCGTTGCAGATGGCGCGGCTGTTCGGCGGCGAGGTGGGGACCGCGCTGATCACCACGTGGAACCGGGTGCGCGAGCAGCGCGCCTCCAACCTGATCGGGCAGCATGTACAGAAGGGGGCGTTGGATGTGCAACGCCGGCTGGACGCCTATCACCATGTGCTCACGCCACGGGGGCATTCCGCGGCGGCGCCCGCCGTGTTGGGCGATGTGGTGCGGGTGATGGCCACCACCCAGTCCACCATCGATGGTTTCGTGCTCGTGGCGGCGGTGGCGGCGCTGGGGCTCACCATGTTCGTGCTGATCGTGCCGCCGCCGCCGCAAGGCCCGGCCTCGCCAAAACCTTTATTGCGGCGGAAGAACGGGTCGTGAGGCGGCGTGGGCTGTTGTTGCTGCCGGCGCTGCTGGCCGGGTGCGCGCTGGGGCCAGATTATCGCCCGCCTTCCGTACCGGCCAGCGCCGCGGGTGGTTTCGTTTCCACCGGTCCGGCGGTGGTCCAGGCGCCTCTGCCGGATGATTGGTGGGTGCTGTACCAGGACCCGGAGCTGAACCGGCTGGTCGCTCAGGCTTTCGCCGCCAACACCAACCTCAAGGAGGCGGAGGCCAATCTCGCCGCCGCGCGGGCGGTGTTGGAGAACGCCCGCAACGGGCTGTTCCCGCAGACCGACCTGGAGCTCTCCGGCACCTATGGGCGTGACCCCGTCACCGACGAAATCCTCGTCCTCACTGGCCACAAACCGCAGACGACCTGGATTTATGACGCCGTGCTGGATGCCTCCTACGAACTCGATCTGTTCGGCCATGTGCGGCGGACGATCGAGGAAGCGCGGGATAGCGCCGAGGCCCAGATGGCGGCGCGCGACGATCTGCGCGTGACCATCGCCGCCGAGACAGCGCGCGCCTATGGCGAGATCTGCACGTCTGGCGAGCGGATCATGGTGGCGCAGCGCTCCCTGGATCTGGCCACCCGGCAATATCAGATCGTGCAGCAGCGCTTTACCGCCGGAGCCGGCACGCAGTTCGACGTGACGCGCCAGGGAGTCGTGGTGGCGCAGCAGCAGGCGGTGCTTCCGCCGTTGGAGGGTCAGCGTCGGGCGGCCCTGTTCGAACTGGCCGATCTGCTGGGCGAAACGCCGGCGCAGGCGCCGCGGGAAGTGCTGTCCTGCCAGGCCGCGATGAAGCTCTCCGCACCGGTGCCGGTGGGCGACGGCGCTGCTTTGCTGGCGCGCCGGCCGGACATCCGCGAGGCGGATCGCAAATATGCCGCCGCTTTGGCGGGGGTGGGGGTGGCGACGGCGGATCTGTTTCCGCGCGTCACCATCAACGGGTTTTATGGCGGCGTTTCCAGCGAGCTTCGTCTGCTCAGCAGCAATAACGGTCTCGCCTGGGGGATAGGGCCGGCGATCAGCTGGAGTTTTCCGAATCTCTATGGCCAGTACACGCTATTGGCACAGGCCAAGGCGCAGAGCCGGGCGGCTTTGGCGGGCTATGATTCGGTCGTGCTCCGTGCGCTGACCGAGACCGAGCAGGCGCTCACCACCTATGAGTCCCAGCTAGACCAGCATGCGGCTTTGGCGCAGGCGGATGAGCAAGCGAAACTGGCTTTCGCGCAGGCGCAGGACCAGTTGGCGGCCGGCGCCATCAGCGCGCTCGACCTGTTGACGGCGGAACAGACGCTGATTTCCGCCGACGCGGCTTTGGCGGCCTCGGATGCGACTTTGGTGCAGGACCAGATCGGCCTGTTCAAGGCGCTCGGCGGCGGCTGGAAATAACGGAAGGTTAGGAAGGAAGCGCTGCTTTTTGGCCCGTGCCGGTTTCACCGCCAAGGCCCGACGTAACCGAAAGTTTTTGCGCCGCTTTTTTCAAAAAGCGGCTGCTTTCTTACACGCCGCTGACCGGTGCCAGGCTCGCGGCCGTTAGAGCGCGATGACTTTAAGTCGAACCATTCATGGTTCGACTTAAAGTCTGAATCGCCCTCTAACTTATTTATCTAGAGGCGGATTCAGATTTTAGAGCGGATCGCTGCGCGATTCGATCTAAAATCATCCGGCTCTAGCAGCTTGGCGATTTCGCCCGCGACCGCGCTGGCTTGTCCGGCCACTTGAGGCATGCCCATCAGTTCGCCGTATTGTTCGCGCGCCAGCGGGCCGGCGACGTAAAGGCGCGAATGGCTCTCGCCGTCCGTGCCGATCGTGCGGCCGAGCGGGTCGACCGCGATGCCGAGCCCCAACGGATCCGCCCGCAGCACGCCTTGCGTCGCCAGGCTCGCCAGCACGGGCATCTGGCTGGTGATCTTGCCATGGGCCGGGCCGGTGGTGACGATGATGGCATCGACAGCCAATTGCACAGGCTGCGCCGGGTTTGACCAGCGCGGGCGCAGCATGACGTTGATTTTCCCGTCGCGCGGCGCCGCCGCGCGCAACGAGGCGGCGAGGACCGTCAACGAACCATCCGCCAGGCGGTTCTGCACCACGCGCTCCGTCTGCGGTGCGACGCGGTAGCGGTGCGTATCCCAGAAAGCGCGCAAATGCCGCAGGAAGCGCCGCCGCTCGGCCGCATCGAAATTTCGCCAAAGGGTTTGTCCGTTGGCGCGGACATCGTCCATCACGGCTTGCCAAGGGACGCCCTGGGTGGCCGCTGCTGCCACCAGCTCCCGAATTTTGCGGGTTAGTTCCCGCGCCGTGGGCGGTGCAGGGTGGTCGGCAAACCAGGCGAAGGGTGTCGGTGTAAAAGCGTGGCCGCGTGAAAGCTGCCCGCGCCGGGAGACGGCGGTGATGTGGCCCTTATGGCGCTGGCGGGTCAGGGAGGCCACGACATCGGCCATGGTGAGGCCGGTCCCGACGATGAGAATGTCCTGCGCCGGGGCGATGGCGGCCAGGGCGTTCGGCACCCAGGGATTGGCGATGATGGAAGGATGCGGACAGAGCGAGGCGATGATTGGGGGCGGCGCCGGCGCGGGGTGGCTTGTCGCAATGACCAGAAAATCCGCAGCGAGCGCGCCGCCGCGGGCGAGCGCTATGCTGTAACCGGGACATCGGCGTGTGATCCAGATGGCGCTGTCCTGCACATGGGTGATCGTGACACCGGCCCGAGCGGCGCCGCGTTCCGCCACCAGCGCCGAGATATACCGCCCGAAAATTTCGCGCCTTGGATAGGCGTGCCCGTCCTGCCACACGGCTTCAGGGTCTTCCTCGAGCACGCCGTTCCGCCGGATCCAGCCATCGAAATCGGCCGGATTATCCGGGGAAATGGTCATCCGGGCGGCGGGAACGTTGATGCGGTGGGACGGATCGGTTGAGGAGTAGGCGACGCCGGCGCCGAGGACCGGACGCGGTTCCACCACAATGATGGCCACCGGCACCGGAGATTTTTCCGCGAGTTCCGCCGCGCAGAAAGCGCCGCTGAAACCGCCGCCGATCACCACGATCCGGGGGCGTCCATCGAAATCGTTCACCATCCTGTTCCTTCGCGCAAAATCCTGCGGCGGGAGATTGCATCGACCCGGTAGGTTCGCGCAAGACAAAATAACTTTAATTCTATCGGATTTATATTCTTAAATGATGGCCGGATGCCAACGCCGTATCTACCATCCGGCAAGGCAAAGGAAGGAAGCGGTATTTTGTGAGTTTTGGTCCGTGCGGTTTCAACGCCTCAGGCCCGGTTTTTGCGCAGACCCTCGACTTAAAAACCGGCTAGCCGGCGCGCCGTCCTATCGTCTAAGCCGATACTTCCTATCGTAAATAGATCGCCTTGATCCAAGGGTGCCTGCATGCGAGCATAACCAATTGTTTAGCCGTACAAAAGAGCGGCTCAAAACAGGATCGCATCTTCACGACTGGAGACTGAAACCATGAAGACACTCCCCGTCATCGCTGCCGCGGCGGCAGCTTTGCTAACGTCGGCGCTGGCCGCGCCGCAGGCGCTCGCCCAAAGCGCCGCGTCGAATCCGCTGACCGTCAAGGCCGGAACCTATCAAGTCGAGCCGTACCACACCCAGGTCGGTTTCTCCGTTCTGCATTTCGGCTTCAGCTATTATTCAGGCGTGTTTTCCAACGTCTCGGGTACGCTGCAGCTCGACCCGGCGCATCCGGCGAAATCGAAGCTCGATGTCACCATCCCGGTCGACTCCGTGCAGACCACGAGCACGGTGCTCGACGGCGAGCTGAAAGGGGCGCAGTGGTTCGACGCCGCCAAGTATCCGACCGCGACCTTCGTTTCCACCGAAGTGACGCGCACCGGGGCAAACACCGCGCGGGTCGAGGGCAAGCTGACGATCCGCGGCGTGACGGAACCGGAAACGCTGTCGGTCAAGTTCATCGGTGCGGGCGTCAATCCGCTGGATAAGGCCTATACGGTCGGGTTCGAAGCCGTCGGCACGATCAAGCGCAGCGCGTTCGGCGTCAGCCCTTATATTCCCGCGGTTAGCGATGCCGTGCGTCTGCACATCGCCGGGGCTTTCGAACTGCACAACTGAGCTGCGGGAGTAGAGCACAGCAGCCGCTTTTTGAAAAAAGCGGCGCAAAAACTTTTGTTTATGCTGGGCTATAGGCGTTGTCGCCGACACAGCCTATGGCCCAGCATAACAAAGTTTTTTTGCTACTTTTTGTTCACAAAGCGCTTTCCTCACTTTACACGGAGGCAGCCGGACGCTGGTTGTCCTGAACATAAGCGGCGTAGACCGCGTTCGCAACGAGGATATGCGCCCGCGTCAATTTCGCGGCGCTTTCGCCATCTCCGGTGAAAATGCTGGCAAGTATGGCGGCGTGTTCGTCGTAAGATTGTTTGAGCCGCTGCTCGCTGCGATATTGCGCGCGGCGGAACGGGGCCAGCCGCATGCGCAGCCCCATCGCATGCTCACACAGGAACGTGTTATGCGTTGATTCGTAGAGTTTCGTGTGGAACTCACGGTTGATCGCGTCGTACCGGTCGATGTCTCCGGCGATGGCGGGGGCATGAGATAGATGATGCAGATGGCGCAGTTCGAAGCGCTCACGGGCCGTCATCCGGTAGGTCGCGAAACGTGCACACATCGCCTCGATCTCGGCGGCGACTTCAAACATCTCGCCGATCTTGTCCAGCGTCATCTCGACGACACGCGCGCCGCGCCGTGGCTCGATAATGACCAGGCCCGAGGATGCCAGTTCGCGCAGCGCCTCGCGTACCGGGGTGCGGGAGGCGCCGAAGCGATCCGCGAGCTCCTGCTCGTCGATCTCCGCGCCCGGCGCGAACCGGCCGGAGATGATCGCATCGGCGAGATTCATGCGAATTTGGCTGGCGATCGTTCCAGCCCCTTCACGCGTCGGTTCTTTGACGCCGTGTGTCATTCCGGTATGGGCTTCCCATGCTATGTTGGACATTCATCCTCCCCCTTTTTGACCGGCTTCGGACAAGTATGCTGAAACGCGCCGCCTGCGGCAGTACGTCAGGCTAAATTTGAGTATTTTATACCTTATCCGCCGATTTCTGTCTTATGTTATTCTGTTTCGCATATAAGTGACCTTTATAAATACAATATACGTTGAAATGCGTTTATTTGTATATTAGGCTGGGGACAACGAGGAAAAGATATGCTGTCCGACCATAATACAAAAGAGATCGATCTTGTGCCGCAGGCGCCGATTTTGCGGATGCGCAACGCCCGTGTCTGGTTGGAGCGCCTGTGGTCGTCCATCGCCGAGCGTGGTCGTGGTTTTGCGGCCATTCCCGCGCAGAGCATCGCCCCGCTTGAGCGGGCCCGGATGCTCGCAACGGCGCTGTTGTCGGAACGCGGCGAGGCGTCGGGGGCGGCGGTGGCGCGGGAGCTGTTGACGGTGGTCTCCACTCTGACGCCCGAGCAATGGGGCGAGTTTTACATGTTTCTCGCGGAGGGGTTTCAGCCGGACCAGGCGCGCCTGACGGAAGCCGCCAAGGCTTATATCGCCGCGCCCTCGCCGGAAACGGCGGCCGCATTGGCCGCGTGCGCGGAGCCGCCGCGCCAGGAATTGTTGCGCCGCATGAACATGGCGCCGGGCGGTACGATGGCGCTGGTCGCCATGCGCAAGACGCTGCCGGCCCATATGGCGG
>Ga0310813_10000995_pt1 | contig 17196 bp, 7 predicted proteins | sample YN3metagenome_FD_203086 | JGI IMG/M metagenome (GOLD analysis project Ga0310813, IMG submission 203086) | Soil microbial communities from experimental microcosm in Duke University, North Carolina, United States - YN3 | ecosystem: Engineered > Artificial ecosystem > Soil microcosm > Unclassified ...
CAAACGGCCCTCCGGATCGTGAATCCGGACCTGGCCCTCGACCGGATCCGTCGCGTAGATCGTCCCATCGGCTCCGACCGCAAATTGCTGCGTCGTGGGCGACACCGCCACGAGCCTCAGGAATTTGAGGTCGGCGTCGCAGACCAGGACCGCCGCGTTGCTTCGATCCAGCAGATAGACCCGGCCCTGACCGTCGCGGCAAAGCGGGCCGGGCAGCGCCGCATCGGGGGAGTACCCCGGGCTCGCCCGGGGGACCAGCTTCTCCACTAAAGTGGACCCGACGACGCGGATCGTATTGCCGAAGAGCTCGCGGCGGACGGGATCGCGGGGGATGTCGAGCATGACGACGCGCCGGTTCCCGCGGTCGCTGACGTAGGCACGACCGCGCTCGGGATCGATCGCCAGGCCCCCGATCCCGTTCAGCTCCCCGAGCTTGCGGCCGTAGCCGCCCGCGGCCGTGAGCGGCCCGAGGGCGTTGGACGAGACATCGAAAAAGTAGACTGCGTGAATGTCGGCGGCGGCGAGCGCGCCGACCATCTGCGGCTTGCATCCCGGCGGCGGCGGCGCCAGTCGCATCGCGTGCAGTTGCGAATGGAGGCTTTCCCACCAGGGCAGATCGTTGACGCGCTCGATCTTTTGCAGGTCGCGGTTCAAGAACACCTGGAGACGCTGCTCGATCGGCTCGCTCACGACGGTGAGTCCGCCGGACGGCGAAACCGCCAGGCCATCGGGATAATGCAGCCGGCCGTTACCGACGCCCGCCCGGTCGGGCGCGACTCCCCACTGCCGCAGAAGGACGCCGTTCGGGTCAAAGACCTGAATCCGGTGATTGGCCTGATCGGCGACGTAAATCCGCCCGCCCTGCAGCGCGAGCCCCGAGGGATAGGAGAGCAGTCCGGCCTGCGCGCCCCAGGCGCCCCACTGGCCGAGGGGCTTGCCGTCGGGATCGAGCTTCTGGATCCGATGGTTGCCGGTGTCGGCGACGTAGATCGCGCCGCGCTCGTCGACCGCGACGCCGCCGGGGGAAAGGAAGCGGCCGGGCTGCGATCCCGGACCGCCGACCCCTTTGGAGCCGCCGTCCTTCCGCGACAGGATGCGGAGCTGGTGGGTGTCGCCTTCCGTGACGTAGATCCGGTCGCCCGCGACGGCCACGCCCCGGGGAGACCGAAGCCCGCTCCACGACTTCAGGAACTTCCCCTCCGCGCCGAAGGCCTGGAGCCGGCCGGCGGCATCGGCGACGTAGACCTCGCCGTCCGCTGCCACGGCAACGGCGCAGGGGAAGAGGAACTCGCCGTCGCCCTTCCCGCGGGATCCGAACGCCCCGCGGGACAGTCCGTTCATCGCGAACATCTGGACCCGGTGGTTGCCGGCGTCGGCGACGTAGAGCAGGTCGTTCTGGCCCACCGCAAGCCCCGCCGGACCTCGGAAGCTCCCGGGCTCCGACCCGGCGCGGCCGAACGAGTAGATCGGGGCGATCACGTTGGGGTAGTTCCGTTCGGAATCGCCCGACTGGGGAACGAGATTCCCCGCCAGAAGGGCCATCACGATGGTCGTTGTGTGGCGCACCCCGGGCTATACTAGTCGCGTGCGGAATCCGAATCAAGGCCGGCCCAAGCGTCTCAAAAAATCTGGAATGCAAATAGGACCGCCGCTAGACTGATGCATCACTAAGGACACCCGAAAATGAAACCAAGCTCCGCTCAGCGCTTCGCCGTGGTCATCATCACCGGCCTGGTGGCCTTCGGGATCTGGGCGGGATGCAACCAGAAGAAGATCAACGGGCTCGACCCCGCGCTCCAGGCGACCGTGAGAGTTTCCCTCTCGAGCAGCGGAGCCGAGGGCAACCTGGATGCGGTGAAAGACACGCTGGGCATCTCGAACAACGGCCGCTTCGTCTCCTTCACGTCCCGAGCCACGAACCTCGTCCCCGGCGACACCAATAACTGCGCCGACGTGTTCTACCGCGACAATCTGAACCGGACGCTGACGCTTGTGTCCATCAGCCGGACCGGCGGCCCCGCGGACGGCGCGAGCGGAACGTCGAACATGTCCGGGGACGGACGCTACGTCGTCTTCTCCTCCGTTGCGACCAACCTGACCTTCGACGTCGTTCCCGTCGGTAAGAAGCAGATCTACGTCCGCGACATGGTCCTGGGAACGACGACGCTCGTCTCCCGGGCGTCCGGAAGCATCGGCAGCCTGATCGGTGACGAGAACTCGGACAATCCCAAGATCTCCAACGACGGCGTGTATGTCGTCTTCGAGTCCGAATCGAACCTGCTGGACGGCGCGCCGGGCGGCGGCGACGACAACGACACCTTCAAGGACATCTATCGCCGCAAAATCATCGACGGCACCTCGGCCTTTCCCACGGAGCTGATCAGCTTCATTTCCGGAGCCACCTCCGGCGCCGCCAACAAGGGAAACGGCCACAGCACGGCCCCCTGCATCTCGTCCGACGGCCACGTGATCGCGTTCACGTCGGAGGCGACCAACCTGGTTTCGGCGACCCTGGACGGCGGCCCCGATCAGAACCTGTTTAGCGACGTCTTCGTCCGCGACACCGGGACGCTCCGCACCGTCCGGATCTCCGTGGAGTACACGGGCGTCGTCGTTCCCGGAAACCTGCTGAACGGACCGAGCCGGTCGGCGGCGATCAGCCTGGACGGCGAGCTGGTGACGTTCCGGAGCACCGCGGGCACCCTCCACGTCACGGCTCAGGACGGGAGCCCGAACATTTATGTCCGCTCCTGGAGCGGAACCTTCAACGCCCCGTTCACGGAAGTCCTGTCGGTCCACACCTCGGGGGCCACGGGCGGCCAAAGCTGCGAAAAGCCGTCCATTTGCGGCGACGGCAGCAAGGTCGTCTGGCAGTCGGGCTCCTCCGCTCTGGTCAACGGCGACTCCAACGGCGTGGAAGACGTGTTCTTGAGGAACCGGATCACTCAGGACACCTCCCGGCAGTCGGTGCAGACCTTCGGCGGGCAGCTGGACGGCGAGTCGGCCGGTCCGGCGTTCTCCGCCGACGGTCGATATTTCGTGTTCTGGTCGAAGTCCACCAACACCGTCGACGACGACACGAACGGCGCCGCGGACATCTTCCTGAGAGGCCCTCCCTTCAAATAGAAATTCCGATCCGGGGGCGCGGATCCGCTTCCCGGTGGTATGAAATATTGAATGACCGTCGGGCATCAGAGGGAACCGGGAGGAGTAAATGTTCAGACGTCGGTGGATGACGAAGCTGTACTCGGTGATATTCCTCTTCGGATGCGCCGCGGCGGCCCAGGCTCAAGGGTTCGGTCTTTCCAGCGGCAAGACGTTCCGCCAGGGAGATCCGTCGACGCAAGCCCCGGACATCACGATCCAATGCGGCGCCAACGTCTGGACCGCGGCGAACGAAATCCACCTGATGATTCCGGCGGGGCTCCAATTCACCTGGGACCCCAGCGTCGTCAGCGTCGCTACCGGAGCCGGGGTGTCGGGGAGCGCCACCGCCAACGTCCACTCTCCCCCCGGAAACCCGCTCGCCATCAGCTACAGCGGGGGAAACAAGAACTGCACGATCCAGATCTACACCGATTTCGCCGGGCTGGCCGTCGTCATCAGCGGCCTCCGGTTCATGAACTTCACGGGCCCCTGCAGCGGGTCCCTGACGGCCAATTCTTCCGGAGGCTTCACCGCTCAGTACACCGATATCCAGACGCTGACCGTCCTCAACAATCCCAGCATCAGTTCGGGAGCCAACTATTCCGTCTCCCCCAGCGTCCCCCCCGTCTCCGTGACCGCGAACCCCATCACGATCACGGAAGCGAGCTCGAACCCGGGCATCAGCGGCGTGAACGACCTTCGCATCACGATTCCGTCCGGGCTGAACATGACGTGGGACACCTCGATCCAGACCCTCGCCGACGGGCTTTCGTTCAACGATCCCGGCGGGCACATGACGTTTCTGGCCACCAAGATCAGCTACCCCAACAGTAAGACCGCCCGCATCAACCTCGGGTCGAGTTTTGCGGTGAACGATACATTGCAGATCTCCGGGATGAAGTTCGCCGCCGTGGGAGCCGACAGCTCGGGCAACTTGATCGTCACGACGAACTCGCAACTCGACCCCCTGGTGTTTCCCCGGGACGCCAACGCCACCGACTCGACGCTCATCACCATCTCCGGAGCCCCCACGCTGACCACGGGCGCCGGCCCGCAGGCCTTCACCGTGGGAGACCCCGTGAGCGGGATGGGCACGATCAGCGTCAAGTCCTCGCCGGGATCGCCCTCCAAGATCATGGCCGCCCAGGGATTCGACCTCATCATCCCGGGGGCGCTCCACCTGGAGTGGGATCAGACCATCCGGAGAGGCTCCGACGGCCTGATCTTCGGCGGCGCCGGCGCGGCCCACGTCAGCGCCAATCCCCTCGTCTTCGTGGTCAGCTACCCCGACGCCAAGACGGCGCACGTCACCCTCACCGGCGACTTCGCCTCCAACGAGACGCTGACCATCCAGGGGATGAAATTCACGAACGTCAGCTCGTTCTCGTCGGCGCAGCGCCTGACGCTCAACACGACGTTCGCCAGCGTCAGCGACACCAACACGATCGCGATCGGAGAACCCACCCTGACCTCCCAGATCGCCCCTCCCGGACAGATCTTCGCCGTCAACGCGAACCCGGCCGTCACGGCGGGAGCCGCGCCCATCCTCGTCCGCGACGACGCGCAGATCCCGGCGGTAAACCGGATCACGACCGCCGGCAAGATTCGCATCCGCATCCCGACGACGCCGGCGCCGGCGTCGAACCTGGTCTTCGCCAACGTGGCGAACGTCACCTGCAGCGGGACCGCGGTGACTGGAGGCTTCATGTCCGCGACGGCGGGCGTCTCCTACGAAGACGGCTTCAAGACGGCCGTGATCACCGTCGCCAACAACTGGTCGGGAAACAATCTCAGCGTCACGATCAGCGGACTCGTCTTCCAGGACTTCTCGGTGGCCATGACGCCCCGGCAGATGACCCTGGGAGTGAACGGATCGACGGCTCTGGGCGGAACGTCGGCGGCTTCCGACAAGACCGGCGTCACGCCGCTCGTCGTCGCGATCGGCGGCATTCCCAAGCTGGATTCCTTCTCCGACAAGTTCTACACCTTCGGCGACCCGGTCAGCGACGCGGCCGCCACGATCACCGTGACCGACGCCGCCGGCGTCCCCAACATCACGACCGCCAAGGACATCACGATCAAAATCCCCGGCACGCTCAACCTGCAGTTCGACACCACGCGGCGCACCCGGAACAGCGGGCTCAGCTTCAACGGCACCGCCAGCGGCAACGTCCCGGCCGGGGGGGCCGCCTTCGTGATCACCTATACCGATCCGAAAACGGCGGTGATCGACGTCACGACGAACTTCGCCGCCGGCGACACGCTGATCATCGGAGGCCTTCGTTTCCAGAATTTCGCGGCGGCCAACGCCGGAGACCGGCTGCAGCTGTTCGTGGACCCTCTGGGAGCGGCGGTGCTGGATTCGAAGGTCGTCGGCATCGGCCAACCCTCGATGGTCCTCTCCGCCGACCAGAGTTTCGGCACCGGGGACGCGTCGACCACCCTGAACACCGTCACCATCACGGAAGACGGATCGGTGGCCCGAATCAAGTCCGCCAGCGAGATCCGGATCCACATCCCGCCGATGCCGGGCGGCCTCGACATGACCTGGGACACCACGATCCAGACGATCGGCCAGGGGCTCAACTTCACGGGCTCGGGAGCCGGTCACGTCACGACCAACGTGACCAAGGTCGACTACCCCGACTCGAAAACGGCCCTCATCCACCTCCAGTCCTTGGCCGCCGGCGATTTCAGCGTCGGACAGACGTTGATCATCGACGGGCTCAAGGTGAAAAACTTCAATTCGACGACCGGACCGCTGGGGCTGACTCTCGAGGTCAACAACCTGGGCACCTCCTGCAACACGACCCCTCAGAAGCTGTCGATCGGGGCGCGACCTCAGCTCCAGAGCGTCTTCACGGCCGATACCAACGGGAACGGCTCCATCGATCACCTGATCCTCACCTTCGATAAGAACATCGCCACGACCAGCAGCGTGACCTCCGGGTTCGGCTTCTCCATCCTTTCGCCCGCCTACACGATCGGCGCCGGGTCCGTCGTGGGCAATGTCGTCACCTTCACCCTGGTGGAGCGAGGCACGCCGGACACCGGAGTCACCCCATCGCTCAGCTACCTCGGGGGGAACCTTCAGGATACGAACGGACTGGCGACCAACTTCACCGGACCGATGCTCGCGAAGGACGGAGCCGCCGCCATCGCCACGGGCATCACTCTCGCCGGGAACGCTGGCGGCTACCTCAGCACCGTCACGATCACGTTTTCCGAGACGCTCGCCGGGGGGCAGGAGGATATCGGGGACTGGCGGCTCATCGACGCCGACGGTTCCACCAACCTGCTGAACGGATTGACCTCCGGCAGCGTGCTCATCTCGGGGAACACCGTCCAGTTCACGCTCGCGGGGACGACGGGAACGACGGGCATGCCGCGCTACCTGTACGCGCCCAACGCGAATCTCCTGAAAATCCAGGACCTGGCGGTCCCCCCGAACATCACGGTTCAGCAGACCAACGCCTCCCCGCCGCTGATCCACGTGGGCCCCGACCTCGCCGTCGGTCCGTCTAAAGTCTTCCTGGACGCGTCCCTCAGCACGGACCCCAACGGCCAGCCCCTGACGTTCAGCTGGACGAACGGCTCGCCCTTCGCGCTCCAAAACCAGACCACGGCCACGCCCTTCTTCCTCGGCACGACCGCGGGCACGTACACCTTTACCCTGACCGTCAGCAATCTCCTGGTGTCGGCGTCGACCGACGTGCACGTGCAGATCCTGAACGTCGCCCCCGGGGCGGACGCGGGAATCACCCAGACGGTCAATCCCAACGACTTCGTGTACCTGGTGGCGCTGGCCTCCTCCGACGCCAATGGCCCCGTCCCTGCCCTGAGTTTCGTCTGGAGCCAGTTGCCCCTGAATCAGGGCGGCGGCAAGCAGGTCGGCGTCCCGGCGCCCGTGATCCCCGGAGTTGCCTCGTTCACGGCTCCCACGCCCTCGGCCAGCCTGCCGACCGACAACGTCCTGACCTTCGAGGTCGCCGTCAGCGACGGCTTGAACACGACGAAGGCCCAGACCCAGGTCCGGGTCAACGCCGCCGGAGGCGTGGCTCCCACGGCCAATGCCGGCGTCGACCAGGTCGCGACCGTGGGGTCCACCGTGACGCTCGACGGAAGCCTGAGCCTGGACCCGGCGGGCGGCCCCCTGGCCTTGAGGTACGCGTGGACGTCCACGACGCCCCTGAGCGATCCCACCGTCGCCAAGCCCACGTTCGTTCCCGCGCTGCCGGGGCTCTACACGTTCAAGCTGGTCGTCACGAATCCCAATACGTTCCTCTCGAGCTTCCCGTCCACCGTCCGCATCCTCGTGCAGTCCGCGACCAATGCGGCGCCCGTGTCCGTCGCCCACCGCCTGACGCCCACCGGGGAGATCGTGGTCGGGGACCTCGTCGTCCTGGACGGCACGGGAAGCGCGGATCCCGAGGGAGGGCCGATCACCTACGCCTGGACCCAGGTTGCCGGCCCGAAGGTGATCCTGGCCGATCCGGCGACGATCCATGCCTCCTTCACCCCGGTGAAGGAGGCGCTCTACACCTTCCAGCTGATCGTGAGCGACGGCGTCAACAGCAGCCTGCCCGACCAGGTGACTCTCACCGTAAAGAGTCTGCCCAACGTCGTCACGTTCACCGCCACCCTGAACGGGGGCGCCGGCGTGGCCGGGAACGGGCATGCACTGCTCGGCGCATTCTCGCTGGCCCCCGGGACCTCCGACCTGGTCGGCACCTGGTTCTTCTACCTCGAACAGACCGGCGGCCCCTCCGCGGCGATCACCTCGGCGCAGCCGTACCGCTCCCTCCTCTTCCCCAATCAGTTCCCCTTCACCCCGATCAATCCCCCGATGTTCACCATCAGTCCCACCACCGTGGGCTATTACACGTTCCGCCTGGCGGCGACCAGTTTTGCCGGGATCCGGGCCTTCGCCAACATCGGCGTCACCGTCGACAATCCCCCGACCGACTCCGTGCCGTCGTCGCTGGCGTCAGGACCGATGCAGCCGGTGACGGCGGGCACCTTGGTGACGCTGGACGCGACCGGAAGCCAGAACCTGCCCGCGGCGACGTTCGCCGGGCTGACGACGTCTTGGGTGCAGGTGGAAGGCCCGCCGGTGGCGCTCTCCGACCCTTATTCCGCGGTCCCGACCTTCACGCCGATTGCGGCCGGCCAATACACGTTCAAGCTCAGCGTGGCCGACGCGACGGCGCAGAGCTCGCCGAGCTTCGTCGTGGTCACCGTCGTGGCGGCGCCGTCCACGACGGCCGCCTCGGGCGGCAGCGGCGGCTGCGGCTTCCTGGGACTGGAAGGGATGCTGCTCCTCCCGTTCCTCTGGCTGGTGTCGCTGCTGGGCCACGGCAGGCGGCCCCGTCGGCAGGCCTGACGGAGGATTCCGAACGCCGGCGATCCTAGCCCGCCTCCGGGCAGACCCCCACCCTCGTCGTTTCTTACGGTTCGCGGAGAGCCGGGTCGCCGGGATGCCTAATTGTCGAGACCGCCCTCGGTGATCCAGTCGAAGAGGGTCTGGATCTGAGCGGGAGGAAGAGGAGGAAGCCCCTCCGGCATCCTGACGCCGCAGCTCGGGGGGTTCTGCGAAAGCTTCCGGTAGACCAGGCTATTGGGGGCGTCGATGGTCGGCGTAATGATCACTCGGATGTTGCCCGCCCCGCCGCAGGAGGGAGCCGGCGAGGGACCCGTCCCCGCATTGGCTGCCACGTCGACCCACTGGGCCCGCGCTCCGCTCTTCCCTCCCGTCTGCAAGTCCATGAACGACGCCATGGCCGGAGCCGGCGCATGGCATTGTTGGCAGATGGGAACGATGAAGGCCTGATAGATGTTCGTATTGAACGAGACCTTGGTCTTCCTGAAGATCTCCGTCGTGCCCAGGTCGCGATTCCCCGCCTGATCGCGGCAGCGGACGACGAAGAAGTACGTTGTATTGGGACTCAGACCGGGGACATCGACGGTCGCCACCCCGGCGGGACTGGACACCGCGGGCGGGTTGCTGAAGTTCTGGGCGCCGGACGTCAGGGCGTAGTAGACATCGTAGATGAGGGTCGGCTGGAACGAAACACCGTCCGTCCCCTGCGTCCAGTTCAAGGTGACCTGGGTCGTCGTGGGGGCCGTGACCGAGGTCAGGCCTCCGAAGGTCGGACGCCCGATGTCCGAAGCGCCGGTTGGCGTAAACGTAAACGCGTACGGCGTGAGGGGCGTGCCCCCTGCGGTCATAATCCCGGCCGAGAGGTTGACGAGATGAATCTGGGGGCTGGCGTCCCAGGCATTGGCGCCGCTCGGCGTGATCTCGATCATGTTGGTGGCGTTGTTCCAGGCCACGGTGATCGGGATGTTGGCCGCGCCGCTGACCGTGATGTTCGTTGTATTCACCGTGATCGGGTTGGCGATCCCGTTCACCACCACAAAGAGCGTCGACGTGCGGTTCACGTTGAACGCCGCATCGGCGGGAATCGTGGTGAGGACGTGGAAGGTGACGGGAGTACCGCCCCCGCCTCCGCCGCCCCCTCCGCCGCCGCCGCTCCCGCACGTGGGCCCGACGACGATCAGCATCGAGAGGCCGAGCAAGGATAGCCAGTTCCGACGGATGTCGCTCACGATGCGGCTGGACATGGACCACCCTCCTGGAGGAACGCCCGCTATCGAGACGGCCGTCTGCGCCAGAACGCGGCAAGCGCCAGGAGCGCCAGAGGCTCCAGGCCCGTGAATCCGCAGCCCCCGCTGCCTCCGGACCCGACCGGCGGCGGCACCGTCTCAAAGGCCGCCTGATCGGCGAAGCGCGTGGCCCCGCCCGGCGTCGTCTTGTCCTCGTCGGGAATCGTGCTCGCCGCGCTGTTCGGCACCCAGGGATTCAGCAGCGATACGGCTTCATACTCGTCGTGCAGGCCGTCGCCGTCCTGGTCGCGATCGTGGACGAACTCGAAGCGCGAGATCGGGCCCTCTTCGAAGACGGCGGCCGCCTGGTCGATGATGGCGAACCAGTTCCGCAGCGCGCCGGTCGCGCCTCCGTTGAGATTGCCGCCCAGAGTGAGCGTCAGCGGGAACGGTCCGATCGCGAAGGTCTTCTTGTAGGCGAGCATCTTCAGGTCGTTCACCAGCGGCGTCGCGTGCCCGATGAAAAGATCCTGAGCAGGACTCGCGACCCAGCTGGCGTCCATCCAGGCCGGCTTGTTGGCGCCCGCCCGGAGGTCGAGGAACACGTAGACGTCGGCGGCGCTCGACAGCGTCACCGTGACCAGCGAACTCAGCGTGGAGTCCTTGTCGTCCTCGGCGGTCCGGAGCAGCACCTTGCCGGAGAGCAGCGCGGGCAGCGTAGCGATCCGGTAGCTCCGGTCCACGAAGGGCTGGAAACCCGCGGCCGCCAGCGCCAGGGAGTAGGGGCGACCGGTGGCGACGCCGCTGATGGCCAGCGTGTTCACCTGCGTCGCGGGCACGGGCGGCGTGTCGATCTCGTCGATTTCGAGCATGTACTGGGTCAGCTCCGCCTGCTGCTGGGCGGTCAGCGCGGGAAGGCCGAAATGACTTCCGGCCAGGTTGTCGGAGGCCATGACGGCGGCGAGGGTCGCGGCGGACCCGTCGTGCAGATAGGGCGCGGTCTGCCAGACGCCCTTCAGCGTCGGCGTGTCGATGCCCGGGAGCGCGCCGCCGAGACGGGTGCCCGAGGTCGGCTTGATGGTGCCCACGCTGTGAAGAACGATCTCATCGGGGCCCGGCGCGAACGGGTTCACCGCCAGCGTTCTTCCGACGGTGCTGTCCGTGAATTCCCGTCCCTTGTGGCACTTCTGGCAGTCTCTCGCCTTGAAGACCGCCTCGCCGGCGGCCCCCAGGGGGCTGAGCGTGCCGTCGGCCTGCCGGAAGGGGCTCCGGGAAACCTTGCCGAGAGACGCGACGTACGCCGCCATCGCGTCCAAGGACGGGTCCCGCCCGGCATTGTTGGTGCCGGGAGTGAGGTCGAGAGGAGCGAAGGGCGAGCCCGGATTGCCGGTGAAACTCGGAGGAGCCGGCGGGGCAAAATTCGGAGGCCCGTCGTGGAAGGCCTTGAAGGCGTCGTTGTCGAAGTCCTGGATCTCGTTGAAGTTGGCCGACCAGTGGACGTTGCCCTGCTTGGTGCCGCCCCGTCCCTGGAGCATGACCGTGTTGCGGAATCCTTCGCCGCGGTTGGTGAAGTCCCAGACCCGCATGTCGGACCCGCCGTCGAGGTGGCAGCCCGCGCAGCTGATGTACCCGAGCCGGCTCATGCGGGGGTCGCTGGCGTTGTAGAACACCCGCTTCCCGAGCAGCACCGGCGAGCCCAGCTGATCCGCGGGATCGCCGCCGACAATGACTCCGACGACGGTGAGCAGGGTCATGTTCGCCGGCCCCCCGTTGGAGTTCAGGACCGCGTTCGTGTCGAACACCGAGATCGTGCGCCCCATGTAGTTGTGAACGAACAGCCTGCCGGTTGCGGGATCGAGCACGAGCCCCTGCGGCGACAGGCCCGGATCCTGGGACGCGGGCAGCGGCGGAGGCGGTCCCGGGGGCGCCGTCGCGTCGCCCTGGCCGTTGATCGTGGTGCTCAGATTGTAAAGGTCGCGGACCTGAACGCGGTTGTTCCCCTGCAGGGCGACGAAGAGATAGTCTCCCAGCGGGCTGGTACAGGCCGCCTGGGGCATCTCCGAGTCGTCGATGTCGACGCGCTCGCCCAGCTCGTCGACCGTCTTCACGCTGCTGCCGAGGTCGATCGAGGAGACGATCGCGCGATAGGTGACCTCGGCGCTGGGCAGGTTGCCGTCGCGCTCCGGCGTCCGCTTCCCGCGCTGGATGTTGTCCTTCTTGGAGGGGATGAGGGCGCGGCGACCGTCGGGCGTCAGGACCATCGAGGTGATGTAATTCGGCACGCCGCGGCTGGTGCTGGACGTGGGCGCCGTACTGCTTCCGAAGTCCGGATCGATGCCGCCGGGGCCCGGGTCGATCACCAGCTTCACCGTGCGGACGAGACCGAGCCCCGAGCTGAACTCCAGCACCTCGCCGCGGTTCTCGGAAACGAACTGGCTATTGTCCCAGTTCAGGAGCGGGTTGGACTGGGGAGAGATGAAGCGCGTCACGAACACGCGTCCGTCGGGCGTGACGGAGATGCCCCGGGCGGCGGGCGGATTCGTCGCCGTGGCCAGGACGCCGCGCGACGAGGTCGAAATCTTCGTCACGCCGCCGCTCCCCTGGAACGAGACGTAGGCCGCCGAGCCGTCCGGCGTCATGCAGATCCCGTAGGGAAGCGACCCGTGCGGCAGCGGAACAACGTGCAGCAGCGCACCGCTGAGCGGATCCAGGATGCTGATCGACGGGTGCTGCTGGCTCAGCACCCAGATCGTCCGGTCCGCCGCCTGTGCCAACGTGCGCGGATTCTTGCCCACCGCGACTTCCAGGACCAGCGCGAAGGTGCTCGCGTCCACCGCGGACACGGTGTCCTGGTCGGGGTTGACGCACCACACGCGGTTGTTCGTCGAATCCAGAATGATCGTGGACGAGCAGGTCGGCTTGACCGTGCTGATCGGGTAGTGCACGGTCAGCGGCTTCGTCGCAAAGATGCTGTTGGGAACCGCATCGTCGACGTTCACGCGGACCGTGAAGTGTCCGCCCGTGATGTAGGTGTGGGTCACGACGACGTTCGCGGGGGAATAAAAGGTGGAACTGCCGTCGCCGAAATCCCACTGGTAGGTCAGGCCGCCCGACCCGCCCGAGGCCGACGCGGTGAACGTCGTGACCTGTCCCGTGGTGGCCCGGGAGGGGACGGACGGGAGATCCAGCGGGGAGTCGATCGTGATCGTGACGGTAAACGCCGGGGCCGGAGTTCCGTAGCTGATCCCCCCAAGCGCGATGAGGGTGGCAAGAGCGAAGAACGAAGGCCTCATGGTGGCTGCTCCCACACCGACTGCAGATCATCCCCGGGAACCCTTCCCCGGACTGGAAAACACAATAGTACCCGGTGGTCCGGCGAGGTCAGAGAGAAATTTGAATGGCGGGGCTGAAGGTTCTACGCGGCCTAGAACTCCATCGTCAGGCCGACCGCGAAGTTCACCGCGTCGCCGCCGGCGTCGCCGGCGAAGTCCACCGACCGGACCTTGCCTGATTCCGTCGTCCAGGAAACACCGGCACCGTAGGTGGCCAGGTTGAAGGCCCCCGACTTCGTGTCCAGCACGAGGCGGAAGGGACCGGTCATCGGAAGATCGTTCTTGTTCGCCCACGGCGCGTCAAAGCGCCGGTACCCCAGGCGGGGATAGAGGCTCACCTTGTCGGTGAGCTTCACCCGGTACTCGACTCCCATCGAGTAGTTCTTCGCGTCCTGGAACCCCCTGAAATTATTGTAGAGCGGCCGCTGCGCCGTGGCGCTCCAGTCGATCCACTGGAAGTCGATCGTGACGCGCAGGGGCGTGCCCTTGAGGAGGTAGAACGTCGCGCCGACGTTCAGCTGCTGGGGCATGTCGAAGGACGGCAGGATGCTGGGGTCGATCCGGAACTCATAGTTGATCGCGCTGGTGTAGGCGATTCCGAGGTTGACCTTGAAAGAATCGTAATCGTCGTAGATGCCGACGAGCGTGCCGAGGCCGAAGCCGAGGCCGACGTTCGACGTGGTCGTATCTTCGCCCAGGCCCGAGAAGTGCCAGCGCTCGTAGCCCAGGTCGATCCCCACGCCGCCCGACACGTGGGTCAAGAAACCGGGAGTCCCGACGTCCTGGATCCGGAAGTCCTTGGCGGCAGAGACCCGGAAGCGGCCGAAGATCTGCTGGACTTCCGCCTCCGGCACGAACGCGGGCTGGTTCGGATCCTTGACCTGGTCCATCGCGTAGTCGAGGAGGTAGGGCTGGGCGTAGCAGACGCCGATGGCCAGCGGCGAGGCCGCGTCGCCCACCTGGAACACGAAGCCGATGTAGGACGGGAGCAGCGCGGGGTCGCCCATGATGGTCACGGGCTTGACCGTGAAGTCCACGGTGTCGCCGGGCCCGCGGGTGCGGCCCTTCGGGTACGCCGTGTACGTCTGATACGCGATCGACAGCTGGTCCGGCTGCGTCGCGATGCCGGCGGGGTTCAGCCACACCGAAACGGGATCGTCTTCAAACGCAGTGTAGCTGCCGCCCATCGCCTTGGTGCGCGCGCCGAGCTGCTGGTCCTGGGCGGTCGCAGTCGCGGCAAGCGCAAGCAGAGCGACAGACGTGAACAGACTCTTCATGTTCCCTCCCCGAGTTGGGCCAACTATAGCACTCGCTCTGGGGGGCGGCCTAGAAAAAAGTGGACCGATGACCCCGGATCGACGACAAAACCAACGGTTTGTTTTGTCAGCGGGCCTATAATGGCGACGTGACGACGCCCTACTGGCTCGACGAGCCCTACACGCCCCGTCCGCCCATGGGGACCGACACCCGCGTGGACATCGCGGTCCTGGGAGGCGGCCTGACCGGGGTCGCCGCCGCCTACTTCCTCGCGTCGCGAGGCGCCCGCGTCGCGCTCGTGGAACGGGGCGTCCTGGCATCGGGAGCAAGCGGCCGGAACGCCGGCTTCCTGCTCTGCGGCGTCGCGAACACCTACAGCGTGGCGATCAAATCGCACGGGCGCGAACGGTCCCGCGTGCTCTGGTCCGTCTCGCGCGACAACCACGCGCTGATCCGGAACCTGGTGGAATCCGAGGGGATCGACTGCCTCTACGCGCGGAACGGCAGCTACACGCTCGCGCTGAGCGAGCAGGAAGCCAAGGCCCTCTCGCGCAGCGCCCGGGCGCTCGCCGAGGACGGCGTCGCGTCGGAATACCTCGACGACACCGCCGTCTCCGGCCTCTTCCCCGGCGGGGGCTTCCTCGCGGGCCTCTATCATCCCGGCGACGGCGAGATCCATCCCGCCCGCTTCGTCCGCGGCCTCGCGCGCGCGGCCGAGCGGAAAGGCGCCCAAATCTTCGAGAACACCACGGTCACCGGAATCGTCCCCGGCGCGGACTCCGCCGTGCTGGAGACTCCGAGCGGCCGGCTCTCCACCACGATGCTCCTCCTGGCCAGCAACGCCTACACCGGCCAGCTCCACCCGTTCTTCGACGGCGCGATCGTGGGCATGCGCGGGCAGATGTTCGCGACCGCGCCCTGCCCCGAGCGCATCCTCCCGGCCCCCGTCTACGCCGACTTCGGCTTCGAATACTTCCGCCAGCTCCCCGACGGGCGCATCCTGGCCGGCGGCGGCCGCCGCGCCGCGCTCGACGCGGAGATCTCCCTCCTGGACCGTCCGACGGAGAAAGTGCAGGGAGCGATCGAGACGTTCCTCCACTCCTGCTTCCCCGCGACCCGCGGCCTGGCCATCACCCATCGCTGGGCCGGGATCATGGGATTCAGCTGCGACGAGCTGCCGAACGTCGGCCCGGTGCCGGGCAGCGTCAACGTGTACGTCGCCGCGGGCTATCACGGCCACGGGCTGGGCTACGCGATCATCGCGGCCAAGGCGGTCAGCGAGATGATGATCGACGGGAAAACCTCTATCCCCTGCGACTACTTCCTACCCAGGAGACACCTTCAAACCTGAAGCCCGAAGCCCGGAGTCCGAAGCCCGGGAATAAGAAGTCGTTTGATCTTTCCTGGGCTATCTACGACTGGACCCGTCACTTCCCCATGGAAGAGCGATTCGCTCTCGCGGTTCAAATACACCGGGCCGCAGCATCCGTCCCGGCCAACATTGCCGAGGGATTCATCCGGCGCAGCCCTCGGGACAAGGCCAGGTTCTACAACATCGCGGAGGGATCGGCGGAAGAACTTAGCGTATTCATCCGGCTTGCCGCGAAACTCGGGTATCCGTATCCGCCGCCGGATCCGTTAGGGGCTGCTAAGGACGTCGCGAAGATGCTCCGCCGACTTGGAGATGTCACCCTGATGCGGGGTCAGCGTTGCCCCTCCCCCAGGAGCGAGTGGGGTACCCGCTTTCCCTGGCTCCGGACTCCGGACTTCGGGCTTCGGCTTACGGGTCCCGTGAAGTCAACACCACCCGGTCGGAGGGAAACTCCCGAGACGCCGGGCTCGGCTTGGCGGCGGCACGGCCGCGGAGCTGATCCAATTCGGCTCTCAGGACCGACGTCTCCGCCTGGGCGCGGCGCAGGGCGCGGTCCCGGGACACCAGCTCATCGCGGAGCACCTTCATCTGCTCCACGAGGACGTTCAGGTCGATGGTGGGCGCGAGGTCGTCCGGCTCGGGCGCGAGGGAGCCCCCGCACTGGGGACAGGTTCGATTCTTGGCCGATGCGTCCTCGGGCGTCCTGAAGCGCCGGCCGCAGACACACGCGAGTATCATGGCACACCCCTCATTTCGCCCAGCCAAATGGATGCAGGGAGCCAAGCCCCGTTACGGCCAATTCGAAATCCGGAAGGGGGGGTTGACCTTCGGGGGCAGGTTAGGTAAACGTGGACCCGTGAGTATCCCCGGAACCCCCTCCTGGAACCTCCCGCCGGCCCCTAAGGACATCTTCTCGTATAAGCCCTTCTGGGCCAAACGGCTGACGCCGGCCCCCTTCCTGCCCATGTCGGGCGAAGAGATGGAGGCTCTCGGCTGGGATTCCTGCGACGTCATCGTGGTCACGGGCGACGCCTACGTAGACCATCCCAGCTTCGGCATGGCCATCGTGGGACGGGTCCTGGAAGCGCAGGGCTTCCGGGTCGGGATCCTCAGCCAGCCGGACTGGACGAGCGCCGATCCGTTCCGCGCCCTGGGGCGCCCCAACCTGTTCTTCGGGATCACGGCCGGCAACATGGACTCGATGGTCAACCGCTACACGTCCGATCGCCGAATTCGCTCGGACGACGCCTACACCCCCGGCGGCCTGGCGGGCAAGCGGCCCGACCGCTCCGTGATCGTCTACGCCCAGCGGGCCCGCGAAGCCTACCCCGATGTCCCAATCGTCATCGGCGGCATCGAGGCCTCGCTCCGCCGGATCGCCCACTACGACCACTGGTCCGAGAAGGTCCGCCGCTCCGTCCTCGTCGACAGCCAGGCCGACCTGCTCCTCTACGGCAACGCCGAGCGCGCCCTCGTCGAGGT
>Ga0310813_10000996_pt1 | contig 17181 bp, 18 predicted proteins | sample YN3metagenome_FD_203086 | JGI IMG/M metagenome (GOLD analysis project Ga0310813, IMG submission 203086) | Soil microbial communities from experimental microcosm in Duke University, North Carolina, United States - YN3 | ecosystem: Engineered > Artificial ecosystem > Soil microcosm > Unclassified...
AGACGACTGCGGTGAGGTGGCCGAGAGGCTGAAGGCGGCGGTTTGCTAAACCGTTGTAGGGCCTTTAAAGTCCTACCCAGGGTTCGAATCCCTGCCTCACCGCCATTTCTTCACGGTCCGTTCCGGCGACATAGCTAACACTGAGCCGGTTTTCGCATACACTGCGCGTCTTATCTCGAAGCGCATGACTCGCGAACCGTGGCTTCGCGTCAAGACGATTACCGCCGCCGCGCTCGAGCAGCCTGAAACCGCGCGCGATACCTTCGTCCTTTCCGCATGCGCCGGCGACGATCAGCTCGAACAGGAAGTTCGTTCTCTCGTGGCGTCCGCCGTCAGCGCGCCGCCGTTGTTCGAGCGGCCGGTGTTTGCAACGGCTGCTGTTGCTACCGCGATCGACGATGCAACGACGGGAGCAGGGCCGCAGCCGGGCGAGCGGATTGGTTCCAACCGCATCCTCAAGGAGACTGGCCGCGGCGGCATGGGAACGGTATTCCTCGCCGAACGGGCGGACCACGAGTACCACCAGCATGTCGCCGTAAAGATCGCGCATGACGCGCGCTCGGCCGACGTCCTGCGCTGGTTCAGGGAAGAGCACGCCTGATGGACGGCGGCACGACTGATCGGGGTGTTCCGTACCTGGTCATGAAAAACGTCGACGGCATGGGGTTCAGTTGCGGTGTCACGCCGGGTGTTCGGAAACGGATGGCCGCGCGTTGAGATCCACGTACGTCGGCTTTCGGCGTTCCACGTAAGCCTGTTTCGTGATAGATCAGCGCGTACCGACGACAGTTCACCGCTCGCGCAACGTAACCTCGCCAGCGTTGGAGTTGACCATGTCGAGAACGCTCTTCATTCCTGGTGTGATCGCCGCTCTGTGCGCGGCATCGATTGGCCGCGCGCAGACTTCCCCGAATGATATGAAGGCGATGATGGCGGCGATGGAGTCGGCGCAGAAGGCCGCGAATCATCCCGGCGATGCGGCGATGAGCTGCGAGGTCCTCGAGAAAGAACTGGTCGCAACGATGAACGGGCCTGCCGTTCAGGGATTCGCCGTAAAGTCCGGCGCAGCGGCGCAGAAGGACTATGACGCCCTGCAAAAGGGGAACGGGACGATGGCCGCGCAGATGGCGATGACCATGGCTTCAGCGTTCGTGCCCGGTGCCGCGTCCGCGCAGCTTGCCGCCGCCCAAGCGCAGGCGCCGGCGCAGGCCGCTCAGGCCGCGCAGCGGGTGCAGCAGCGAGCGGTGCAGATGAACGACCTCGTCGAAATCCTGCCGCAATTGATGCGCGGCCAGCGTGTCATCGAATTTGCGGCAACCAAACAGTGCCCGTGGATGGCCGGCGCGGTACCGCCCGGCGTGAATCCGTTCGCAGCGCAGCCGGTGCGCTGACCGACGTCTTGCGCGCCGCGACAAATCAGGCGGGGCGTCGCCTGAGAGTTCGCGACATCGGACGAACGCCCGTCGTGAGCTTCGTTTCAACCAAAACGCGCGTGTTTCGGTTGGCGAGGCGAGAACCGAAGGTCTCTATAAATTGATCCAAATCAAGGTATATGATCCGCTGCCGCAGCAACTCGGAACCCGTTCTTGCCTAAGGACAATTGCATGACTTCCCCAGCCACGCGCCTCGGCATGACCTCCGCCCTCCTTTCACTCGTGCTCGCGTTCGGTGTGTCGCCCCTCGGCGCTCAGACGGCACCGAAGGCCGCGCCGAAGCCCGCCGCGCCGCAGACGAAGACGACGCCGAAGGCGCCCGCCCGGCCTCCAGCACGTCCGTCCGCACCGGCGGCTGCCGCGCCCGCTGCCAAGCCAGCAGAACCTCCTGCGCCGCCGAAGCCGGTCGCTCAGGACCTGCGGATGAAGACGGTCTATTCGACCGGGCCACAGCGGACAGAGAGCCTGATGTTCACCAAGGGCATGCGCGAGCGATACGAGTTCGCAGACACCATCCTGCTCAGGCAGCACGATCTGAAGCGCACGGTTCAGATCATCCGATCAGCCAATACCTACCTCGTTGTTCCTGATGGCAGCGTTCCCGGCCTGCCCGCACCGGCCGCCGCTCCCGCTGTGCCGCCCCAGAAGCCGGGCGTCGTCACCGTGACGACGACGATCACCGACACCGGCGAACGGAAACCGTTGTTCGGGATGGAAGCACGTCACGTCAGGACGATCATCGACAAACAACCGGCGCCCGGTGCCTGCGATCCATCGAAGCAACACATCGAGATGGATGGTTGGTACGTTGATCTCCCCCCGACCGCTCAGCTCCCTGGTGCGCAGCAGACAGTTCCCCAGCCGCCCTCTGGCGTGTGCATCGATGACATCAAGGCTACCCAGAACGGCGACGCGAAAGCGCTCGGCTTTCCCGTTGCGTATTCAACGACGATCACAGGTGAGGACGGCAAGCCGAACGTCGTTTCGATGGAGATCACCGAACTCGAGATCTCCAATCTCGATGCATCACTCTTCGACATTCCGCCGGGATTTACCGAGGCCGGAAACATCGGCGCGCTGTCGAAGGCAATCAGCGATGCGAGTGAAGCGAAGCTGACGCAGGAACTTGCGGCGCCGACGCAGGTGACGAAGACGCCTGGTGTACCGCTCGTTGGCGTTCTCGAGGTCGCGAACAAGACATCGCAGCAGGCGGACACGCGTGCGCTGAGGGCGCGGTTGGTCGCAGAGCTCAACGACATGAAACTTGCCGCGGCGCCTCTTCCCGGCAGCCAGGCGGACGTGATGCAGCAGGCTGCGGCGCACGGGTTCGACTACGTGCTCGTCGCGGAAGTCACGGAGCTGAAGGCATCGAAACCCGGCGGCGGAATCGGCGGAGCGCTCAAAGCAGCATCGAAACTGGCGGGCGGCGGCACGGCCCAGGATCCGACGGAAGCCACCGTCTCCATCAAGCTGCTTCAGCCCGACGGCAAAGCGCGGATCTCGTCCAACGTGAAGGGGAAAAACGGCGGTCTCGACCTGAAGAGCGGCCTCAGCATCGCGAAGTTCGCCGGCACAATGTACATGAACATGATGACCGGCAAGCTGATGATGAACGCATTGAATCAGTCGATGGCCGGAAATCTCGGTGGGATGGGAATGCTCGGCAATCCGGCGTTGGCGCAGATGCAGGCGCGCAGCCTCGGCTCGGGAATCGCCGGCGCCGGCCCACGCATGCCCGGTCTCGATCCGACTGCCGGAGCGGCGTCGTTCCTCATGCAGCAGGCGATGGCCAGCAACACCGGACTGACCGGTGCACCGGGGCAGGGAGGGCCGTCGTTCGATGACTCGCTCGGCGACGCGCTGGAGAACGCGGCCAAGTCGATCGCAGACAACCTGAAGAAAGCGCCGCCGCAGAAGAAGTAGAAGCGGCCAGACAATCATGATTGCGACCCTCCCCCGTCGCAGTATGTGGCTCGTCGTCACGCTGTCGTGTGTGCTTGCGATGGAAGTCGTGTCAGCGCAGACGCGCACTGCGGCGGACGGGCCTTGGGTGGGTTGGGTTCGCTGCGAGATATCGGCGCAGGGTGCTGGCTACACCGATCGGCAAACGCACACGTGGGTCATGACTGGCGGTGCGCCACGGATCGACGGCGCATTCCGCGTTTATCCGGCAACATGGAGCGTGGTCGGCGGCGGCTCGCTCCAGCCGCGAACGCAACCGGCGAGCAACGTCACCGGTCAGTGGACCACCAACGGGGAGTCGTCCAACGCTCCGATCGCGGTGTGGATGCGCGGCGACGGCCGAATCGTTTTCACGTTGCGACACGAGCAAATACGCGTCCCCAACGGGTTTGCCGGGTTCCGGTCCTTCGCAGTTGACGGAAAGCAGGGACCGTCCCAGGCGATTGCAGCCCAGACTGAGGAGTATCGATTCCAACCTATCGACGACGCACCGGCGAACAGCATCAGCGGATCGACCACGCTTTCGGTACCATCGTCGAACGCGTACGCACCTGTACCGCAACCCGGTTCAACCGCTACCGCGTCATGTAGCTGGCAATTCGTCCAAAGCGCAACGCCGATTGCGCCGCCGTCAACAAGCAGCGCTGCAGCAACAGGAACGACGACTGCGCCGCGGACGCTCAGTGCTGCTGGATCGGGGACGATTCAGACCACTGCGACGCAAACAACGAACTCCACCGACACCACTACCACGCGGCGGGACCAGAGCTTGCCGGCGAGCACACTGTCTGCGCTGACGACGTTGGTGGCCTCCGCTCCGACCGTGACGATCACACCAGCGGGGGAAATAAACGGCGCATTGTCCGGCCCTACGAAGCTGACGCCGGGTGCGAAAGGCACATTTCAGCTGACTCTCACCGCGCCGGGGACGGTGACGACCACGGTCATGCTTCCGTCGCCGCCGCCGACCCAGATCCCACCGGACAAGTACAGCATGGATCAGATCATCAGCACGACAACGTCAACGACCGCGTTTCTGGGCGTCAGCCTCACGTTCGATTCAAACGAAGGCGAAACGGCTACACCCTCATTGACCTCCGCGTCGAACATGGCGGCCCCGTCCGCCACCTTTACATTTCAAACGGCTGGGACATATTCCGTGTCGGTTAGCGGAACGGTTACGGTGCAGACTCGCCTCGACATCGTAAACACGATTACGACAACTATCTATGGGCCTGACGGAAGCGGAACGTATTGCAACAACGGACCGTGTTACAAGCCGATCAGTACGTCGACGCGGGCGGAAACCCGACCGACTCAAACTTCCATAAAGTCGTACCAGGTCTCCGCGCGGTTGCAGCTGACAGTCGCCGCGCAATAGTTGCTGCGACCAGCCACTGCATGCCCGCCGTTGAAGAAAACGCAGCCGCAGGAGAAGTGAGGCACCTAAATGAAGCGTTGGATTTGGACGGTTAATCTTTCCGCGCTCCTGGGCTTCGTTGCAGCCGACCTCGCGTCCGCACAGACCGGAGCGGCATCAGACGGCCCGTGGTCAGGATGGGCGCAATGCGAAGTCACCGCGCAATTCACCGGTCCCGGTCAGGCGTATCTGAATCGGCAGACGCACACGTGGATGCTGACCGGAACGACGCCGACGTCGGGGACGGATATCAAGGTGTATCCGGCAACGTGGACCGTCAGCGGCGGAGGCAGCAGTCAACGCAACCAGGGAGCCGGCCGAACGACGACCGATAGCTGGGTCACTGCCGGCCGGGCGATGCCGGACACGATCACCTTCCGCGTTGACGCCAACGGAGTACTGCACATCGCGTCTCCCGCGGGGTTGCGCAGTACCGATGCCATCAACGGAACGCGTGTCGCCCAATCGACGAACGGGAATGCACCGGCTCAGACCACGGCGATTGCGATGTACGTGGATGAATGGCAGCCGTTTCCTGACATTCAGGACGTCGCAACGAAGACGGTCATAGCTGAGGCCGCGACACCACGAGCGATCAACGTGAGCATTGCGCCCGGGCCAGCACCACCGGGCACGGCCACTACTGTCGCCTGTTCGTGGAATTTCGTGCGCGGAGGCGCTGCGACGCCTCCACCGGCGGCCCGCTCATTGAGCCAGCAGCTTGGGTTGAAACCGCCTGCGCCGATAGAGGTCGCCGCAGTGACGGGCGCATCGCAACCTACTACGACGACCGCGGCCCCAGCTGGAATGATGACGGCAACCGCTAGCCCGACGACCTCGGGCACGACGACATCGGGCACGCCGACATCGTCGAAGGACACCACACTCCGGCAGGAAGTCTTGTTGTCCGGTACGAACAACGTTCTCAATCGGCTCCAGGGCCCCGCGCCGATGAATGTCCGGGCAGGTGCAGGTATGTTCACCCCCTACTTCGGGGATTTCGTTCCATTTTGCATACAAAAAATCACGGTCAGCTGGGACCCCGTATCCGGAGCGACGGGCTATAACGTCTACATCGACGGCGTCAGCTGGGGTCGCGCTGCAGCGGGTGCGACAAGCCTTCAAATTGACTATACGGTGCCATACATCGGCCTGCAAACCAGTGGCAGTTCAGTTACATCGAGAGCACAAGTCGGTGCGTTATTCGACAGCAGTCTCGAAGGCGTAAGCGCGCCCGTGTCATTTACTCACATCGACAAATGTTGAGAAGCGAGGGGTGCGAAGGCACGCCCTTTTCGTGGCGGTCCTCTGTCTCACCGATGCCGGCCGTCCGTCGGTGCAGACGCGAACGGCCGCCGATGGACCGCGAACAGCTCTCCGAGCGCTTGCAGCTGACGGTACCCGCCAGTAGCTTGATTCCCCGCCAAATCGATACTCAAATTGAAGAAGATTGAAGATATTCGACGCAGTCCTTGTCATCTCCTTCGGCGGTCCGCAGGGGCGCGACGACATCCGCCCCTTCCTCGCCAACGTGTTGCGCGGACGACGAATTCCGCCGGAGCGCGTTGAAGAAGTCGCGCACCATTACGAGCTGTTCGATGGCGTATCGCCGCTGACGCAGCTGACGCGTCGCCAAGCGGACGGTCTCCGCGAACGCCTCAACGCCGCCGGCCGTCCGTTGCCCGTCTACATCGGCATGCGCAACTGGCATCCGCTGCTGTCGGACACGCTGCAGCAGATGTACGCGGATGGCGTGCGGCATGCGGTTGGTTTCATCGCTGCCGCTCATCACTCGTACTCGAGCTGTCAGCAATACCGCGAGAATGTCGCGGCCGCGCAGGAGGCGCTGCGAGCGAACGGCGGCCACATCGACGTGACCTTCGTCGACAGCTGGTTCGATCATCCGAAGTTCATCGCCGCCAACGTTTCTCACGTGCGCGAGGCGCTCGAGAAACTGCCAGCCGATCTCCGATCGAAGGCGCGCCTGATCTTTACTGCGCACAGCATCCCGAAGCCGATGGCCGATGCGTCGCAATACGAGCCGCAGCTGCGCGCATCGTGTCAGGCGATTGCCGAGCAGATCAGCATGGCGTGGGAACTCGTGTATCAAAGTCGCAGTGGCCGGCCGCAGGATCCGTGGCTCGAACCGGACATCTGCGAGTACCTGCGCAGCGAGCGCAAGACGGGACTGGCAGCCGCGGTGATCTGTCCAGTTGGCTTCGTCTGCGATCATGTCGAGGTGCTGTACGACCTCGATCGTGAAGCGGCGGATGTCTGCAAAGAGATAGGCTTGCCGATGGTGCGCGCGGAGGCGGTCAACGACGACCCGCTCTTCATCGACATGATGGCGGATGTCGTCCTCAGGACTATTCGCCGCTATGAGACAGGGCGGCCGCTGCCGCTCGTTACGGAGCGGGTCTGAAGACCCGCTGCTACGTCATCAATCTGGAGTGATCGGCCGCCACCGCCGATTCTCCAGTACGAACCTCGTCTCCGTTGCGTCGAACCCGTCGACGGGCGGATACATCGGATCACCTGGATAGAACAGCAGCGTCTGCTCGCCGCGCCGTTCGAATCGCGGCTGCACACGCGGGATCGGCTTCTGCCGCGCCCATTCCATCACCTCTTCGATCGAGCCAAACCGCGACAGCATGCTAAGCGTCGTCCACGTTGGCGGCGGCAGCGAAATGAACCCTCGACGGCATTGCTCGATGGCGGCGAGTGGCGCAAACCATTCGCTGTGACTCGTCTCGCCCGCGCAATGAAGAAGCGCGTATCAAACCGTCGCGTTTCGATCTCGGGCGTTACCCAGTGCGCAAAATAGGCGAGCTCGTCGAGTGCCAGGTGGAAATGCTCACGGCGAACGATGTCGGCAAACGCAATCGCACCCGTCAGCAAGTCCCGGCGGTACTGTTCGAGTGTCGGCATCCACGCGGTGTCGAGCGGACGAGCGAGCAGCACGCCCGCTTCTTCGAACAGCTCTCGAACCGCCGCCACGTGATGCGCGATGGCAACGTCGCGCGGCACGTCGGACATTCGAGCTGCCGCGGCCTCGGCTCCGACGCTCAGTGCGTCTATGTCGTGCAGCCGATCGTCTTCGTCTACGCGGCCTCCCGGAAATACGTGTGCGCCGCCCATGAACGCGATGCTGTCGCTGCGCCGCACGAGAAACACCTCGAACGGATCGGCAGGACGCAGAAGGACGACGGTGGATGCCGGGCGCGTGGGAATACTGCTCATCGATTCTCTATATACCGAAGATGGCGCACTTTCTGCTCTGTTCAACGCGGGGAGGAATCTCAATGAAGCGCAGCATTCTCATGAGCATCTGCATCGGCGCCATTGCGCTCAGCGGCGCCTGCAGCCGCCGCGACAACACACAAGCTGAGAAGAAGACGAACATCATCGACCTGGCGACGCATCCTGCCGCAGTTTCGGCAGTCACTGTAGACGGCTGCCTCAGCGCCTCCGGGGACAAGTTCATGCTTGCCTCGCTGGACAAGGATTCATCGAAGACCATCGTCTATCAGCTGATGAATGCGGATGACCAGCTCAGGAATCTCGTCGGCAAGGAAGTCCGCGTCGCGGGCCAGGCGGAAGCGACCCAATCAACCGAAACTCGCGAGGTTACCCCTCCAGCGCCAACGGCGACCTCGGGCAAACCGACAGAAGCCGAGCCCAAGGTGAGCACTGTAACCGACACGAAGCTCGACGTGCACAAGATGACGGTGGCGTCCGTGACGCCGACCGGCGATACCTGCACGACAGCCGCACATTAGATCTCGTGTATAAGGGAGCGCATGCGGTCCGCACGCGCTCTCGTCGTCGCATTTCTTCTCGCCTCCGCGGCGCAGGTCGCGGTCGCACAGGCGCCGGTTTCTTATGTCGTGAGTTTCCCTGAACCGGAACATCACATCATGCAGGTCCAGCTCACATTGAGCGGCCTGTCGGCAACACCTCTCGAACTGCATATGAGCCGCGCCTCACCAGGACGGTACGCGGTGCACGAGTTCGCGAAGAACGTTTTCGATGTACAGGTGGTCGATCCGAATGGCGCGCCGCTGGCCACGACGCATCCCACCCCGCACATCTGGATGGTCGCCCAGCATCCGGCGAGCGTCCGTGTCACCTATCGCGTGTTCGGCGATCGCACAGACGGGACGTACCTGTCCGTCGATCCGGCACACGCGCACATCAACATGCCGGCGGCCTTCATGTGGGCTCGAGGCTTCGAGGATCGACCGGTCACGGTCCGTTTTGAACGGCCAACCGGCACGCTGTGGCAGGTCGCAACGCAGCTGTTTCCCGCCGGCGACGCGCAAACGTTCAGCGCGCCCAACCTGCAGTACCTGATGGACAGTCCGACCGAGTTGAGCGCCTACTCGCTGCGAACGTTTACGATTCGCGACGGCTCACGTCAGCCGACATTCCGCCTGGCGATTCATCACGCCGGTGACGACGCGGAGCTCGATGGCTTCGCACGCGACGTGGAGAAGATCGTGCGCGAAGAGCGAGGCGTCTACGGCGAATTCGCGCCCTACGACACCGGCACCTACACGTTCATCGGCGACTACCTTCCCTGGGACAACGGCGACGGCATGGAGCATCGCAACAGCACCATCGTCACGTCGTCTTCGTCGATCCGCGACAGTCGAAGCGGACTGCTCGGCACCATCTCGCACGAGTTCTTCCACTCGTGGAATGTGGAGCGCATCCGGCCGAAGTCGCTCGAGCCCTTCAACTTTGACGAGGCGAACATGTCGGGCGAGCTGTGGCTCGCGGAAGGATTCACCAACTACTACGGGCCGCTGGCGCTTCGACGCGCAGGCCTCACGCAGGTTGGCGAATTCAGTCAGACGATTGCCTCCGCGATTGATGCAGTGACGTTCAGCCCCGGTCGTCAGGTCCGGACGGCAGAAGAAATGAGCCAGATGGCGCCATTTGTCGATGCGGCAGCGGCTATCGATCGCACGGACTTCGACAACACGTTCATCTCGTACTACACGTGGGGTGAAGCGATTGCGCTTGGCCTCGACCTGACGTTGCGGGAGCGGTCCGGCGGCAAGGTGACGCTCGACGACTTCATGCGCGCGATGTGGGACCGCTTCGGGAAACCCGGAGGGCGCGCCGCAGGCTACGTCGATCGTCCCTATACCATTGCGGATGCGAAAGCGGTGCTGGCCTCCGTTTCCGGCGATAGCGCCTTTGCCGAGGACTTTTTCGCGCGCTACATCCAGGGCCATCAGGTTGTCGAGTACAGCCGGCTGCTCGCGAATGCCGGTTTCGTTCTCCGTCCGCGCGCACCGCAGTCCGGCTTCGCCGGTCAGCTGCGTCTCCAGGACGCAGCAAACGGCGTACGCATCGCGAACGCCGTGCTGTCCGGCTCTCCCGCATATCAAGCAGGACTCGATCGCGACGACGTGATCACCGCCATCGGGGGCGCGGCGGTGAGTGCAGCCGAGCAGGTCGACAGCGCCATTCGCGCAGCACGGCCTGGTACAACGCTTAACGTCACCTTTCTTCATCGGGGTATGGGGCGTCCGGCGAACGCGGCAATTCGTGTGATTGCCGACCCCCGCATCGAAGTCGTTCCCGCAGAAACGGCGGGCCAGACGCTCACACCAGCGCAGCGCCAGTTCCGCGACGAGTGGCTGAGGTCGAGGGCAGGGAACACCTTTTGAACACACCCATGGGGTGAATTTCGCAAATCTCTTCCGCGCGTATGACGCCGTGATGGCGCTGCGCGACGCGGCACGCAAGTTCAAGAATCCAGCCGTGCCGTCGTCGCCGGAAACCTCGTTGTCGCAAACCACGGCGGCGCAGGGGCTTGCTGGCCAACTTGAAACGCGCCTGACGAACGTCGTGGTGGCGGCATTGAAGGAGGCGTTCGATCGCGACCACGCCCGGCTGGAGCTCGAGCGCGCGCAGATTGAAGAGCAGCGCCGGCGCGCCGAGGAGGCACTGCGCATGGAGCTGCGGCGGCACGCGATCGATCGCGAGCTCGCGCGGCTGCGGTTGCTGGCGGGCACCGCACTCGTTGGATGGATCGCATCGATCGTGGTGCTCTTCGTCCATCCATCCGACGTCGCGTCACGCGTCGTCCTCGGCGTTGGATGGCTATTCCTTCTGGGTTCGCTCGGCGCCGCCTTCACCGCGCAGGGACGCGTCAACATGCAACCGTCGGATCGAACGGAGCGCGTCGATACGGGGGCGCTTCCACTATGGCTGATGATCGCGGGCCTGGCGGCAACAGCAATCAGCCTTCTCATGTAACGGGGATCGCTATGAAAAACGTACTGGCAGGGGCGGCAGCAGGTGTAGCTGCAACGATACCGATGACGATGGTGATGGAAACGCTGCATGAGCGTCTGACCGGCGAAGTGCCGCGGCCGCTGCCGCCGCGCGAGATTGCCGAAGGCCTGGCGGTGAAGTTCGGCGTCCGTCGCGATCTGTCCGAGCTCGACATGCAGAACCTGACGCTCGCTCTGCACGTCGGCTACGCCGCCATGACCGGCGCCATCCTGTCGACGATGGCGCCGAGTAAAGTGGGCGCGGGCGCTGCCGTCGGCGCGTTGTTCGGCTTGGGCGTATGGGCAACGAGCTATCTTGGATGGCTGCCGGTTTCGGGTGTACGACAGCCGGTCACGTACGATCCTGTGGCGCGCACCGGGTTGATGGTTGCCGCGCATCTGGCGTGGGGTGCCACGGCAGGTGTGATTTTGGCGGCGATGGCATCGCGGACCTGACAAGGTCCGCGCCGCTCAGAACAACACCCCAGCGGCGAGCGTGCCGTCGGGATCGAGCGCGCGCTTGACGGCGCGCATCTGCTCGATCCCACCGTCTCCGTAGAGCTCGCGCAAGAACATCTGTTTCAACGGATTTCGGCCGACGCCGTGCTCCGCGAGCGGTGCGCCGCCAAGCGACATGACGCCGTGCGCCATTTCCCGAAGCGCATCGCGGCCTTGCTCGACGTCCTCGAGAGAGCGCGGAAGCAGGTTGGGATGCAGATTGCCGTCGGAGATGTGTCCCCAGATCGCGTATTGGAGACCGCGCCGTTCGAATGCGTCACGATAGAGCGCCAGCGCGCGATCGATCGAGGCGGCGGGGACGATGAAATCGCCGGCGGTCTTCTGAATGCCCTCGTTGATGTGCGCTTTGGCCGCGCCGACCCGTGCGTTGACCGCCGCCGGGACTGCTTCGCGCAATTCGAACAGGCGCGCCGCGGTTCGCTCCTCATCGGGGAGTGCGATGACCGGATCGATGGCAAGCCGGTTACGCTCAACGATCAATTCGAACTGCGCCAGCGGAGTGTCAAGATCGCCCTCGGTTTCAACTTGGACGAGGATCATCGTTGCCCGAGGCGCCGGAGGGCGGAGACCCGCGCGTGCGAACGTCGCTTCGTCGAGGAGCTGAAGCGAGTTGGCGTCGAGGTACTCGATGGCCGCCACTTGGAGGGCGCTGTGCGCGAGGTCTGCGCTCAACCTGATTGCCTGCGCTTCCGACTCGCATGTCGCTAATGCCACCAGCCGAAGCGGCCGACGCTTGACGCGCAAGGTCGCCTGCGCGACGACGCCGAGCGTTCCTTCGGATCCTATGAAGAGATCGATGAGGTCGCAGTGCGGAGCGGTGAAGTACCCGGCCGACAGTTTCGGCAAGTGCGTCGGCACCGTGTACGTCGGCATCGGCACCAACACGACGCCGCGCTGCGCGGTTTCAATTTCAAAAACGCCGTCGTCTGAGGCACGCACGCCCCCACGTCGGATGTCGAGAATCGATCCATCGGCAAGGACGACCGTGATCTCCTGCACCCAGTCGCGGGTGACGCCGTACCTGAATGTCGCGGGTCCGGCCGCGTTGGTCGCAATCGTGCCGCCGACAAACGCACCGTCGTAGGTGGGTGCCGGGGGATAGTAGAGATTTCGAGCTCCGAGAAATCGATGCAGCTCCGCAAGCGGTACGCCTGCGCCGACGCGTACGCTCTCTCCCTCTGGCTCTCCGATGTACGTCATCCGCCGCGTGCTCAGCACGAGATCGCCCCGCGGCGTGGCGCCCCCGGTCAATGACGATTGCGCGCCGACGGGAAGGATGTGCGTCGCACTCGCGACTACCGCCGCGATTTCCTCAACACTCTCGGGAAAGACGACGCCGTCGGCGGTACCTCCCGGCACATGCGCGGCATCGCTGAGAAATGACTGCACGACGTCGAGGTCGCGCTCGATTGGAGGAGGAGTGACGAGGTGAGGTGCGCGAGCGATCGCGCGGTGTGAGGGAGCCGACAACGAATGGAGATCCTCCTGCGGACCGAGTCATTATCGGTCACGCAGGAGGATCCAGGACTCAGCGCTTCTTCGCGCTCCTGCGAGCGGCCGATTCGCTTCCGCTCGACTTCCTACGCGCTTTCCCACGCGCGCTCGTGGTCCCGCTCTTCGCCTTCATGCCCCTCTTCGCGGCGGCATTCTTCTTCCCGGAGCCATTGGGCTTAGCCGACGCAAGGTGTCCGGTCGCGACGTCCAGCTGCCGTTGCAGCGAGCCGATCATCCGACCCAGCGACTCCGCAGAGCGAAGCAACAGCGACTCGTCATCGCGGGACCGGTCGCGTGACGGGTAAGCAGGAATGGTTTTTCTCGCCATTCAATCTCCCTTCTCGCGGGCCAGGTGCCCTGACGGCCCAGTGAGCAAGCGGCGGGCCAGTTGTCTTCGCTGTTGTCTCGCACGAGCGTGCAGCGTCCGGAACTATTTGAAATAGTTGAAGAAGGACACGGCCGTGCTGCCTGCACGGCCGCGCTATGTCAGCAGTCGAACGCTGCGCTGTGAAAGATCGTTCTCACGTCGCTCGTTCGCTTTCATCCTTCAGAGCAACGCCAAGCCGTTCCGCCATCCGATACAGGGTGCGCCGATCGATGCCGAGTGCTTCCGCCGCGCGCGAACGGTTTCCGCCAACCGCATCGAGCACGTGAACGAGGTAGCGTCGTTCGAGTTCATCGAGCGTCGGCAGATCCTGGAACATCCGTTCTTCGAGCGAGGGCGCCGCAAGCACCGCCTCCGGCAGATCCGCAACCTCGATCCGTCCACGGCTGAAAACAACGAGCCGTTCGATCGTGTTTTCGAGCTCGCGCACGTTGCCTGGCCATCGATACGACGTGAGAGCGACGACCGCTTCGGGTGAGATCACGACATGACGACCGGTCCGCGCGGATGCGTTGCGAACAAATTGTTCGATGAGCATCGGAATATCCTCCCGGCGCTCGCGCAAGGGCGGAATGCGAATGACGATGACGCTAAGGCGGTAAAACAGATCCTGCCGGAACCGTTGCTCCGCGACCGCGCGATCGAGGTCCACGTTGGTTGCCGCCACGACGCGCGCATCGGTCTGGACGGCGCGGTTGCCGCCGACCGGACGAATCTCACCGTCCTGCAGGACGCGCAGCAGTTTCACCTGCATCGCCGGCGGCATATCGCCGATCTCGTCGAGGAATACGGTGCCGCCGTGCGCCTGTTCGAACACGCCTTTGCGATCCGCGACGGCGCCGGTGAACGCGCCGCGCACGTGGCCGAACAGCTCCGATTCGAGCAGCGTTTCCGTCACCGCCCCGCAGTTCAACGCGACAAACGCCCTGCCCGCACGCGCGCTGTGCGCGTGAATGGCGCGTGCGACCAGCTCCTTGCCGGTACCGCTCTCGCCGTGCACGAGCACGGGCGCGCTCGAATCCGCCGCATAGGCAATCTGCTTATAAACGGCGAGCATTCCTGCGGTGCGGCCGACAATCCCCTCCGGCGGGACGTCGGCGGGCCTCTCCTGCGTCTCGGCAGGCTTTCTGTCGCGCGCGAGCGCGCGCGCAACCGTAGCGCGCACCTCGCCGATGTTGAATGGCTTGCTGATGTAGTCGAATGCGCCGGCCCGCACCGCCCGCACCGCGGTTTCAAGCGTTCCGAAGCCGCTGATCAGCACGACCTCGCCTGCCGGATTCGCCTCCTTGAACGCCTTCAGCACGTCCAGCCCAGACGCCGACTCGTTCAAATTGATATCCGAGATGACGAGATCGAACTGCTCCTTTCTCGCCAGCTCGATGGCCTTCGCTGCCGTCTGGCACTGCTGCAGTTCGCGGCCGTTGGCCGACACGAGCTCGGCGATGAGGCGGCACGTCTCCATGTCGTCATCGACGATGAGAATGCGCGCGGGGGCGGTAGGCGTCGTCATCACACGTGCACCGCGGATTCGGCTGCAGGCAGCTCGATCGTGAACGTCGTCCCCTTACCGGCTTCGGTTGCCACCTTAATCGTGCCGCCGAGTGAGGTAATGAGATCCCGCGTAATCGTGAGGCCGAGACCAGTTCCTCGTCCGGCCGGCTTGGTTGTCACCCACGGCTCGAACAGACGCGGCAGAACGCCCGCGTCGATGCCAGTACCCGTGTCGCTGACGTCGATTCTGACGTGCGGACCGGCGTTTCTGGCCGCCAGCGTGAGGGTGCCGCCGTCCGTCATGGCGTCGAGCGCGTTGGTGACGAGATTCAGCAGCGCCAGCTCCAGCTGCGCTTCGTCGGCCGCGACGCTGGCCAGCGGCTGACGAATCCTCAGGTCGAATGTCACATCGCTGCTCGCCGCTCGCGCCCGCATCGCATCCCGCATCCGGGCGAGCACGGCATCGATGCGCACCGGCTGCCGCTCGCCCTGTGGCCGCGCGCGCTCGAGCAAGGACCTGACCGTTGCAACCACACGGTCGATTTGCTCCTGGACAATCGCCAGGCGGCGCTGGATGTTCGAATCGGAGATTTCGTGCTGCAGCAGCTGCACGTGACCGGACACCAGGTTGAGCGGTGTGCCGATCTGATGCGCCACGTTCGCCATCGTCTGGCCGACCGCCGCAAGCTGCTGTGCGCGCGCGGCTGTCTCGCGCAGCCGTGACACGCTCTGATAGGACCGCACCAATTCCTGATTCCGATCGCGCAGCCTCGCCAGAAGATTGATCAGCGCTGCAATCGCGAGCACTGCAAATGCATCACCACCAAAAGCCACGAGCGCCGCGACTCGCTGAAGTTGCCGCACGGCGCGAACCGAAACCGCAACGGCGACGGCTCCCCTGATCGATCCGGGTTGACCGATCGGAACGGCGACGACCAGCGTGTCGGGCGCTAGTTGAGTCGTCATCATGTCGCCGCGCGTAATGACGTCCTGCACCAGCGCCGGTCCAACCGGAGCAACGACCGAGGTGCTGACCAGGGTTTCGGCACGCCCATCGACCGCGCGAAAAACGGTGATTGATCGCAGGTCGGGTGCAGCGTTCATGAACGAGCGCAGGACCGGCACAAGGGTTTCGGCCGTAATTGGTTCGGGTCGCAGCTCGAGATCGTCCGCCACGGCAAACGCCGTTACCTCGGCCGTCTCGTGCAGGTCGTTGTCGAGCTGGCGCTGAGCGATAAGCGTCCCGACGAAGGTGATGAGCGTGATCACCAGCGCGACCATCAGCGTCACCCAGAGCGTCAGACCGGTGCCGAGCGCGCGGCGCCGTGGCAATCGTGCCGTGGTGGGGCGATCGTGCGCGGCCGCGCCGGGGTCGTCCGCCGTGAGGACCTGCATCAAAGTCACAGTAACAGAACCAGTTACGCGTGCACAGCGCATCGTGCAGCGCGTGGCATCACGTTTGTCCTCTGCACTCGCGAATGCCAATCGGCGATGGTCACCACCGCCGGGGTGCTCAAGGGAGTTCAGGAGGAAGTATGCGCACGTTTCGATTGACTGCCGTTGCTGCAGTGGCTGTGTTGGCGTTGTCGATGCCCGCATTTGCGGCGCAGGCGAAGTCCGCTGCCAAGCCTGCAGCCAAGGCCGCCAAGGCCCAGACCATCCGCGGCACGCTCGAGAAGGTGAACGGACAGGACTTCACCGTCAAGACGGCGAAGGGCGAGGAAGAAGTAATGCTCGGATCGGATTCGAAGATCCGCCGCGACGGCAAGACGCTGGCCGCTACCGACCTCGGTAGTGCAACCGGCTCGCGCGTGACCGTCCGTTACAAGGAAGACAACGGCCATAAGATGGCCGAAAGTGTGACCCTCGCGGCCGCCAAGGCCGCACCGAAGCAGGTGGCTTCAGCGAAGCCGGAAGCGACGGCAAAGGGCACGAAGAAGTAGTCGACCCGCCACGTCGGCTACTGCACCACAACGTCTCAGTCGATCCTCCAGTAGCGGGGTGTCGCACCAGGCACCCCGCATTTTTCATTTCAGGTATCAGGCTTCAGCCCGCCACGCGCGCTGCTCGATTCCCACAATCGCCTCCTGCGTCGCCCGCATCTACAGCAGCCGAAGCTGTGGATGACGTTCTTGCTCGCCAGATGCACGATCTATAGGATTGCGACATGGCCGCAACGTTCTGGGT
>Ga0310813_10000997_pt1 | contig 17174 bp, 26 predicted proteins | sample YN3metagenome_FD_203086 | JGI IMG/M metagenome (GOLD analysis project Ga0310813, IMG submission 203086) | Soil microbial communities from experimental microcosm in Duke University, North Carolina, United States - YN3 | ecosystem: Engineered > Artificial ecosystem > Soil microcosm > Unclassified...
TCAGAAGGGGAGAGGTACCAATTCCTTCCCTAAGCTTTTCCAGGACCGTAACCCGGAACTGGTAGGCGATAGCTGCCCCGTCATCCCACACTGACACACTTTGTGGGACAAAGATTCCATTGGTCACACTGGGCTGAAGCATGTTCAGCTGTTCAGTGTGCGACTGGGTACGATACTTACCCTTTACAAACCCCAAGGCATTCTTGGTACTGGGGTTGACGATGGCCCTGAATGAGCCGGGGTCAAAGTCCTCTTCTACCCGCTGAAACTCACCATAGGTAGGCCGAACCAGGATAGGCTCCCAGTCTGTACCACTTTTGGTCAGAACCTGCTGAATTGACGTACATTCACTTACATCTACCACATTGGCAATCTTACCCACGGTTCACCTCCTTAGGCCAATCTTGAATCTCAGCCTTGGCCATGTCAAAAGCCTCAATGGCCAGGCTAGGGTAGTGCGCCGCAATAACGGCAAGAGTAAGCAGGTCCTGTGCGTCACAGTGGCGGCCCTCGGCCCTTGCCCTCTTGGCCTGCTCCCTTAGGAATGGGACATAAGTGTCCCCAATGTCATCCAGGTCAGCAGCATCGTAGACAGCTTCCCCATCTTCTCTTGTTTCAGGAGTCATTGGTACACCCGTGCGGCCAGAACCGCTGCAAACATCACTATCCCAAAGAGAATGTCTAGGCTACTCATCTTCCCCGTCCCATTCGGCCTCGGATTCATACCTGAGTTTCCCATCATTCCATCGGTAAACCCCGGTATAAACCACTACTTGGCCGTCGTTGTCCTCCTCTGAGTCGCCAAGCTCAGACACCTTTAGGTTGAAGTCCTCAGCGTCCTTTATGGATAGTGCCTTGGGCTTTTTCATGGTTTCACTCCCCTGTCATGTCTGCGACTCCAATTCAGTGACGTCATAAGCGGCTCGCTGTTGGTTCTGACTTCCACGCGGTAAGGGAGCTTCCCTTTTGCGTTAGCCGCATTGATGTCCTTACACCACAACGTGAAGGAAGACAGAGCCATAAAGGTGACGGTGTCTTCATAGGTGTCACCTGGTAGGAAACATGGCGTCTCCTTAGTGAATACCTTGGTGAAGTGAAAAACCATTGGTCTCATGCGGCCTCCTTACGTTCCCACATGGTTCGGTCTAGCTCAGCCTGAACATGCAGGATATCCAGCCAGGCCTGGGCCAGGTCATCGCAGTCCTGGTGCTCTTTGTCAAACGTTATGATGACGTCCGTGTATGACATTGTCCTACCCTCCTCAGTATCCCAACCAATTCATAACCTCTTCAGCCTGGTAGGTCTCACGTTCTCCCACTTCAGCGAAGAACTCCGAAGTATCAGCACCGTGCTTTGCCAGCTCCCGAATGGCGCGGGCCTTGGTGACGGTCACGCCCTTGGCCGATTCTGAGTAGGTTGTCGTCTTCACTATCGCTTGCATCGTGAATAAGTACTATTGCAAGGGAGAGGCCAGTTTTGGAGACTGCAGAAGTCAGCTAACCCGTTGAATAGACTGCTATTCACTCACGCTGTAACTGGCAGCACTGCATTGTTTTCTATACCAACAGGTGGAAAACGTGTGCTTTGCCCAATGGTTTCGCATACTTGCGCCCTTTTGCGTACCAGTGACAAGTTTGCGTATGACGCAGCGCTCACGCGTCAACTACAGGTACTACTAATGGCAGTGGTGTAGGCCGGCCAACCACAACATGCTGTACCGCCCGACCCTGTGTCAAAACAGACACATGTATACCTTTTGCCACACATGCATAGGCCATGCCGTCACAAACCATGCCATGCAGTGGCATACTTCTTGCCGGTACAGTCCTTGCTAATGCAAGAAGCGTGCCAGTAGTAGACGCACCCCCGCTAGCCCCCCTATGCAAAAGGTGTGCCTGGGCCGGAGGCCCCATCGGGCCGGCAATATATCCAGGGACTCTGTACGCTAACTAAGCGTAACTACACTGGATTCGCTATTCGCAAATGAGGCCAAATTAAAAAAGGCCCAGTCAGGGACCATCCCCAACTGAGCCTTCGGCCCTCTCACCAACACCAACAGCAGAGCCGCTGCCTATGTAACCACAGCTATACCAGTGTCAAGAGGCCGTTAAGCCCCGAAGGTGAGGACCCCGTACTCATGCCTACTGATGGAGTAGTAACACTCCGATACTCCACAGCTTTTCAGCTTCTGCATACAGCTGAAACATGGTTTAGCCAATGATATGGTTCCATCTGCCAGTGTTCTACTAACCCATACAATGGACCCCTTTGTGAGTTTACGGCATAGGCGGAATTCCGCATGATGCTGAGGGGTTGGCTCCTTAGGGTTACCGTTGATTGCTGCCACCAGGACGCCGTCAGAACGCAGCCCAATGGCTCCCAGGCAGAACCTCCTATCGTCCTTCTTTTCCCTTGTTAGCTTGGCAGCCATGGCCAGCATTCGGTCGTTATAGCCCATGGGAGGAGGAGGTCAGAAGGTAGCGGCTTTTACCATCCGGTCCGTATACCGGACCACTGTCAATGAGACATTGGGAAGGAAGGTCCACTACTGCGTAGGGCTTACCGGAATCCTTAACAATATCAATATACTTCTTGATATGCTCATCATCTGGCTTTAGAAAAATAATGACCTCATCGGCCCTAGCAAGTATGGTCTTCCTGGCCTTACCCAGGGAGCCAGTGTCCTTCTTATTGAACAGCCTATAACTGGCTGGAACAATTATTCTTTTTAGGCCAAGGTCCCTTGTTTGAATGAGAGTATAGATATCCACGGCATTGGATGTATCACCTACAGCCACCGTGGCCTCCTTAGGCAATTGCCTAAGTACACCTAGGACCATCGTACTGACAGCGTCATAAGCTGTCTTACCAAGAACTCTGGAGCCGAACACTCCGTAAATCATTGTTGTACCTTCCGTGCCTACTGGGGCACTGTGTAGGCAGTTACTGTGATGCAACTGGTTGTAACTACTAAGTTAGTTCTGTACTACTGTAGATATATATATAAAGGAAGGTACTAGGCTTTGGTCTGTGAGGCTGTGCCTTTGCCATCTGCTGGCTCTGCCTAAAGAAGAAAGTAAGTTTGGCACCCCCTCATGTCAACCCCCCTAAGTGACGATTTATTGAAAATAGTTTCTGTCCAAGATTATTGGACAGTCTCCTTTATGAAAGAACAGACCATCTATTGACAGGACAAAGGTGTGAACTTATGTTTACACCAGTGCAAGAACAGGACCACAAAGCAAAGCCTGATAATTCTGTCATTGGTGGATTTATCCGTAACAACTGTGACGGGAAGAATGCAGGTAGGCCCCAGGTGGAAACAGTAAGGCCTGATGAAATGAGCTATGCCACTGAGAACGTGGCCCCTAAGAAAAAGAGGGGCTGGCCCAAGGGTAAACCCAGGGGCAGACGGACTAAGCTGGCTGTAATGGGTATATCGGTCACCTCACTGGATGCGGGGGACCCGGATTATGCAAGGTGTGTGAGAATTGGCAAATCGTATCAAAGGGTTAGAACCAAAGAACTGTCCCACTTCCACGGGTCCGTCTCCTCTGGGGTTGGTGCATTTCTGGCTTCAGCTGCATTGGCCCTGGCAACCAGCCGATATCTATATGAAAAGGCGTCAACTGCGGATGCTGATAGAAGGCCGGAGTTAATCCGTAAGGCTAGCCAACTATCGGATACCTTTAGGCAAAATGAGCTAGCTGCATGGGAGTTGTGTGCCAGGGAGAATACGGCCAAGAGAAAGATGGCTGTAGCTGAGCAGGGCCTGCCTTGGCTATCCCAAGTGGAACAGCCGGAGAAGCCTAAAAGGGGAAGACCTAGGCTGGATAACATTCTTTTGCCTCCGGTAGGTTCCTCAGCCCAGGACTTTATATCCGGTGCTAACCTACCTAAGGGAGCTAACGATGGCAGAGACCATAGCGGAGATGCTGAGACGGAAGGCCAGGGAGGCACTGGAGGCCTTGGCCAAAAAGCAGAGGGAGATTAGCCGTAACGCGGAACTGGCTGACGATTACAAATACAATCACCGGGATAAGGCCGGTCTACTGGATAAGGCCGGAATAGCGTGGAGCGATGCTGCTAATAAGCATGGGGCCTGGCGGAGCACACAGACCCAGGCTGACCAGGGACCAGTAACCCGTAAGATAAACGAGATAGGAGACCGCATAGAGGCAAACCCCACGGTGATGGCCATTGAGCGTAAGTGGGCCGCTAATACGCCAAAGTTTATGAGTGGCTCCATTTGGAACCCTGAGCTTAACAAGCACAACAATATTGTTCAGGGAACGGCTCCGCCGTCAGAGTGGGGCCTTCCAAAGACGCCTGCGCCGGTGCCAGTACAGGAGGAACCGGTCTACCTTGGGGAATTGGATGAAGGTGTTGGTGAGAGGCACCCTGATGAGGAGAAACCAACCAAGTACCAGGCTGCGGTCAATAAGCTACGTGTTGCAAAGAAGAAGTAATGGACTGCTCAGCTTGCGGCCAACCGGGGGCCTTTGTCTGCACAGCTAAAGATGAGTACGGCAATGCCGTAGGGGAATGGGTGCACCCCTTTTGTGCCCCTCAGGTGACAGTTGGTACCTATACTCAGCAGCTGGCTGGAAGTGATAGAAGTAATAAGGTTCCTGGAAGAGCACAGGTTGCTGTGCCAGGTATGCGGATTAAAAGGGGCCACACATTCAAACCCATGGACAGTGGTATGCAGTGGCTGCAAAAAGGAAGGGGTAGACTACACAGAGTGTAGGACCCAGAATGTCTTGTACCGTAATATCATTGGGGCCTTTGAACGATGGGCCGCATCACTTAAGACTGGTAGACGGGGAAGAGGAAATGACCCTTCCTATACAAAAGGCAACCTCAGAACACAGGAACTACATACTGGGGACCTGGGTGAAGTCGTATGCGAATACTGCCCGGCAAATGACCGCGGGCTCCATGAAAGGGACTGCCCTAACCGTTCCTCCGGAAACGTACCTAGCCAATGAACCTAGGGTAGCGGAGAAGCTCTGGGACAAGTGCTTTGTGGTTACAGGCCCAGACGGGTACACCATTCATGCCTGGGTCTGCGTACATGAGAATACCTTGTACCACATTTACGTACCACCACAGCTGAGAAGCAAAGGAATTGCCACAGCCCTCATTGACTGGCTGGTTACTGGTGATTACATGGTAGCCAGGCCATGGCCGTACAAACAGGGACTACCTGGTACGGCCTCCTTTGACCCATACGCGTTAGGAAGACATGTCTAAACTTTCCAAGGCCCAAGTGACCCCAGGTCCGGACGGCCAACCAGTCATTCCCTATAAGACCAAAATTAAATCGGTCCAATTCGGTATCCCACGTGACGTGCTGAACCTTGGCATGCTGAACCGTGTAGCTGCCACCCAGGCCATTCTGACGCTGTCAGACATGATGGGGGTGCCCGGCATCCGCGTAACGGCCCCAGGGCTCACCTACGATGAGTTTATACCCCTGTCATCGGTGACAGCTGTGCGTGTGGAGAAGGAGACCGAATGATTACTCAGAAATATGCACTTTATTCCCTGCTCCTGTGGGGAGCTGCCATGTCAGGCTTTGTTTATCGGGGGATGTTTCTGCTGTGAGACGCCGATACGGCCCTTTATCGGTCTATACAAGGGCCTTGGTGAGGAATAGGGCCAGTGCCCCAAACCATGCCAGCTACGCAGAGGTGGCCTCACTAAGGCCCGTTATAGAGGACTATTCCAAGACGCTCCTAGGACTGTTTGCAGCGGGGGAGTACAACTACATCAGCCACCTGGCCCACTGCCAGGAGCCTGCCAAGTATGAATCGGTTAACTGGGTAGCCAAGACGGCCCGTGTGGGCTGCTGGCCACCAGAGTTGGCTCCTGATGTGTTGGATGCGGTGATTAGGTGGGCAACCACTATTAAGCACAGATACGATTATGCGAAGTAAGAACTTCTTAGACCAGGTACGCCAGAAGGCCGCTGACAACAAGAGGCGTATCTGGGTCCCCGGCGAACGGACATCAACCAACTGGCCCGTCTGCCTTACGTGTGGCAAGGAGGTGGATGCGGCCAAGTTGGAAGACATAGGCCCCTTTGGCTGTGAGATACGGGTTGAATGCCATGGCCAGCAGGATTACTACAAGGTTAAGTTCCCCTTCCGTATAGAGGGGGACCCGCTAGAGGACGATCGTTGCAATTGGGCTATTAAACGCGCAATGGCCGATTTTTGTGCATTTCCAAAAAACCATGAAGAGTAGTTGCCAGCCATACGATGGCAGGCTTACAAAGGACGGCTACGGTAGGGTTTGCCTTGGTAAAGGGTGGGTTCTGGCTCACAGATTTGCGTACGCTTTACATTATGGAGTGGACCCAGCAGGTAAGGTTGTTATGCACATGTGTGACAATCCTCCGTGCGTAAACCCAGAGCATCTTAGGCTTGGTACTCAGACTGACAACGTCAGAGACATGGAGTCAAAGGGCCGCGGTAAACATTTGGGTGTGCCGGGGGAGCGCAATGGAATGGCAAAAATAACCACCGAAACAGTGTGCTTAAATCAGGTCTATGAGAGAGGCTGGTATTCCGGTTGCCGAGCTAGCTCTTAAGTTTGGTATATCCAAAGGTCATGTTTCCGACATATGTAACCGCAGGAAGTGGATAGCCGCTTAGATAAAGCGGTGGTATAACAGGTACATGGAACGTTACAACGTCTCTGACCCTAGCGGAGACGCATCAGCATGGGGGTTGGCTCCGGAGGAGATTGAACAGCAGGCCAGCAAGTCTGGACCAAGTATCGCCGGAGGCGGAATGATGGGTACCCCGGCCCATCCCTCAGTGGCCCCACGTACGCAGCAGGCTGAGAGACACTTCACTCCTGAGGAGCTAATGGCCATGGCAGATGCTATGGAGCAACGCCAGAGGCAGGAACATGAGGCCCGTATGTCTATGGGTCCAGCGGTCCACAATGACCCAACGGTCCCAAACTGGCTTACGGACTATATGGCCAAGCAGCCACATACTGACCCGTACCACTTCCCGGACGTACGCAGGGAAGACATTATAAAGAAGAATAAGTACGCTACGGATGAGGATAAAGAAAAAATCCGTAAGTACCGAATGTATAATGAGAAGTAGTGGCCAGGGCGATTGAGTTTTTTGAGTTCTGCCCCAAGGTCCTAAACCTGGACCTGAAGCCAGGGCAGAGGGTCATTGCTAAAGTAGCATTCGGTCCATATAACCCATGTGACCTAGATGGGGAGGAAGCCTCTCTTGCCAAGGAGATGTTCGGTGGGTTGGACTATGTTCCTGATGAGGCCAGGAAGTACGTAGTCCTTAGGCTGGGCCGGGGTAGTGGTAAAACCACCATCTGCGCCGCCTACGCGGTCTATGAGGCCGTTACCCATGACATAAGCATGATTGGCCCTGGTGACGTTCCATACGTCATTATAGTGGCCCCTGACAAGGCTACGGCCGAACTGTCAGTACGCATGGCCAGGGAGATGATTAGGGGCAACAGGGCCTTGGAGACCCTGGTTGTTTCTGATACGGCCCAATCAATCACCATACGTAGGCCTGACGGTAGGCTGGTTAAGATAGAGGCCTTTGCGGCTACCAGGGGTGGTTCTTCTATCCGCGGCCGTACAATCATTGGCTTCATCTTTGATGAGGCGGAGTTCTTTACCAGCAACACCGATGCAGGCGGAGGCAGGGACTACGCTGTCAATGACAGGGACATCTTCCGTGCCCTAAAGCCACGTCTGCTTCCTACCGGCAAAGGGATGCTTATATCAACTCCGTGGCCGGTGGAAACCCTGATGGGGGAGCTGTTTGAAGAGAACTGGGGTAAGCCCAAGACCGCAGTGGCCATTAAGGCCCCTACGCTCCTGGTTAGGGGCAATGAGCCGCACATTGTGGCCATGGTGGAGGATGAGCTAGCCAAGGACCCGGAGAACGCCAGACGTGAACTTTTTTGTGAAGTGGACGGACTGTTTGGTGGGGAATTCTTTGACGTTAATGCCCTCTCAGGCGCAATGGACTCTGTGCAAGAGTTTCCTTCCCCCTTTAATCCAAAATGGCCCGTTGCAGTGGGATGTGACCTTGGGTTCACACGGGATAGCTCTGCACTTGTTGTGGTCCAGTATGACGGTAAGTATTACCGTACCGTGGCTATAGAAGAGCTTAGGCCTAAACCAGGTCAGCCTCTTAAGCCGTCAGAAGTCATTGAAAAATTTGCCATTATAGCCAAGGCCTACGGCAGTAGCAGCATCATAGCGGACGGTTACTACAGGGAATCTCTGAAAGAGGGCCTAGAAAAGTACAATCTTTACATAGTGGATGCCCCAGAAGGGGCCAAGGGTAAGGCGGAGGCCTTCCAGCGTACGCGTAGCGTGCTGCATGAAGGACATACCCGTATCCCAGACGTACAGCTAGGCCGCAGGATGGTGCAGCAGGCCAAGCTGGTCACCAGTAAGCCCTCCCCGGGCGGTACCGTTACCATCAAAATCCCCAGAAAGATAGGCCTTGGTCACGGAGACATTGTCTCTGCCTGGGTCCTAGCCGTACATGACCTGGCATATAGCCGGGTGGCTAGGGATAGAGTGGTCTATGAGCCTGGTACCCCTGAGTGGATAGCTGAATCCCAGCGCCGGATAGTGTCCGCTGAGGACAAGCGCCAGAAGGATTACATAAAGAAGCTGGAAAAGGAGATGAAGTCCGGTATGGACAAGCGGAAGTACCGGCAAATATTCCAGAATAGGTAGTTGGCATGGGTATTGCCGCCGTGGTAATAGATTGGTATGTCCTATTCTGAGGAAGAGTCCGAGCCTACAGACAATCCAGAAGAGGAAGAGACCGAAAAACCAGAGAAAAAGGCCAAAAAGAAGAAGGAACTTAAGCCCAAGCTGACAATAGGTCAGTGGTGGAGAGCTAAGGACTTCGGAAAGGCCCCACATGAAATCCTGGATACGCTTGCCAGGCAGATAGAGGATGACCAGTCCTCCCGTTACGACAACTATAAGCGCTACGCCAAGCTTTTTGAGGACGGCACCTCCCCTGAGTTCGCTGACCGTCTGACCCAGAATGAATTGGCCAACACCATTGAGACCCTATGGGCCCAGGTGTTCAAAAACAAGATTGTCCCAGGCGTCAGTACCTCCGGAGCCAACTGGGAAGAGTGGGACCGCGCCAGACAGTACAGCCGATGGCTGGAAGGCTCCTTTGAAGAGGGCAAGGTCAACGAAAAGGTTGTCCCGCAGGCAGGAATTAAGTCACTGGTCCTAGGCACCGGCTTTGTTAAGGTTGGTTGGCAGGAAAAAGAGGACAACTACGCCTGCATTACCTACACAGAGGTGGATGCCCGTAACCTGTACGTGGACGCCTTGGAAGCCCGCAGTGGCTGCCCCAGGACCCTCATTCAGAAGGACCGCATTGACAGGTTCCAGCTGCATGAAATCTACAAGGATGACCGGGATGACTTCTACGGCAAGAAGGAAGAACGTATCCGGGGCATTGAAAAGTGTACGGAGTACGATGACAAGGACCTCAGCGTAAAGACCAGCGAACGCTGCGACATGATTGTGGTCCGTGAGGCCTGGCACCTTCCGTCTGCCCCAGGGGCCACGGACGGACGCCATGTCATCTGGATTAAGGGCTGCACCTTGGTGGATGAGGAATTCACCTGGGACGTATTCCCCTTTATGCGCCTCCGGTTCGGCTGCGCCTTGGAAGGCTGGTACGGCGTATCGGCAGTTAAGCGCCTAGCCCCTACTCAGCAGCTGCTGGACAAGCTGAATACCAAGATTGATGAAGCCCAGGATGTCATGGGTGTCCCCCGCATCCTGGTCCAAGCGGGCAACCTCCCCACCAAGGCTGAGATAGAAGACATCCCTGGTGGTGTCCTGGAAGTAAAGAACATCAACGGCGTAAAGGACTGGAATGCCCAGTGCGCCAGCCCAGAGATGTACCAGGACCGTGATGCTGCCCCCAGCAAGATGCGGTCCCTCCTAGGAGTCAGTGACTTTGAAGTACAGCAGTCTCTGCCCCAGAACATGCGGGAGTTCTCTGCCCCCGCAATGGAGCGCTGGGTAGACCAAGGGCAGGCCCGCCATGCCATGTTCCACAGGGAACTGGAAAGCGGCATAGTTGAACTGGCTGACCTAGCCATGCGCCAAGCTGAGCAGTGCCAGGAGATGGGCTACAAGCTGGTAGTTACTGCCCCTGACTCAGACCACAGCTACAACTCTGTGGAAATGTTGGACTTTGAAAAGGTCTTCATTGACCGTAAGAAGCTGAAGATTCGGATTCAGCCCATGTCCCAGCTGCCCCAGTCCTTCGCCGGCAAGGTGGAAGCCATTGGGAAGCTTAAGACCGAGGCTGGCATCATGCTGGACCCCAAGATGGCCCTTCGGATGATGGAGATTCCTGACCCGAACTACGCCGCTGACTACATGACCTCCGATGAGGAAATCATCCACAAGAATCTCTGCTGGATGACCAAGAACAAGGAAGTTCTTCCTCCTCTGCCTTATGACAACCTGGCCCTTATCATTGGGATGACGGCCAAATTCATCAACCATTACCGCATCAGAGAAGACGCGGACATGGAAGTGGTATCCGTTCTTGGTCAATACATTCAGATGGCCAAGGACATTCAGGAACTAGGAAAGCCAGACCCCAATGCCCCTCCTCCACCAATGGGTCTTCCGATGGGTGGTCCTCCCATGCCTAGCATGCCTCCGCCGATGGGCCCGCCCCTACCGGGAGGAGCACCGGTACCTATGCCTCCTGGAGCTGCGGGTCCGCCTCCTGGTCCTCCGATGCCGCCAATGCCACCACCTGGCATGCCAATGCAATAGACTTCCCGGAAAAGGTTTCCGGAAATAAAAGAAAAGCAATAGGTTAGCTTAAATGAGTGAAGATACACAGGTCACCTACGTAGGTGGCAAAGCGATTGAACAGTCAGAGCCCGCGGAATCCAACTTAGAAGCAGATGAGCGTGAGGCCGCTAAGGCCGCTGTAGCGGAGGCCATTAAGGGCGCTGCTAAAGAGGCCGGAGATAGCGCTGAAAAGGCGTCCAAGCAGGACCCATACAAGCCAGCGGGGGCAAAGGCAGAAGCTCCCAAGAAAGACCCTGAGACGGGCCGGTTCCTTCCCAAGGGAGAAAAAGAGGCCCCAAAGGAGGAGGCTGAGGGTGAGGAAGAAGAAGAGCTGGACCTCTCCAAGGCCGGTCTAAAGCAGCTTCTGAAGCAGCGGGAGAAGGTAGCCAAGCTTAAGGCTTCTGCCAAGGATGAGCTGTCCAAGGAGCGTGAGAGGATTGCTGAGGAAACACGTAAGCTTCAGGACACGTGGTCCCAGATGCAGGCCATGCAGGAGGACATTAAGCGCCAGCGCGCTGTCCTGGAAGGCCTAAAGAAGGACCCTGCTAAGGCTGTCCGTGAGTACGGCTGGGAGCCAGAGGAGTTCATTGTAAACCTGGCCAAAGACGGGACCCCTGAGGGTATTGCTGAACGCCAGCGGCGTGAGATGCAGGCAGAGCTTGCTGAGATTAGGGCCTGGAAGACCGAAATGGCCCAACGGGAGCAACAGGCCCGTCAGTGGCAGCAACAGCAGCAAATGGTGAACCACCGTTCACAGATTGAAAAGCAGTTCCTGGACCTGGCCTTTGACGCAGAGAAGAACCCTCACATCGCCGAAATGTATAAAGGCAGAGAGAACGCCCTTATTGCCGAAGGTGACCTGATGGCCCATGAATTCAGGCAGCTGAGTGGTGGGCGTGAGGCTAACCTATCGGAAATAGTGGAATTCATTGAAGAGACACTTGCGGAAAGGTTCTCTTTATTGTATGAAAAGAAGAGTGGGTTGAAGAAGGATATTGACCCACAAGTAGATGGCAAGAAACCCGCCAAAGGTTCAAAGGGTAAGACACTCACTCCAGAAATGACTAGCCAGCGCAGCACGCTTAATAAAAAGGCTTTGAAAGATTTGGATGAGGAAGAGCGATTGGCAGCAGCGAAGGAATCCGTAGGATTGGCCATTGCTGGCGCCGCTGAACGGTAAACCCCCTTTAACTTAAACAACTTAACTTAACTTCCTTAATATTCTATGACAGCTACAGTTTCGGGCTCACAGGCCGCCCTTAAGGTCCTGTATCCGGACGGCGAACTTCCGAAGTCAATCAATGAGATGTTCGTTCTTCACAAAGAGCTGAAGAAGGACACGGACTTCGTAGGTGAGCTTGCCTATATCCCTATCCAGAACGCAAACCCCCAGGGTTCTTCGGCAGACTTTACCGAGGCCCAGGCAAACATCTACCAGGGCAACTACCTCCGTATGGCCCTTACCCGCGTTAGCCACTTCGGTGTTGCACGGGTTACGGGTGAGGCAGCAGAGGCAGCTGTTAAGTCCGAAGGCGCACTTGTTGACCTTTGGGACAATGAGACCCGCGGTATTGCAACCACGGAAATGGCATGCCTTGCCACGTACCTCTACGGCTCCGGTGACGGCGTCCTAGGTCAAATGGCATCCGGTCATACAACGACCACGGTGACGATGGCCTCTGGTACGAACATGAACTACTTTGAACTGAACATGACGATTAAGGCGGTTGATGCAACCGGCCTTTCGCCAACGGTTCGCGGTGGTGGCGCAACCAAGGCCCGCATCACGGGTATTGACCGCCGAAACAAGAAACTCTCCTTCGCGGCTGCCCTTGATACGCTTATCACGGCAGTCCAAGCAACGGACTACCTTGTCCGCGCTGGTGACCAAGCTGGTGCAACGGCAACGGTCATTACGGGCTTGGATGAGTACGTAAAGGGTGGAACCACGCCAGGTACGCTCTTTGGCCTTAACCGTAACAACGACCAGGTTCGCCTTGCGGGCCAGGCCATTGACTACACGGGCTGGGCAAAAGAGGACGCAGTAGTTGATGCGTCGGCTCAGGGTGGATTCCACGGAATCGGATACGCAACCGTTCTTGTTGCAAACAACATTGACGTTGCGGATATGAAGAAATCACTTGCAGGTAAGCAGGTTTACAGCCGCCCGGGTTCGTCTGAGGGCAAGTACGGCTTCAGTGACCTGGTTATTGAAGGTGAAGCAGGCGCAATCCGCGTCCTTGCAGACCCCTTCTGCCCCCGCAACAAGGCATGGTTGCTTAAGAAAGACGCATTCAGCCTCTTCAGCCTTAAGGCAGCACCACACCTTGCTAAGTACGATGGGATTGAATTCCTTCGCCGGCCAGATGCAGATGCGTACGAGGTTCGCTTTGCATTCTACGGTAACCTTAAGTGCAAGAACCCCGGTCCACACGTTAAGCTTACGAACTTCGGAGCCTAATCATGGGTATCTCTGTAGAAGCAACTGAAACCAAGGCAACGGCGCTTATCGCCGAGTGCCGGCGCTGCTTGGCTGTTGGTTCGCCTCTCTCTGGTCAGTACATCAAGGATGTTATTGCCCAGCTGGAATCGGCCACGGTCAACAGTCTTACAGGCCGGACCAACGTGGACCCGGACAATGCCGTTGACGGAAGGAACGCAGTTGAGGCTGCGGCTATCGCCTAATGACAACCGGTGCTCTTACTCCGGTACGCGCTGGTGATGAGGTAATTGAACTCATTGCAGTATTTGACGTAGGTTCCTCAGGGGACATGACGCTTAAGTACGGCAAGGGGATTGCCTCATGTGCCGACACGGCTACTGGTAAATACACAGTAACATTCACAGACCCACCCCCTGTCCTCCTGAGCCTCCTTGTGACGTTCAAAGACGATACCGGGGTAGACCCGCTGGTTGCCCAGGAAGTGGTTGATACTTTTAGTCTTGCCGATAAAGCGGCATACTTTGAAGTATCAGACATGGCCGGTACCCTTGCGGAGCCTGCGTCTGGTTCAGACTGCGTCATTCGGGCTACGTTCCTGAAGACTGCATAGTTCGCCAGACCTCCTTCTGGCAACGGGTGCGGCTGCCCCGTTAATCCGGCCTCCCAGCGCCGCTTTCTTGGGAGGCCTTTTTCTTTGGTTACTTATGCGGTCATACACCCTAGAAGATTTAGTTGTCAGGCTGGAAGAGCTTATTGACGCTGAGAACGACACTCACTACTCAGCCGGAGAGAAGCGTAAGGCGCTAGCCTCAGCCATAGCTGACACCTGGGGCAAGATGATTCATGCTGGTCTTGGTGACCGGTTTGTGAAACTTGCTGAATTTACTACGGTTCCTGACCAGCTGGACTATGACCTGGAAGATGAAGACGTCATAGAAGACCTGGACTTCCTTAAGGTTTACCAGCTTTACGTGGATGAGGGCAACGGGACGCGTAGGCCCCTGGAGCGGATTAGCCCAGCAGAGGTTACGTGTTTCAAGGCCCCGGTCTCAGCTGTCCCTATGAAGCTGTACTACATCCCATGTGCCCCTACCTTTTTGACCGAAGAAGGTGAGTTTGATGATGACCTCACGTTTGACGGTATCAACGGGTGGGAAGAGCATGCCCTAATGGGCGCAGCGGTCACCCTGAAACTTAAGAAAGAAGATGACCCAAGCTACTTCTACCGGCGAAAGAAGGAGCTGGAAGAGGACATGGTCTTTCAGGCCTCCCAAGACGCCTCCCAGCCTGCCAGGGTGGTCCGTAGGCGACGTTCTCAGCGGGCTATGGCCTGGTACCCATTCCACGGCCAAGTGAGCGCATACGGCCTCAGGGGCAGGTATCTGGAACTGTATTACAGCTACCCCTGGGTGCCATAGTGTACTTTCAGACCAGGGGCGGGACAGTGGCCAGGGGGCGTAGGCAGGTCAGCCAGGCCACGTCTATTCATGACGATGAGGTAAAGACGCCCTCTGGTATTGCAGCTGCCCTTAGGGACGTAATGAGCCGCCTATCGGACCTGGAATCAGACGCTCCTGAACAGACAGCTGAGTTTGAAAGGGATGTGTCGGCGGGAGGGGCAACGGTAAAGCTGTACCATGGGTTCGGCAAACCTGTAAGATACTGGGTAACATACTGGACAAGAGTGCCAGGCGGGGCATATCCCACCACGGCCCCCATTCTGGTAGCCCAAGCAGACAGCACGGACAATGAATTGTCCCTAAAGAGCTATGTTGCGGGTAGGGCTATTATAAGGGTAGAGGCCAATCCGGCCGGGATTGAACTGTAATGGCCAATAACCAGGTACCGCTGGAAAAAACCCTGGTCCACCTGGACCTTACTAAGGGCATTGATGAGACCGCTAGCCCGGAGGTTGGCGGAAATCAGGTGCAGCTTATAACCAAAATGGACAACCTGGTCCAGAAGCAGCTGGGTTCATGGGTTCAGAGAGATGGCCTTACTCAGATTGGGGCCACATCCGACGACCTAAGCAACTCTATAGGAGCGCCACTTGCCGGGGTCAGAACCATTGAGGGGCTGGGCCTTATAGCTAACACTGGGGAGTTTTATAACTACTCGGAAGCTGCATCTAATTTCCGAAGGGCAGGCTCTGTAAGCGAATTTTCAGTTACTGGAAAATTCATCACATCTTCCGCAGCGGCGGCCCCTCCACCCAATACGGGCCAGCGCATTTTGGCCTGTGCTAGTAATAGTGTTTACGATGTGGTCGTAACAGCCGGCATTAAAACCTCTTCCGACCCGGCCCCAATCATGACGGTATATGACCGTGAGGCCGGGATAGAAGTGGCCAGGTACCAGCTAATGTCAATCATGGGCGGAACCCCCACAGGGGTACTGCCACAGGTTAAGATTTGTTTCGTTGCTGACAGGTATCTGCATGTATTCGTTGGGAGAGAACAGTCTGCCAATATTACATATGCTCTATGGGACAGCAGTAATCCTTGGCCAGCAGCAGCCTCTGGCCTTAACGCTATAGACACAGACCTTATTGGTACCAATATTGATTACCTGTGCGACGTGGTAGCTGCATCGGATAGGGCCATACTCCTGTTTGATGACGGCATAGTTGGTACCAACATTGCCATTGCAATGAACAACAGTGGCACTGAGATTGAAAGGCTTACGCGGGCCACGGCCGGTGCCCAGTTTGCCCCTCACAGTCTGAGCATAGATGAGCAGTCTACCCCACAGGTTTGGATAGTTGGTAAGGACGGTTCGGCCGGTGGCAAGATTCAGGTTATTGCCCTGGACTACAATGACCTTAGTACCCTCAACACCAACTGGACAGATGCTGATGCTACCCACGTTGGGCCAGGTGCGGGGGCACAAATGGGGGTTGCGGCGTACCCGGACGGACACCTTGCTATTCTGTTCCCTGGTGAGCTGACCACGTTCGGCGGGACTACCATACCGTTTACTCTGTACTATGAGACAGCATCTTCCGCCGCTACGGCCGTAACTCTTAAGGCCAAGATATGGGGCTGGTTTGCATTTAGCCACCCATTTTACCTTTCGGCCACAGAGAGAATGTATGCCCATCTTGTTAAATACGATTCTATTAACAAGGTAACTCCGCACGTTCTGGTTTGCCTTAACGACGTAATCACCACCCCTGACCCCATGGGGACCCAGTCTGGTGGCAATGACCTTATAAGCTACTCCTTTAGGCTTGCGGCTGTACTGGAGCCAATGCTTGGGTATGGTTGGAAAATCTGCTCAGGATTCACGCCAAACGGAGCGGGTTCTACGCCTGTCCAGCAAAGATATGTAGCCAGGGCGGATGATGAAGTGTCTGCCTTTGTGCCTTACCAATCGGTAGCCAGGGGTATGTCGGTAGCTAGCCTAGCGGTGAAGGCTGTAGACAAGACTGTATACAATAGTTCACAGTTCGGCACGTCTTCATACATATCTGGCGGTTACATGAGTCAGCATGAAAACTTCAGACCGCATGAGGTTGGCTTTGTTGACTACCCAATCATAAACGTAGCTGACTCTGGTGTGGCCGGTAACCCCAACGGACTTTACAACTATGTTGCTGTATACAGAGGTCTGGGGCCCGGGGGCGAGCTGTCATGGAGTCGCACCTATGGGCCGGTGAGCGTTACCGTTGCCTCTAAGAAGGTAACCGTAAAAGCACAGGCAATTTCAGTGACAGCGTGGGAAAACGGCACCTATGGAGACACCCAGGTAGTTATTGACTTGTATCGTACGATAGCTGGCGGAACCCAATACTTTCTGTGCGCCACCACCCAGTCAAATTCGGTATCTAGCGCCTACCCAAACGTTCAGCAGATTATCCTAACC
>Ga0310813_10000998_pt1 | contig 17166 bp, 10 predicted proteins | sample YN3metagenome_FD_203086 | JGI IMG/M metagenome (GOLD analysis project Ga0310813, IMG submission 203086) | Soil microbial communities from experimental microcosm in Duke University, North Carolina, United States - YN3 | ecosystem: Engineered > Artificial ecosystem > Soil microcosm > Unclassified...
TGGTTTCGATCCTCGGCGCCCAGAACGGGTCGTTGAGATCGATGCGGGAGAAGTCCACTGCCTCCAGCTTGGCCATGGTCGCGACCGAACTCTGATTGGAGCCGCCTCCTCCGCCGCCACCGCTGCCGCAGCCGATCGAATAGAGAAGCGCGGCCAGGCCAATCATTCGCATCCCATTCATTGCGTGCTCCTTACCCACCCCAGAATGCGGCCCACCCCCCCCTCGGTAATCCGTCCGCGCGGGATCCGCGTCGGGAATCCGCATTTCGGGAAGAAGACGCGGAACGCCGGCGGACGGACAACGAAGGGAGGCTGGGAAAGGAGGTCGGCATGATCCGATGGGTGCTGGCATGGGCGCTGCTCCAGACTGTCTCCGCGGCGGGGCAGGAGAGCCGTCCGGCGTTCCGGGCGGGCTTCGCCGAGATCGACATCACGCCGCCGCTGGGAACGCCGAAACAGGGGGCCAACTCGAAGAACGTCGCGACATCGGTGCTGGACCCGCTTTACGCCCGGGCGGCGATCTTCGAGCTCGGAGCGGAGCGCTTCGCCATCCTCCAGCTCGATACGGCGCAAATCCCGGCCGCCGACACCCGGACGATCCGCGAGACGATCGCGAAGGATCATGGCTTTCCGGGAGACCGGGTCATGATTGCCGCGACCCACAACCACGCCGGGCCGGCCCTCATCAATGAAGCCCTGCCGCGCGACGAAAGGTATGTCGCGAGCCTGGTAAAGAAGTGTTCGGAGCTGCTGGGGCGGGCGCTGGAGGCCCGGCGGGAGGCGCAGGTCGCTCTCGGGACCGCGTTCGAGTTCGGCGTCTCGTTCAACCGACGGATCGTGATGCGGGATGGAACCGTTCGGACCCACGGCTCGTTCAAGGATCCCCGAGCGCTCGCCTTCGAAGGCCCGATCGACCCGGAACTGGGCGTCTTCGCGGTGCGCGGGACGGACGGGAAGCTCCTGGGGGCCCTCGTCAACTTCGCGTGCCACCCGACGGCGCACTGGAACGACGGAGTGATCAGCGCGGGCTTCCCGGGGGTGGCCGCCCGGGTCCTGAAAGAGAAGGGCATCCCGATTCCGATGTTCCTCCAGGGCGCGGCCGGGAACATGCACAGCCAGGATCCGCGCGGGTTCCCGGAGAAATCCATGGACGAGATCGGAAAGATCCTGGCCGACGATGTGGTTGCCGCCTTGTCCGGGCTGAAGTGGACGATGCCGGAGAAGCTGTCGGCCTCCACGAAGACGCTGTCGCTGCCGTTCCGGACGCTGAGCGAGACGGACCTGCAGGGAACGGGGCCGGGCATGCAGCGCTTCGGCGAGAAGGGGTACTACGACCGGAAGATCCCGGAACTGCTGACCTACATGAAGAAGGGGAGCGACGAGGGCGAGGTGCAGGTCTTCCGGATCGACAGCCTAGCGTTCGCGTCGCAGCCGTCGGAGTCGTTCGCGGAACTCGGTCTCCGGATCAAGGAAGCCGCGTGGCCGACGCGCGCGTGGGTCGTGTGCTACGCCAACGGAATGCTCGGGTATCTGCCTCACGAAGAGGCGTTCAAGCGCGGCGGCTACGAATGCACCTTCGGGCCGCCGAGCCTCATGGCGCCCGACGCCGGCGCAAAGCTCGCGGAAGCCGCGATCGAGCTGATCCGCGCTCAGGGCGTCTTCTCGAGCTCCCGGAGGTAGGGCGCGCCGGCGGCTCCCGCTTTCCGCAGCGCGTCGAGGGCGCCCGCCTTGTCCCCGACGGCGGCCTTGCAGCGTCCGAGCAGGGCGAGGCAGACGTATTTGCCCTCGCCCTTTTCAATCTCGAGAGCGCGCTGGGCGTCGGCGATCCCCTCCCGAGCCTCTCCCTTCAGGAGGCGCGCCTCCGCCCGGCCGATCCAGGGCAGGTGATAGCCTTCGGGGCGGACGCGGATCGCCTCGCTGAAGTCGGCGACGGCTCCGTCGTACTGCTTCAACTTGAGGCGCGCGAAGCCGCGTCCGTTGTACGCCGGGGCCAGATGAACGCCGCGGCGGAGCAGCTCGTCGAAGTCGGCGACGGCAAGCGGGATCGTCTTGGGGTCGGTCAGGTAGGCCGAGCCGCGGAAGATGAGCGCCTCGGAGAATCCCGGAGCATCGCGGAGCGCTTCGCTGAAGCCTGCGGGTCCATGCCCGCCCGGGACCCAGGCGCGGCTGTAGAGGGCGAGGGGAAACTTGGGGCGGATCTCGAGGGCTTCGTTGAACGAGCGGAGCTGGTCGGCAGATTTCTTCGTCACCAGTCCGCGCAGCCAATGGAACTCCTCGACGCCCCGCTGGCGGCCGTGGCGGGCGATGCCTTCGGCGCAGAGGCGTTCCACGGCCTCGCGGTCGTTCCGCAGGTAGGCGATCATGGCGGCAGCGACTTCGCGGAGGATGGGGTCCTCGAACTCGCTCCCCTCGGCCCGGGCCGCCTCGATGGCGGCGGCGCCGTCGCGGGCCAGCCGCTCGCCGCGCTCGCGGTCGGCGGGATCGGGAATCGTCCACATGTTCAGCGCCGCCAGGTATCCCTGCCAGAGCAGGATCCGCCCCAGGCGGTAGTGGGCGGGGCCGAAGCGGGGATTGAGCTCGGCGGCGCGCCGGAACGAGGACGCCGCCCGGTCGTAGTAGCCCGTGATCTCCCAGACCTCGCCGGCCCGGAAGTGGGAGAGCGCGTAGTCGGGCGCGGTCGCGAGCGCCTTCTCGATCAGCCCGCGGGCCTGCTCCGCTTCGCGCAGCAGGGACGCGGCGTCGAGGGTGGTGGTATAGGTCGCCGCGTAGGCGTTGCCGATGGCGCGGTTGGCTTCTTCGAGGAGCCGGGTGGCCCGCTCGATGCGTTCCGCGCGGGCCTGCGATTCCTCGACCTGCCCGCGGCTGCGGCTCCAGAAGAGCAGCGCCGAGGCGATGGCGGCCAGGACCAGCGCGGCGGTCGCCAGGCGCAGGCGATGGCGCGAGACGCGGCGCCACGCTCGCGCGACCGTGGAGACCGGACGCGCTTCGACGGGCTCCCCGGCGAGCCAGCGGCGCAGGTCCTCGGCGAAGGCGGCCGCCGAGTCGTAGCGGCGGCCCGGCGCCTTGTCCATCGCCTTCATCGTGATCGCGTCGAGCTCCCAGGGCAGCGACGGGTCGATCCGGCGCGGCGGCATCGGATCGTCCTGGAGGATCTTCTCGTAGACCTGCGACACCGTCTCCCCCTCGTGCGGGGGACGGCCGCAGAGCGCCTGGTAGAGGATCGCTCCCAGCGCGTACACGTCGCTGCGCGGCGTCAGCTCGCCCCCGCCGAGCACCTGCTCCGGGGCCATGTACAGCGGCGTACCCAGCACCGTCCCGGTGCGGGTGAGGGACGTCCCGGTTTCCACCAGGTGGGCGAGCCCGAAGTCGGCGACCTTCGCGGTCGGCCCGGCGGCGACGAGGATGTTGTCAGGCTTGAGGTCCCGATGGACGATGCCCTTCTCGTGGGCGTGGTGGACGCCTCGTGCGGCCTGCTCGAGAAGTGCGATGGCGCGCCGCGAGGCGCGAGGCTCGCTCGTCAGGAGGCGGCCCAGCGAGCCTTCCTCGACGAGCTCCATGACGAGGAAGAGGCGTTGGCCGCTTACGCCGACGTCGTGGACTTTGATGACGTTCGGGTGGTCCATGCGGGCGAGCGAGCGCGCCTCGCGATGAAAGCGCTCGCGGACCTTGTCGAGGGACAGGAGCCCCTCGCGCACGAACTTGATCGCGACGGGCCGGCCGAGCTCGCGGTCGACGCCGCGGTGGACCACGGACACCGCCCCTTCGCCCAGCTTCTCCCCGATCTCGTAGCGCGAGGCCAGCGGATCCCGCGTGCCCGCGGTTGGGTCGTCGAGCTCGCGGAGGAGCTCGTCCAGCTGGGAAGGGCGGAGCGCGTCCTCGATCGCGCCGGAGTTCGCGAGGATCTCGTCGAGCGAATTCGGCGAGAGGAAGCCGCGCGCCACGGCGAGTTCGCCCAGGCGGCGCCGGCGGGAAGCGGCAAGATCGGCTCGGACGCGGTCGAAGAAATCCGGCGCTTCCGCGCTCACGGCCCTACCCGAAGAGAAGGTCGCGGATTTCTTCCGACAGTTCGCGTCCGGAGGCGACGCGGCGGGCGAGGCGTTCGCGGAGGACCTTCTCGAGGCGGGCCCGGGCGTAGGCGAGGTGATCCTTCACCTGCTGCTCCGAGAGGCCGAGGGCTTTGCCGATCGACGCGTAGGTCGGGGAAGCGGCGTCGGACGGCGCGATGCCGTTGTACGTCTCGTACACCTGCGCCGAGACGGCCCGGTTTTCCTCGGCGAGCTGGCGGCGCATTTCCGCCAGGCTTTCGGACAGGATCTCCTGGGTCCACTGCCGGTCGAAGATCTGGTCCGGCGTGTAGCGCTGGCGCTCGGCGACGAAGGCGGCCGTCTCGAGGCCGTCGACGTCAAGGGACGCAACGGGGCGGCCGCCGCCGCGCTTGAGGCGCGACGCGTCCCGCCGCTGGGTCGAGAGGAAGTTCCCGAGAACCGCCTTGAGGAAGGAGCGGAAGCGCCCCTTCTCGCGGTCGTACTTGGCGAGGACGCCGCCTTCGAGCAGATAGCCGAAGAACTCCTGGGTGAGATCCTTCGCATCCTCGATGCTCGCGCCGCCGGCGGTGCGGACGTACTTGTAGACCGGCCGCCAGTAGATGCTGACGAGTTGATTGAGGGCGGCTTCGCGGGCGGGAGTGAGGGGACCTTCGGTGCCGAGCAGGGTGGACCAGACCGTCTCCGGGAACGCTTCCCGGTTGCCCCCCATGGTCGTTTCGAGCTCGCGCATGTGGTTCGCGGTTATTATGCCCCATGCGCCGGACCCCCGCAACCGGGGTGGAGATTGCCGGTCTCGCGCTAGCCCGCCATCTCGAGGCCCGTCAGCGTGCCCGTCGCCGTCCCGAACTTGTCGACCGGGAGGCCGAAGCGTTGGAGCAGGCTGACGTAGAAGTTGCAGAGCGGCGGCGAGGTCTGGGGGTCGAAGGCCAGGTGCTGGCCGTGCTTGAAGCCGCCGCCTGCCAGGAAGACCGGCAGGTTCTTGATCGAGTGGCTGCTCCCGTCGCCCAGGTTGCTGCCCAGGTAGACCATCGTCCGATCGAGCACGCTCGCCCCGTCCTCTTTGACCGAAGAGAGCCGCGCCAGCATGTCCTTCAGGAGCTTCATCTGCTCGACCTCGACGATCTTCAGCTGATCGAGCTTGCCCGGGTCCTTGCCGTGGTGGGAGAGGTCGTGGTGGCCGAGCGTAACGCCCTGAATCGGCGGTGCGAACGTGGAGCCGCCCAGCATGATCGTGACCAGGCGCGTCGAGTCGCTCTGCAGCGCCAGCACCGTGAGGTCGAAGAGCAGCCGCGTGCGCCCCAGGAGGTCCGCCGCGTTGAGGACGTCCTTCGGCGCGGCGGCGTCGACCTTGGGCTTCGGCTTCCGAAACCAGAGCTCGTCCTTCGTGAGCCTCTTCTCCAGCTCGCGCACGCTCGTCAGGTACTCGTCGAGCTTCTCGCGGTCGTCGTGGCCCAGGCTTCCCTGCAGCGCCTTGGCCTTGGCGCTCACGTCGTCCAGCGCGCTGCGGCCTTCGGAGAGCTGCCGCGCCCGCTCCCGGATCTCCTCCGCGGAGTCCGCGAGGAAGAGCCGCGCGAAGACCTTCGACGGCAGCGACTCGGCGGGCACCTGCGCGCCCGTCCGGGTCCACGAGAGGCCGCCGCCTTCGCCCGCCAGGACCAGGCTGCGGAAGCGCGTCTGGTCGCCGATGCTCTCGGCGACGAGCTGGTCGAGCGAGATCGAATTGCGGAAGCCTGGCCGGCCCGCGCCGGGCGCGCCCGTGAGGAAGCTCGCCGACGCCTGGTGCGCGGAGCCCGGGCTCATTCCCGGGTGCGAGAGGCCCGACACGATCGTGAAGTCCTTCCGGAACTCCTGCACCACCTCCAGGTACGGCGTGATCGCGTAGTCGCGGCCCGCCTGCTGGGGCAGCAGGTACGCCGGGTGAAGGCCCAGGGGCGCGCAGATGCAGACCATCCGTCGGCGCGGCTCGGCGCTCCGGACGCGCGCCAGCGACTCCAGCGGGGGAAGGGCGATCGCCACGCCCGCCGCCCGGAGGAACTGCCGTCGCGAGATGCTCATGCGCGTGTCCTCACTTGGTCTGGAAGAGCCGGCTCTGCACGATCTCGTGGATCAGCGAGCGCAGGCCGTACTTCTTGTTGCGCGCGGCGCCGACCAGGGCATCGATCGCCGGCCCGTCGGACCTCGACGGCGCCGCGCCCGTCGCGTAGGTCAGCAGTTTCTCCGCGAGCGCCTGCGTGAGAGCGTCGGGGTTGCTCACGAGAAGCTGCTTGTACTCGTCGATGTTCCGGAACTTGCGGCCGTCGAGCAGCGCGTCGGCCGGATCCACCGGCGGGCCCTTGCGGTAATTCTTGCCGGGGATGCCGTCGCCCTTGCCGATGCTGCGGTAGAACTCCCTCCAGCCGCCCATGACGTCGAAGCTCTCCAGCGCGAAGCCCGGCGGGTCGATGCGGACGTGGCAGCCCGCGCACTCGGGACGCTGCCGGTGCTTTGCCAGCTGCTGGCGGATCGTGGTGGCGCCGCGGATGTCGGGCTCGATGGCCTCGACGTCGACCGGCGGCTTCGGCGGGGGCGTGCCCAGGATGCGTTCGAGCACCCAGGCGCCGCGGATCACGGGAGACGTGTTCGTCCCGTTGGCCGTGACCTTCAGGATGGCCGCCATCGTGAGCACGCCGCCGCGGTGGCTCTCCGGAGGCAGCGTCACCTTGCGGAACTCGCGTCCCTCGACGCCAGGGATGCCGTACAGCTTCGCGAGCGGCCCGTTGAGCATGCTGAAGTCGGACGCGATGAAGCGCGTCAGGCTCAGGTCCTCCCGCAGCAGCTCTTCGAAGTAGAGGTGAGGCTCGCGGAGCATCGATCCCTTGAGATCGTCGTCGTATTCGGGGTAGAGGCCGGGGTCCGGGACGGTGTCGTCGATGGCCCGCAGGTTGAGCCACTGGCCGGCGAAGTTCTCCGTGAAGGCCTTGGCCTTGGGATCCTTCAGCATCCGCTCGACCTGCCGGCGGAGGGCCTCCGGGGTCGCCAGTTCGCCCTTCTCGGCCGCGGCGAGCAGCGCCTCGTCGGGCGTGCTGCTCCAGAGGAAGTAGGACAGGCGGCTCGCCAGGGGGAAGTCGTCGAGCTTGCCGGGCTTCTCGCGCAGGAAGAGGAAGTCCGGCGAGATCAGGATCGCCTTCAGGCCCGCGCGGACCGCCCGCTCGAACGACTGGCCGGCGCCCAGCGCCGCCTCGGACCGGGCGACGAAGGGCTTGAGATCCTCGTCCGTCACGGTCCGGCGGAAGGCCCGGCGCGCGAAGTCGCGGAGGATGCGCTTCGCGTCGGCCTTGGGGTCCCGGGAAATCACTTCGACGCGGCCTTTCTGCTGCGGGTCCGGCGCCTGGGGCATCTCGCCGAAGAGCGCGCGGTGGCCCGTCGGGGGCCAGGACTCCATCAGCGGCCCTTCGACCTCGATCCACTGGAGCGCGACGCCCGGGCCCTTCCAGTTCTCGACGCCGGCCTTGGTGACCTCGCGGTGAAGCTCGCGTGGCGGAGTCGGAAGGTCGACGGCGAGTCGCAGCGTCTTGCCGGCCTCCATGCGCTCGATGACCTCGACGACCGTGGGCTTGTTCTCGGGCAAATCGAACCAGGCCATGTTGCGGTTGTCGCCGACGTCGACGTAGCTGGCTTCTTTAATGTGGAAGGTGACGGGCTTGCCGCCGTTCTGAAGGCCGTAGCCCGAGATGCGGATGCGGTAGCGGCCAGGCATCGGCGTCTTGAGCGACCAGAAGCAGACCTGGACATTGGCGGATTCCCAGGAGCAGAAGATCGCGACGGCGTCGTCGAGCGCGCGGTAGACGTCGCCCTTCAGCTTGAGGCCGGCGTCCTTGAGGAGGAAGCGCCGCTGGACCCCGGGGGGCCGCGGGCCGTTGGCGATGGCGGCGTTCAGGGCAAGGTCGGCCGCCTCGAGATAGCGCTCCATCAGGAACGACGAGGAATGGAGCGCGTCGCCGACGTTGTCGAAGCCGTTGGCCGAGGCGTCCGGGGGAAGAAGGTCCTTCAGCTCCAGGTCGATGCCGAGGAGGTCCCGCATCGTGTTCTGGTACTCCACCCGGTTCAGACGGCGCAGCACCGTCCGGCCTTCACGGGCGCGCTTGTCCGCCTCGGCCCCGTCGACGCGGGCGGCGATCCAGGCTAGGACCGGCTTGAGCTCCTCGGGTTTGGGCTGCGGGTGATTCTTGGGCGGCATCTCGCCCTGGCGGATGCGGTCGTAGACCTGGGCCCAGCGATCGCGGACGCTCCGGTCGGTGAAGGCGGCCGGCAGGGTATCCAGCCGCAGGCCCTTCTTCTTCACCTCTTCGCCGTGGCACTCCGTGCAGTGGGCATTGAAGAACTCCCGGATCGGCTTCTCTCCGTCCGCCTGGGCCCAGAGGGAGCCCGCGCCGGCGAGGAACGCTCCGATGACGAGCGCGAGGGTTCGCAGCGGAGAGATGTCGCATCGGCGGGGCGTCGTCATACCCTAACGTTACCGGGGCCCCCCCGATAGTGCGTGAAAATCGGCGGCCTGTCGCAAAAGTACAAATCGCTCCCAATGGACACAAGACAGGGTCGCTGCGGGAACGTATCGTTCGAGCAGGATGCGGTGACGAGGCGGGCGGGATCCTCGGGAATGAGGAGTCGAACGATGGCGCAGCATCGCCTTCTGGCCGGGTTGCTCTTCCTGCTCCAGGCCGCATCCGCGCAGGAGTCCCCGGCGGGCCTGTCCCCCCGGGAGGCCGCCCGCGCCATGACCGTGCCCCCCGGGTTCCGCGTCTCCCTGATCGCGGGAGAGCCCGACGTCCATCAGCCCGTCGCGCTCGCCACGGACGACCGCGGCCGCCTCTGGGTCGCGGAGAACTACATCTACCCGGAATGGAAGCCCGAGGGCGGGAAGGACCGCATCCTCATCTTCGAGGACGAGAAAGGCGACGGCAGCTACTCGAAGCGCCGGGTCTTCGTCGAGCACCTGAACTTCGTCAGCGGCGTGGAGATCGGGTTCGGGGGCGTCTGGGTGGCGGCCCCGCCGAAGCTGCTGTTCTACCCGCTCCGGCCCGGCGCGGATCAGCCCGACGGCCCGCCCGAAGTCGTGCTCGACGGCTGGGGCTACCAGGACACCCACAACCTCGTCAACAACCTCCTCTGGGGCCCCGACGGCTGGCTCTATGGCTGCGAGGGCATCGCGACGCGCTCGCGGGTCGGCCGGCCCGGCACCCCGGACGAGCAGCGCGTCTTCCTCGACGCCGGCATCTGGCGCTACCACCCGACGCAGCGCCGCTTCGAGGTCTTCTCGGAGGGCACCTGCAATCCGTGGGGCCTCGACTTCGACGACTGGGGCCAGGCCCTCACGGCCCAGTGCGTCATCCCGCACCTTCACCTGATGATCCAGGGAGGACGGCACCAGCGTCTTTATGGCCAGCACGCCCAGCCGAACACGTACGCGGACATCCAGCACATCGGCGACCACGTCCACTGGGTCGGCAATCGCGGGCCTCACGCGGGCAACGGGCAGTCGGACGCCGTGGGAGGCGGCCACGCGCACGCGGGAGCCATGATCTACCTGGGCGGGAGCTTTCCCCCGGAGTACCGGAACCGGATCTTCGCCAACAACATCCACGGGAACCGGATCGTCACGGACATCCTCGAGCGCAAAGGCTCCGGGTATGTCGGCCGCCACGGTCCGGACTTCATGCTGGCGCACGACCGCTGGTACCGAGGCCTCAACATGACGTACGGGCCCGACGGCTCCGTGTTCGTAATCGACTGGTACGACAAGACGGCCTGCCATTTCTTCGGGCCGGAAGCCTACGACCGCACGAACGGCCGGATCTACAAGATCTCCTACGGCGACGCCGCGCCCCCGGCGGTCGACCTCGGATCGCTGGATGCCGCCGCGCTCGTGAAGCTCCAGCTCCATCCGAACGACTGGTTCGTCCGCCATGCGCGGCGCCTGCTTCAGGAGCGGGGGCCCGATCCGCGGGTCCACGAAGCCCTCACGGCCCTGTTCCGCGGGAACCCCGACGAGACCCGGAAGCTCCGGGCCCTCTGGGCGCTTCACGCGACGGGCGGCCTCACGGAGGAGCTCGCCCATGAGGCGCTCTCGAGTCCTCACGACTATGTCCGGGCCTGGTCGATCCAGCTGCTGGGCGAGTCCGGCGCTCCGTCGAGGAAGACGCTGGAGAAACTCGCCGAGATGGCGGAGCGGGACCCCTCGGCCACGGTCCGCCTCTACCTCGCCGCCTTTCTGCAGAGGATCCCCGAGGCATCGCGCTGGACCCTCGCGCGCGCGCTGGCGTCGCACGGCGAGGACGCGTCGGACCACAACCTCCCCCTGATGATCTGGTTCGGGATCGAGCCCGCCGTCCCGCAGGACGTCCGCGCCGCCCTGGACCTCGCGCTCCGCACGAAGATCCCGCTCCTGCGCGAATTCCTCGCGAGGCGCTGCTCGCAGGACGAGGCATCGCTGGGCGCCGTCGCCGAAACCCTGGGAGCCGAGTACGATCCCCCGGTTCTGGTCGACTTCCTTAAAGGCATGCGCGAGGGCGTGAAGGGGCGGGCCGCGCGGACGCTGCCCAAGAACTGGGGGGAGACGGGAAGCCGGCTGCTCCGGAGCGCCGTTCCGGACGTGCCGGCGCTGGCGGCCGTCGTGGGCACGCTCCTGGGTGACCCGGAATGCGCCAATGCGCTCTTCACCGTGCTGACCGACCGCGCGGCGGACGCGCCGCGGCGGAGCGCGGCCCTCGACACGCTTCTCGCCGCCCGCGCCCCCGGGTTGCCCGCCGCGCTCCGGGGCCTCCTGGAGGAGAAAGCGCTCCTGGGCCCGGCGATCCGCGCCCTGGCGGCGTATGAGGATCCCGGGTCGGCGGAGACGATCCTCCGGCTCTATCCGTCGCTCGACGTCGCTGAAAAGCGCGACGCGCTCAATACCCTGGCCGGTCGCGTGTCGTCGGCCCGCGCGCTCCGCGCGGCCGTGGAGGCGAAGGCGATTCCCCTGACCGATTTCACGGCTGCCGTGATCCGGCAGATCGGCGATCATCACGATCCGGACCTGGACGCCTGGGTTGCCCGGCAGTGGGCGACCGTGCGGCCGACGGCCGCGGCGCGCGCGAAGGAGATCGCCGCCCTGCGCCGGAGGATACTCGACGGCCCCAAAGGCAACGCTTCGAACGGCCGCGCGCTCTTTGCGAAGACCTGCATGCAGTGCCACACGCTCTTCGGAGCGGGCGGGAAGGTCGGGCCCGAGATCACCGGCGCCAACCGGTCCGATATCGATTATCTGCTGGTCAACATCATGGACCCGAGCGCCGTGGTGGGCAAGGATTACACGGGCACACTCTTCCGGACGAAGGGCGGCCGCGTCATCACGGGCATCGTGAAGCACGAGGATCAGAACAGCGTGACGGTCGCCACAGAGAATGACAGCATCCTGTTGCCGCTGGGCGACATCGAGGCGCGCAAGCAGAGCGAGCTGTCGATGATGCCGGAGGGGCTGCTGCAGAACCTCAGCGCCCAGGAGCAGCGCGACCTCATCGCGTACCTGATGAGTCCCGCGCAAGTGCCGATGCCGGAACCCCGCTGATTTGGTCGCTGATCGTTTGGCTTGACTCGTCGCGACGACCCGCACTACTCTTGGCGGGATGAATCCCACGTTCCTGCTCGCCGTGCTGGCGCTCCAGGCGCAGGACTGGACCCATTGGCGCGGGCCCGAGCGCAACGGCATCGTCGCAGAACCGTCGGGCTGGGGCGCCGCGGGCTGGCCGGTTCAGGAGCCGATCTGGAGCGTGAAGGTCGGCGACGGGAACACCTCGCCGCTCGTGATCCAGGGCCGCCTCTACACGATGGGGTGGAGCCAGGACCAGGACTACGTCCGCTGCCTGGAGGCCGCCACCGGGAAGGAGCTCTGGAAGGCCTCGTATCCCTGTCCGCCGCGCGGTCGGCACCACATGGGCGACGAGAACTACTACTCGGGGCCCATTTCGACTCCCGAATACGATCCCGAGTCGGGTCGCCTCTACACGCTGAGCATCGATGGCGACCTCAACTGCTGGGACACGCGGGCCGAAGGCCGCAAGATCTGGGGCCTGAATCTCTACGCGCAGTACGGCGTCGAGATGCGTCCGTGGACCGGCGCGGAGCGGCGCGACTACGGCTACATCACCTCGCCGCTGCTCTATCGCGACAGCGTTCTGGTGCAGGTCGGCGCCGCCGAAGGCAGCTTGATGGCCTTCTCCAAGGACAGCGGGAAGCGGCTTTGGGTGTCCGAGTGCAAGGATCCGGCCGGGCACACGGGCGGCATGACGCCGATGACGGTCGAAGGCGTGCCCTGCGTCGCCATGCTCACCCTGAGGAACCTCGTAGTGCTGCGTCTCGACGCGGGGAAGGAGGGCCAGACCGTCGCCACCCATCCCTGGACCACGGATTTCGGCAACAACATCGCGACCCCGGCGGTCCACGAGGACAGCGTTCTGATCACGTCGGAGTACAACCACAAGTCGATCTGCCGCCTCAAGATCAGCTTGAAGGGAGCCGTCCCCGTCTGGGAGAAGCCGTTCGCGTCGAAGGCCTGCAGCCCCGTCATCTATAAGGGCTCCGTCTACTTCGCCTGGAAGCGCCTCCGCTGCCTCGACTTCGCCACGGGCGAGCAGAAGTGGGAGGGCGGCAATTTCGGTGACCCCGGCTCCTGCATCATCACGAGCGACGGGAAGCTGATCGCCTGGGGCGGCGTGGGACGGCTCTGCCTGCTCGACCCCGCCGCGACCGAGTATAAGGAACTGGCCGCCAGCGGCCGGGTCCTGTCGGCGCCCGTCTGGCCCCACGTCGTCCTCTCGGGCGGCCGGCTCTTCTGCAAGGACCGGGACGGCAACCTCAAGGCGTTTCAGGTCGGACCCTCGAAGTAAGCGATTCCTCGTCGCATTTCGGGCCTCTTCGGATCACAAATCATTAGAACACTTTGTAGTTTCACGCCCATGCTGAGCCTCTACGACGCTCTAGAGCACCTCCGGACCTCCGCCCGCCGCTCCCCCTATCCCGCCGACATCCGGGTCACGGCCCGATGGGCGGACGGCGCCCGCCGCTCCGAATTCCTCAAGGTCGCCAACCGTTGCTGGCTCGCCCTGGGAGGTCTTGCGATCGCGGCGCTGCCGTTCTATCCGTCGGAACTGGTGTCCTTCGTGATCCTGGCCTCCCTCACCAGCGTGACCTTCGTCATCATCGACGCCCTCCAGAGGAACGGAGAGACGCGGGTCGGGGGGCTGCTCTTTGCCGGCGTCGTCGACGCGACCTGCTACGGCCTCATGATCTACAACTATCGCCTGCATGGCTTCGACGATCTGGAGGCCAACCTGACGCGCGTCGCGGCCTTCGCGATCATGGGGAGCTCCATTGTCTTTGCGGGCGCGACGGTCTGCGCCCGGGCCGCCTTCGTCTTCGCGTTGCTGAACACGGTCCTCCTGATCGTCGCCGCCGTTTTCGTGGACGGCCGCCTGGGTCCGAAGGTCAGCATCCCATTCTTCTGGTGGCTCCTCGCGATGTCGGTGTGGCTCTACGAGCGCCACGTCGCGCGGGCCTTCGCGGCCCTGCAGGAGGCCCAGGATTCGTTGGAGCTGCGGGTGGAAGAGCGGACCCGCGACCTCCGGTCGACGATGGTCCGCCTGGAGCTGGCCCGGAAGGCCACCGAAAACGCCAACAAGGAACTGGAGTCCTTCTCCTACTCGGTGGCCCACGACCTGCGGGGGCCGCTCCGGAGGATCGTCGGATTCGCGGACATCCTCGAGGACGACTTCGGCGGGCGCCTGGAGAGCGGGGCCCGCGAGTGCATGAGCGTCATCCGGGGTCAGTCGAAGCGGATGAGCCAGTTGATCGAGGATCTGCTGCGCCTGGCCAAGGTCGGTCGGGCGCCGCTGCTTCGGGAAGACCTCGACCTCAGCCGCCTGGCCCGGGAAGTGGCCGAGGACCTGGGATCCAAGGACACGGACCGCCGCGTCGAGTGGGTGATCGCTCCGGGCCTGCGCTGCAAGGCGGACGCCGGACTGATGCGCGTGGTTCTTGAGAACCTTCTGGGCAATGCCTGGAAGTTCACGTCCAAGATCCCCGAAGCGCGGATCGAAGTCGGCTCGAACGGCTCCGGGTTCTCGATCCGGGACAACGGAGCCGGCTTCGATGCAGCGCACTCCGACAAGCTCTTCCAGCCGTTCGAGCGCCTTCATGCCGATTCCGAGTTCAGCGGCAGCGGCATCGGACTCGCGACCGTTGCCCGCATCGTGAAGCGCCACGGCGGAACGATCTCCGCCGCCGGCGAAGTGGGGAAGGGCGCCACCTTCACCTTCACGATCGGCGACGGAAGCGCGGAATAAGACCTCACGTCATCCTCCCCCTCCTCCGTATAATCCTTTCTTTCCAACGACGTGAGGAGTTCATGCTGACGCGACGTGAGTTCATCGCTGCTTCCGCCGCGGCCACGGCCGCCGTTCGACGGCCTTCCGCTCCGGCCACGCTGCCTGCCGTGATCACCACCTGGGATTTCGGCAAGGCCGCCAATGCCGAGGCTTGGGCCGTCCTGGAGGCCGGCGGACGCGCCATCGATGCCGTCGAGAAGGGCGTAAACCAGGCCGAGATGGACCCGGGGAACACGAGCGTCGGCTTCGGCGGGCTGCCCGACGAGGACGGCGAGGTCACGAACGACGCGATCCTCTTCTGGGGTCCGCCTCACGCGGTGGGGGCCGTCGGGGGCATGAAGCGCATCAAGCGGCCGATCAGCGTCGCCCGGAAGGTCATGGAGAAGACGAAGCACACCCTCCTGGTCGGCGACGACGCGACGCGCTTCGCCGTGAAGATGGGCTGGAAGGAGGAGGAACTCCTTACCGAGAAGGCGCGCAAGATCTGGCAGGCGTGGAAGGAAAACCCGAACAACAAGGGTTTCTGGAACCACGACACGATCGGCATGGTGGCGGTCGACAAGGACGGCGACCTCTGCGCCGGCACCTCGACGAGCGGCCTCGCCTTCAAGATCAAGGGGCGCGTCGGCGACGTGGCGATCCCCGGCGCCGGGGCGTACGTGGACAACGACGTGGGCGGCGTCGCGGCGACCGGCAACGGCGACATCATGATGCGCTTCGGCCTGGCCCTGATGGCGGTGGAGTACATGCGCTCGGGAGCCTCGCCGACCGACGCCTGCGCCCGCTCGCTGCAGCGGATCGAGGCGAAGGGTTATCGCGTGCAGGCCTGCCTGGTCGCCTTGAGCAAGAAGGGCGAGTTCGGGGCCGCGCGGATCGGTTTCGCTCCCTTCCCCTTCGCGATCCGGAACGGAAGCGTCGACGAGGTCCGCCGCGTCTAGCCCCTCGCGCGTACCATAGCCATGAAGCGGAGGGAGTTCTTCACCACCGCGGGGCTGGGCGCGCTCGCGCTGAACAGCGGCTGCGCCGGTAATCCCTCCGCCTCAGCGCCGGCAAGGAAACGCGCGCTCCTGAAGGTCGGGACCCAGCAGGCCTCCCCGACGGACGACATGCTGCGCTACTTCGCCCAGTTCGGCGTCCGCAACATCTGCGGCACGCCGCCTCCGCCCGGCCCGCGCGGCTCCTGGGAGGTGTCGGACCTCGTGAAGCTGCGGGAGCGCGTGGAGTCGTTCGGAATCGCGCTCGACTTCCTGCCGCTGCCCATGAGCGCCCGGCCGCTCTCGCTGTCCGAGAGCCCGCACATCATGCTGGGGAAGAGCCCCGAGCGCGACCGCGAGATCGAGATCGTCTGCGACAACATCCGCGCCGCCTCGAAGGCGGGCATCCCGGGGCTGAAGTACAATCTGACGATGCTTGGGGTCGTCCGCACCGGGCGCAGTCCGGGGCGCGGCGGGGCGAGCTACGCCGGCTTCGACTACTCGCGGTCGAAGAAGGACGAGCTGACGGAAGCCGGCCAGGTCGGCGCCGACGAGGTCTGGGCGCGGATCACGTACTTCCTTGACCGCGTCGTTCCGGTCGCCGAGGAACACAAGGTCCGCATCGCCTGCCACCCCAACGACCCGCGGCTGCCCGACGGCTTCCAGGGCGTGAGCTGCGTGCTGGGCAGCGTCGAGGGCCTGAAGCGGTTCGTCGAGATCCGACCGAGCCCCTACCACGGCCTCAACTTCTGCCAGGGCACCGTCTGCGAAGGCCTCGAGCATCCCGCGAAGGAGATCTTCGACGTCATCCGCTACTTCGGCAGCCGCAAGAAGATCTTCAACGTCCACTTCCGGAACATCCGGGGCGGCTATCTGAACTTCCAGGAGACGTACCCGGACGACGGCGACGTCGATATGCTCCAGGCCATGCGGGTCTACAAGGAAGTGGGCTACGACGGGATGCTGATGCCCGACCACGTGCCGCACACGGCGGGCGACGAGCGTGGCCTCCAGTCCTTCGCGTTCGCGTTCGGCTACATCCGCGGGCTGATCCAAGCCGTGGATGCCGAAGAATGAATCGCGAATAGCGAATCGAGGAAGAAGGGTCCCCATCCCATCCTTCCCGATGGGAAGGCGCTCGACTCCCCTCCCTCCGAGGGAGGGGCCAGGGGGGGGTGGCGGTTCTGCCGCGATTCGCTATTCGCGATTCGTCTTCAGAGCCAGGCTTTCCAGCCCTTCAGCATCTCTTTGAGCTCGGCGATCTCTTCCTTGCGCACGTCGGCGAGGGGCGGGCGCACGGGGCCCGCCGCCATGCCCAGGATGTTCATCATCTCCTTCATGACCGAAACCTCGTAGCCCTTGCGGCGCGCGCGGAAGGCGTAGAGCGGGGTCACGAAGGCGTCCATCAGCTTCGCCAGCGCGGCCGAGTCGCCGCGCGCCGCGACCTCGTGGAGCTCGATCGAGAGGCGGGGCGCGACGGTCGCGATGCTCGAGGTGTAGGTGCGGATGCCGATCGAATAGTAGGCCGGGACGTTGTCGTCGCCGACCCCGCCGATCCAGTGCAGCCGGTCGCCGAGGCGCTGCATGATCTGGGCGTAGCGGCGCACGTCGCCCTGACCATCTTTCCACGCCACGAGGTTCGGGACCGCCTTGGCGAGTTTTTCCACCCAGGCGGGCGACGGGTTCACCCAGTCGCGGCTGTAGACCAGGAAGCCGAGCTCCGTCGCGCTGCCGATGGCGCGGTAGTAC